>Ga0182024_10012654_pt1 | contig 16653 bp, 14 predicted proteins | sample P32metaG_FD_120480 | JGI IMG/M metagenome (GOLD analysis project Ga0182024, IMG submission 120480) | Permafrost microbial communities from Stordalen Mire, Sweden - P3-2 metaG (Illumina Assembly) | ecosystem: Environmental > Terrestrial > Soil > Wetlands > Permafrost | place: Sweden: Stordalen... | reverse complement strand
CGACCAGACCATGGGCGACGCCAAGGTCAAGCTGGTGTTCCTCGATGCCTGCCGCGACAATCCGTTTGCCTCGAAGATCAAGTCGAATTCCGCCACGCGCAGCCTGACGGTGCAATCGGGCCTCGCCGAGATGAAATCCGGAGAGGGAACCCTGATCGCCTTCGCCACCGGTCCCGGGCAAACCGCGCTCGACGGGCAGGAGGGCACCAACAGCCCGTTCACCCGCGCGCTGATGGCCAACATCACCCAGCCCGGGGTCGAGATCCAGCAGGCGATGACCAAGGTTCGCGCCCAGGTCAACGAAGAGACCAACAAGGGCCAGTTGCCATGGGGCCACACCAATCTGATCGGCTCGGTGTATCTCAATCCGGCCCCGACGGCGGATGGTGCGGCGGCCGAGACCCCGAACACGCCGGTGGCCGCCGCCGGTTCGGCTTCCGAGGTCGAACTCGAGTTCTGGCGCTCGATCAAGGACTCCAACAAGCCGGAAGAACTGAACGCGTACCTGACCAACTATCCGAACGGGACATTCAAGTCGCTGGCGCTGGCCCGCATTGCCGAATTGCAGAACGGTCCGTCGACCACGACCCGCAACCTGACGACCGGCGTCGATCCCCAGACCTTCACCGAAGAAGCCGACCAGACCAGTGAAGATCAGATCGGCCTCAACCGGAACCAGCGCCGCGACGTGCAGCGCCGGTTGACCGGGCTTGGCTTCGATACCGGGGTGACCGGCAAGTTCGACGATGCCACCCGCGCCGTGATCACGCGCTGGCAGGCGGCGCGCGGTTATCCGAAGACCGGCTTCCTCAACACGCTGGAACACAAGGCGTTGCTGTCGGAGATCGCTTCGACCCGGGTTGCCTCCAGCGATGAGTCGGACGACGAGCCGGTGCATCGTTCCCGCCGTTCCGGCGGCGGAGGCGGAGGCCGCCATTACGGCGGTGGCGGCGGCGGACCCGGTGCGCTGTTCGGCCATATGATGGGCGGACTGTTTGGACGCCACTGACATCGCTGTTCAACCGTGAGTTGAGAGACTTGAAAAAAATCAAGAGGCGGCTCGCGTGCCGCCTCTTTTGCTGCGATGCTGCGGTCGCAATGCCGACGCGGGAAGGCCGATGTGCCGACAATAATTCGGCCAGATGGACGGCTATGATGACCGTTCGGCGCCAGATCGGAAGAAGTCCAGCCTGTGTTTCAAACTCCGAAGCGACAAAGCGACTATCAGGGCTATCGGGCGATCGCGCCGGACCGTACGGTGATCTCGATGCCGGTCCTGATCGGTGCGGCCATGATCGCGGCGGCGATCTTGCTGGCGGCGTTGATTACGGCGCTTGGCACCCGATTCGCGGGACTCGAAAGCACCACCGAAGAGAATGTGTGGCTGATCGACCGGCTCACCGGCAATGTTTACAAATGTGATGCGCCGGAGCGCGGCAAGGCGTCATGTGATGCGGAGGTCGCGACCGGAAGCGTCGGCGCCCCGTCGAAACACTGACACCGCCGATCGGGCGGCGGCAGCGATAAGACATGGATGCCCGGGACAAGCCCGGGCATGACGATCTTCGCAAGATCCCACGATTCTGTTGGCTGCATTTCGAGTCAGGCTCTTATAGGCTTACTTCGGAGCAAACATTCGGCGCGAATCTCGCTACATTGCCGCCGCAATGCCCGCCGCCGATAAAGCCCGCCCCCTGACCAAGGCCGACGCCAGGCGGATCTGGCTGCGCGCCCAGCGGCTCGACACGCCGGCGCCGTTTGGCGGGGGGCCGCAGGCGACCGCGGCTGCGGTCGAACAGCTCGGCTATGTGCAGATCGACACCATCAACGTCATCGAGCGCTCCCATCATCATGTGCTGTGGAGCCGAATTCCCGAATACCGGCGCGCGGATCTGCGCCACGCCCAGAGCGTCGACAAGAGCGTGTTCGAATACTGGACCCATGCGCTGTCTTACGTGCCGACCCGGGACCTGCGCTTCTTCATTCCGGCCATGAAGCGCCATCAGCGCCAAGGTCATCGATCGTTCAATTCGGTCAGTCCGGCCGACATGCGCAAGGTGATGACGCTGATTCGGCGCGGCGGCGCCCTGACCATCCGTGACATCGACGACGACGTGCTGACCGACAAGGAGCATCTGTGGGCCAGCCGCAAGTCGTCGAAGCGGGCGCTGCAACTCGCCTTCTACACCGGCATGCTGACCATCAGCGAGCGCAACGGCATGCTCAAGACCTATGAGCTGATGGCGCGTCATTTCGGGTGGGACACGCCGCCGAAGCCGGCTTCGGCGAAGGAAGTCACCGCCTACCTGCTCGACCGTGCGCTGCGCGCGCAGGGGCTCGTCAGCCTCGATTCGATCTGTCATCTCGATGCGCCGAGCAAGGCGGCGGTCCGCCGCCTGATCGAGGCCAGGGTCCGCCGCCACGAACTGGTGGCTGTTGCGCTCGACGGCGCCGGCAAGCAGGAACATTGGGGACGTCCCGAAACGCTGGAAACCGCCGCGGCCACCGCCGAACTCGTGCACATTCTCTCGCCGTTCGACCCGCTGATCATCCAGCGCAAGCGCGGCGAGTTGTTTTTCGGTTACGGCCATCGCTTCGAGGCCTATGTGCCGAAGCAGAAACGGCTGTTCGGCTATTTCGCGCTGCCGGTGCTGGTGGACGACGAGATCGTTGCCGCCATCGACCTCAAGACCGATCGCAGGAATCGCAAGCTGTTGCTGCAGCAATGGAGCTGGGTCGGCAGTGCCGCGCGGCGAGGCGCGCGCAAGGACTTAAAGCGCCGGATCGAGCAGGAACTGCACCGGTTCGAACAATTTTAGCTCGCGGACTGAGCCCGCACCCCGGAACAAGCGGCTGCGGGCGTGGTTAGCCCGGTAGTGCCAGCCAGCTTCGGAGGCGTCATGCACAGCGACAGGTCGATACTGGAGAAGATCGCCGACACCGCAAGGGGCATCGTCAAGATTGCCTCGGATGCCGCCGACCATGCGCTTGAGTCGGAACGGCCGGCCGTGAGGCTGGATGACCCGGTGACGCTCCGGCAACGTCCGAAAAAACTGTCGAAAAATCCCCCGGGCAGCCTGCCGAGGCGGCGGCGTCAGGCGGGAATTCGCTAGGCGAGAAAATCGAACCGGCAAGACTCGGCGGCCGCGCGCAGTGCGCCCGCTGCCCTTCACGGATTCATGATCACTGATGATTATTGACATTCATCAGTGATCACTCAATACTCCTCACAGGCTTAGCCAGAGGAGTATAAGATGTTGGCCCGCTCGATTTTACTTAGCTATTCCAGGCTATTAGCCGGTGCCTCACTGGCCTTTCTAGCGATCGCGCTGGCCGGCTGCAATGACACGGTCGCCGAGAAGGCCTCGCCCGGACGGCCTGTTCTGGTCGCCACCGTGCATTATGAAGCCGAATCGCCGGAACGCAGCTTTGTCGGCACCATCAAGCCCCGCATTGAAACCGACATGGGCTTTCGCGTGCCCGGCAAGGTCGCCAAACGCCTGGTCGAAGTCGGCCAGACCGTCGATGTCGGTCAGCCGCTGGCAACGCTCGACGAAATCGATCTGAAACTGCAGGCCGAACAGGCCGAGGCCGAACTGCGGGCCGCGACCGGCGTATTGGCGCAGGCGGCCGCCGCCGAAACCCGTGCCCGGGATCTGCGCGCCAAGGGCTGGGCCACCGATGCCCAACTGGATCAGGCGAAGGCCGCCGGCGACGAGGCGCGGGCGCGCCTCAATCGCGCCGAGCGCTCGGTCGACCTCACCCGGAATTCGCTTTCCTATGCGACGCTGGAAGCCGACACCCGCGGCGTCGTCACCGCGACCCTGGTCGAGCCCGGCCAGGTGGTGGCTTCCGGACAGACCGCGATCCGCGTCGCCCGCTTTGCCGAAAAGGAAGCGGTGGTGGCGATTCCGGAGACCCTGCTCGGCCGCGCCAAGGACGGCGTCGCCAGCGTGACGCTTTGGTCCGAGCCGGGCAGGAAATATACCGCAAAGCTGCGCGAGGTCGCGCCCTCGGCCGACCCCGCGACGCGCACCTATCTGGCGAAGTTCTCGCTGCCCGACGCCGACGACCGCGTCTCGCTCGGCATGACGGCGACGCTGACGCTGGCCGATCGCGCGACCGAACGGGTGGCACGGCTGCCGCTGTCGGCGCTGTTCAGCGAGGGCGGCGATCCATCGCTCTACATTGTCGACGCCAATGGCGACGTCGAACTGAAGCCGGTCACTGTGAAATCCTACGAGACCGATCAGGTCGTCATCTCGGGCGGTGTCGAGCAAGGCGCGAAAGTCGTCACGCTCGGCGTGCAAAAGCTCGATCCGGCCCAGAAGGTCAGAATCGTCTCGTCGCTGTCGTTCTGACGGCCGTTATCCCGAACAGCGGACATTATCGGAGGGTGAGATGAAGCGCTTCAATCTGTCAGGCTGGGCCGTCAGCCATCCCGCACTCATTCTGTTCCTGATCATCGCGCTCGGCGCGGCCGGGTTCCTCTCCTATCAGCGCCTGGGACGGGCCGAAGATCCGTTCTTTACGGTCAAGGTGGTGAACGTCTCGGCAATCTGGCCCGGCGCGACCGCCGAGGAAATGCAGATGCAGGTCGCCGATCCGATCGAGAAGAAGCTGCAGGAACTGCCTTATTTCGAGAAGGTGCAGACCTATTCGAAGCCGTCCTTCACGGCGATGCAGGTCACCTTCCGGGATTCGACGCCGCCGAAGGAGGTGCCGTATTTGTTCTACCTGCTGCGCAAGAAGCTCGCCGACGTGCAGGGCCAGCTTCCCACAGGCCTGCTCGGCCCCGTCGTCAACGACGAATTCAGCGACGTCGATTCGATCCTCTACATGATGAGCGGCGACGGCGCCGACTATGCGCAGTTGAAGAAGGCCGCCGAAGGCCTGCGGCAGCGGCTGCTGAAGGTCTCCGGCGTCACCAAGGTCGATCTCTACGGCACCCAGGACGAGAAGATCTATGTCGAGTTCTCGCATGCCAAGCTGGCGACGCTCGGGATTACGCCGCAGGCCCTGTTCGATTCGCTCGCCAAGCAGAACAATGTCGTGCCGGCCGGCACGGTCGAGACCTCCGCGCAGCGCGTGCCGCTTCGCGTCACCGGCGCGCTCGATGGCGTCAAGGCGGTGGCGGAGACGCCGGTCGAGAGCAATGGCCGGGTGTTCCGGCTCGGCGACATCGCCACCATCAGCCACGGCTATGTCGATCCGCCGAGCTTCGTGGTGCGCTAGCAAGGCAAGCCCGCGCTCGGCATCGGCGTCGTCACCGCCAAGGGCGCCAACATCCTCGAGCTCGGCAAGGACGTGGCGGATGCCACCGCGGAATTCATGAACGCCGTGCCGCAGGGCATCAATGTCGAGCAGATCGCCGATCAGCCCAAGGTGGTCGAGCATGCGATCAGCGAATTCGTGCACTCCTTCATCGAGGCGCTGGCGATCGTGCTGTTCGTTTCCTTTGTCGCGCTGGGCTGGCGCACCGGCATCGTGGTGGCGCTGTCGGTGCCGCTGGTGCTGGCGATCGTCTTCATCGTCATGAACGCGATGTCGCTCGACCTGCACCGCATCACGCTCGGCGCGCTGATCATCGCACTCGGGCTTTTGGTCGACGACGCCATCATTGCGGTCGAGATGATGGTGGTGAAGATGGAGCAGGGCTGGGACCGCATTCGCGCGGCGTCCTTTGCCTGGGAATCCACTGCGTTTCCGATGCTGACGGGAACGCTGGTGACCGCGGCCGAATTCCTCCCGATCGGCTTCGCCAATTCCGCGGTCGGCGAATATGCCGGCGGCATCTTCTGGATCGTGGCGATTGCGCTGGTCGCGTCCTGGTTCGTGGCGGTGATCTTCACACCCTATATCGGCGTCAAGCTGCTGCCGAACATCACCGTCAGCCACAACCATGATCCCCACGCGGTGTATGAGACGCGGATCTATCGGCTGTTGCGCGGCATGATCCAGTGGTGCGTCAACCACCGCGTCAAGGTGGTGCTGGCGACGGTCGGCATCTTCGCGCTGTCGATCGTGGCCTTCGGCCATGTGCAGCAGCAGTTCTTCCCGCTGTCCGAACGGCCGGAGCTGTTCCTGCAACTGCGCCTGCCCGAGGGCACCGCATTCCGCGTCACCGAGCAGTCGGTCAAGACCGCGGAAGCGCTGCTCAAGGACGACAAGGACATCTCGACCTACACCGCCTATGTCGGCCAGGGTTCGCCGCGGTTCTGGCTCGGGTTGAACCCGCAGCTGCCGGACGAATCCTTTGCCGAAATCGTCATCGTCGCCAAAGACGTCGAAGCGCGGGAGCGTATCAAGGCCAGGCTGGAGAAGGCGGTCGACGATGGCGCGCTGACCGCGGCGCGGGTGCGGGTCGATCGTTTCAATTTCGGTCCGCCGGTCGGCTTTCCCGTGCAGTTCCGCGTGATCGGCCCCGATACCAGGACCGTGCGCGACATCGCCTACCGGGTGCGCGACGTCGTCAGGCAGAATCCCAGCGTCAAGGATCCGCAACTCGACTGGAATGAGCAGTCGCCCTATCTGAAGCTCGTGGTCGACCAGGACCGCGCCCGCGCGCTCGGGCTTACGCCGCAGGATGTCTCGCAGGCGCTTGGCATGCTGATCTCGGGCGTACCGGTGACCACGGTGCGCGAAGGCATCGAGAAGGTCGACGTGGTGGCGCGCGCGGTGCCGTCGGAACGGCTCGATCTCGGCCATGTCGGCGATCTCACCGTCACCTCGCGCAATGGCGTTGCGGTGCCGTTGTCGCAGATCGCCAGGATCGAGTACTCCCATGAGGAACCGATCCTGTGGCGGCGCAACCGCGACATGGCGATCACGGTGCGTGCCGATGTCGCCGACGGCGTCCAGGCGCCCGACGTCACCAACCAGATCTGGCCGAAATTGCAGGACATCCGCGCCAGCCTGCCGCCGGCCTATCGGATCGAAATGGGCGGCGCGATCGAGGAATCGGCCAAGGGCAATGCGTCGATCTTCGTGCTGTTTCCGCTGATGGTCATGGTCATGCTGACCCTGCTGATGATCCAGCTGCAGAGCTTTTCGCGGCTGCTGCTGGTGTTCCTCACCGCACCGCTGGGCATTATCGGGGCCTCGCTCGGCCTCAACGTCGCGAACCAGCCGTTCGGCTTCGTAGCGCTGCTCGGTCTGATTGCGCTGGCCGGCATGATCATGCGCAATGCGGTGATCCTGGTCGACCAGATCGAGACCGACGTGGCGCACGGGCTGACCCGCAAGGAGGCGATCGTCGAGGCCACCGTGCGACGTGCCCGGCCGGTGGTGCTGACGGCGCTGGCCGCGATCCTGGCGATGATTCCGCTGTCGCGCTCGGCGTTTTGGGGCCCGATGGCGATCACCATCATGGGCGGACTGTTTGTCGCCACCTTCCTGACCTTGCTGTATTTGCCGGGCCTGTATGCGCTTTGGTTCCGCAACAGCCTTGAAGAAAGCGGTCGGAGCGAACACATTGACCTTGCACCGCATCATGGCGAATCAGAACCCGTAATTCCGCTTGCTGCGGCTGCGGAATAATTGAACATTGGCAGCCAACATGACGCTCGTTTCCGACCACGTCGAAGCCGACACACGCGAACGGATCCTCGCGGTGGCGGAGCGTCTGTTCCGCGAAATCGGCTACCAGAAGACCACGGTGGCCGACATCGCCAAGGTGCTGCGGATGAGTCCGGCGAATGTCTATCGCTTTTTCGATTCCAAGAAGGCGATCCACGAGGGCGTGGCGCGCGGCCTGATGGGCGGGGTCGAGGATGCGGCGCAGGCCATCGCGGCCAAGCGCGAATCGGCGGTGTCACGACTGCGCGAGCTTCTGACCACGATTCACCGCATGAACAGCGAGCGCTATGTCGGCGATTCCAAGCTGCACGAGATGGTCGAGATCGCGATGCAGGAGAGCTGGGATGTCTGCGTCGCCCATATGGAGCGGGTGACCGAGACCATCGGCGCGGTGATCACCGACGGCGCCGCGTCGGGCGAGTTCGCGGTCGATGACGTGCCGGAGGCGGCGATGTGCACCTGCAGCGCGATGATGCGGTTCTTCCATCCGCAGATGATTGCGCAATGCGCCGACAAGCCCGGGCCTTCGCTCGAGCAGATGATCGATTTTGTGCTGGCGGCGCTGATGCCGCATCACGGAGTGAGTTGAGCGGCGTCATTCCGGGGCGATGCGAAGAGAAGCATCGAACCCGGAATCTCGAGATTCCGGGTCTGTGCCTTCGGCACATCCCGGAATGACGACAGTGGCTGCCGAAGTCAGCGCAGCCTCGCGATCGGGAAGGGAATATTGAGCGTGACCAAAAAAGATCTGCACTATTACGAACCGGCGAAGGGTCACGGCCTGCGGCACGATCCTTTCAATGCGATCATCGCGCCACGGCCGATCGGCTGGATCTCCTCGCGGGATACCAGCGGCAATGTCAATCTGGCGCCCTACAGCTTCTTCAACGGCTTCAACTACGTCCCTCCCATCATCGGCTTTTCCTCGACCTCGTGGAAGGACAGCGTCGTCAACATCCAGGAGACCGGCGAGTTCGTCTGGAATCTCGCGACCAAGGATCTGGCGCAGCAGATGAACGCCACCGCGGCGCATGTTGCCCGCGATGTCAGCGAGTTCGCGATCGCCGGTCTGACCGCGGTGCCGAGCCGGCTCGTCAGCGTGCCCCGGGTGGCGGAGAGCCCGGTCTCGTTCGAATGCAGGCTGACGCAGATCATCCAGCTGCAGGCCGCCGACGGCCGCAAGGTGCAGGGCTGGCTCACCCTCGGCGAGGTTGTCGCGGTGCATATCGACAAGTCCCTGATCAAGGACGGCGTCTACCAGACCGCGCTGGCGCGCCCGATCGTGCGCGCCGGTCGCAAGGGCGATTATTTCGAGATCAGGCCGGATGCCATGTTCGAGATGGAAAGGCCGGACTGAACCCGCGCCGCCGCAAGTGAGCCCGATCATTTTATTCAATTTCGCTTTACTGTTGCTGCGAAGTATCCAGAGATTCCCGTGTTTTACTGCTAGGTTGAACCGCATCGGCGCAAACCGGGACTGACCGCCGCGGCGCCGCATCGATCATGAGGACATCGCCATGACCTCCTTCCGCCGCGATTTCATCACCAAGCCGATCTTCTCCTGGGCGCGCGGCGTGCTGCCGGCGATGTCGGACACCGAGCGTGAAGCGCTGGAGGCCGGCGACGTCTGGTGGGACGCCGATCTGTTCACCGGCAATCCCGACTGGTCGAAACTGCTGGCCAACGCGCCGGCGGCCTTGACGCCGGAAGAACGCGCCTTTCTCAACGGCCCGGTCGATCAGCTCTGCGCCATGCTCGACGACTGGAAGATCAATTGGGAATGGCGCGACCTTCCGCCCGAAGCCTGGGACTTCATCAAGCAGAATAAGTTCTTCGGCATGATCATCCCGACCGAATTCGGCGGGCTCGGCTTCTCGCCCTACGCGCATTCCGAAGTGGTACGAAAGATTTCGTCGCGCTCGCTGACCGCCGCGGTCACCGTGATGGTACCGAACTCGCTCGGCCCCGGCGAACTCCTGATGCGCTTTGGTACCAGGGACCAGCAGCAGGCCTGGCTGCCGCGGCTGGCCGATGGCCGCGAGATTCCCTGCTTCGGGCTGACCAGCCCGGAAGCCGGCTCCGATGCCGCCTCGATGATCGACAGCGGCATTATCTGCAAGGGCGAATTCGAGGGACGCGAGGTGCTCGGCCTGCGGCTCAACTGGCACAAGCGCTATATTACGCTCGGCCCGGTCGCGACCCTGCTCGGCCTCGCCTTCAAGGCCTACGATCCCGATCATCTGGTCGGCAGCGAGGTCGAGCTCGGCATCACCGTGGCATTGATCCCGACCCATCTGCCCGGCGTCGAGATCGGTCATCGCCATCTACCGGCGATGCAGGTGTTCCAGAACGGCCCGAACTGGGGCCGCGACGTGTTTATCCCGATGGACTACATCATCGGCGGGCAGGAGCGCCTCGGCCAGGGCTGGAAAATGCTGATGACGGCGCTTGCCGCCGGGCGCGGCATCTCGCTGCCGTCGCTGTCGGCCGCCGGCGCGGCTTATGCGGCGCGCACCACCGGGGCCTATGCGCGGATCCGCGAGCAGTTCAATGTGCCGATCGGGAAATTCGAGGGCATCGAGGAGCCGCTCGCCCGCATCGCCGGCACCGCCTATCTGCTCGATGCGGCACGGCGGCTGACCTGTGCCGCGCTCATCCAGGGCCATCATCCGGCGGTGATTTCCGGCATCATGAAGCTGCAGGCCACCGAGCGGATGCGGATCGCGATCGACGACGCCATGGACATCCATGGCGGCAAGGCCGTGATCGACGGCCCGCAGAATTACCTCGGCAACCTCTATCGTTCGGTGCCGGTCGGCATCACGGTCGAGGGTGCCAATATTCTTACCCGCAATTTGATCGTGTTCGGGCAGGGCGCGATCCGCGCCCATCCCTATCTGCTGGAAGAGATGAACGCGCTTGGCGAGGACGACCATGCCAGGGGATTGGATGCCTTCGACAAGGCGTTCTGGAAACATATCGGCCACAGCGTGACCACGCTGTTCCGGGCGTGGGGCCGAAGCTGGAGCGGCGGCGTGTTTGCGCCGGCGCCCGAGGCCGGAGCGGCGAGCGGATTTTACCGGCAGTTGTCGCGCTATTCCGCGGCCTTCGCGCTATGCGCCGACATGGCACTGCTGACGCTCGGCGGCGCGCTGAAGCGCAAGGAAATGCTGTCGGCGCGGTTCGGCGATATCCTGTCGGAACTTTATCTGCTGTCGGCCGCGTTGAAGCGCTGGCAGGACGAGGGCCGCGAGCCCGCCGATTTCGCCGTGCTCGAATGGTGCATGGCGAACGGCTTCAAGACCATCGAGATCCGCTTTGCGGAAATCCTTGTCAACCTGCCCAACCGGTTTGTCGCCATCGTGCTGAAATTCCTGGTCCAGCCGTTCGGCGCCCGCGTGCTCGGTCCTTCCGACCGTGTGGTCCATCAATGCGCGCAACTGGTGCTCGAGCCGTCGGCGGCGCGGGACCGGTTGACGCCGGACCTGTCGCATGTCGATGACGACCGCGGCGTCGCGCGGCTGGAAAAGGCATTCCTGCTGGTGACCGGCAGCGAGGAAATCGCCAAGCGGATGCGGGCTGCCCATCTTCACGACTGGCGCGAGGCCGTGGGCAAGGGCGTCATCACCCAAAGCGAGGGCGAACAGCTTGCGGCAGCCCACGACGCGGTGTCCAAGGTGATCGAAGTCGACGACTTCGCGCCGGAGGCGCTGTCGCCGATTTACAAGAAACCCGCCGACGTGCATCAGTTTTTCCAGGAACTCGGTGAAACCAGGGCGGCGAGCTGATGGCGCGACCGGTCTTCATCGTCGACGGCAGCCGGACGCCGTTTCTCAAGGCGCGCAGCGGGCCGGGCCCGTTCACCCCGGTCGATCTTGCCGTGCAGTGCGGCCGGCCGCTGCTGGCGCGGCAACCCTTTGCGCCGACCGCGTTCGACCAGGTGATCCTCGGCTGCGTCAATGTCATTGCCGACGAGATGAACCCGGCCCGCGTCGCCGCGCTGCGGCTCGGCATGGGCGAGGCGATGGTTGCCTTCACGGTGCAGATCAATTGCGGCTCCGGCATGCAATCGATCGACACCGCCTATCGCTATATCCGCGAGGGCGCCTCGGATCTGATCCTGGCCGGCGGCTCTGAAGCGCTGAGCTACGCGCCGCTGGTGTGGCCGCAGCAGGGCGTGCGCTGGTTCGCAGGGCTTGCCGGCGCCAAGGGGATCGGCGCCAGGATCGCCGCCGCGCTGAAGGCGCGGCCGGCCTATTTCAAGCCGATCATCGGGCTGGAGCGCGGGCTGACCGACCCGATCACCGAGCTCAACATGGGACAAACCGCCGAAGTGGTCGGGCATCTGTTCGGCATTACCCGCGCCCAATCGGACGCCTATGCCGCCGAAAGCCACAAGCGGCTGGCGAATGCGCAGTCGCAAGGCTGGCTCAAGGGCGAGGTCGAAACCGCCTTCGCCCGCGACGGCAAATTCTACGATCATGATGACGGCGTGCGGCCGGATTCCTCGCCGGAAACGCTGGCCAGGCTGAAGCCGGTGTTCGAGCGGCCGTGGGGCCAGGTCACCGCCGGCAATTCGTCGCAGATCACCGACGGTGCTTCGTGGGTCATCCTTGCTTCCGAGGACGCGGTTGCAAAGCATGGCCTGACGGCAAAGGCGGTGATCGTCGACAGCCAGTGGTCGGCGCTCGATCCCAGCATCATGGGCCTCGGTCCGGTATTGTCGGCGACCGAACTCTTGAAGCGCAACCAATTGACGCTGCAGGATATCGAGACCTGGGAATTGAACGAAGCGTTCGCCGCCCAGGTGCTGGGTTGCCTCGCGGCCTGGAACGACGACAAGTTCTGTCGCGAGATCCTCGGCCTCGACGGCGCCGCCGGCGAGATCGATCGCGCCCGGCTCAATGTCGACGGCGGCGCGATCAGCCTCGGGCATCCCGTCGGCTGCAGCGGCAACCGCATCGTGTTGCATCTCGTCAACGCCATGAAACGGCTCGGTACAAGGCGCGGCATCGCCACCGAATGCATTGGCGGCGGCCAGGGCGGCGCCATGTTGATCGAAACGGTATAGGGAACGTCATGGATTCGAAGATCATGGATGTTCTCGGCGATCGGGTGCTCGAACTCGGGCCGAAGGCCGACGAGGCCGGGCCCTATCGGCATTTCAGGCTCAGCCACGACGGTGACGGCCTCGCCTGGCTGCTGTTCGATCGCGCCGGCGCCAGCGCCAACACGCTGTCGGCCGATGTCATCGCGGAGTTGGACCTCGTGCTTGCCGCGCTGGAAAACCAGCGCCCTGCCGGAATCGTGATTCGTTCCGCGAAAAATTCCGGGTTCATCGCCGGCGCCGACGTCAACGAGTTTCGCGGCGCCACCGATCCGCGCGCTGTCGAGACCGCAATCGGACGGGCGCACGCGGTGATCGACCGTCTCGAAGGCATCAAGATTCCGACCGTCGCGGTGATCCATGGCTTCTGCCTCGGCGGCGGGCTCGAGGTCGCGCTCGCCTGCCAGTCGCGGATCGCGATCGACGGTGCCCGCTTTGGTTTTCCGGAAGTGCTGCTCGGCCTGCATCCCGGCCTCGGCGGCACCGCGCGCTTTACCCGTCTCGTCAATCCGATGCAGGCGATGACGCTGATGCTGACCGGCCGGACCATCGACGCCCAGAAGGCGCGGGCGCTCGGACTGGTCGATGCGGTGACGCAGGAGCGGCATGTCCGCAATGCGGTCAAGGATGCGGTGTTCGGCCGCCTGAAGCCGGCCCGGCCCGGCGTCCTGAACACGGTCCTGAATTTCACGCCGGTTCGAGGCTTGCTGGCGTCGCGGATGCGCGCCGAGGCGGAGAAGGCGGCGCCGCATGAGCACTATCCTGCGCCGTACGCCCTGATCGGGCTGTGGGAGAAGCACGGCGGCGACAAGGCGGCGATGCTGGCCGCCGAGAAGACCTCGTTCGCCAATCTGATGGTGACGCCGACCGCGCAGAATCTGATCCGGGTATTCTTCCTGCGCGAACAGATGAAGAAGCTCGCTGGCTCCGGCAACAAGGTCGGCCATGTTCATGTCATCGGCGCCGGCGCGATGGGCGGCGATATCGCGGCGTGGTGCGCCAATCAGGGCATGCGGGTGACGCTGGCCGACATGAAGCCGGAACCGGTTGCGGGGGCGATGAAGCGCGCCGCCGACCTGTTCGGCAAGATCATGCACAAGCGCACCGATGTCCGCGACGCGCTGGACCGGCTGATTCCCGATCTCGATGGCGAAGGGGTCCGCAACGCCGACCTGATCATCGAGGCGGTTCCGGAGAAACTCGAGCTGAAGCAGAAGGTCTATGCCGGACTCGAGCCGAAGATGAGGATGGGGGCGATCCTTGCCACCAATACCTCTAGCATTCCGTTGCAGGATCTGCGCACCACGCTGCAAAAGCCGGAGCGGCTGGTCGGACTGCACTTCTTCAATCCGGTTTCACGCCTGCAGCTGGTCGAGGTGGTCAGCCATGACGGCAGCGATCCGCAGGTCCTGACCGAGGCGCTTGCCTTTGTCGGCGCCATCGACCGGCTGCCGCTGCCGGTCAAGAGTTCGCCCGGCTTTCTCGTCAATCGCGCGCTGACGCCTTACATGCTGGAGGCGATGATGATGCTGGACGAGAAAATCGACAAGGTCGCGATCGATGCGGCCGCGAAGAAATTCGGCATGCCGATGGGCCCGATCGAACTGGCGGACCAGGTCGGGCTCGACATCTGCCTCGATGTCGGCGACATGCTGCGTTCGAAATTCGGCGATTCGCTGCCGCCGACGCCGGCCTGGCTGCGCGACAAGGTTGCCAGCGGCGAACTCGGTCGCAAGACCGGCCGCGGCTTCTACGTCTGGAAGGACGGCAAGGCCGACAAATCCTCCGCTTCCTCGTCCGAGGCGCGGCCGACGCCGGAAATGATCGACCGCCTGATCCTGCCGATGTCGAATGTCTGCGTCGCCTGCTTGCGCGAAGGCATCGTCGACAATGCCGACGTGGTCGACGGCGCCATGATCTTCGGCACCGGCTATGCGCCGTTCCGTGGCGGTACCCTGAACTATGCGCGAACCCGCGGCGCCGAGAATGTGGCGTCGACCCTGCGCGCCCTCGCGGAGAAATTCGGCGGCCGCTTCACGCCGGATGCCGGCTGGGATAGTTTCAAATAGCGCCATTTCGAACCGCTTTTTCCGACGAGCACCCCGATATGACCGAGACCCAGGCCGTGCATGCTCCGCTGAACAGTGAAATCGCGCCGTGCGGCGATCTCTGCACCCGCACGCTGGCGATGCCGGCCGATACCAACCAGAACGGCGATATTTTCGGCGGCTGGCTGCTCAGCCAGATGGACATCGGCGGCGGCGTGTTCGCCTCCAAGATCGCCAAGGCCAGGACAGTCACGGTGGCGATCGAGGCCATGAATTTTCGCAAGCCCGTCTTTGTCGGCGACCTGGTGTCGGTGCATGCCAATCTGGTCCGGATCGGCAAGACCTCGATCACGGCGCATCTCGAGGCCTGGGTTCTGCGCCGCAAGGAGATGCAGCCGATTCTGGTGACCGACGGCAACTTCACCTATGTCGCGATCGACGATCAGGGCCACCCGCTTGCGATCCCGCAGGACGCGCCGATCATGACGTGAATTGCCGTCATGGCCGGACTTGTTCCGGCCCGGTGACGACGGTGCTGGCCTCAACAACTTGTGAGGAACTTTTAGGCAGCGATCCGGTTGTTTGCCCGCACCGAGCAATGAGATCGGGTAATGTCAGAAACCTACATCATCGAAGTCAGCTCGCAGCCGGCGGGTATCGTCGTGCGCGATCCGAAGGGTTTTCGTTTCTTCGCGGCGTCGCAGCGTTTCCATCAAATGGAAGGCCAGTTGTTTCGCAATGCACGCGAGGCCGAGCGCGCGGCCGTTCGGCTCGAAAGGAGGCGAATCACGCCCGTCATTGCCGTGCATGTTCGCAATGACCGATGTTAGACGCGCAGCGCCCTTAACCGTAATCCGATGTTCGGTGATCGCGCCGCGTTGACCGGACGCCGGAACCACCGCACCATGGGGCGCGTTTTGCCCGAGGTGCCCCGTGACCGGCCTGACCCACCGTCAATCCGAGATCCTCAATATCGCCCGCGCCTTCGGCCGGGTGATGGTGGAGGACCTGGCGCGGCGCTTCGAGGTATCGGCGCAGACCATTCGCAAGGATTTGAACGACCTGTGCGACCAGCGGTCGCTGACCCGCATTCACGGCGGCGCCATCATCGCCTCCGGCGTCGAAAATCTCGCCTATGAAGCGCGCCGCTTCGTCGCCGCCGACGAGAAGAAAGCCATCGGCGCCGCCGCGGCGGCGCGGATTCCCAATGGCTGCTCGCTGTTCATCAATATCGGCACCACCACCGAAGAGGTCGCCAGCGCGCTGACCTCTCATCAGGATCTGCTCGTCATCACCAACAACCTCAACGTCGCGATGCTGCTGTACCGGCATCCCCGCATCGAGGTGATCGTGGCCGGCGGCGCGGTGCGACGCGCCGACGGCGCGGTGATCGGCTCGACCGCGATCAGCCTGATCGGCCAGTTCAAGGTCGACTACGCCATCATCGGCGCCTCGGCGATCGATGAAGAGGGCGCGCTGCTGGATTTCGACTATCGCGAGGTCCAGGCGGCCCAGGCCATCATCGCCAATGCGCGCAGCGTGATGCTGGTCGCCGACAGCACCAAGCTGCGGCGCAGCGCCCCGGTTCGCATCGCCCATATCAGCCAGATCCAGACCTTTGTCACCGATGGGGCGCTGCCGGCGGGCCTTGCCAATATCTGCCACACCCGCGGCATCGAGGTGATCGAGGCGATGCCCGGCGACATCGCCGACCTTGACGAGTCCGGCGTCGAACCGACCCCGGCCACCGCGCCGGAGCGCTAAAGCGGCCCGCATTCCAAACGTTCTCTACAGATCGAGGATGCTCCGCTGTTTCGTCACGGCTGGGACAAGTCAGGACAAGTCCGGGCATGACGATCTTGGCGAAGCGGTGCGTCTCGAAGGATGAAGCCATCGAACCCGGAAGTTCCGCCTTTTCGG
>Ga0182024_10012653_pt1 | contig 16654 bp, 13 predicted proteins | sample P32metaG_FD_120480 | JGI IMG/M metagenome (GOLD analysis project Ga0182024, IMG submission 120480) | Permafrost microbial communities from Stordalen Mire, Sweden - P3-2 metaG (Illumina Assembly) | ecosystem: Environmental > Terrestrial > Soil > Wetlands > Permafrost | place: Sweden: Stordalen... | reverse complement strand
GAACGGCGATAGCGTACGGCACGGCGCTCCAAAGCCCGATGTGCAAAGCGTCCCCGGCGCCGGCGTTCTTCAAGAGTTGGGGCAACCAAAACCCCAAGCCGTATAATCCCATGAGGAAACAGAAGTAGATGAACCCCAGCAACCAAAGGCGCGCGTTGGTGAATACGTGCGCGGTCCGCATCGTTTGTTTGGAACGGGCTTCGAGCGCGAGGGCATCCGCGATCGACGCTTTTTCTTCCGAGGTCAACCACGACGCGTCGGCCGGGGTATCGTCCAGAACGAACAATGCCGCCGCGCCGGCCAGCACCGACGGAGCGCCCTCCAATACGAAAAGCCATTGCCATCCATGCAGTCCCGCAGCGCCGCTCAAATTTTGGAGAATCAAGCCGGAGATCAGCCCGCCTAAGACCCCCGCCAATGCAGCGGCGGCGGTCATAGACGAGACGACCTGCGCGCGTTTGGAGTCCGGGAACCAAAGCGTGAAATAGAAGACGACGCCGGGAAAGAAGCCCGCTTCCGCCGCGCCGAGCAAAAAGCGCGCGACATACAACGCGGGCACGGAATGCACGAACGCCGTCGCGATCGAAACCAGGCCCCAAAGAACCATAATGCGGGCAATCCAAAGCCGCGCTCCCACGCGCGCGAGTATGAGGTTCGCCGGAACCTCGAAAAGCAAATAACCAAAGAAGAAGATACCGGCGCCCAGGCCGTACGCCGTGTCGCTCAAGCGCAAGTCCGACGCGAGTTGAAATTTGGCAAAGCCGATGTTGAGTCGATCCAGATATGCCAGGACAAAACAGCCGGATAAGAACGGCAACAGCCGTCGCATGATTTTGCCGTATGCGCGTTCCACCGTCGTTTGCGACGCGGTCGTGCCGCCTTGCCGAAAAAAGCGCCTTGAGGTATCCGATCGTTTCGGAGATGCTGCGGATCTCACGCGAAAGAACGCGGTCGTTTCGCATACGGCGGCGGCGCGAGAGGAGCGTCGTCCAGACCCCATCCCGCCTTCGTTGCGCATGCGTTGTACGTGCTTACCAAAAACTCGCGAATCGCCGCGCGGGGCGATTCGCAACGGAGAATATCCTCGTAGCGTAAAAGAAATAATCCCAACTTATTGTTCCAAAACGCTTGTTCAGGTCGGATGATCGCCTGCTCGATTCCCGCAGACTGGGGATAGCCGTAACAGAAGAACGCAGGCTCGGGAAAACGATCGTCGCCGGGCCAAAAACCGACCGCGATCTCTTCGGCGTCCATCGAGGCGCGCATGATCGAGTCTGCGTTGGGCGGGGGTTGAGCGGGCTTTCCCGAGAAACGGACGTATGTCAGATCGAACGTTCCCCAAAAAAACTGAACGGGCGTATGCCGGTTGCGAAACGAAGCGCGATGTTCGATGAGCACCGAGTCGACCCGCGTGAGAATGTGCCAAAAACGATGCGCGTATTCCGGATCGTACGGCGCCGGCTCCCGATCTTGCGCGAAGGGAACGGGGTTGGGGATTTCCACCGGTACGGGGCGGATTTGAACATTGATTTTAAGCGCTTTGAGCAATGCCGTGAATTCCTCAAAGAACTCGGCGACGCTGCGCGCAGCGACAAGCGAAATCGAACGAGTTTCGCCGGCGCTCGTTTTGACTTCGACCGTGTGCGAAATGAAGTCGAAATCGATTTGCAAGGCTCGCTCGCCGTACGGCATGAGGCTTGTCGTAAGCCCCCTAGCCGTGACGTAGAAGGGAACATTCGCCCATTCTAGCTCGAACGGCGCTAACGCCAATCGAATCTTGCCGACGATCTGCGTATACATGTGTAGGGTGCGACAAGTTCCGGCCCATGCCGCTCTAGGTAAAGAGGGCCATTCGCTTTCGTTTGACATTTCATATCCTTTCATTCGGCTTGTCGTACCGTCCGTCTAGGACGCCGCGGGGGAGAAGAAAAGCCGCACCCGCATGACCGACGAAGAGTACAGCAAAGCCGGTCCCGACGCCTGGAAAAAGCCTCTTAATATGAGAGTATCCTAACCTCCCGCGCGATGAAACCGTGGACCGCCTTGTAACCAATGGCTACGATTCTTGCTCCCGGCTTAATACGGGTTCCCGCGGGATAAATAACCGTGGATGAAACAACTTGGATATCATTCACGCTTTGGTCGCTGGAGCGTACCTCTATTTCGCATATACCAAGATGCCCGCGCGTGTTAAAGTCGGCTTTTCCGATGCCGTCGTCGTATGGGCCGATGAGGTTGACGACTCTGCCTACAATGGTTCCGTCGCATACGGTGCCGGCGGGCGGCGCCGCGTTGGGCGCGCATGAGATTTCCTTGCCGGCTTTGGATGATTGCTGGGAAAGAACCGCTGTCGCCTGGGCGCGTCCGTTCATGAGCGATGCCGTAAGGAAGAAGACGAGCGGCAGGAACTTGGAATTGATAATGATCGTTCGCGACATCGGACACTCTCCTTACTAGATGCTGTCGTCTAATGTGATGGTAGCAACCATTGCGACGTAGCGGCCAGTGCGTGTATGTTGTGACTTTTATCTTAGGTGTCAAGGGGGATCAGCATTGAAGGCGGCGCAATCCCATAACGACGCGGCCGTATGACGGCGCACGGCGTAATTGCAAAAGACGACCGCGGGGAAGCGGAGCCTTTTGCGCCAAGACGCGCCGAATAGCGGCGCTTCCGTCCTTAGCCGACGCGGCGATGCCGGGAACGACATGCTGCGCGAAAGGCGATGATCGCTAACGTGCCAAGTAGGACGTAACTATACCAGGACCGGCGGCGGCCGCATACGCGAAAAGCGGGCGTATCCATTGGAGTTCCTGATGTTTCTGATCTTCGAAACTACGCAATAGGAGCGATTAGCGGTCATAATTTTCCGTTTGCGCGGAGCGTTTAGCGGCCTGCACATGCACCGTGTGATCCACAACGCACGTTAGCATCGTGCTCGGTTCCAACATGACGTCGCGACCTTTCACAAAATTGTGCGTAAACAGTCCAACCGGACCAAGGAGAACCGTGCCCGCGATCGTCGCGGTTGAAGAGGTTCCCTTCTTGTTCTGACCGGATTGCGTCGCGCTGATTTCCGAGAGCGCGATTCTACCGCCGTCGGCGCTGTAAATCCAATCATACTTCAAGACGAGTTTCCCGGGATGTCCGTGTTTTCCGGCAGGCTCGGCGTCGAGTACTTCCGCTTGCCCGCGAGCGTTTTCAGGCACGACGATCCAGCCGTCAAGCACCACCGCGTCCACGGAGCGGATTTCCAGCAAATCGCCTTTGTGCGCCTTCGCCGAGGATACGGATTCGATCGAGCGTACCTTTATAGGCGTTCCGCCCGGGAGCGTCACGGGTTGCCGGGCGAAACTAGCCGATGCGCCGAGCGCTGTTATCAAAAGGGCGATCGGCGCGACTGCGGAAAATCGAATCATACGTAGTGTTTCCTTACGCGGCGCCGGAGGCGGTTCCCTCCGATCGGGGATTTACGGATTCGCGACCGCGGCGACGGTGAGCACGGCGATGTCGTCTTGGCGTTCGCGAAGAGGCGTAATGCGGTCGGCGATCGCGTGAGCGCTCTTTGCGTCGAACGTTTGTATATCCGCGACGACGGCGATGAGGTTATTCAAGCCGGCAATGATATCCGCGTGCGCCTCGATAAGGCCGTCGGTATAGAAAACGATTGCGCAACCGGGCTCGAGCGTCGCTTCCGTAACGGGAGCCCGACTATCAGAGACAACCCCTAGCGGCAAACCGCCCAGCGGCAATACCTCCACCTCGCCGTTGGGCCGGCGTAGGAGAGGGGGCGGATGACCCGCGTTCGCGATACGCAAACGGCGCGGGCCGACGTCATATGAAGCCGCCACCGCCGTCACATGAACGTCGGGGTGATGCGTGAAAAGAAAACGGTCGGCGCGCGAGAACGCGCCCTCGACGCCGGCGCCTTCAAGTATCGCGCCGCGGATCGTTTGTCTCATCTCGCCCATCACCATCGCGGCGCGCGTGCCGTGCCCCGCGACGTCGCCGACGGAAAACGCGATGCGTTCGTCAGTTAAAGCGAACGCATCATACCAATCTCCGCCTATATTCGTCGTGCCGCCGGCAGGCGAATAATACGCGGAGAGGGTCACGCCGGGCAGCGCGGGGAGAATCCCCGGCAGCAAGGATCGTTGCAAATCCAGCGCGAGTTTATGTTCCGCGGAAAGCGCGTGCGCCTCGACGATCGCGCTCGCCGCGCGCGCGTCGTGAATGTCGGTTAGCACGCCGTACCATCGAGTAATGGTTTTACCGTCTTCGCGGAACGGTATCGCGCTCGCCGAAAACCAGCGATAAACGCCTTCGGCCGTTTTTACGCGGAAATCGGCGTGAAAATCCTCACCCGTGGCCAGCGCCCGTCGCAGGCGCTTGCGCGCCTCGAAGCGATCTCTGGGATGCAGGCTCGATGCCCACCCCGCGGCAAGCGAGGAATCCGACGCCAACCCCGTGAGCGTTGTCCAGCGTCGGTTCGCATACGTGATTTCCCCGTGAGGCGATGCGATGAAGATGATCGCCGGCAACGCTTCGGCCATGCGGCGTTCAACGGTAAGCAGCGCGTCGCGGGACGGCGTATCAGGCATTGACGGAGTCGCTTCGGTGCGGCTTGCGGTTACCCATGCCGCCCGTTAAGCGTCGCTTTCCGGCGTGCTTTCTTTGATCGCTTCCAAGACGGCTTGTGCGTCCGGAGTCGACATCGCCTCCGCTTGCGCGTCCACGCGATTGCGAATGAAGGGGCTGTCGCGGCGCAATTCTTCGAGCTGTTCGATGATTTTCGCGGATTTCTGGTCGTTTATCATGGCGAGGTGCAGCGTAAGCCGCGCGCGATGCGTTGCCATTTTATCCTGGCGCTGTTGCGTTCCGAAAATGAGAATGGTCATATAAAGCACGCCGAGGTCGATTACGCTTTGCAGCAACTGGAACGGAGGCTTATCAAAAGGGACCCGGCGCAACGGCGTCGCCGCGAGATTTATTGAAATCCATAGCGCGACAAAAATCGTGACGGCCGCAATAAAGCGGGGGCTCCCGAAAAAACGCGTCGCTCGGGCGGTGCCGCGCTCATACGGGGTTGCTTCGCGGTCGTGTTCTTCTTGCAGCCCCGCGTCGATGCGAACGGTTTCTTCGATGTGCGGTGGGAGATCGGAGCGATTGCTGTCCATGCCGTGTATATACCCGCCCCGTGCAGGAGCATCCATGCGAGCGTAAGTATTATTGCTGCTTATCTGTCGCGATTCACGCTCGGGAAGGAGACCTATGCAGGTTACGGGCATGTTGCACGGCGCAAAGTTATTGCGATTCGTGGGATTCGACGCGGCCGAAGTCTTGGGGCCGGATGCGAGTGAAGAACAGATAAAAGCGCTCATCGAGAAACACGGTTCGGTGCTCGTGAAGCCCGTGTTCAAAGGCGGGATCGGGAAAAAAGGGAAAGCGGGCTTGGTAAGGCGCGCAAGCGATCTCAAGACGGCGCTACGGGAGAAGGAGCGTCTGTACTTCGCGGAACATCGCGTCGGTAACCTCACGGCCAAAGCGAACGGCGTAACGTTCGAAGGCACGGTTCCGGCCGAACACGAGGTGTACTTCTCAATCGCTGATTCCACGAAATTTCGGGCTCCCGCGATGACGCTCACGCATCACGGCGGGGCGGATATCGAGGACGTCGATAAAACATTGGTCGCGCAAATTCCGTTTGATCCGCTCACGGGTCTCAAAGCCTTTGTGGTCGCCAACGCCCTTTCCGAACTGAACGCGCCCAAGCAAATCATCTCGCCGCTGGTGCAGCAGCTTCCCAAGTTGTGGGAGCTTTTTCACAACTTCGGAATGATCACGTTGGAACTCAATCCGATCAGAATGCGTCCCGATTCTAAAGGGCGGTTAACGCCGATCGCGTGCGATTTCAAGTGCGCATTCGATCGCGACGACGCGCGTCGCGGCCGTCTGGATCTTCCCAATTATCTTTTCGCCGCGGATTTCTCCGATTTCGAGCAAGAGATCAATCAACTTCGCACGTACCAAGGGCAGAGCGACGTGTTCGTCGTCAATCCGCATGGGACGATTCTCGCTCCCACATTCGGAGGCGGGGCGAACGCATTGGTTACCGAGATGCTTGGCGACGATGCGATCATCTCGTCGGATTTCGGCGGCAATCCGCCGTACGAGAAGATGCGCGAGGTCGCGCGCATTTGCTTCAAGCACTGGCTGAAAACCGCGAACGTGCTGTTCATAGTGGGCGGAAAATCCAACAACACCGACATTTTTGAAACGTTTCGCGCCATGGCCGATGCGTTGCGCGAGCATTTCAGCGAACACGGGCCTACGCCGTTGTACGTGGTGGTCGGTCGCGGCGGTCCTAACGTTATACGCGGCATGGGCGCGATGCGCGATACCTTGGAGTTACTTGGTTTGCCGTATCGCTTCTTCGGTTTTGATTCTGATTTGAGCGAAGTGATCGGCTACGCGCAAGCCGCCGACGCGTGGATGAAAGCCGACGGACGGCAAATCGTCGGAAAGGGTATGAGACGATGAATAGAGCGCAGGGAGTCGGCGATTTCAAATATTTCGTCGGGATCAATTCGCTTGAACAAATCGCCGCGCGTGAGGATCGCGTATGCGTACTCAATATTTTGGGCGGCGAATCAAGCTCGGTGACGCCCGTGGGGCATGCGTATTCCGGAGGAAATGTGGCGTTCGGCACGTCGCCCGGACGTCGCGGCCAATCCCTTGACACGGTAGTCGGCCCCATTCCGGTGTATAACAACGTGCGCGAAGGGCTCGAAGACGGGCATACGTTCAACTGCGGCGTGGTGTACTTGCCGCCGTCGGGCGCGCGCGACGGCGTCGCCGAACTGGTGCGCGTCAATCCGGATTTGCGCAAAATTTTCATCGTTACCGAAAAACTCTCCGTGCGCGACGCGCGCGAGATTCGAGCGCTGGGTCAATACAACGGCATCGATATCTTCGGCGGCAATAGCTTGGGCGTAGCCGATTCGTGGAACAAGGTGCGCATCGGCGGGGCGTTGGGCGGCGATAATCCGGAAGAAGCATTGCGTGCCGGCTCAATTGCGATCTTCTCGAATTCAGGCAACTTCACCACCACGATAGCGACGTATCTGCGCATGAGCGGTTGGGGTACCACAACCCTCATCTCCAGCGGCAAAGACGTGTACATCCATTACGCCGCGCCCGAATTCGCTTATGCGTTCGCGAATGACGATCGCAGCAAGGCCGCCGTGTTGTACATCGAGCCGGGCGGCAGCTACGAGGCGGATGCGCGGTTCGACAAGCCCGTGGTTGCGTGCGTGGTAGGGCGTTGGAAGAGCAAACTCACGCGCGCGGCGGGTCACGCGGGCGCGATGGGCGACGGCAGCGACGACGCCGCGGCCAAGGAGCGCTGGTTCTTGGAAAAGTTCGGCGTCGACGAGATATTCACGCCGGAACGTCCCGTGTATTCCGCGCTCGGCGCCCTGGTTACGAACATAGCGCACATCCCGAGCGCGCTTGCCGCGGTAATGAGCGAGAACGGCATTCGCAAAGACTTCGAGCCGGAAGGGAGCCTCGCGCTCAAAGCTTGGTTCGGTTCCAATCAAGGCTTGACGCTGCCCAAAGCGCTGGATACGCCGATCGTTGAGGCGTTGCGTCCGTACAATCAACAGATCGCGGAACTCAATAGCCGAATCGGCGCGCTCTTTCCGCGTCAAACGATGAAAGACGTTTCCGGCGCTTCGCACATGGATGCGAAAACCCAAGTGTCCGGTTTATACGGCGTCTCCATGCTTGAGGCGGCGCGCAATGCGTTTGAAACCAATGCCTGCATCGCATTGTTGCGCGAGCCGGGGAACGAGGACGATCGGGCGTTCATCAACGTCGCGGTCGGCGCGCACGTCAACCTGCACGGCGATCCGGCGTTGGCGGCGGCGCAAGCCGCGCGCGAAGCGGGAAATGCTCCCAATGCGGCGCTTTCCGCCGCGTGCGCGATTATCGGTCCGCGCCGATCGGCAAGCGCGCGCGCGATTTTGCACGCGCTTATCGAGCGTTTCTTCGCCGCGGGATTGCAAGACGCGTACGACGCGGCATTCGATCTTGGTTCGGTCGCGCCCGATGCGCGCTTACGCGCGCTCCTTCTCGGCGATGCTCCGGACGCGCGGGCGCAGGCGATGCTAGCCGCGCTTCAAGCGCGCGGCGTCTCCTCCGCGTTCGTGCGGTATCTGCTGAGTTTGGGCGGGTATCCGACGGCGGATGCGGCCTGCGCGGTTATCGGCGCGACGCTTGCGTGGGGGCCGTTGCGTCGCAAGCGCATTTCGCGGATCACGGCGGAACTTTTACCATGGTGGTTCCAACTATTCGGCGTGCTCGTGGGCGCGTCCGTTGACGCGACGCGCCACGAGGCGGATCGTTTCTGCGGCGTCGCGACGGCGGAATTGCTCGGCGCGCGTTCGTTGACGCAGATCGCATATCTTGCGTTACTGGGAGAGGAAGCGCGGGGCGAGTCGCTCTTCGCCTTCCAAACCTTATTAGGGTTGATGCTCACCAACGGTCCGGGGACGATCTCCGCCCAAGGCGCCAAAGGCGCCGTCTCGGCCGACGGGCCGGAAAATCCCGAGCGCGTGCAGCTCAACAAGGCCGCGACGGGATTTCTCACGCACTGCGGATATGCGCACGGCGGCAACGGATACGAGGGGATCGCCTTCCTCATCGATCGTTTTCGCGACACGGGGTTGATCGATCCGGGCGATGCGAACCACGGTTTGGATCTTCCCGCTTTGGCGGCCGACTATGTTGCCTCGTATGCTCGGTACAAAAAGGACAAGAAGTCTTCGGGCGATTTGGACGTGCAAAAAATTCCGGGCGTCAATCATCCCGTCTTCAAAGACAGGCCGGTCAATTACGATCCGCGCGAAACGTACGTTCGCGAGCTGTTCGAGCAGCGCGGGGAGTATAACGTCTTTCATGCGTTCTACCGGGAGGTCGTGCAGGCGTTGTACGACGCGGGCGTCTCGCGAAACGTGTATTGCGTCAACATCGACGCCGTGATCGCGGCGATATTGTTGAAGATGCTTTGGAAGCCGTATCGCAGCGGCGCGATCGCGGAGGAAGTGTTGGAAACCGCCGCGTTCACGATCTTCCTCTACGCGCGCATGCTTGGCTGCGCTGCCGAGATCGACGATCACCTCAATCGCGGACGGAATATGGATACGCGGACTCCGGCTTCGCAATGTCAGTTTACGGCGTAGTCTAAGGCCCGCCCCGGCGATTCATATGAGCGAATGCACGTTCATGTCTTTCCACGTTGACCAATCCGCCGTGTAACCTCGTGAGGTTGCCGCGAAGTTGATCCAATCTGCGAAGACGGCATGTCCGTAATTGGCGCCGGTCGTGCGTTCGTCGGGATCGAGGCCTTGGGCGATTTCTTGCAGTACGGCGTCTATCCCGATATTGTACGCGGCGAACGCCGCGATATGATTGTAGGGAAATTGCTCCAATGCGGGTTGTAAGAAGTCAGTTGCCGCGATCCGCAAATTGGTGAGCGGGTCGAGCGGATCGCCGAAGCCTGGATAATTGGGCGAACCCGAACGGGAGCGCTCCAGGCCGGAGGAGATTGCGCACAGGCCGACGCCGTCTCTGCGGCTTCGCCGGCGACTCTCGCGATTCACGATCGCGGCCAGCATGCAAGGATCCACGGCAGCCGTTTCCTTTGCCGCTTGGTCGTACAGCGCCGCGTACCGCATGAGCTCCGGCAAGCCGGGAACCTTAAAAGAGGGGCGCTCCTTAGCGGCGTGCTGGACGATAAGATAAATCGAGGCGACGCGCACGACGCGCTCCTTCCATGGGCGCTTTAGCCCTATTATCGGAGGGTTTTTCTGAAACGTTAACTTGCCGACGGCTCGGACGAGGAACCTAGAGGCTTGAGGGGGGAGCATGCGCATGTGAATATGCACGGTCTGGCTTTGGCGTATGCGCTTAGCACCCTATCGGGCTTGCGCGTAAGCTACCCGGCGGCCGCGCTTTTGCTAGCCGTTCATAACCGCGTTTTAAAACCGCCGGAAAACCTTATGTGGCTACATTCGGATACGATTTTGATCATTGTGCTGGTCGCGTGCGTCGCGGAGTTCATCGCGCATAAACTATCTTGGCTCCAAACGCCGCTTCATTATATCCACAAAGTGCTCTCCCCGCTCGTCGGCGGCGCGACGGCGTTCGCCGTTGATCCTACTCAAGGCGTCGGCGGATTCCTTATCGCGGCACTGGGCGCGGGGAATGCGTTCGCCGTCCATAGTTTGCGGGCAACGGCGCGCGCAACGGGGAGCGCGTTCTTCTTGGGCGCCGTTAATCCCATTGCGAGTCTTGTTGAGGACGGCGTTGTTCTTACCGCGGCGACGGCGGCTTTCTTTACCGCGCAGACGACCGCTTGGATCATCTTGCTTGTAACGTTGGGTTGTCGACACCTAACCTACCGGTCTGTTCCTCGCTATTCCCGTCGGCGGAGAGCTCGGGTGTAGGGCAAGCGCACATGAGATTGCGATCGCCGTATGCGTTATCCACGCGTCCCACCGGCGACCAATATTTTCCCGCGCGTAAGGTTTTCAACGGGTAGGCCGCGATCTCGCGCGAGTAGGAATGCGGCCAGTCGTCCGCGCTCAGGCTTTCAATCGTGTGCGGCGCGCCGCGCAACGGATTGTCGCTGGGGTCAAAGCGCCCGTTTTCCACCGCGGCGATCTCCGCGCGGATTGCGAGCATCGCGTCGCAGAAGCGATCGAGTTCGTTTTTTGATTCGCTTTCGGTCGGCTCGATCATGAGCGTGCCGGGAACGGGGAACGACATCGTCGGCGCGTGGAATCCATAATCGATAAGGCGCTTAGCGACGTCGTCGACGCTGATGCCGCAACGTTCCTTGATAGGACGCAAATCGATGATGCATTCGTGCGCAACCAATCCCGCGCGTCCCGTGAAAAGGATCGGGTACTGCGACTCCAGGCGCTTGGCGATGTAATTCGCGTTGAGGATCGCCGTTTTTGTCGCAAGCGTCAAGCCGGCGGCGCCCATGAGCGCGATATATGCCCAGGAGATGGGAAGAATGCCCGCGCTGCCGTGCGGCGCGGCGGAAATATGCTTGGACAAGAACGGCGCGAGATGCTCGCGAACGGCTACCGGGCCCACGCCGGGACCGCCGCCCCCGTGCGGGATGCAGAACGTCTTGTGCAAGTTTAAGTGCGAAACGTCCGCGCCGAAGCGGCCGGGAGCGGCCAAGCCCACCAATGCGTTGAAGTTCGCGCCGTCCAGATAGACTTGCCCTCCGTGCGCATGCGCGAGATCGCACGCTTGCGTGATCGTTTCTTCGAAAACGCCGTGCGTGGAAGGGTAGGTGATCATGAGCGCGGCGAAACGATCGCCGACGCGCTCCAGGTGCGCGCGTAGATCGGCGATGTCGATGTTGCCGCGATCGTCGCAGGCGACGACGGTTACGTCGTATCCGGCCATGTGCGCGGAGGCGGGATTCGTGCCGTGCGCCGATTTGGGAATGAGGACGACGTTGCGCCGATTTTGCCCGATGCTTTGATGGTACGCGCGAATGGCAAGCAATCCCGCGAACTCTCCTTGCGCGCCGGAGTTGGGCTGCAAGGTAACGGCGTCGTATCCCGTGATCTCGCAAAGAGCGCTCTCCAGCGTATCGAAGAGTTCGCGATATCCTCGCGTTTGCTCCGCCGGGGCGAAAGGATGAACGTTCGCGAATTCCGGCCACGTAATGGGCAGCATCTCCGTTGCCGCGTTGAGCTTCATGGTGCAAGAGCCGAGCGCTATCATCGTTCGATCGAGCGCTAAATCTTTATCGGCAAGCGAACGCAGATAGCGAAGCATCTGCGTTTCCGAACGATGACGAGTGAAGATCGGATGACGCAACGCAGGTTCGGCGCGGCGAAGATGCGCCGGAATTTGCGCCTGCGCCGCAGACGCGATTTCCTCATAGCGCAATGCGGGATCGGCGCCTGTGAAGATGCGCCATAAGGTTTCAACGTCTTGCACGGAGGTCGTTTCGTCCAAGCTCACGCCGATCGTGCGCGCATCGATGCGGCGCAGATTCACGAGCGCTTCGCTCGCGCGCGTATGCACGCTTTCGGTCGCCTCGCGCGTATCAATGGTTATCGTGTCGAAGAAGGGCGCCTCGGAGACGCGTAAGCCTAAGCGTTTCAAGCCCGCGGCGAGGACGCAGGCGCGTTCGTGAACGCGCTGCGCGATGCGCGCGAGGCCGTCGGGACCATGATAGAGCGCATACATGCTCGCGAGTACCGCGAGCAATACTTGCGAGGTGCAAATGTTGCTAGTGGCCTTCTCGCGCCGTATGTGTTGTTCGCGCGTTTGCAATGCGAGGCGGTAAGCGGTTTTCCCGTGCGCATCCACGGAAACGCCCACCAGGCGGCCTGGTATCGACCGTTTGAATTCGTCGCGGCATGCGAAGTAAGCGGCGTGCGGGCCGCCGAACCCGAGGGGAACGCCGAAACGTTGCGTGGTACCGATTGCAACGTCGGCGCCGAGTTCGCTCGGCGGCTTGAGCAGGCATAATGCGAGGATATCCGCCGCGAACACGGCAAGCGCGCCGTGCGCATGCGCGGCCGCGACGAGCTTGCGATGATCGGCGATCGCGCCGGCGGAATTCGGATATTGTACGAGTACGCCGAACGTCGCGTCGTTGACGTGCTCGGGATCATCGGAGAGGACGATCGTGATGCCCAAACATGCGGCTCGCGTGCGCGCGACGGCGATGGTTTGCGGATGACATGCGGGGGAGACGACAAAGCGATTGCGTTCGCCGGCCGCGCTGCGTTTGCACAGCATCATCGCTTCGGCCGCCGCCGTCGCTTCATCTAACAATGAGGCGTTCGCTACGGCCATGCCGGTAAGTTCGGTTACCATTGTTTGGAAATTGAGTAAGGCTTCCAGACGGCCTTGCGATATCTCCGGTTGGTACGGCGTGTACGCCGTGTACCACGCGGGATTTTCAAGAACGCAACGGCGGATCACGCTGGGCGTGAACGTATCGTGATATCCCGTTCCGATATAGGAACGAAAGACCTGATTTTTGCTTGCGATTCGGCGAAGCGCGTCCAGCGTCTGCGCTTCGGAAAGCGGTTGCGGCAGGTCGAGCGGTTCAAGCCTGCGGATTGCCGGAGGCACGACGGTATCGATCAGCTCATTAAGCGAATCGTAGCCCAGTAGACCGAGCATCTCCGTGCGTTCGGCGTCGTCGGGTCCGATATGGCGTTGGGCGAACGGGGGTTGGAGTAGGGGATCCATGGTGCGGCCTCTGCTTTGGATCACCCTTCTGTCCCTTGTGCCTGAGAGTTTAGCGGCGTTGCGCACCGCGTGCCCCTTCGGCGGCCGCGTTTGCGGCGGCGCTCTCCAGAATTTCTAGCGTAACGCGGTTCTTTTGCCTGAGCGATAGCGGGTGATTACGCCTTCGGCGGCGGCGAGGGGGCTACGAACCCCTCGGAGCGCACTCTCCCGCGTTACGTGTTCTGCGCACGAAGTTCGCGAGGGCAAGGCGGAGCCCTGTCTTCGTCGCTTGCTTGGCTTAGTGAATGCGCACGATCTTCACGATTGTTACGGGCGTCGTCAGCTGTTGATTTTCCGCCGGGAGGCGCACGATCTTGCGAACGACGTCCATGCCGGAAAGGACATGGCCGAAAGCGGCGTAGCCGGGCGAGCTCGCCGAGGCGTCTAGTTCGGATTGATCCCCGTCGCAGATGAAGAACTCGGAGGTGGCGGAGTTGGGGTCCGAAGTTCTCGCCATCGAAAGGTATCCGTCTTTATTGAGAATTCCGGTTTTCGAGGTGGGTTCGAGAACGAGCTGAGGATCGCTCGGCTTCTCGCGATCGTGATTCCCGCCTTGAATGACGAAGGTCGGAACCGCGCGAAAGAACGTCCCGCCGTCGTAAAAATGCGCGTCGACGTACTGCAAGAAGTTCGCGACGGTTTTCGGAGCGCGTTTCGCGTCGAGCACCGCGACGATGTCCCCTTGGGATGTGGAAATCTTGATGCGCACGGCGTTCGCAATTGGGGCAGGGGATGCTGCGTTCGCCGGCTGCGGGGAGAGGAACGCGCCGACGCACGCGAATGCGAAGAGCGCGGATGCAAGGATCGCAAAGCGGTTCATCTTCATAAGAACGGTGCGTTACGGAGATTACATGAGAAGTCCCGCTGCGGTTGTCTCATACCCGTAACTTATAACCGATAGCCGTGAGACGATAGGCGATTGCCGCGCTGCCGACGGCTAGTACCGCGATAACGCTCAACGTGATCGGGAGCGGGAGATCGCTATGACCGGTAAAGGAGGCGCGTAGGGCGTCGATCATCGAGAACATCGGGTTGATGAGCGATATACGCTGAATCTGCGCGGGCAACAAGCGCAACGGCGTGAACACGCCTCCCACGAAAACCAACGGCGTCACGACGAACGTTGAGAACGCCGCGACCTCGTCGTACTTATCGGCCTTCAATCCGAAAATGAAACCGACGGAGCCGAAAAGCACCGCCGTCATGATCGTCACGCCCAAGAAAAGCGGCCAATTCACCGGCAACGTATGAACCATTATCGCGCCGACCGCAAGCACGATGCCGGCGATAAAAATCGCCCGCAGCACGGCTGCTGCGATGAACGCCGTGACGATCTCCGCCGGCGAAAGCGGAGCCGTAAGCAACTCTTGAATAGAGCCCATGAAACGGTTTTGAAAAAGAGAGCTGCTGCATTCTCCGTAGGTTTGCTCGATGACTTGCAACATGATGAGTCCGGGAATGAGGAACGCGGCATACGGAACGCCGTCGACGGAGCGGATGCGGCTGCCCAGCGCCAAGCCGAACACGAGCACGTACAAAACGGTCGTGATGATCGGCGGCCAAATCACTTGATTGACGATTTTATACGTTCGCACGGCTTCGCGTCGAATGATCGTCATGAAACCCACGGGATTGGAAAAGGGTCCGTTCATCGTTGCTTCACCAGGTCAAGGAAAACATCGTGGAGGTTCACGCGTCGCAATTCGACGTCGAGGATGCGCGCGCCGGTCAGGTCGACGGCGGCAAAAAAAGCGGGGTACGCCGAGGGATCCAAACCCGTGATATGCAACGTGCGCGCGTCGCCGATTTCTTGCGTCGCGCCGAGCGCGAGAAGTTGCGGGGAAAGCGTCGTGAGCGTCCGATCCAGGGAGACGCGTAAGCGGTCGCGGCCTTTCCCTTCGAGAAGCGTTCGCGTGGGTTGAACGGTGAGGAGGCGCCCGTCGTCTATTATCGCGACGGTCCGGCAGAGTGCCTCGGCTTCTTCGAGATAGTGCGTCGTGAGAAGGATCGTCGTACCGTCATGGTTGAGTTCGCGCACGAGCTCCCAAATTTCTAAACGCAGTTCCACGTCGACTCCTGCGGTCGGCTCGTCGAGAATGAGCAAGCGCGGCTTGTGGATAAGCGCTCGAGCCAACGTGAGCCGTCGCTTCATGCCGCCGGAGAGGCTTGTGAACGTTTGATGAGCTTTCGCTGTAAGATCGAAGCGTTCGAGCAGTTCATCCGCGCGCGGGGCAACCTCTCGACGCGGTACGCCGTAGTATCCCGCTTGGTAGATGAGCACGTCCCGAATGGTGAGATACCGATCGAAGGTATACTCTTGAGGGGCTAGTCCGACCAAACGTCGCGCCGCTCGCCAATCACGCACCGTATCATGTCCGAAGAGCGTGATCGATCCCGCGGTAATGTCGGCTAAACCCGCCATCGCGTTGATCGTCGTGGTTTTTCCGGCTCCGTTGGGGCCGAGAAACGCGAAGACGTCGCCTGCGCTCACGGTGAAACTGACGTCATCGACTGCGCGCAGCGAGCCGTACTGTTTAACGAGGTTACGGACCTCGATCGCGGGATGCATGGAGTCTAAGAAGGTTCGATGCGGTCGAAGCCGGCGTACGGTATCAACGCGGCGGGAATTCGCACGCTGCCGTCCCCTTGTTGGTAATTCTCTAGTATTGCAAGTAACGTACGACCAACCGCCAATCCTGATCCGTTGAGCGTATGAGCGAATTCGGGCTTACTCTTTGCGTCGCGGCGGAAACGAATGCCGCTGCGGCGCGCCTGGAAATCCGTGCAGGTGGAGCAAGAACTAATTTCTCGATAGGCGTTCTGTCCGGGCAGCCACGTTTCGAAATCATACGTTTTCGCCGCGTTGAAGCCCACGTCCGCGCTGCATAACGTCATTAGGCGATATGGGAGTTCAAGTTCCGCGAGCAATGCTTCGGCGTCGCGCGTTAAGCGCTCTAGCGCGTCGGAAGAAGATTCCGGCGCGGTGATCCATACCAGCTCGACTTTTTCGAACTGATGTTGGCGAATCAATCCGCGCGCGTCTTTGCCCGCTGCGCCCGCTTCCTTGCGGAAGCACGGCGTGTAGGCCGTATATTGCAGCGGCAGCTGCTCCAGGCTAAGCGTCTCGTCGCGATGCAATGCGGTGAGGGGTACTTCCGCCGTCGGAATCATGAACAAGCCTGCGTCTTGATCTTGAAACATCGCGTCGGAGAATTTGGTGAGCTGCCCGGTGGACCACATCGTTTGACGATTGACCAAGAGCGGCGGATCGATTTCGACGTACCCGCGCTTCAGAGCGCGGTCTAAAAAGAAGTT
>Ga0182024_10012652_pt1 | contig 16655 bp, 17 predicted proteins | sample P32metaG_FD_120480 | JGI IMG/M metagenome (GOLD analysis project Ga0182024, IMG submission 120480) | Permafrost microbial communities from Stordalen Mire, Sweden - P3-2 metaG (Illumina Assembly) | ecosystem: Environmental > Terrestrial > Soil > Wetlands > Permafrost | place: Sweden: Stordalen... | reverse complement strand
TGACCAACGACGACCGCAGGTGGCTGCGGGAGAAGCTGGACGACGAGGGCGGCGCGTTCGACCGTATGGTGGCCGACCACGAGTCGCGCAGCGTAGACGCCGAACAGAAACGTGGCGAGTGATGGCTCGCCCGCAGCCCGAGCACTACCGGACGGGCGCTGAATACCGTTGGGCTCGCAGGATCTGGAAGCGTAAGCACGGCGGCTCGTTGATCTCCGTGCTCCTGATCGCGGTGTTCTTCGGCGCGCTCACCGGGTCGCAGGCGCTGTTGTGGGGGCTGGTGGCGTTCGCTGTCGTGGCCTGGCTGATCGCGCGGAGCAGGCCCTAAGGACGAGCTCGCGGGGCTGTTCACGGCGCGCGCAACACGGCCACCGGCCCGTGGGCGGCGATCAGCGGCGGCAACGCCAACCTGGCCTCCAACCAGTTCGCGTCGGTGAGCGGCGGGCAGTCGAATACCTCGAGCGGCGCGGGCGCATCCATCCTGGGCGGTGTGGGGAATACGGTCAGCACCACCTTCGGCCACTTTCCGTGAGCCGATCTGAAGCGAGCGTATCGGCATAGCTCATAGTGCCTCGGCGGCCCGGCCCCCTCGCGGTCGGGTCGCACGAGGGAGACGGTATCTGGGTGGTGGCCCGTGCGTCACAGCATGGGTCACCACCTCACACGCTGCCATCCGTGTTGCCCACGCAAACGATGACCGGGACTGCAACCGGTCTCGAAGTCGTGGACAGCACGCTCTCTGCTCCCTCGCCCGAGTTCCTAGCCGCCGCCGATCTACTCGGCCCGAGCGAGTCCGATAGCGCTTGGCTGCGAGAAGCGCGGCCACAGCAGCTCCATCGGACCGAGACTGGTTCGTCTGACTGATCATGGCGGGCCGCGGCTGGGGCAAGACGCGCACCGGTGGGGGTGGCTGGCGCACCGGGCGCAGAGCGGCCCGGGCGACCGCGCGGTCCTCGCAGGAGGCCGTTCACGGACCTCACGCAGATGCCCGTCGATCCCGACTCCGCGCGGTCGTCTGGGCGAGGGCCATCGTGATTAGAAATCGCGCCCGCGAGGTATGTAGTCGAATGGAGATGGACGAATGGAGATGAGGTTCCTGGCACGCTCGCGTGCCCGCAGGCTGGACCGCGACGCCGCCTTTGACGAAGCGCTGAGGGAAGGTCGGCTGCCACCACGCGGCCGCTGCCCGTACTGTGGACGGACGATTCGTCCGTGCAACATGGCCCGCCACGTTCGCGCTCGGCACGAGGCAGCACACCACCCCGTGGGGCTTCGCATGGTCTGAGGCCGATCGCCGAGGCATGCGGCTGCGCTGGCGCAGCCGCCAAGCGAGGCCCACCACGCGCTGGCGGATCAGTGTGCGCCGCGGCGTGACCTTGGCTCTACCATGGCGAACGTGGCTCTGGCAAGCCTCCCCTCCCGGAACCGGCCGTTCTGAAGCGAATCGTCCTGATCGTTCTCGGCTTGCTCCTGTTCCTCGTGATCAGCGGCGAGCTCGCGCGTTTTCTGTCGACTGAGAACAGCGAACGCGACGACGAGGAGGCGCTGATCCAGGCGCAGGCGAGGGGCGACGTGAACGGAATGCTCGGGCAGCTGAGCGGCTGCCGCGACAGCGCGTTGTGCGTGGCGACCGTGCGGACGAACGCAAGCAGCCTGCGCCGCGGCGGCGCCGTGAAGATCCTGTCGCTGAAATCGAGCACTGCGTATTCACTGACCAGCGCCACCGGAGCGACCCGACTGGCGTGGACGGTGATCGGAAGGCTTCCCGTCGTGCAGTGCGTGGAGGTGCGGCGCACGGGGAGCCTCTTGAGCGGTATCACGGTCACGCTGTTGTCGCTGAGCGCCCCGATCTCAAACGAAGCTGATTGCTAGAGTCTCCAGCCTTCCGATGGCAGAGACATCAACCAAGCTGAAAGTCACCAGCCGCGCGGCGAATGGCTCGCGCGCGGCGCGCCGACTGCGCCGCTCAGGCCGCGTGCCCGGTGTCCTATACGGTGGCGGCGGAGAGTCCGTGGGCTTCGACGCCGATTCGCGTGAGCTGCGCCTGGCGCTTGCGTCCTCGGGCGCGGTCCTGGATCTGAGCATCGATGGCGAGAAGGCGACGCCGGTCGTGCTGAAGGAGGCCCAGCGCGACCCGGTGAGGGGTCAGACCGTCCACGTCGATCTCCTGCGCGTGCGATTGGACGAGGCGATCCACGCGGTCGTTCCGCTGGAGCTCACCGGTACCGAGGATGCGCCGGGGGTGAAGGAAGGCGGCGTGCTTGAACAGGTGACGCGCGAGCTGAACGTCGAGGCGCTGCCCACGGCGATCCCGGAGTCGATCGTCCACGACATCGGCGAGATGCAGATCGGCGATGCGATCGGGCTCGCCGTGGTCGTGATCCCGGAGGGCGTGACACTGCTCGACGACGTCGAGGATACGGTCGTCGCGACCCTGTCTCCGCCGCGGCTTCAGACCGAGGAGGAGGAAGAGCTCGAGGCCGAGACCGAGCTGGTTGGCGAGGGTGAGGAGCCCGGCGAGGCCGCCGAGGGCGCCGAGGGCGCCGACGCCGAGGGCTCCTCCGGCGAGGAGTAGCAGCTCCTGCGAAGCCTGTTCGGCGGCCGGGCCGGCGGAGCGATCGACTGGCTGATCGTCGGACTGGGCAACCCCGGCCGGGAGTACGCCCGCACACGGCACAACGTCGGCTTCATGGTGGCTGCCGCGCTCGTCGAGCGCTGGGGGCTTCCTCGCAGTCGGGAGCGCTTTCGCGGCCAGATCGTGGAGGGCCGCGCCGGCACGGCGACTTCGGGCGGAGCGCCCGTTGCGGCTACTGCCCGCGTCGCGGTGCTGTGTCCGCAGACCCACATGAACGACGTCGGCCGATCGGTGGGCCCGGCGCGCGGAGCGTTCAAGCTGCCATTGGAGCGGGTGCTGGTCGTCCACGATGAGATCGACCTACCGTTCGGTGAGGTGCGCACGCGAACCGGCGGCGGCCTGGCCGGTCACAACGGGCTGAAGTCGCTCAAGCGCGAGCTCGGCGGCGGGGACTTCACGCGCGTGCGGGTGGGGGTCGGACGGCCCGACTCGACCGACCCGGAGGTCGTCTCGGCGTGGGTGCTCGGGAACTTCCGCGAGAGCGAGATGCAGGTGAGGGAGCTGATCGAGCGCGCGTGTGACGAGGCTGAGCGGGTCGTGCTCGGGCAGGACGCCGAGCTCGATCGGAACGCGAGCTAGATGGCCGTCCGGCCCCCAGCGATGCGGACATTGCTCGGTCTCCTGCAGGAGGACGACTCGGCGTGCAGGCTGGCGCGCGAAGGCGGGCACGCGTTCGTGTCGGCGTCGCTGCGCCCATACGTGATCGCGGCGCTCGCGGAGTTCGACGAGCGCGCACACAAGCGCCCGCTGATGGTCGTCGTGGGCGACGATCGCGCCGCCCGCGATCTCGCCTCCGACCTACGAGCTTGGCTCGCGCCGCGCCGCGTGCGCTACTACCCGTCGCGTGGGGTCGCCTACGAGTCTCACCTCGCTCCGCCGCCGCACCTGGTCGGTCTGCGCGTGGCCGCGCTGGATTCTTTGCTGGGCGCCGAGCGCGCGGCGCAGGAGCCACCGGTGGTCGTGGTCAGCGCGGTGGCGCTGTCGGAGAAGGTGCCCGACCCGACGCTGCGCCCGCGCTCGTTCACGCTCCGCGTGGGAGAGCTGCTGGACCTCGAGGAATGCGCCGCGGAGCTCGTCGGCGCGGGCTACGAGCGCGCCGACCAGGTGGAGGAGCGTGGCCAGTTCGCGCTCCGCGGAGGCCTGCTCGACGTTTTCCCGGCGACCGAGGAGCGGGCGGTGCGCGTCGACATGTTCGATCTGGAGATCGAATCGCTGCGCTGGTTCTCGACTTTCACGCAGCGCTCCCTCGGCGACGTCGAGGAGGTCGAGATCGCTCCCGCGGCGGAGCTTGCCGCCGAGCACCGCGAGCTCGCTGAGATCGCCGCGGCCACGGGCACATACGGCTCCGGCGCCGCCCGCGACGGCGCCGAGCGCCCGGACGTTGCCGAGCTCTTGCCGGTCGAGCGCTTTGGCGCGCTGCTCGATCTGATCGGTCGGGAGACCGAGCTGCTCCTCGCCGCCGAGGAGGAGCTGGCGCCGGCGCTGAGCGACCAGTGGACCGACGTGTGCGCGGCGTTCGGCGACAAGGACGCCCACCATCTGTACGTGAGTCCCGAGACCGTCCAGGCGACGGTCGCAGAGCGCTCGCGGATCTGGCTGTCGGCGATCTCCAGCGGGCAGGAGATCGAGCTGCGGGCCCAATCGGCAGATACCGCTGCGCGCTCACTCGGCGAGGCCGAGCCGGAGCTCGAGAAGCTCGTGCGCTCAGGCTACAGGACCGTCGTCGCGTTTCCCCGCCGGGGCGAGGGCGAGCGTGCGGCCTACAACCTCGGTCGCCTGAAAGCGACCTGGCTGGGTGAGGATGTGGATGTCGGCCGGCAGGTGCTCGAGCCGTCGCTGCGGTTCGTCGCGGCGTCGCTGCGAGAGGGTTTCGTGGCTCCGCAGTTGAAGCTCGCGGTCTTCCCCGAGCATCGTCTGCTGCGACGCCGCCGAGCCGAGCGCGCCGGTGCCAGCCGGGCGCACCACGGCGGCCCCGGCGGCGCACGCCGGGGCGCGCTGCGTTCGTTCAGCGAGCTGCGAACCGGTGACATCGTCGTGCACGAGGACCACGGAGTGGCGCGGTTCGCGGGCTTTGAGACGCGCACCGTGGCGAACGTCACACGCGACTATCTGTACCTCGAATATCAAGGCGACGATCGCGTGTTCGTGCCCACCGACCAGCTCGCGAAGATCTCACGCTACGTGGGGGCTGGCGGCGAGCACCCGCCGTTGAGCAAGCTCGGCGGCACGCGCTGGGAGACGATGAAGGCGCGCGCCCGCCGCGCGGCCCAGGAGTTGGCGGGCGAGCTGCTGAGCCTGTACGCGGAGCGGCGACGGCGACGCGGACATGCCTTCGAGGCGGACTCTGACTGGCAGCGCGAGTTCGAGGAGCGGTTTCCGTTTGCGGAGACGCCGGACCAAAGCGAGGCGATCGAGCTCGTGAAGGCGGACATGGAGGCGCCGCGGCCGATGGACCGGCTGATCTGCGGAGATGTTGGCTACGGCAAGACCGAGGTGGCCTTGCGCGCGGCATTCAAGGCGGCCAATGACGGCAAGCAGGTGCTGATGCTCGTGCCCACCACGATCCTCGCCCTGCAGCACTACGGAACCTTCGTGGAGCGGCTGGCCGACTATCCGTTCACGATCGAGCACGCCTCGCGCTTTCGCACGGCAGCCGAGCAGAAAGCGGCCGTGAACGGCTTCGCCGAAGGGCGGGTGGACATTCTGATCGGCACCCACAGGGTGCTCTCGCGCGACGTCCGGGCGAAGGACCTGGGCCTGCTGATCATCGATGAGGAGCAGCGCTTCGGCGTCAAGCAGAAGGAGCTGCTGCGCCAGCTGAAGCTGAGGGTGGACGTGATCTCGATGTCGGCGACGCCGATCCCGCGCACCCTGCAGATGTCGCTTGCGGGGCTGCGCGACATCTCGGTGATAGAGACGCCGCCCGAGGGTCGCAGGCCGGTAAAGACCTACGTGGGCGAGTACGAGGAGGAGCTGGTCAGGCAGGCGATATTGCGCGAGCACGAGCGGGGCGGGCAGGCGTTCTTCCTGCACAACCGCGTCGAGACGATCGACGAGACCGCCGAGCGGCTGCGTGCGCTTTGCCCCGCGGTCCGCTTCGTGGTTGCCCATGGTCAGATGGCGGAGGGGGAGCTGGAGGCGGTGATGATGGACTACCTGCGCGGCGGGGCGGACGTGCTGGTGTGCACCTCGATCATCGAGTCAGGCATCGACATCCCGCAGGCGAACACGCTGATCGTCGAGCACGCCGACACCTTTGGGCTGGCGCAGCTCTACCAGATCCGTGGGCGCGTTGGACGCAGCCGCGAGCGCGCTTACGGCTATCTCCTCTACGACTCCGCGGCCGCGCTCACCGCGGAGGCCGCGCAGCGGCTGGCAGCGCTGTCGGACTACACCGAGCTCGGCGCCGGCTTCAAGATCGCGATGCGCGATCTCGAGATCCGCGGCGCGGGCAACCTGCTCGGCGACGAGCAGTCCGGGCACGTGGCAGCGCTCGGCTTCGAGCTGTACATGCAGATGCTGGACGAGGCCGTGCGCGCGGCTGAGCCCGAGCAGGAGGGCGAGGTGCTCGGAGAGCCGGTGCGCCTGGACGTGAACGTGGACGCGTTCGTGCCGGCCGACTACATCCCTTACGAGCAGGCCAAGATCGACGTCCATCGGCGCATCGCGGGAGCCCTGGACGTCGCCGACGTGGAGGGTCTGCGCGAGGAGCTCGAGGATCGCTTCGGCGCCATTCCCGGACCGCTCGAGAACCTGCTGGCGCTGCAGCGGGCGCGAATCAAGTTTGGCCAGGCCGGCGCGCAGACCGTGAGCTTTCGCGGCGATCGTCTGGCGGTCGTTCCGATCCAGCTGGACTCGGCTCGCGCGAGGCGCTTGCGCGAGGAGCTGCCCGAGGCCTTATACGAGTCTGGACGCTCGCAGGTCTCGATGCGGGTGCCGAAAGATGGGACCGAGCGTTTCCCGACGGTGGTGAAGGCGGCAGACGTCCTGCTTGCGGTGATGCGAGAGGCGGCTTAGAAACTCGTTAACCACGAGCTCGGAAGTTTCCGCTAGAGTGCGCGCGTCGTGTCCAAAGTACTTCGCTTCATCCCGGCGCTAGGCGCCGTTTTATTTGCCGTCGTCGGCTTGGCTGCGTGTGGTGGGGGCATTCCCGGCAACGCCGTGGTCAACGTCGGCGGAACGCCGATCACCACAGCCACGTTCGCGCATTGGATGTCCGTGGCGGCGGCTTCGTCCGCGTCGGCGTCGGGCGCCGCGGCGTCCAAGCCGGTTGTCCCCGACCCACCCAACTACCCGGCGTGCATCGCCCACCTGCAGGCCACCCAGCCGAAACCGGCCAAGGGACAGGCCGCGCCCACGCCGGCAGTGTTGAAGTCCCAGTGCGAACAGCTGTACAAATCGCTGCAGCAGGAGGTGCTCGGCTTCCTGATCTCCTCGCAGTGGGTGATCGGCGAAGCGTCTTCCCTTGGCGTGACGGTGCCTGACAAGGAAGTCAAGAAACGGTTCGAACAGATCAAGAACCAGCAGTTCCCGAAAGCGGCGGAATTCGAAAAATTCCTTGCCAGCTCGGGGCAGACGGTCTCGGACCTGCTGCTGCGGGTGAAGCTGAACCTGCTCTCATCGAAGATCCAGCAGAAGATCGTCAAAGCCAAATCCAAGGTCACGCAGGCGCAGGTCGCCAAGTACTACAGCGAACACCAGTCGCGCTTCGGGGTGCCGGAAAAGCGCAGCGTGGAGATCATCCTCAGCAAGACCGAAGCGGCGGCGAAGAAAGCCAAGCAGGAAGTCGAATCGAGTAAAAACTTTGCCAGCGTCGCCAAGCGCGTGTCGACCGATCCGCTCAGCAAGACCAGTGGCGGCCTGCTGCCGGAAGTGGTCAAAGGACAGGAGGAGAAAGCGCTGGACACCGCGATCTTCTCGGCCAGCACGGGCGTTCTCAGCGGCCCCGTGAAGACGGCATTCGGCTATTACATCTTCGAGCTGAAGAGCGTAAAACCCGGCAGTCAGCAGACGCTCGCCCAGGCCCAGGCGTCGATCAAATCGCAGCTCCTCGCCACACAGCAGCAGTCCGCGCTCAGCACATTCGTCAAAAACTTCAAAAAGAAGTGGACGTCGAAAACAGAATGCCGCGCGGGCTACGTGGTGATGGACTGCAAGCAGTACAAGACGCCCAAGGCGACGTCCACTCCCACGACGGCAACCCCACAGACGAGCACGCCGGCGCAGACCACCACGGCGCCGACCACGACAACCAAAAAATAGCCCGGCTCGGGTCATGCGGGGATCGCGGACGGGAACGCTCCTGCACGGCGACCGCGAGTCGCTCTCGTGAGTCAGCTAGAGCTAGTACACGCGCGCCAGATCCTCGATAGCCGGGGCAATCCGACGGTCGAGGTGGAGGTCGGCCTGCGCTCCGGCGCCCATGGCCGGGCGGCTGTGCCCTCCGGGGCTTCGACGGGTGAGTTCGAGGCGACGGAGCTGCGCGACGGCGGTGAGCGGTGGGCCGGCAAGGGCGTAGCGCGCGCGGTGGCGAATGTCGATGGTGAGATCGCCGAGGCAGTTGCGGGCATGGATGCCTCCGATCAGCGCGGTCTGGACCGGGCGCTGATCGAGCTGGATGGCACTCCCAACAAGGCAAGGCTCGGCGCGAACGCGATCCTTGGCGTGTCACTCGCCGCAGCCCACGCGCAAGCGGCCGAGGAGGGGCTCGGGCTGTGGCGATACCTCGGCGGCGACGCGGCGCGGGTTCTGCCGGTGCCGATGATGAACGTGCTCAACGGGGGGGCGCACGCCGACAACAAGGTCGACTTCCAGGAGTTCATGGTGGTGCCGTGCGGTGCGCAGACATTCTCGGAGTGCCTGCGGATGGGAGCCGAAGTCTTCCACGAGCTCAAGCGCACGCTGCATGAGGGGGGGTTGAGTACGGCAGTCGGCGATGAGGGTGGGTTTGCGCCCGATTTGAGCTCCAACGAGCAGGCGCTGGAAATGCTCGTCGCGGGCATCGAGGCGGCCGGGTTCAGAGCCGGAGAGGACGTCGCGATCGCGCTTGACCCGGCGGCGAGCGAGCTCTACCGCGACGGCGCGTACGTGCTCGAGCACGAGGGTCGCACGCTGAGCGCAGACGATCTGATGGGCTACTGGGTCGACCTCGCCGCGCGCTATCCGATCGTGTCGATCGAGGATGGGATGGACGAGGAGGACTGGGAGGGCTGGCGCAGGCTCACCGAGCGCTTGGGCGAGCGCGTGCAGCTGGTGGGCGACGACGTTTTCGCTACAAACACGGCGCGCCTGCGCCGGGGCATCGAGGCGAAGGTGGCGAACTCGATCCTGATCAAGGTCAATCAGATCGGGACACTGACCGAGACGCTCGAGGCGATCGCGATGGCCCGAGGGGCCGGCTACACGGCGGTGATCAGCCATCGCTCGGGTGAGACGGAGGACGTGACGATCGCGGATTTGGCGGTGGCGACGGGTTGCGGCCAGATCAAGGCCGGAGCGCCGTCACGGTCGGACAGGGTTGCGAAGTACAACCAGCTGCTGCGCATCGAGGAGCAGCTCGGAGCCGACGCCGAGTTCCCCGGCCGGGCGGCGTTTGGCTAGGCCGTAGCAGGAGGTTTGCGCGCAGGCTCGAATGCCCGAGCATGCCCGCGGCGTCCGCTTCTACGTCTCACCGGCGCCGTTCCGGAGCCCAGCGGTCCGGTAGGCGGGCAGCTCGCGTTGCCAGCGCCGGGCGCGGGAACGCGGGCGCGCGCGTGCGCTGGGACCGGCTCGGGCGCGTGGCGATGCTGTTCGTCCTTGCGGCGCTGCTCTACCTGTACCTCAGCGCGGGCATCCACATGCTTTCAACGTGGAGTCAGGCGCGGAGAGACAGCGCGACAGTCGCGGCGATGCAGCGCGAACACGACACGCTCGTGCGCCAGCGCGAAACCTTGGGCAGTCAGGGGACGGTCGAAGCGGAGGCTCGCCAGCTGGGAATGATGAAGGCCGGGGAGCAGCCGTACGTCGTGACCGGCCTACCAAACAACTGATCCGCTCCCGGGCGGAGCCGCTGCTAGCCTCGGCTCGGTGTCGTTCGAGAATGCGCTCTATCAGTGGCAACAAGGCGAACGTCGTCTGCGCGCCGAGCCGCCTGAGCGCCGATCGCTTCAGGAGCGGGTTACCGAGGCGTTGGTCGCGGAGCTGCGCCGGCGCCTCGGCGGGCGATTCTCGTCAGACGAGCTCGTGGAGCTGTACGGACGGGGCACGGCGTGGTGCCTGCAGGTGGCGATGAAGGTGGCCCCGGAGGATCCGTGGGCGTGGGAGGCCGGCGTCGTAGTCGACGCGGCGTTTGGGAGATATTTGCGTGAGGCCGCCGACTACGCAGGCGGCCACAGGGAGATCAGGGCTTAGTCGTCCTCGCCGATGCGGCGGATGACTATGCGGTCCTCCTCGATCTCGACCTCAACGGGCCTGTGACCAGCCCAATGCTCGGCGTAGATCGGGTTGTCCTGGATTGCAGGATCGAGCCACAGCCCGTAGCCCTCCTCACCGTGGTCGAAGGTCCCCTCCAGCGGGCCGACGTTACGTCCTGCAGTTTCCGCCGCGCTGCCGCGGCCTGAGAGCGCTCGCCGCCCGCGACCGCCGCGGCGACGGCGCGCGCGTGTGCGCGGCGCGTCTCCGCCCGGACCGTCGGCCTCGGCTGCGCTCTCCGCGTCCTCGTCGGCTTCGGCTTTGGCGCGCTCGGCCTCGATTTCCGCGGCCTCGAGCTCGGCGGCAATCAGCGCGTCGTCCTCGGCGCGCAGATCGATCTCGTCGGGGTACTCCGCGGCGATCGTGCCCTCGGGGGCATCATCTTCGCTCACGAGCTCGTTTTGGCGCTTGAACTGTTCGATGTCGCGAACGCTGACCTCGAGTTGATGGGCCACCCACGCGTCGGTACGCCCCTGCCGTACCCAGGCGCGGATCTGGTTGAGGTTCGGGCGCAGGGATCTCCGAGGCATGGACGGCCCGGGAGACTAGCGCATAGCGCGCGCCGCGCGCCGCGGCCGCGAGGGCAAAATGGCGCGGCGCCGGGTGGCGCGCTATGGCGACTGCCAACCTCCGGCGACTCGGTTCGCTTTCCCCCGGTGCTGTGACTATGCTTGGCAAACCGGCGGTCGGGGGTCGCGCCGGTCGACTGTCGGCCAACAGGAAGGTATACCGAATGCTGGTTTTGACGCGAAAGTCCAACCAGAGCATCATGATTGGGGACGATGTCGAGGTATCGGTCCTGTCGGTCATGGGCGAGAAGGTGCGCATCGGCATTCAGGCGCCGCAGGAGATACCGGTCTTCCGCAAGGAGATCTACCTGGAGATCCATCGCGAGGACGACACGGTCGACGCTGACACCCGAGACGAGGTCGACGACGCGCTCGAGGAGCTCGGCGAGAGCTAGCTGCCGCCGGCCAACCTGCGGTCAGCCCAACAGTCAGCCCAACAGCAGGTACAGGGTGCGAAACATGACAACGGTGACTATCACTGCGGTCATGATCAGTGTGAGGACGAGCAGGGCAAAGCGAATCGAGCCTCGCTTGTGACGCCGGTCGACCTCGCGTTTGTGCGCGCGTTGCTCGGCCGTCCGTTGTAGGGAGGCGCGCGTGCGGCGATCGAGGGAGATCTCTTTGACGAATGCCCGCTCCCACTCAGCGAGGCTCTGTCGCATCTTCATCGCGGTCGCGCGTGTAGCCGTCGGTTAGGAGGCGACTTGGGTGTCGCGCTCCGCTGCCTCATAGACCTTGACGAAGCGCAGGAAGTTCTCGGCGATCTCGCGCGCACCAGCGACGCGCTCGATCTTGCCGTCGACGTACGCCTTCAGCGGGCCCCACCAGATCGAGCGTCCGATGGCAAATCCGACAAAGCCGTCGACTGGCGCCGCCTGCGCGAGCCAGTGGTCGACCTTGGCGTTGTCGGCGCCGCGGCCGAGAACGACGCAGACGACCCCGTCACGCCCGCCGGATCGGGCTTGGGCCACGAGCATCTCGCAATCGGAGCGCTCCTCGACGCCCTCGATCTTCCACACGTCGACCTCGATGCCCGCGTCCTGGATCTCGGCGATCGTCCGACGCATCAGCTCGGGGCGCAGCTCCGAGTCGTAGCGTTCTGAGTCGCCGTCCACCGACTGAAGCTGGGCATCCTCAGCTGGCACGAGCAGCTCGAACAGGAACTTCGGCTCGTGATCGGCCAGCCAGTCGCTCAGGCGCTTGAGCTTGATCAGTTGCTCGCGGTTTTCCGCCCGATCACCATCGGGGTTGTAGCGGACCAGCACCTTCGTGAAGTCGGGGTCAAAGCGCTCGATGTGCGCTGGGAAGTCCTCGTCGTACTGGAAGTCGAACATGCTCTGGCCTGAACGCTCGGCCGGCATGGCGAGCTTCAGCCCTCGCTCGCGCGCCTCCAGTGGCACGGTGGAGCCAAACTGCTCGTCGACGAGCACGCCCGTGACGGACGCGTCTGCGCCGGCCGCCACCGCTCGGAGCATGCCCTCGAAGATGAGGTGCTTGGCGTCGGCGATGATCGCGGTCTGCTCGGGGTCCGGTTCGCCCTCGATCCCGAAGAACTTCTTCTGAAAGGAGCCGCGGTGGTCAAACGCGAGGATGTATAGCTTCTGGTCGTAGCCGGGTGGCATGGCTTGAGTATTTCAAAGGCGCGCGCCGGCCGGGGTCGGGAGGTCCTTAGAATGGATCGACGATGTCCTCGAGCGCGGATCTGTTCGTCGTTTGCAAGCAGTGTGGATCAGAGGTCAGCCCGTACATCACCGAGTGCCCCTACTGCGGCCACCGCCTGCGCAGGCGCGCTCCGAAGCTCCCGCGCGAGAATGTCCTCAACCGAACGCCGCGCGGTCTTTCGCGCCGCCTCCCATGGCGGCGCCTGCGCAGCCCACGCACATCGGTGGCAGCGCCGGGTCGTCTCTCGCGCTGGGCGCAGGAGAGCCGCGCGGGCACCCGGCCGTACGTGACGATCACTCTCGTGGCGGTCAGCTGTGGCGCATGGGTGGCGTGGCGCGGCGGATTCGTCGGCTTGGACAAGATGATGATCGAAGGTCCGTTGCACGGCGATTGGTGGAGGCTCCTGACGAGCCAGTTCGGATACAGCAATGGCCTTTATGAGTTCGTGACGCTCGTCGCGGTTGCGATCTTCGGTTGGCTGCTCGAGCGTCGCCGGGGGCCGGCCGTGGTGCTCGCGCTGTTCCTCGGCGGGGGGGTGGCGGGGGCGCTCGTGGCCGGGGCCGTCTCCTCCGATGCGATCGTGATGGGCGCGAACGCCGGGGCCCTCGCCCTGCTGGCTGCGTGGGCGATCCCCGACCTGCTGGCGGCGCGTGCGGGCTTCTACTACGAGGGGGATCTGCTCGGCACTGGAGCGCTGGCCGCCGTACTGCTGGCTATTCCCTTTGCGCTCGAACCTCCCGAGGCCAGCTGGCTGGCGGGCGTCACCGGTGGCGCGATCGGGTTGCTCGCGGGTCTGGGACTGCGCGGTCTTGACCCGCGGGAGCTCTAGCGCGGGCGTGTCTCGGGGCGCGGTCGGGACGCTCGCGACAGGTCCTTATGATGCTCGTGACATGACTATGACCAACGCGGTGGTGCTGATCGAGGCCGAGCGCGACGCGCTGTCGAGCCTGGGAGGCGCGCTCGCGGACATCGAGGGCGTGGCCGAGGCCTATTCGGTCACCGGCGCTTGGGATTTTGTGGCGATCGTGCGCGTTCCCGACCACGAGCAGCTTGCCGATGTGGTGACCGGGCAAATCGGCGGTCTGTCAGGGGTCACGCGGACGCAGACGATGGTCGCGTTCGCCGCGTATTCCCGCCACGACCTCGAAGCGCTGTTCTCGATCGGGGAGTGATCGGCCGAGAAGATGGCCGCAGTGCCGATCAAGCCGGATTACGGACCGACGCTCGGCCGCCTGCTCTCGCCACACTGGCGCGCCAGCTCGCCGCTTGTGCGCACGATGGTGATCGTCTCGGGCGTCGCGCTGCTCGCGCTGTCGCTAGGTGCCGCGCTGTCGCTCCTGAACGCCAAATACTCCCACGCCGGGAAGGTGCCGTTCAGCTTCAGCTACCGGAGCCTGTACCGCGTGGCGCCCGATCAGGGTGGCTATGTCAAGATACAGCGCCACCGCTCCGACGGCCGCCTCGAGGACTCCTTCGCGGTCGAGCCCCTCACGCTCCCTCCCTACTCCGGCGGCCTCTCCGGCGAGCTGCCGCTCTATGCGGCGGGCTACATCCGCGGCCTGCGGGCTCGCTACGTTGACTTCGTCCTGCGCGCCGAGGGCAAGACGAGGGTCAACACGGTCCCTGCATACGACGTCCTGTATACGGCGCTCCTCGACGGGCACACGATGTGGGGGCGCGACGTCCTGCTGCTGCCCGACCGTCCCGGAGCACGGGAAGGCGTTGACATCGTGATGCTGACGTCTCCCACGGCGAGCTCCCAGGTCACCTCACCACTCGAAGTGGCAAGCGCAGGCGTCCTGCTGCAACCGCTGAAGACGTTTACGCTCGGTTAGCGCTCGAGCGGCAGCCGGGAACCTGCGCGGCTCAGCCGCCTGTCAGCGGCCGCTCGCCGGATTGGCACGACGCGGATCGAGCCGCTCGGCTTCTGCACGGACTTCGCCAGTTCCTGCGGAGGTGGGGTGGGCGCCGGCATCGTCGTGGTCGTCGTCGTGGTCGTCGTCGTCGTTGGTTCGCCAGCGCTCGCCGGTGCGGACGGCGGAGGCGCCGGTTCGGTGCTCGAGGGCGCCGGCGTCGGCGGCGCCGGCGTCGGCGCCGTTGGGGTAGTCGGTGTCGTAGAGGTGCTCGGCGACGTATCGCCGGTCGTCGTCGTCGTCGTCGGCAGCTGCGTCGTCTCGCTCGTGACCTGTGTGACCTGCGTCGCGACGGGTGCCGGCTGGACCGGTTTGGCAGGCGTCGGCTTGACCGCCGGCGACACGGTCGGGACCGCAGCTGAGGCGAGGGTCTTGACGGCCGTCGGCGGGGCCTTGACCGTCCGATGCAGGCTGGAACGGTGGGTTGCGATGACCGAGCGCCTGACGAAGGCTGGGCTCACCGGCTGGGAGCGTTCGCCGACTATGACGGGTTCGCTCATATGGCGGGCAACCGGCACGGCGGCAGAGGCCGCGCCAGCCTTGTGGTGATGGTGAGAGGCCTCGTTTGCGGCAACGGCGCCGGCGCTGACGATCGCGGCCGCGGCCAGTCCGGCGACGGCCTTGGTGGCGAGCGCTCCGGCTCCAACGGTGAAGATGCCTCCGGCCGCCCCCGCCCCGCCGGCCGCCCCGGCGCCCGCGGCCGCCCCGGCGCCCATCGTCGCGCTCGCGCCGCCGGCGACATGCGCGCTGCTCGCGGAGCCGAGCTTCGCGAGCAGGAGCTTCTTGACCAGCAGCAGGGGACCGACAGGGAAGATGGCGGCGAGCGCCTGGTTGTTGTCCTTGAGGTGCTTCTTGAAGAAGCGGCATCGCTCGCAGTCGCGGACGTGGCGGCGCGCCGGCGGGCTCAGCTTGACCAGACCCTCAGCGACTTCGCCGAGCTCGAGGCGCACCTCGTCGCAGCTCAGCTTGCGCGACTCGGCGGCCTCGGCGAGTGAGATGCGCGCGCGCACGAGCAGCGACTTCACCGACGGCACCGTGGTCTCCATCGCATGGGCGATCTGGTCGTAGGAGAGCGCGTCGATCTCGCGCAGGAGCAGGGCGGTCCGCTGGGTCTCGGGCAGCTGACGCACGTCGACGAGGAGCTCACGGAAGCTCTCGCGCCGGAGCACGCGGTCGGCCGTCGAAAGACCGTGGTCGGCGAAGTGGACGTCCATCGAGTCCACGCCGACGGCGGAGGCGCGGCGCAGGTGGTTGAGCGAACGGTTGCGCGCGATCCGATAGAGCCACGGCCGCACGTTGATCGCGCGCTCGTCCGCGAGGACGGCGTTGAAAGCCGCGGTGAACACCTCCTGCAGGACGTCCTCGGCATCCTCGCGCGAGCCGAGCATGTGCCGGCAGAAGGAGAGCAGGCGGGTCTGGTAGCGCGAGCAGAGGACCTCGAACGCGGCATGCTGACCGCGCCGCGTGAGCGCCACCAGCCGCTCGTCCGACTGCAGGCGGAGCAGGGGAGACGCGCCCCGCAGGCCAGGGACGGCGCTCGTATGTCTGAGTGTGGAGACCTCCACCGATGGTCCAATCCCTGCTTTAAGTCCTACTGACACGGTACCAAGGCGGTAGTTGCGCTCCAAAAGGCGGCCTTTCGAGACATCCGGCACGCCGGCGATGGTGCAGAAAGGGCTGAGATGGCTCGCTAGGTTGCACGCGGCCGATACGATCGCTGGGCCCGGGTAGACAAACTGGCAAAGTCAGCGGACTTAAAATCCGCCGCTCGTAAAGGGTCTGCGGGTTCGAATCCCGCCCCGGGTACTGTGGGGTCAGGGTCAGATCGACCCTTCAGGGGATAGAGTCGCAGCCGATGGCCAGCCAGGAGAGCGCCGAGGAGACCGCGACGACATTCCACGGCGGCCGGCTGATCGCGCGCCGCCTGAAGGCTCACGGCGTGAGCAAGCTGTTCACGCTGTCGGGGGGGCACCTGTTCTCGATCTACGACGGCTGTCGCGAGGAGGGCATCGACATTGTCGACGTCCGTCACGAGTCAACGGCCGCGTTCGCGGCCGAGGGTTGGGCCAAGGTCACGCGCGAGCCGGGCGTGTGCGCGCTGACGGCGGGGCCCGGCGTCACCAACGGGATGAGCGCGATGGCCTCAGCGCAGGCCAACCATTCGCCGATCATCGTGCTCGGCGGGCGCGCTCCCGCGATGCGCTGGGGGCAGGGATCGCTGCAAGAGATAGACCACGTGCCGTTCGTGCGTCCGCTGACCAAGCTCGCCGCGACGGCCGGGGGCACGGAGGAGATCCCCGGTCTGGTCGACGTGGCCTTCCACGCGGCGCTCGCGCCGCACGGCGGGCCGACGTTCGTGGACTTCCCGATGGACTTCGTCTTCATGGAGGCGCCCGAGCCGGAGTCCGCACTCAAGGACGCCGGCTC
>Ga0182024_10012650_pt1 | contig 16656 bp, 16 predicted proteins | sample P32metaG_FD_120480 | JGI IMG/M metagenome (GOLD analysis project Ga0182024, IMG submission 120480) | Permafrost microbial communities from Stordalen Mire, Sweden - P3-2 metaG (Illumina Assembly) | ecosystem: Environmental > Terrestrial > Soil > Wetlands > Permafrost | place: Sweden: Stordalen... | reverse complement strand
TGACATGGAAAAGGGTCCACAGACCCTGGCGGATGTAACCAAAACTCTCGCCTTAGTCACAAAGATCGCCAACACTGGACAGCATTTCCAGCCGCACACGCGTTTTTCCGCAGCCTGCTAGAGAGGAAAACAGCTCGTGAAGTATCTCTTGGGCGATGTTCTCATTCATTTGATCTCCTCCATCTCTTCACGGACAGGCGAGACGAATCTGTGTCACAACTACGTTTGGGAACACTCACGCCTCTCCGGATCTTCCCTGGTGTCATCCTCGATCCCGGGCGCGCGGCGCTGCACGGACGGGTTGCCTTGATATTCTAGTCCACCTTCCGGCGCGCGGCGTTGCGCGTCTTCTCCATGCTTTTCCTGCTCGCTAAACGGGTTGTTCTCTTTTTTGCGAGCCTGCTGTTTTTGATTATCTTCCTGAGGGATCGAATTAATTGCGTTCGTCATGGGGAAAGCTCCTTGCTGCCAATCGAAGATTCGAAGAGCAGATTGGCGTTGGACTCCGGCTACTATCTGATGCGGATTGACTGGCTGGATTTGCCTGCTAGGCCGCCTTAGAGGAACTTCAACAGCGCTTGCATGGTGGCTGAGGGTTGTTCCTCCAGGACCCAATGGCCGGTGTTTTTCCAGACGACAAACGTAACGTCCGATGCGACCAGCTTCATCTGTTTTGCCAGCACGTCTCCGTTCGTCTTCTCGCCGCCGATGGCCAGAACCGGCATGGTCAGCTTGGTCTGAGAGAGTTGCGCAAAATCCTTGGCGGCCTGCTGAAACGAGACAAAATATGCCCAGCCCGCCCGCATGCGTCCCGGACGAGCATAGGCGGCGGTGTAGGCTGCGCGGTCGGCTTCCGGGAGCGAATGTGTTTTGTCGGCGGCGAAGTCGTTCCAGAAGTAGTCGAAGTAGATGCGCTCGCGTCCCTTTACCAACGCTTCGGGGGTGGGGCCGTTGAAGCGAAAGTGCCAGATGGCTGGATTGTTGTAGACGTCCTCCCATCCGGGCACGCCGGGGAGAAAAGCGTCCATCACCGCGAGCTTTTCCGTTTCTGCTGGAAACTGCGCGGCATAGGCGTAAGCGACCATCAGGCCGATGTCGTGGCCGACAATCCTTGCCTTCTGGATGCCTAACGATTTGGCCAAGGCGTGGATGCGGATGGCGGCGGTTTTCATGTCCAACCCGTCCGCCGGAATATCCGAGTCGCCGATTCCGGGAAGATCGGGCGCGATCACCATGAATTTGTCAGCAAGTTTAGGGATGACAGGCTTCCACATGCGCGAGGTCTGCGTGTAGCCGTGGAGCAGGATCACCGCCGGGCCCTTACCGGCCGTCAGGTAATGCAACTTCACGCCATCTACTGAGGCGGTTTTTGACATGATCGTGCCGGCTGGGGCAGCAGTTTGGGCAGTCGCCAGCAACGAAACGGACAGAAGAAGTGAAAAGGGAATACTAAGACGAAAAATGTAAGTGCTCTTCACAAAAACCTCCTCAAGGATTCACGTAACTCTCTTCAGTACGTTGCCGGTTCCAGTCTTTGGCGGGAAGTATATCCTATGAATGAATCTTTCCAAGAATTTGGAGCAATGCGTTTCAATGTAGGAGAAGCGCAAGACATGGAGCATTCCCCACGCCTTTTCCCTTTGAGCAGGCGGGCTTCGCCCACCTGGACAGCCGAGGGCGGCTGTCCCTACGTGTGAGCTGACGTGATATCATCCTCGGCGTGCTGGGCGGACGCACCAATGAGCAGTGGATCGCGCAGTATGGATCCAGTCATCGGCATCCGGTGAACCGGGTGTGTCACACGCTGGGCATCCCTACCATCCTGCTCTCAGTCCCGCTTTTTGTCGCGAGCATTTTCTTGCACCGGCTGTGGCTATACGCGCTGGCTCTGTTCCTCATCGGATGGGTTTTCCAGTTCATCGGCCACGCCTTCGAGGGCAAGCCGCCGGAATTCTTCCAGGACTGGCGTTTTCTATTTGTAGGCGTGCGCTGGTGGTGGGCTAAGATCCACGGTAAGGCTTGACCTGACCGTCGGAGTGACATGGGTTGGCGGGTTTCGCCGTCTGAGCAGGTCGTGAGCGGAGTCGAAGGAGGGCGGGCAGTCCCTCCGCTGACTAATCGGTCATTGTGCGCCAGGGATAGCAGGTTAGGGTGGGCAGACGCCGAAGTCTCTAGTCACCTCTTTTGCTTCCCATACCGGTGTCTGGTCGGCGTCCTTCGACTTTACTTTTTTGCCCCGCAGATTTATTCGATCGCCTGGCTTGATGTCCGTTGTGTTGCCGGAAAGCGCGTAAACTTTCCTGTCTTTTTCGTCGGTGATGCTCATGCCGTTCGCTCCCGAGACGACGCAGCCCGTAATTGCTCGTTTTTTCGAATAGTGAACGGCCACAACGACCACGATGATTGTCACCGCCGCGGCCACGGCCACAATTCCGGCCACGATTTCGTGGCTGTCCGTCTACAGGGTATTTGCACGAGCTGGCGCGGCGAGGGTCACAACAAGCGCGAATATCAGAGCTCCCGAGACATATTTTGAGGTCATGCGGTTCTCCTTTGAGGTAAGGTGCTTGATTGTTTCGTGTGCCCGGGTGTGGCGGGAAGTGTATCCGAAGGACTTCTACCAAGCAAAGGCTGGCCGGTTTTCGCCCGCCTGGGCGGGTCCTGAGCGAAGCCGAAGGAATGCGGCCGCCCCTACGTGAGACTTGCCGGATTACGCTGCCAGGCGCTTTAAGATTTCCTTGCCCAGCCTTTGTGCTTCGCCAAAAAATTTCTGATATTCGAGGAAGATGCGGTTCAGTTCGAGCGACTGGTCGGGGCTGAGCTTGTGGCGCAGCATCATGTCGCGCACGTGGACGGGGTTGGGCAGGGTTGCGTCTTCGGTCAGTTCTTCAAGGGCGGTCGTGGGATTGTAGTGGTACATCCCGCCATTGTAAACGCGATTGGTTGCGCATGTTCGCCGATGACCTCTGGGCACCGGACCGATTTATACTGTGATTGTGAACCGAACAGCCCAACTGCGTTATTCCGATATCCTGCGCGATCTCGAAGGGTTCGATGGGTGGCTGCGTTCTCTGGGCGTGCCGGTGCGAACCATGGATCGCGCCCATTGCGCAGTTCAAAAACTTGAACGGGCGCATCAGGCCTTTGTAAACGATACTGACCATGCAGAAGGCGTTTCTAAGGCAGATTATTTATTTGCCTTGACAGAGGCTTTGGAACTACGCGATGTGTACCGCGCTTTCAGATTTCATCCGCCTGAGCAACTTTGTGACAGGTTGAATAGAGCGCTGAGTGGACCTCTTCTGCCCGACGCAGAAACGGCGAAGAATAGCGACGGACGTAACGTGATGTTTGAGTTGGCTCTGGGTGCCGAATGGGCCCTCTGCGGCGGGAACATCGAGTTTGTAGAGCCGGACTTACTTCTCAGAACGCCCGATCGATGCTATCTGGTGGCGTGTAAGCGGCCGGAACATGAGCACGCCATCAGGGCAGCGGTTAGGGGCGCAGCGAGCCAGCTTCGGGCGGCCCTATCGCCTGCGTCGATTGACCACTTCGGAATTGTTGCGATCAGCCTTAGCCGAGTTCTGAATCGTGGCAATGTGTACTTTTCCGGAAGATATGAGGATCTCAGCGAGCTTCTCAACGGTCTAATGAATACCATCGGGCGGATTGGCGAACAACCGACATTCACCCACGCAACATCGCGGTCCTCTTTTATGCTCAGACTCCTGCAGATTGGGGCGAGGGACTGTACAGACTGAGCGCGATGCGAATCGTGCAAGCCTCAGGTGAGTACAATGAACACCACCGAAATCTCGAACACGACTTGAACGAGTTGTACGCGGTTCCGGTATAGCAAAGGGGCGGCTTGCGCCGCCCCTGAGACCTGACACCTAAGGCCTGACACCTGGTTCTACGTTCCTTCCGACCAGCTCGCCAGATATTCTTCCTGCTCCGAGGTCAAGCGGTCGATCTTGATGCCGAGCGATTCGAGCTTTAACTTGGCCACGCGTTTGTCGAGGTCCATGGGAACCGGGTAGACCTTCTTTTCGAGCGACGCGTGGTTTTTCACCATGTACTCGCAGGCGAGCGCCTGGTCGGCAAAACTCATATCCATCACCGACGCTGGATGGCCTTCGGCGGCGGCCAGATTGATGAGGCGGCCTTCTCCGAGCAGATTGATGCGGCGGCCGTCTTTCATGGTGTACTCGTCGACAAAATTGCGCGTGGTGCGCTTGGAGGACGACAGCTTCTCGAGCGAGGGGATGTCAATTTCTACGTTGAAGTGGCCGGAGTTGGAGATGATCGCTCCGTCCTTCATGAGTTCGAAGTGCTGTTTGGCGAGGACGTTCTTATTGCCGGTGACGGTGCAGAAAACGTCGCCGATCTTGGCGGCTTCTTCCATGCTCAGCACGCGGAATCCGTCCATCACGGCTTCGAGCGCTTTGGTGGGGTCCACTTCTGTAATGACGACTTCCGCGCCGGCGCCACGGGCGCGCGAAGCTAGACCGCGTCCGCACCAGCCGTAACCGGCGACCACGAATTTCGATCCCGCAAGCAGGAAGTTGGTGGCGCGGATGATGCCATCGATGGTGGATTGTCCGGTGCCGTAGCGATTGTCGAACAAATGTTTGGTGTCGGCGTCGTTGACGGCCATGATCGGATACCCGAGCACGCCCTCCTTCGCCATGGCGCGCAGGCGAATCACGCCGGTGGTGGTTTCCTCGGTTCCGCCAAGCACGCTGGACAATTCAGCTTTGCGTTTGGTGTGGAGGATGGTGACCAGATCGGCGCCATCGTCCATGGTGAGCTGCGGTTTGTGATCGACCGCGGCCATGATGTGACTGTAGTAGCTGTCGTTGTCCTCGCCCTTGATGGCAAACACGGGAATGTTGTAGTCGCGGACCAGGCTGGAGGCTACATCGTCTTGCGTGGAGAGCGGGTTCGATGCGCATAGAGCCACGTCGGCGCCGCCGTCGCGCAGGGCAATCATTAAATTTGCGGTCTCGGCGGTAACGTGCAGGCAGGCCGAAACGCGGATGCCCTTGAGGGGCTGGTTCTTGATGAATTCCTTGCGGATGATCTGCAGCACCTTCATCGACTGGTTCGCCCACTCGATGCGTTTCTTGCCCAGATCGGCCAGTTCAATTCCTCTAACGTCGCTGCTGATTGATGTCGTGGCCATTTCTCTCCAGTTGAGGTCAGAGGTTTGAGGTCAGATTGCAGAGGTGAAACCATTTCACCTCCGCCCTCGGACCTCTAACTCCATTAACTTCTCAAGTCGCTCTTAGTTTGCCTTGGTTCGTTGCTACTCTATGCGGTTCGGGTCTTAACCTCTGACCTCTGACCTCGAACCTCTGACCTTATTTTCTTGCTCCGACCGGCTCTCGCTTCAGGCCGGCGTCTGCTGCCAGTTTAGCGGCTTTGTCGGTTGCTTCCCAGGTGAAATCGGCGTCGCTGCGCCCGAAATGTCCGTACGATGCGGTCTTACGGTAAATCGGACGGCGCAGGTTGAGCGTCTCGATGATCTCGCGGGGCTTGAGCTTGAAGTTCGCCCGCACCAGATCCGGAATCAGCTTGGCATCGACGTTCTCGGTTCCAAAAGTATCCACCAGGACGCTGACCGGATCGGCAACACCGATCGCATAGGCGAGCTGCACTTCGCAGCGGTCCGCGAGGCCGGCGGCCACGATGTTCTTGGCGATATAGCGCGCCATGTAGGCGGCGGAACGGTCCACCTTGGTCGGATCCTTGCCGCTGAACGCGCCGCCGCCGTGACGTCCCATGCCGCCGTATGTGTCCACGATGATCTTGCGCCCGGTCAGACCGGAATCGCCCATGGGGCCGCCGATGACGAAACGTCCGGTCGGATTGATGTGGTACTTGGTGTCTTCGTCGAGCAGGTTGGCCGGAATTACCGCTTGAATGACGTGCTTCAAAATGTCGGCGCGCAGGTCGTCGTTGCCGACGCTTTCGGAATGCTGTGTGGAGACAACCACGGCATCCACGCGCTTTACTTTGCCGGGTTCAGTGTATTCGACCGTAACCTGAGATTTGCCGTCGGGGCGAAGGTAAGAGAGGGTGCCGTTCTTGCGGACTTCGGAAAGCTTCAGCGTCAACTTGTGCGCCAGTGAAATGGGAAGCGGCATCAGTTCCGGCGTCTCGTTGCAGGCGAAGCCAAACATCATTCCTTGATCGCCCGCGCCGCCTGGATCCACACCCTTGGCGATATCGGGGGACTGCTTGTTGATGCTGGAAATCACGGCGCAGGTGTTGGAGTCGAAGCCGTAGACGGCGTTATCGTAGCCGATCGACTGGACCACGCCGCGGACGAGACTTTGAAAGTCGACATAGGCTTTGGTGGTGATCTCGCCGGCGATTACGACCAGGCCGGTGCAGGTCAGGGTCTCACAGGCGACGCGGCTGTTCGGATCTTCACGAAGACAGGCGTCGAGAATGGCATCGGAAATCTGGTCGGCGATCTTGTCCGGATGTCCCTCGGTTACGGATTCGGAGGTAAACAAAAAACGATTGGTTGGGGGCAAGCTGGTATCTCCTCAAGTGGCTTTGAGCCTTTACTTCTGCGCCTTTACTTCCGAAAAAGGGAGGCTAGGGAGCCGCGGGCTCTTGACCAAGCTCGTCGTAAGCTTGGTTTTGGCTTAATGCTTCCTCAAAACGGTACCAGAGATGAGCGGTGAAGCGCAATGGAATTGACCGGTGACGGAGGGACTAGACACTGAGCGGTGGCCAATCGGCAGCGAACGGTGGAGGACGAGCGATAAATGGCAGAAAATAAAAGGGAAATCTTATTGCCGCACGACAGGTAGCTCCGGCTGCGGGGCATTCGGCAAGATTCCCTTAGGGCCAAAAGTCACGGTCTTGACTTCTCCGGACGCTCCGCCGGTTTCGACCTTTTTTCCGTTGAAGCGAAAATTGACGCCTCTGGCGTTGCCGACCTTGACGACAATTTCTTTTTGGCCTTGGATGGAGAGTTTGCTGCCCGCTGCCAAGACTGGGGAGGGGACCGGCTTGCCATCGGCAGTGATCGAGGTCCAGGATTCTTCGCGGGCTCGAATGACCACGGTAAATTCGCCGGGCGTTCCCGTGGGGACGGCAGCAGAGGTCGATTCCCCGGCCGGGGGACTGGTTGTCGACAAACTGGAGGCGCTATTTTGGTTGGATACTGGGTTGGATCCTCTGTCGGATCCTTTGACGGACACTTTGGCGGACGCTTCGCCCGATGATGGCGTGGCCGACAACGGCGTTTCGGCGGTGGATGGAGTCGGATGAAGTGGTTGTTTCGCGTGCTCTCGCTGGCGGTGACTGCTCCAGAGAGAGAGTGCGAGCGCGACCAGGAGTAAAGCTGCGGCGAACAGGCCCCACGGGAGTTGGCGAGGGTGGTCGTCGGAGATGGCTTCCAGGCGGCTGATATTTTCTTCATTTTGGCGCGCTCCATCTTCGCGCGCTGCGATTTCCGTTGAAACGGGGGCGGCGTCGCCCGAGGCTTGCAGGTACTCGGCAACGGTCTGATCTTCATCGAGGCCAACGGCGCGAGAGTAGGCGCGGACGAAACCCTTGTTGAAGATGCCTCCCGGCAACTGGTTGAACTTATCTTCTTCCAGTGCTTGCAGCATGCGGGTTCCGATTTTGGTGGAGCTGGAAATTTGCTCCAATGTGATCTTGCGCTTCTCGCGTTCCTGTTTCAGTTTTTCGCCAAAGGAAGGCAAACCAGTCTCCCGCTTACGCGACGGAATTCTACTCTGTCGGGGAGCGGGATCATAGAAAATTGGTAATAGCAACCGCTGAATGTACGACCGGCACCGCTTTCGATCGGCATGTGAACTTGCGCGCCGATACGCTGCGCTCTGAAGAGCCGGAGCGGAACCGTGCTCGATTCCGCCCGGCACCTCAGGAGAACATGGGTTGGACTATTCCGGTGCGGACGATCCGAAACGGTTTGGTCGGCGAACCATCGGTCCACGCATCCGGTCTCGCAGTCCAATTGGCATCCGGCTGTTGCCGGTCCGCGCGGATGAAGGTAGCGCGGCGTGATCCCGATCCGATTTCGCCGCTGCGGTCGCATCCACCATGCTGTAGTCGCAGCCCTCGACACCGGGATGATTCTCGTCGCACGGGAGCAGCACAAAGGCATGATGGTCGCCGGTGGGCAGTATTCCGTCGCCGCTAATTTCTCCACGGTCATTGATCGAAACACTATGTGTCAGTTGAATCCCAGAATTGGGAGGGATCAGGGTGTTCAGGTCGATCATGGGACCGCCGTTCTCCCACAACCACGCATGCCCAAGAACGATGCCGTTGCAATCTCCCGATTCACCTACGACCTGACCCTGCGAATTAATGGCATACGACTCACTGCATGTGTCACCGGCAACAGTTCCGAGGTTGGTGAGCGCTCCGTTCCTCCAGAGAGTTGCGAAAAATGCCGTTGGGCTACAGGCTACGCCGACAATCTCCCCGGCATCGTTGATGGCAGTTGCATTTCCGCAATCCACTCCCAAAGTACCGAGATCTGTAAGGACTCCATGACTCCAAAGAAACGGGTGCCAGCCCCCATCTCCCGCCAGAGTCATGGCGCCGATCACCTGGTCCCGGTTGTTGAGACCAGTCGTCCAGCTAACGGTTCCTCCCAAGCTGCCGAGGTCTACCATCTTGCCGTCCTCCCCGACAAAGAAAGGATCTATGGTGGGAACACCGGTGGTCGCATTCGCAATCGAATTGACATAAGACTGGCCAGCTATCTGCCCGCGTCTGTTGATTTGCCAGGCAACGCTGTCGGGACCGCCTAACGTTCCCAAGTCCTTTATGGTTCCGTTCTGCCACAACACGGCATGCATTTGTGTGGCTGACGGGAAAAACAAAGCCGCGTAACTCTCCGCAATGCAGCTGGAGCCGCCGCAGTAAGGGGCGGCAGGAAACCCGGAAGAAAAAGGATCGAGGACCGCATTCAGTGCCGCTCCGACCACCTGGTCCCGATTATTAATGCCAAACGCCGCGCTCGCATTACCACCCAGCGTCCCAAGGTTGGTGATTTTGCCGTGTTTCCAAAGGACAGCATCCATCTGCGGATAACCGGTCAGCAGATCGATGGCACCATTTCCAGAAATTCCGGAGACCCGGCCCCGAGAATTGATGCTGTCAGCGTAAGTGCCATTCGCGTTGCCCGGAAGCCCCTGCAGGTCGGTCATGACACCGTTTTGCCATTGGAAGGCATCGTTGAGAAAGCAGTCTACGAGGCAATAAGGATCGGAAGCAGAAGTGGCTGCCTCACCTATAACGGTTCCCCCGGAGTTCATGGTCCTATTCCCGATACCGGCCCACGCATTCGAGCTGTTCGGCCCGCCAAACGTCCCAATGTCAACCAGTTGGTAGTGATGGTGTTTGCGGTTGTCGGACTGTTGATCCTGCGCGGCCAGCGGCAGGGGGATCGCCACCGTGGTAAGCAGAGTCAGAGCGATGATGCGCGTCCACGTTTTGGAATTCATGTTCCTGTCCTTAATCCTTGTTCCGTTTCACTGTGCCGGAACCTATCTGCCCGACGATTCGCAGGGCAGGGATGCGATACCGATTGCTCCACCGCGACTGGGGCGGACGCAACGTTCCGCTGGGCGCGAAGCGCGGCGTGGAGTTTTGTTGCGCCGACGCCGCCTCCACCATGCTGTAGTCGCAGCCCTCGACGCCAGAATGATTCTCGTCGCAGGGAATCAGAATGAACGAATGGATGTCGCCGTTGGAAAACTTTCCGCTGGCAGCGATCTCTCCGCGGTCGTTGACATAAATCGCAAGTGTCAGTTGCAAGTCAGGGTTGGGAGCAACCAGAGTGTTCAAGTCAACCATGGGCCCGCCGTGTTCCCACAGAAATCCACGGAGATCGGCGTCGGCATTAGGGTCCCACGTATTGCCCACGACTTGACCTTGCGAATTGATGCTGAAGGCTTGACTGGCCGGGTCTGTGCCTATAGTGCCCAGATCAGTCATCACGCCGTGGCGCCAGAGAAATGCGCGGCCCAGCCCATCTGCCGTGGCGTCGGCGCCAACAACCTCGTCCGAATCATTGATAGACGCCGCGTTTCCAAAACTGCCTCCCAGGGTGCCCAGGTCGATCATGCCTTCGGACTGATTCCTCCAAAGGAATGCGTCCCAGTTTGCATCCCCCGCCAGGTTCGAGGTGCCGGTGACGTGACCTTGACTATTGAGAGCATTCGCGTTTCCGTATGTGCCTCCCAGCGTCCCGAGATCCAGTAACTTGCCGTTTTCCCAAAGGAACGGGTCGAGGGTTGGAACCCCCGTCGAAGGATTCACTGTCGTGTTGGTGAACGACCACCCAGCGATCTGTCCGCGCTGGTTCATGGAGAAGGCAGCGCTGTCGGTGCCGCCGAGAGTGCCCAAATCCTGCATGCCCCGCGATTTGGTCCAGCGGAACGCATGCACTTGGGTTGCTCCGGTGAAGAGAAAATTGTAGAAATTACTTGTGTACGGGTCGGGAATCGGATTCAGGGCCTCTCCGGCCACCTGGCCTCGGTTGTTGACAGCGTTTGCGGAGCTCGCGTTCCCCCCCAGCGTCCCCAGATCGGTGAGGGAACCGTCTTTCCCCCAGAGAATTGCTTCCACTGCCGGATTGCCGGTCAGGGGATCGATACCGTTTTCGGATATTCCCGCGGTCAGCCCGTTATCGCTGACCCAGAGACCGGTGCTGCTGTTCAAACTGCCGAAGCCAGGGAGAGCGCCCAATTCGCTAGCGACGCCATCCTGCCACTTGAATCCGTGAGCGAGATAGCAGTCGAAGTCGAAGCCAATACATGAAGGATCGGGAGTGGGAGTGTCGGCCGCGCCCACCGCCGCCCCACTCTTGTTCAGCAGCCTGCCCACCGGAATGCCTTGGAGATAGGTGCTGTTGGGCCCGCCGAAGGTGCCTACGTCGATAAGCTGGTAGTGATGGTATTTGTGGTGGTGATGTGGTTTCGCATTATCCTGCGCCGCCAGTTGAAGGGGCAACGCCAGTGCGGCGAACAAAACCAGAGTGATGCGCGTCCACGTTTTGGAATTCATGTTTGTCTCCTTGTAGTTTTCTGCGTTGCCTCTTGAGACTATCGGCCCGGCGATTGCTGGCCGGCAATGCGATACTGATTGATCCACCGCGACTACGGCACCTGTTGCGTTTCGTTGGGCTCGTAGCGAGGCACCGGGCTCTGAGTCGCTGCGGCCCCTGGGGTTTCTGGTCGCGTCGGCTGCTGCGCGGTGACTGGGCCGAGTTCGCGTTGGGGCGCAACTATGAGCCGTGTGGGGTGGGGCGTCAATGGCGCGCGCGTGACCCTCATGTGACATTTTTGTTCCCCGCAATAACTCCACGTTGTTCAATCACATAGGTGGGAATTCTGACCCGTCGCTTGGGGAATGCGTGCTACACTTGCGCGGTGTTTTCTTCCCTCGCGCAGGCTCGCCCATGGCGAATCCAGCCGAACCCACCCAAATCGTCCGCTTTGGCGAGTTTGAACTCGACCTGCGAACCGGCGAACTTCGCAGCCGTGGCCGCCACATTGTTCTTCAAGAAAAACCGTTCCAGATCCTAACGGCTTTGCTGGAGCAGCCGGGAGAGATGGTCACGCGGGAGGATCTGATTAGGCGACTCTGGCCTGCGGGCATTTTCGTGGACTTTAATCTGGGCCTGAACAAAGCCGTGAACCGGCTCCGCGAGGCTTTGCACGATACCGCGGAGCAACCGCGCTTCATCGAGACTCTTCCGAAGCGCGGTTATCGCTTGGTGGGTGAGGTCACTCGCAGCGGCGCCGGAGCGGCAGAAGCATCACCCACGGTGCATGCGAGCAACCGCGAACCTAGCTACGAACACGGAAAAGAAAATACGTCGTTGGCCTCGGTCACCCGTCGATGGCGACCCGCTGTGGTTGCAGGTTTCCTCGCGATTACGATGGCCGTGAGCTATGTTGCCTGGCGCCGGCATTTCACGGCTTCCGCACCTGCGGGCCGGATCATGATGGCGGTGCTGCCATTCGAGAACCTGACTGGCGATCCGGAGCAGGAGTACTTGACCGATGGCCTCACGGAGGAGACGATCGCACGGCTGGGCGGACTGCAACCGGAACGCCTCGGTGTAATCGCGCGAACCTCGGTCATGGGATACAAACACGGCGGCAAGCGGCTGGACCAAATCGGACGTGAACTGGGCGTGCAATATGTTCTTGAGGGCAGCGTACGGCGTGAACGAAACCGGTTGCGCATCACCGCACAGCTTATTCAGGTGAAAGACCAGAGTCATCTCTGGGCGCAAGAATACGACCGCAGCTCACAAGACATCATCGCATTGCAGGACGATGTGGCCGCCGGGGTCACGCAAGAAATCCAATCGCGTTGGGCCATCGAGTTACGCAACCACCCAGGGCACCATCAGCCGGCGAATCCCGAGGCTTACGATGCTTATCTTAAGGGCCGCTACGGCCTGAACCGGCGAACCGAACAGGGACTCCATAATGCGTTGGGTTTTTTCCATGCGGCCATCGAGGCCGATCCTGGATACGCATTGGCTTATGCCGGCTTGGCAGACTGCTACGTCTTGATGCTGAGTAACTATGACATTTCGCCGGAAGGCATCGTCCTTCAGGCCCGAACCGCCGCCAACCAAGCTCTTGCGCTTGATCCAGGGTTGGGAGAAGCGCATGACGTCCTAGCGTTGATTGCGCAGAACCACGACTGGAACTGGAAGGAATCCGACCGGGAATTCAAACTGGCCATGGCCGCCGACCCCGCGGATGCGACCGCGCATTTCTGGTACTCCAACGGCTTGATGGCGAGGGGACGATTCGATGAGGGCTTTCGTGAAATGGCGGTTGCCAGGCGAATGGATCCCATGTCGCTGCCGATCCGGATTTCTGAAGGAGCGGAATTCTATCTAACACGCCGGTACGATGATGCCTTGGACGAGTGTGATCGCATCTTGGAAATTGAGCCGAACTATGCCGCTGCCTATCTTTACCGCGGCCTTTCATATGAGCAGAAGGGGAAGTGGAAGGAAGCTCTCGCTGACTTGGAAACTGCGAAACGGCTGGACGACAGTCCGCCCAGCGCCGCTATGCTAGGAGAAGCCTACGCGCTCGCGGGAGACAAAACCCGCGCTCGACAAATCCTGAGTGAAATGCAAGTCCGTTCGGAACGCCAACATGTCAGTCCTCTGTATCCCGCGATTATTCATGCCGGTCTTGGAGACAAAGACCAGGCTTTCTCGGAGTTGGCGGCAGCAGTCGAAGAACGTGACACCAATGTCCTGGCAATAAAAGTCGCTGCCATTTATGACCCGCTGCGCTCGGACCGGCGTTTCGCGGATCTTGTTCGCAGGGTCGGTATGCCACCCAACTAAGCTCCTTTTCCGGTTACAGCAGATCCTCTGCGATTGCGCCTGGATTGTGGAATCCACTCGGAATTCTGGCTTGCGCTAGCACCTATGAGGGCCGTGGGTTGGCGTGACTGGTACTGGTTACCGACGTTCATTGCCCGCGCGGCGTGAGCAAACCTATAATTTCCTATAATTTCCGGAATTAAACACTCGTCCGAGGAGTCCATGGCAGAGGCTGCGGGCACATCCCCAATTCGCCTGTCGCAAGAGCTGACCATCTTTCACGACGTCGCCAAGGCGCTGACCTCTTCGCTCAACCTGGATTCGATTCTGCAGACCATCATGGAAAAAATGGCGGAATACTTCCGCCCCGATACCTGGTCGCTGCTGATGGTGGATGAGGAAAAAGATGAGCTCTACTTCGCCATCGCGGTGGGGGCTGCAGCGGAGGTTCTGGCGAAGGCGCGTCTGAAAGTGGGGGAGGGAATTGCCGGCTGGGTGGCCAAGCACGGACAGGTATTGATCGTGCCCGATGTACAGAGCGATCCGCGCTTCTCATCGCGGCTGGATGAGATGACGCGCCTGAAGACCCGCTCCGTGATCTGCGTGCCGTTGCGCTCGAAACACCGCGTGCTGGGCGTGATCCAGTTGGTCAACGCCAACGTGGAAATGAGCGAGCAGGAGATGTTCTTCCTGCAGGCCTTATGCGATTACGCCGCGATTTCGATCGAGAACGCTACGTCGGTCGAGAAGATCCAGGAACTGACCATCACCGACGATTGCACGGGCCTGTTCAATGCGCGTCATCTGCACAAAACGCTCGAAACCGAGGTCTACCGCTCGGCGCGATTCGGCTATCAGTTCAGCGTGATCTTCATCGACCTCGACCATTTCAAGCAGGTCAACGACACGCACGGACATCTGGTGGGAAGCCGTCTGCTGGCCGAGGTCGGATACCTGGTCAAGGCGCAGTTGCGGCTGATTGATTTTGCCTTCCGCTATGGGGGAGATGAATTCGTGATTCTGCTGCCGCAAACCAGCAAAGATCAGGCGGTGGTGGTGGCGAAACGCTTGCAGGATTCCCTGCGCGCGGGGACATTCTGCAGCGAGCAGGGCTTGAACTTGAACGTGCGCGCCAGTATGGGGCTGGCGACCTTTCCGCACGATGCGCAAACGCCGCACGACATTATCCGCCAGGCGGACGAGATGATGTACGTGGTGAAGAACACGACGCGCGACAATATCGGGATTGCTTCGCGCGGGCTGATGGAGACGTAGCGGAACAGGTCTCAGGTGTTAGGTGTCGGGTCTCAGGGAGCGCAGTCGCTGGAGTTTCCCACGTCACTGTTTTTCTCGCTTTTGTAGTTCCGCGGGCTGGTCTGTTTTTGGCTGCGCGTCTTGCGGGTTGGGTTTCCACGTGAACGCGTTCGCGGGCGCGGACGGGTTCACGCCGAAGTCCCACACATAAAGGTTGATTCCTTCTTTTCCCATCATCTCGGCGAGGGCGTATTCTCCTGTCATGAGAGGTTCGGTGGGAGTGAGCTTGACCCAGCCTCCGGTCACGGTCGTTACCGTGGCCGCGACAAATCGTTCGTCGGTTTTCATCTTCCCGGTTACCGCGATCTTGACCGCGCCTGCAAAGCGCTTGCCACCTTTGACCTCGATGCGAATGATCTTGAAGCGGTCGGTGGGTGCAAGCGGCGGCTCTCCGGTTGCAGTCGGGACGGTTGAAGACGCGCCCTGATCTTTTTTCGGGAGACTCACGTTAGGGAGACTTGCGTCGGTTTTCGAATCGATTTCGATGTAGAACGACGGCACGGGGGTGTGCGATTGAATCTTGGCATGTGCTCCGGTGAGTTCGATGGTTTGCTTGGCGCCAGCCAGTGGATTGATCGCCGCGCGCAGAATATTCGACTTCGTGTTCTTATCCACGTCGGCGCCCGATTGATGCAGTTCGGCTAACTGCGGCTGATTCTGGTAGGTATCGAGGAGAAAAATGCCGCCTTCGTCGGGCAGGCGCAGTCCGGGGGCAACCTCTGGGGAACGGGCTTGTTCGGCTTTTCGTTCGGCCTCAAGTTCCTTGTCGAGCTCAACCGCTTCCGGAGCTACCTTATTCTGCTCGCGGCCTTGCTCAAACTTATCGGTTGCGTCCCAGTCGATCAGCGAATTCGGGACTTCCTCCCATTCGCCGCGTTCGGCGCTAAAATAGCGGACCCGGTCGCCGTGAACCTCATACTTAGTGACGGATTGGTAGGAACCATCTTTCAGGATCAGGCGGCGGGCCTGGGTTTGGGCGAAGCTCGCAACGGGCATAATAAGACAGAGCGCGGCCAAGGTGACGGCGAGGGTCCCCGCCTTGCGAACTCGGGACTGCATAACGGGGAACATTATCCCCTTTTATGGGTGTCACTTCAAAGTTAGATGCGGGGAACTAGCGGCCCGCAGTGCCTTTGGTAACGGCTGGAAGGGCGTCGTGAACGTCGTCGTGAACATCATCATGAACGTTGTCGTGAAAATGAAACAAAGCTCTGGAACTCGCGACCTTGTCGGCCGTTCCGCGGACCGCGGCGTGTGTGGTCGCGGCCTCTGCTCTATCGAGCTGTCAACAAACGGCAAGTCATGACGCAAGCAAAGACCGTCCGCATCAACTGCTCTACATCGTGGATTCTGACCGCGGCAGTCTTGATTCCCATGAGCGGTTGTTCGCCGTGGATCCCGAGCTCAAGGAGATCGTCAAGAACTATCCCACCGGCGCTCATCCCGCCATCGCGCTCTCACCCGACGGGACGCGCCTTTACGTGGCCAGCGAATCGCGAGTGCCAGAGGGTCCAGAAGGAGCCGGGGCCGGAAGGCTGGACGTTGTCGATACCGCGACGGGCGCGACAGTGGCCTCTGTCGCCGATCCTCACCGCTGGATTGCGATGGGGCCTTTGTATGGCTCCGAAATGGCGCTCTCCGCCGACGGCCATTGGCCGTACCTGTACAAGTTGACGCCCAGGGCGGAGCACGTCTCGGAGGTTGTCGCGATATTCCCGCGCAAGATTGCCAGAACTGTCCGCTGAAGCCGCAATGCTGTCCGAGCAATCAACATCGTGGCCGCGGCTTGCTACGCACGGAAGAAACCGCGGCCATGATCGCTTTCCGCCAGAAGATGGCCACGCCCGAGGCAGAGAAACAATATCGCCGACGCAGCCGGGTGATCGAGTTCTGCCACGCCTGGATCAAAAGCAAACTCGGACTGCGCCAGTTCCACCTGCGCGGCCTGGCCAAAGTGCAGATGGAAACGCTCTGGG
>Ga0182024_10012649_pt1 | contig 16657 bp, 12 predicted proteins | sample P32metaG_FD_120480 | JGI IMG/M metagenome (GOLD analysis project Ga0182024, IMG submission 120480) | Permafrost microbial communities from Stordalen Mire, Sweden - P3-2 metaG (Illumina Assembly) | ecosystem: Environmental > Terrestrial > Soil > Wetlands > Permafrost | place: Sweden: Stordalen... | reverse complement strand
CTCAGAACCTACCTATCAGCGGCGGCGCCGTTTACGTGAATTCTTGCTGGAACGGTGGATCGCCTCGAACTCCTCCAGGGACCGTCCGGATCCGACGGCGACGCATGTCAGCGGGGACTCCGCCAAGTGGGCCGGCATCTGCGTCTCGTGCCGGAGCCGCTCCTCGAGGCCCTGCAACAGCGATCCGCCGCCTGCCAGCATGATGCCACGATCCATGATGTCCGAGGCTAGCTCGGGCGGGGTTCGATCCAGGGTCTCCTTGACCGCGTCGATGATCTGCGAGACCGGTTCCTCCAGGGCTCCCCGGATCTCCTCACTTGTCAGCACCACGGTCTTGGGCAGGCCGGAAACCATGTCGCGCCCCCGGATCTCCGCCTGGACCTCCTCGGCCATCTGGAAGGCCGAGCCGATCTCCAGCTTGACCTCCTCAGCGGTCTGCTGGCCGATCAGCAGCTTGTACTCCCGCTTGACGTAGCTAATGATCGCCTCGTCCAGCTCGTCGCCCCCAACCCGGATCGACTGGGAGACGACGATCCCGCCCAGCGAGATGACGGCCACCTCGCTGGTTCCGCCGCCGATGTCCACCACCATCGACCCGGTCGGCTCGCCCACCGGTAGACCGGCGCCGATCGCCGCGGCCATCGGCTCCTCGATCAGGTAGGCCTGGCGGGCTCCGGCGGATAGGCAGGCCTCCTCCACGGCGCGCTTCTCCACGCCGGTGACCCCGCTGGGCACGCACACGACCACTCGAGGATGGGCCCAGCGATTCTGGTGGACCTTCTGGATGAAGTGCCGGAGCATCTCCTCGGTGACCTCGAAGTCGGCGATGACGCCGTCCTTCAAGGGCCGGATGGCCGAGATCGTGCCCGGGGTCCGGCCCAGCATCCGCTTGGCCTCGATGCCCACGGCGTGCACCTCGCCGGTCCGGGAGTCGACCGCGACCACGCTCGGCTCGGACAGGACGATGCCCCGCCCGCGCACATAGACAAGGGTGTTGGCAGTGCCAAGGTCGACTGCCATGTCGCGGCCGCCGAAGCCGGTTAGGTACGTGAAGAAGCCCATTGATGGAACGAAGACGGGGGAGCAGATGGACGGGCGGCGAAAGGGGGTCTGCCGCCACCGTGCTGCCAGATCCCGTCCGCAGTTGAGTGTAACCGAAGACCGGCCCCAGTTACCTGCCGCCCAGGCCAAAAATGGCTGGAAAGCCCTCAGAGTCCCCGGACCTGAGCGATTAAACCGGGAGAAGGCCGGGCTCGAGCTGCAACAGCTCCTTCACCGGCAGACCGACGACGTTCAGGTAATCGCCGTGGATGGCCTCCACCAGCAGCGCGCCGCGGCCTTGGATCGCGTAGCCGCCGGCCCGCTCGTGCCACTCGCCGCTATCCAGGTACCAGCTGAGAATCGCTTCATCCAGGGGTCGGAAGCGGACCGTCGTGGAGGCGGTCGCCCGGCGCTCGCGCTCGCCGTCGATCAGCCAGATGCCGCTGAGGACTCGATGATCGCGCCCGGCCAGCGCCCGTAGGGTCGCGGCCGCCTGATCGCGGTCCGCGGGCTTCCCATACAGGCGGTCGCCCAGGGCCACGACGGTGTCGACGCCCAGCACGAGGTCGCCCGGGCGCTGGTCGGCCACCTTGCGGGCCTTGCGGTGGGCGTTCTCCAGCGCCACCGCCTCGGCGGGCCCCTCCTCGGCCTCCTCAACTCCGGACGGGAACACCTCGAAGGCGATCCCCAGCTGCTGGAGGATCGCCTGCCGCTGCGGCGAGCGGGAGGCCAGGATCAGAGATCGGGGAAGAACAGTGCGACCTCTCGGGCCCCCGACTCAGGCGAATCGGAGCCGTGCACCATGTTCTGCCCCACGGCCACGGCAAAGTCGCCGCGGATGGAGCCGGGGGCCGCCTGCAGCGGGTTGGTGGCGCCGATCACCTGGCGGGCCGCTTCCACCGCAGACTCGCCCTGGAGCACCATGGCCACCAGCGGGCCGGAGGTGATGAACTCCACCAGCTCCTCGAAGAACGGCTTGCCCTCGTGCTCGGCGTAGTGACGGGTGGCCAGATCGTGGTTCATGGTCATCTGCTTCAGCGCGACCAGCTTCAGGCCCTTGCGCTCGAAGCGGGCGATGATCTCGCCCGTCAGGTTTCGGGCGAAGGCATCGGGCTTGACGAGGATGAGCGTGCGCTCCATGCGAGGTTTCTCCTTGGTGTTCTCGGTGGGGCCGAGCCGCCGAGGGGGGCCGGGCTAGATCAGATCAGACGGCGGTCGGCCGACGATCGTCTGCTCGGACGGGCGGCTCGCCATCGTCTGCTCGGCGGGCCGCGACGCGGCCTGCTCGGAGGAGCGTCCCGTCACGGGGGGCTCGGCGCTGCTCTCGCGCCGGCGCCGTGTGCGCCGGGGGACCGGCGCGCTGCCGACCTCGGCTTCACAGAACGGACAGATCTTCCACTGGGGTTCCAGCGGGCGACCACAGTTGGCGCACGGATCCTTCAGCTTGCGCATGCAGTTGGGGCAGCGCAGGAACTCCTTGTCCACATCGTGGTCGCAGTACGGACAGGTGTGTATGCCCAGCTCGGCCAGGCGCGCCTCGGCAGCCTGGATCTCCAGTTCGCGCTCGTGCACGTCGTCCAGATACTCCGGGGGGCGAACGATCATGTAGATGATCGTGCCCACAAACGGGAACAGCGAGGCGGCGGTGGCACACCCCACCAGCATCGGGTCGGCGATGCGACGCCGAGCGTCGGAGTAGCTCCAGTACACCAGGGCCAGCCAGATCACCACCAGGAACAGGATGATCAGGTCAACCACGAGGCTGACCGTGCTGTTGGTGATGCCAAAAACTCCGAGGGCGAGCATATAAGTGCGCGAGTTTAGTGCTCAGCAGGTTGACGTAGCGCCAGGCAAGCGTCCGCCCGGGGCGCTTCGGTGGGAAATTCGGTGCGATCGAGAGAATGCCTGCACATGAGAGACCTTTTAGGGAAGCCGTCTGGACGGCGCCAGACGGTATACCCGGGATTTCAGAGAAACAGTCGCCCGAACACGTAGCCGATCGCGAAGAACACGAGGATCGTGACCGCCACGCTGATCGCCACCAGCCTGACCATGCTGAGGAAGCTCGGCCTGTCGCGCTCGTCGTTCATAGCATCGACGCACGACGGCGGCTGGGGTCCCCCGTGGCCACCAGGTCGGCGATCAGGTAGATCGAGCCCGTGGCCACCACGACGCCGTCTGGCCCGGCCAGCTCACGGGCGCGGCTGAGCGCCGCGTGTGGATTGCGGACCACCTCGGCATGGAGCTCCGCGGTGCCGGCCAACTGCCCGGCCAGCGACAGCAGCGTGGGCGGCGGCAAGGCTCGCGGATGATGCGAGCTCGTCAGCACAAGCGCGCTGCATAGCGGCAGCAGCGTGCGCAGCATGCCGGCCGCGTCCTTGTCATCCAGGACCGAGAGGACAGCGACCACCGGACGCCCGCCGGTGATCTCCGGCAGCGACTGCGCCAGCGCCACCATCCCGTCGGGATTGTGCGCCCCGTCGAGCAGCGTGAGCGGGTTCTCGTCCACCACCTGCAGGCGGCCCGGAATCCGCACGTCGCCGGCGGCGGCCGCCACGGCGCCGGAGTCGAGCTCGCCCAGGAACGCCTCGGCGGCCGTGCGGGCCACGGCGAAGTTCCGGCGCTGGTAGCCCTCCAGCACACCTGTCGGCAGCCCGCAATCCGCGCCGCTCCGGACGATCGTGGCGCCGCGCTCGCCCGCCACCTGCTCGGCCACCTTCACGGCATCGGGATGCATGTCGGGACCCAGCACGAGCGTCGCTCCGGGTTGGATTACGTCGAGCTTCTCGCGGGCGATCGCCTCCACGGTCGGCCCCAGCCAGCGGGTGTGCTCGAGACCGACGCTGGTCAGCACCTGAACGCGCGACGGGATCACATTGGTGGCGTCATAGCGGCCGCCCAGCCCCGCCTCGATCACCGCCACCTCCACCCCGAACCGAGCCAGCTCGGAGTAGGCGGCGGCGGTCAGCAGCTCAAACTGGGTGACGCGGTCATCCTCAGACGCCCGGCGGTCGACCACCGCGGCCGCGTGCAGCGCCCGCTCGATCGCCCCGGCGAACTCCTGGGGCGTGAGATCGCGATCCCCGATCCGGATCCGCTCCGAGTAGGAGATCAGATGCGGCGACAGGTACGCGCCCACCGCCAGCCCGTGCCCGGCCAGGATCGCGGCGATCATCCGGGTGGTCGACGACTTGCCGTTGGTGCCCACCACATGAATCGAGTCGAACTGTCGCTCTGGGTGCCCGAGAGCAGTCATCAACCGGCGCATGCGCTCGAGGCCGAAGCGCATCCCGAACAGCTCCAGCGAGAGCAGCCTGCGCTCCGCCTCCTCGGGCGTCAGATGGCCGGCCGGGCTCACAGCGCCTCCAGCTCGGCCTGCAGCGAAGCGAGCTTGTCGCGCTCGGCCTGAACGACGTGGGCGGGCGCCTTCTCCACGAAGCCCTGGTTACCCAGCTTGCGCTGCGCCCGGTCGATCTCCGCGGTCAGCTCGGCCCGCTTGGTCTCACGTTTGCGCTCCGCGGCGCCCAGGTCCACGTCCGCGGACGCCAGGATCTCGACCGCACCCCGGGGCACCGGCACGGCGGCCACGGGCTCCCCACCGTCGGCGCTGTCCAGCTCGAGCCGGGTCAGCCGGGCCACCTGCCCGGCCAGCTCGTCGTACCCGGGCGCCGCCAGCCGGGCCGGCAGGACCGCCGAGGGCTTCACCTCGGCCGAGTTGCGCCAGGCGCGCACCGCCTGCACGGCGGCGATCGCGTCGGCCAGCACCGCCTCGGCCCGCTCGTCGCGCTCGCCGGCTGTCCCGGCGTCGAGCCGGGCGGCCAGGAGCCCCTCGGCCCCCGGCACGTACGAGTAGATCTCCTCGGTCACGAACGGGATCAGCGGGTGGGCCATGGCCAGGGTCTCGGTGAGCACGTGCAGGAGCGTGGCCGCCGTGTCCGCGTCGCCCTCCCGCAACCGTGGCTTGACCAGCTCCAGGTACCAGTCGCACAGCTCGCCATACACGAAGTCGTAGAGCTCCAGCGCGGCCCGGGAGAACTCGTAGCGCTCGATCCGCCCGCTCACCTCGGCCCGCGCGCGGGCCAGCCGCGAGAGGATCCACCGGTCCTCCACCGTGGTCGGGAGGATGTCGGCCCGCGCCGCCGGATCCACCTGCATCAGGATCAGCCGCGAGGCGTTCCAGAGCTTGTTGGTCAGCTGCTGGCCCTGGGCCACCTTGTCCTCGCTGAAGCGCACGTCCTGGCCGGAGGACATCGTCAAGAGGCCCCAGCGCACGGCGTCGGCGCCATACGCCGGGAACGCCCCCCCGATCTCAAAGACGGGGGGGCGGGGACCACCGTTGATCAGATCGAGCGGATCGATCCCCGTACCCAGTGACTTGGACATCCGCCGCCCGTCCGGGGCCTGGATGATCGAGGTGATGTGGACGTCGGAGAACGGGATCTCGCCCATGAACTGAAGGCCCTGCATGACCATCCGAGCCACCCACAGGAAGATGATGTCCCGGCCGGTGATCAGTGCATCGGTCGGGTAGAAGGCGCGCAGCTCGGGGGTCTGATCGGGCCAGCCCAGCGTGGCAAACGGCCACAGAGCGCTGGAGAACCAGGTGTCGAGCACGTCGGGGTCGCGCTCCCAGCCCTCGCCCGCGGGAGCCTCCATGCCGACGTGGGTCTCCCCGTCGCGATACCACACGGGGATCTGGTGTCCCCACCACAGCTGGCGGGAGATGCACCACGGGCGGATGTTCTCCATCCAGTCCAGGTACACGCGCGTCCAGCGCTCCGGGATGAAGCGCACCCGGCCCGACCTGACCGCCTCGATCGCCGGCTTGGCCAGCTCGTCCATGCCCATGAACCACTGCAGGGAGATGAGCGGCTCCACTCGCTCGCCCGAGCGATGGCTGAACGGCACCGTGTGCTCGTAGGACTCGGCGCGCGACACCAATCCCAGCTCGCGCAGCTCGGCCACCACGGCATCCTGGGCCTCGGCGACCGTGAGCCCCTGGAAGCGCTCCGGGGCCTCGTCGGTGATCCGCCCGTCCTCCCCGATCACGCTGGGGTGGGGCAGCCCGTGGCGCCGGCCGATCTCAAAGTCATTGGGGTCGTGGCCGGGGGTGATCTTCAGCGCCCCGGTGCCAAAGTCGGTCTTCACGTAGTCGTCGGCGATGATCCTGAGCTTCCGGCCGACCAGGGGGAGGATCGCCGTCTCGCCGATCAGCCGGCGGTAGCGCTCGTCCTGTGGATTGACCGCGATCGCCACGTCGGCCAGCATCGTCTCCGGGCGCACGGTGGCCACGGTGATGGAGCCGCTGCCGGACTCGAGCGGGTAGTCGACGTAGTAGAGGGTGTCGGTGACCTCGCGGTCCTCCACCTCCAGGTCGGAGATCGCCGAGTGGCTGCCCGGATCCCAGTTGACCATGTAGCGGTCGCGGTAGATGTAGCCCTTCTCATAGAGGGCGACGAACACCTCCAGGACCGCCTGGGCATAGGCGGGGTCAAGCGTGAAGCGCTCCTCCTGGTAGTCACAGGAGGCGCCCAGTCGCTTGAGCTGCTCCACGATCTGGTAGCCGTAGCGCTCGCGCCAGGCCCACACGCGGGCCACGAACTGCTCGCGGCCGAGCTCCTCGCGGCTGGTGCCGAGCGAGCGCAGCTCCCGCTCCACCTGGGTCTGGGTGGCGATTCCGGCGTGGTCGGTGCCGAAGATCCACTTGGTCCGCTTGCCCTGCGCGCGAGCGTGGCGGATCAGGCAGTCCTGCACGGAGTTGTTGAGCGCATGGCCCATGTGCAGCACGCCGGTGACGTTGGGCGGCGGAATCGCGATCGAGTAGTTCTCCGCCGCGGTCCCCTCCGGCTCGGGGTGGAAGATGCCCGAGGCCAGCCACCGATCGACGATCCGCGGCTCCACCTCGGAGGGCTCGTAACGGGTCTTGGCCTCCAGGTCGGACACGGAGCCGCAGTCTAGGAGACCGCGGCTGGTGGGCTAAGCCGCCGCTTCGCCCTCTTCTTCGGCCTCGGGCGCGGCCACGGTGACCAGTGTTGGCGAGACGCCCTTGTCGATCGTCTCGCGGGTCACCACGCACTTCTTGACATCCCGACGCGAGGGCAGCTCGAACTGCACCTCGAGGAGGACTTCCTCGATGATCGAGCGCAGGCCGCGGGCGCCGGTCTCGCGCTCGAGCGCCTTGTCGGCGACGCTGTGCAGCGCCTCGTCAGCGAACACCAGCTCGATCCCGTCGAACTGGAAGAAGCGCTGGAACTGCTTGACGAGCGCGTTGCGGGGCTCGGTGAGGATCTTCATCAGCTCGTCACGGGAGAGCTGGTGGATGGCGCTCATCACCGGCAGGCGCCCGATGAACTCGGGTATCAGCCCGTACTGGATCAGGTCCTCAGGCAGGCAGTGCTGGAAGATCTCACCGGTGTCGCGCTGATCCTTGGACTGGATGGCCGCGCCGAAGCCGATCCCCTGGTGGCCGATCCGGCGCTCGATCACCTTGTCCAGGTTGGCGAACGCGCCGCCGCAGATGAACAGCACGTTGGTGGTGTCGATCGAGAGGAACTCCTGGTGGGGGTGCTTGCGACCGCCCTGCGGGGGCACGCTGGCCGTGGTGCCCTCCAGGATCTTCAGGAGCGCCTGCTGGACGCCCTCGCCGCTGACGTCTCGGGTGATCGACGGGTTGTCGGCCTTGCGGGCGATCTTGTCGACTTCGTCGATGTAGATGATCCCCGTCTCAGCCTTCTTGACGTCGTAGTCGGCCGCCTGGATCAGCTTGAGCAGGATGTTCTCCACGTCCTCGCCGACGTAGCCGGCCTCGGTCAGCGCCGTGGCGTCGGCGATCGCGAACGGGACGTTGAGGATCTTGGCCAGTGTCTGGGCCAAGAGCGTCTTGCCGCACCCTGTCGGCCCCAGCAGCAGGATGTTCGATTTCTGCAGCTCGATGTCGTTCTCATCGGACTGCATCATCTGCACACGCTTGTAGTGGTTGTAGACGGCCACCGACAGGCTGCGCTTGGACTGCTCCTGGCCCACCACGTACTCGTTCAGGACTTCGTAGATCTCCCGGGGCTTGGGGAGGTTCTCGATGTCGAAGTTCGGTGGAGCGGTGAGCTCCTCGTCGATGATCTCGTTGCAGAGATCGATGCACTCGTCGCAGATGTAGACCCCGGGCCCCGCGATCAGCTTCTTGACCTGTCGCTGCGACTTACCGCAGAAGCTGCAGAGAAGTTGCTCGTTGGAGTCCGTCGGACGTGCCATCTGGTTTCTCCCCTCCGGATACGAGAGCCCGACGTGAGCTCGCCGCACGGATCGCCCTAGGTTAGCCGCTTGTTAGCGCCCGGCCTAGGGGGAACTAGTGCTGCGAGATCACGCGATCGATGATCCCGTAGTCCTTGGCCTCCTCGGAACTCATGAAGTAGTCCCGGTCGGTGTCCTTGCGCACTTCTTCCACCGGCTTGCCGGTGTGCTCGGCGATGATCTCGTCCAGGCGGCGGCGGATGTCGATGATCTCCCGCGCGTGGATCTCGATGTCGGTGGCCTGGCCCTGGAAGGCCGAGGACACCTGATGGATGAGGATCTTGGCGTTGGGCAGCGCCATCCGCTTGCCGGCCGCGCCGCCGGCCAGCAGCAGCGCGCCCATCGACATCGCGATGCCGACGCAGATGGTCTGCACGTCGGGCTTGATGAACTGCATCGTGTCGTAGACGGCCAGCCCGGCATACACCGAACCGCCAGGACTATTTACGTACAGCGAGATGTCCTTGTCCGGGTCCTCGGACTCCAGGTGCAGCAGCTGCGCCACGATCAGGTTGGCGATCTGATCGTCGATCGGCGTGCCCAGGAAGATGATCCGCTCGTTGAGTAGTCGGCTGTAGATGTCGAACGCGCGCTCTCCGCGCGAGGTCTGCTCTACAACCATCGGTACCAGTGGGCTCATGGTCCTCGCTTCTTTATCTGCCTGGGCCGGGATTCCTGCCCGGGCGACTCTAGCAATCGGGTTTGGGCGGCTTTCGGGGCTGGGTGGGCGCTTGGTTTGGTGCTCGCCCGGTCTTTGAGACCGGGCTTCTGCAGGCGGGCGCCGGCGCAGCGCGTCGAGGTGCCTGAGCGCGCAAACCGTCTGCTTCGGCGGCGATTTGCGCGCTCGGACACGTCCAGCGTGCTCCCACGCGCAATGCTCCGCTCGGGCGCGCGATTTGCGCGCTGGAGCACCTAGAGGGCTAGCTGCCCGGGGTCCAGAGCTGCCCGGCCGCGGAGCCGGCGCCCTCCCCGGCGTCGTCCTTGCCGGGCGTCCAGATCAGGTTGCGGGCACCACCGGCTTCGCCGGCGGTGCCCGCCTGCTCGACGCTGATCGGCTTGGCCTCCTTGACCAGCAGCTCGACCGCCTGGCGGCCCGCGATTTCCTGGCGCACGCGCTGCAGGCCGCCGGAGGTACGCAGGCGCTCCAGCAGCTTCTCGGGCTTGGTCTTGGCCCGCTCGGCCGAGGGCCGGATCGCCTCCAGCACGTCCTCGTCTGACGGCTCGATCTGCTCGGCCTCGACCACCGCCGCGATCACCGCGTCCCGGCGCAGCGCCTGCTCGGCCTCGGGTTCGGCGTCGTGGGCGATCTCCTCCTCGGTCTTGCCCGCGATCTGCAGGTAGGTGTCCTTGGAGATCCCCTGGCGGGCCAGCGCGCCGAGCGTTTCTTCCAGCATCTCGTGCGCGCGCGCGTGCACCAGCTGGTGGGGGATCTCGAGCTGGGCGCCGGCCACCGCCGCGTCGAGGACCGCGCGCTCGTACTCGTGCTCTATCTCGTGCTCATCGGCATGGCGCAGGCGCTCGGCGATGTCCTCACGCAGCTCCTGGAGGGTGTCCAGGCCCGCGGCTTCGGAGGCGAACTCGTCGTCCAGCTCGGGCAGGCGCTTGGCCTTGACCTCGTTGACCGTCACAGAGAAGGTGGCGTCCTGGCCGGCCAGGGGCTCGGCGTAGTCCTCGGGGAACGTGACTTTGAGCTCGCGCTCCTCGCCGGCCGCGGCGCCGATCAGCTGCTCCTCAAAGCCGGGGATCAGCCGTCCCGAGCCCAGCTCGATCAGCTGGTCACGGCCCTCGCCGCCCGGGAACGGTTCGCCAGTGGCCGATTCCACGCCCAGGTAATCGACGACCACGTGGTCGCCGTTCTCCGCCGCGCGATCGACGGTGTCCAGGGTGGCGAACCGCTCGCGCAGGCGCTCGAGCTCGGCATCGGTCGCCGCGTCCTCGACGGCCGGCTCGCGACGGCCGACCTCCAGGCCCTTGTACTCGCCCAGTGTGGCCTGCGGCCGCACCCCGATCTCGATCGAGAAGGCCAGCGGCTTGCCCTCGTCGGGCAGGTCTTTCACGTCCAGGTTGGGCTCACCGACCGGGGCGATGCCCGAGGCGTCGATCGCATCCACATACCAGCTGCCCATCGACTCGCGCAGGGCCTCGTCGAGCACGACCTCCCGGCCCAGCCGGCGGATCACCACCGGCGGCGGGACCTTGCCCTTGCGGAAGCCCGGGATCCGCATCTCGCGCCCCAGGGCGCGGGCGGCTTGCTGCAGGCGGCGCTCGACCTCCTCGGGAGCGACCTCCGCCTCGACACGGACGCGGGACTCGGGAAGCTCGGTTACGTTGGTTGTGACGGTCGTGGCCATGCTGGCCCCAGACGATAGCTTGACGGGATGGTTTCCCGGGCTGCAGGTGCGCTGATCACCGGACCGCTTGCCTTCTTCGTCTCCGGCCTGCTGGATGTGATCGCCGGGCTGAGGCTGGCGGCCCTCTACCTCTACCGCAGGCGCGCCGGGCGCCTCAATCGCTCAGGCTGACCGACTCCGCGCTGGGCGCCGTCGGCGTGGCCCCAGAGCTCGCCCGAACCAGGTTGCGCAGTTCCCGCAAGGCCACCGGGAGCGTCGTCGTGTCGTAGGTGCCCGAGGTCTCGATGTCGGACAGGATAGACAGGCAGCGCTCGACCGCTCCGTGATGCCCCTGCTCCCATGTGGTGATGGCCTGCTCGGCGTCGGTTCCGTCCCCGCCGGCCTGGAGAACCTCCTGGGTAAGCACTCTGACGAGGCTGTTGAGGTCGTCGCGCAGGGCGGCCCGGGCCAGGGCCTGCCAGCGGTTGTCCCGCGGCAGCTCCAGGATCCGGTCGCGCAGCCATCCCAGCCACAGTCGGGAGCTGATCTGGAAGCTGGTGCGCATCACCACATCCGGGTCGCGCCCGATGGCGGCGGTCACCTCGACGATGTCGAGCGCCGGCAGCGCCCAGGGCAGCGCCGCGACACGCCGGGCCAGCCGTTCCGGCACGCCGGCGGCCTTCAGCTCCTCGGCACGCGCGTCGAACCGCTCCCGGTCCTCCTCGTCGAGGATCTGCGGCATGGCCTCCCAGAGCATCCTAGCGCCGGGCTCGTAGCGCTTGACCAGCGCCTCGATGTCGAGGTGGCTGGGGTTGGCTCGCACGAGCCAGCGCGCGGCGCGCTCCACCAGCCGGCGGGCATCGACCAGCATCGCCAGCTGGGTCTCGGCCTGCACCTGGCTGTCCAGCGCCTCCACCCACTCCCACAGCTCGCGCATGCCGTACACCTCGCGGGCCACAGCAAAGCCACGGGCCAGGATCGAGGGTGGCGCGCCGGTCTCCTCGCCCACCCGGAAGGAGAACGTCGTCCCGGCCAGGTCGACCAGCTGGTTGGCCACCACGGTGGCGATGATCTCGCGGCGCAGGCGATGGCTCTGCATCTGCTCGCGGTAGCGGCCCGGCAGAGGTGGCGGGAAGTAGCGCTCCAGGTCGTGAGACAGATATGGGTCCTCGGGCAGGTCGGAATCGACCAGCTCGCTGTGCAGGTGGATCTTGCAGAAGGCCATCACGACGCTCAGCTCCGGCGAAGTGAGGCCCCGTCCCTCCTTCTTACGGACGCTGATCTCGGATTGGCTGGGCAGGTACTCCAGCTCGCGGTTGAGTCCGGAAACCCGCTCCAGGTAGCGGATCAACCGGCCATGCACGTCGATCATCGTCGCGGCCTGGAACGCGGACAGACTGAGCGCCTCGGTCTGGCTGTAGCTGCCGGCGATCACCTGCTCGGCCACCGCTTCGGTCATCTCCTCCAGCAGCTCGTTGCGCTGCTTGTCGGTCATGTCGCCCGACTTGGCCAGCGAGTCGAGGAGGATCTTGATGTTGACCTCGTGGTCGGAGCAGTTGACGCCGGCCACGTTGTCGACCGCGTCCGTGTTGATCCGGCCTCCCTCCAGCGCGTACTCGATGCGCCCGGCCTGGGTCAGCCCGAGATTGCCGCCCTCCCCCACGACTCGGCAGCGGAGGTCCTCGCCGTCCACCCGCACCGCGTCGTTGGCCTTATCGCCGGCCTCGGCATCGGTCTCGTGCGAGCTCTTCACGTACGTACCGATCCCGCCGTTCCAGAGCAGATCGACCGGAGCGCGGAGGATGGCCGAGACCAGCTCGGCCGGCGCGAGCTCATCGGCGTCGATGTCGAGGGCGGCCCTGACCTCCGGGGTGATGGCGATCGACTTGACGGTGCGCGAGTAGATACCGCCACCTGGCGAGATGAGCGTCGTGTCGTAGTCGCTCCATGAGGACCGGGGCAACTCGAACAGCCGCCGCCGCTCGGCGTAGCTCGTGACCGGGTCCGGATCCGGGTCCAGGAAGATGTGCTGGTGGTTGAAGGCGGCCACTAGGCGGATGTGCTCGGAGAGCAGCATCCCGTTGCCGAACACATCGCCTGACATGTCCCCGATCCCCACCACGGTGAAGTCGGTGGTCTGGATGTCGGTGCCCAACTCGCGGAAGTGGCGCTTGACCGACTCCCAGGCGCCGCGGGCCGTGATGCCCATCGCCTTGTGGTCATAGCCACGGCTGCCGCCGGAGGCAAACGCGTCCCCCAGCCAGAAGTCGTAGGCCGCCGAAACCTCGTTGGCGATGTCCGAGAAGGTGGCCGTGCCCTTGTCGGCCGCCACGACCAGGTAGGGGTCGTCCTCGTCGTGGCGCACCACTCGATCGGGGCCGACCACCTGATCGCCGACGATGTTGTCGGTCAGGTCGAGCAGGCCGGACAGGAAAATCCGGTAGCAGGCGATCGCCTCTTGTTGGAGGTCCTCCCGGCTGCCGCCGGCCGGCGGGCGCTTGAGCACGAACCCGCCCTTGGATCCCACCGGCACGATCAGCGCGTTCTTGACCATCTGGGCCTTCATCAGGCCGAGCACCTCGGTGCGGAAGTCCTCGGGCCGATCCGACCAACGAATGCCGCCGCGGGCCACCTTGCCTCCGCGCAGGTGCACCCCCTCCATCCGCGGCGAGTACACGAAGATCTCGAACCGGGGCCTGGGTTGGGGGAGCAGCGAGATCTGTTTGGGGTCGAGCTTGAAGCTCAGATACGGCGGTGGCCGGCCCGCCCCACCCTCGCCGCGGCGGAAGTAGTTGGTGCGCAGGATCGCGCACACGACCGCGTGGAAGCTGCGCAGGATCCGGTCCTCGTCCAGGCTCGGGACGGCGTCGACGGCGCCGATCAGCTCAGCGGACAGGCGCTCGGCCTTGCCCTCGTCGTGCCAGTCCGGATCGAGCCTGGCTCCGAACAGGCGGACCAGCAGCACGGCGATGTCCGGATGGGCGTTCAAGGTGCGCTGGATGTAGCTGTCGGTGAACGCGATCCCAGCCTGGCGCAGGTACTTGGCGATCGCCCGCAGAATGGTGATCTGCCGGGCCGTCAGCCCGGCCCGAAGCACCAGGCCGCCCAGGCGGTCGTCCTCCAGCTCACCCCGCCAGACGCCGAGGAAGGTCTCCTCGAACAGGTCGTGGATCTTCTCCAGATCACCGGTCTCCACTCGCATCCCGAAGTCGTAGATCCACAGCGACTGACCGTCGCTGGGAGTGATCTCGTAGGGACGCTCGTCGATCACCCGCGCTCCCATGTGCTCGAAGGTGGGCAGCACGTCGGACAGCGAGACCCGCGACAGGCTGAACAGCTTGCAGCGGATCGCCCCCTCCTCGGCCTCCAGCGGCCGGTAGAGCCGCAGGATCGGCTCGCCCCGCTGCTCCACCTCGTTGATCCGGGCGATATCGGCCACGGCCGTGCGGGCCATCCAGTCGGCCCGGTAGGCGGTCGGGAAGGCGTTCTCGAAGCGCTTGAACTGCGGCAGGCCGGCCTGCTCGCCGTACTCGTCGACCAGCGCATCCCGCAGGTCGTCTGACCAGGCCCGGATCGCTCGCACGATCTGCTGCTCTATGTCCTGCTCGTCGTAGGGTGGCACGCCCCGGCGGCAGTGGACGATGTAGTGGATCTTGGCGATCGTCGACTCGGTCAGCTGGAGGGTCCAGTCGAAATGCGAGCCGTCGAACGCGTCCAGCAGGATGTTGCCCGCCTTCAGCCGGTTCTCGGTGTTGAAGCGGTCTCGAGGCAGGCAGACCAGGCAGGTGACGAACCGCTCCAACACGTCCGGATCGGCGAACACGCGCACCCGCTGGCGCTCGCCCAGCCCGAGGATCCCCATCGCGATCCGGAACAGCTCGTCGGCCTCGATGTGGAACAGCGAGTCCCGCGGGTAGGACTCGCAGATCTCGCGCAGCGCCTTGGCGTCATGGCTGTCCGGCGGGAACGCGGCGCGCTCCAGCACGTGCCGAACCTTGCCCCGCAGCAGCGGGATGGCCAGCGGGCTCTCCCTGTAGGCCGCCGTCGTGTACAGCCCCAGGAACCGGCGCTCGCCGATCACCCGGCCCCGGTCGTCGAAGCGCTTGATCGCCACGTAGTCGAGGTAGGCCGGGCGGTGCACCGTGGCCCGAGAGTTGGCCTTGGTGAGCAGCAGGGGCGTGTCGGCGATGGCCAGGCTGAACGCCTTCTCGCTGAGCTGCGTGGGTCTGGCGCTCAGGCGCCCGCGGAGGATCCCCAAGCCGCTGTCGGGCACGACCTCCAGACGGGCCGGCCGCCCCTTGCCCGCGGGCTCGCGGATCAGCTCGTACTCCCGGTAGCCCAGGAACGTGAAGCGGCCCTCGGTCAGCCAGCGCAGGAAGCTTCTGGTCTCCTCCAGAGCCGGCTCGCTCACCGGGACTTTGGCCTGGCCGAGCTCCTCGGCCAGGGCGAGCGCCCGCTCGCGCATCGGCTGCCAGTCCTCCACGGCGCGGGTGACGTCGCCCAGCACTCGCTCGATCCGCTCGGCCAGCTCGAGCAGCCGGGATTGGTCGGTCTCCCGGTCGATCTCCACGTGCAGGATCGATTCGGCCTCGGAGTCGGCTGGCCCGGCCCCGGGCGCGGCTACGCCGAGCAGGTTGCCCTCGGCATCACGCAGTACGCGGATCACGGGGTGGATCACCAGGTGCGTCCCGTAGCCGCTGCGCGACAGCTCCATGGTCACCGAGTCGACCAGGAACGGCATGTCGTCTGAGACCACCTCGATGACCGTGTGCGGCGACTGCCAGCCGTGCTGTTCGAACTCCGGGTTGTAGACGTGCAGCTTGACCTCGCCCGGCTGGCGTTGGGCGCCCAGGTTCCACTGGGAGACGGCCGCGCCATACAGGTCGAGCTGGGCGCGGTCTGCCAGGTCCTCCGGGGGAACCCAGTGGTAGTACTGGCGCACGAACGCTTCGCACGAGCCGGCCTGGTCACTGGGCAGCCGCTCCCGGACGCGCTGGCAAACTCCGGCGATCAGCTCCGCCTCGGCTTCCGTGGTTCTGACTGCCATCCCGAAACGCTCTCTCTCTTCGCCGGGGACCGGTATCCAGCCTACCCCTCCGCTGGGCGGAACGCCGCTGCTGCACGCCGTTTGCCAGAACCCGTAGTAGCGTTAGCCGGGCGATGTCGGGAGATGCGCTCACCGCACCCGCCCACGCAGTCCCACGGCGGCAACCCGAGGTCCTGACGCTGGGAGATTGCTGGCGCTCGTTCGTCGGCCGGCTGTCCCCTCGCCTGCTGGGCTTGGCGATCCTGGGAGCGCTCGTGCTGCGGGCGCTGCTCGGCCGGTTCGGCTGGCAGGACGTCGTGTGGGTGGCCGGCATCATCGCCGTCACTCCGCCGGTCGAGTGGCTCATCCACGTCTACCTGCTGCACGCCAAGCCGCGCCGGATCGGGCGTTTCACGCTTGACCTGATGGCGGCCCAGGAGCACCGCGCCCACCACCGCGAGCCTTCAGTCTTGGATGGTGTGCTGATCCCTCCCTACGCGGTGCTGATCTTCGTCCCGATGATCGCTCTGACCGTGTGGGTGCTGTCGTTCCCGATCGCCCTGATCCTCGGAGGTGACCGCCTGGCCCAGGCGGCCAGTGGGCTGGTTGTCGCCTACGTGATCCTGTCCTCTTACGAGTGGTGTCACTTCCTGATCCACACGCCCTACCGGCCCCGGCGGCGCTACTTCCGCTCCATCTGGCGCGGGCATCGCCTGCACCACTACAAGAACGAGCACTACTGGTTCGGCGTCACCTCGACGGTGGGCGACCACCTGCTGCGCACCGCACCTGACCAGTCAGAGGTACCGAAGTCGACCACGACGCGAACGCTCGGCGCCTCCTGAGTTGCTCGCCTACTCGACGCGCTTGGTTGGCTTCGAAGTGGGTGCCCGACGGGACATGGATTCGGAGGCGGCAGCGCGTGCAGCAGCCATCGCCGAGCCTGGGGCTTGACAAGCATGCGAACGTATGT
>Ga0182024_10012648_pt1 | contig 16659 bp, 16 predicted proteins | sample P32metaG_FD_120480 | JGI IMG/M metagenome (GOLD analysis project Ga0182024, IMG submission 120480) | Permafrost microbial communities from Stordalen Mire, Sweden - P3-2 metaG (Illumina Assembly) | ecosystem: Environmental > Terrestrial > Soil > Wetlands > Permafrost | place: Sweden: Stordalen... | reverse complement strand
CTCGTCAGCTTTGTGCGCCATGATTTTTCCCACTTGAGGTGCGTGACGTCTTAATCAATGCCTCTAAAAGTGATCAGGCGCGCGCGGCTTTGATTGCCTCGGTCAGTGCCGGGACAACTTCAAACAGGTCGCCGACGATGCCGTAGTCGGCTACTTCGAAGATGGGAGCGTCGGGGTCTTTGTTGATGGCTACGATGCACTGCGAGCCTTTCATGCCGACCAGGTGCTGAATGGCTCCGGAGATTCCGACTGCCAGATAGAGCTTGGGCGCGACGGTTTGGCCGCTGCTGCCGACCTGGCGCTCCATGGGCAGCCAGCCATTGTCGCAGATGGGGCGCGAGGCGGCCAGTTCCGCACCTAGTGCGGTGGCGAGTTCCTGAACGAGGGGCAGGTTATCGGCTTCCTTGATGCCGCGGCCGACGCTGACGATCAGCTGCGCGGAGCCGAGGTCGACGGTTTGCGAGCTGCCGCGGAAGGGTTGGCCGGGGGTGGTGCGGATCTGCGCGGCGTCGAGGGTGGGCGTGAAGGTGCTGGTCGCGGCTGGGGCAGTAGCGGGCGAATCTTCGACGCGGAATGCTCCGGCTTGCACGGATACAAAGCAGGGACCGTCGCCGGTGTGACGATAGCTGCCGTTGAGGCGGCCTTGCATGAGCTGGCGGGTGAATACGGGGCTGGAATCGTTGCTGGCGCTTATGTCCACGACGTCGCTGATGAGCACCTGACCCAGGCGGGCAGCCAGCGCTGGAGCGTAGTCGCGCACCTGATAAGTATGCGGCAATACCACTTGCGTGGGGCTCTCGTTCTCGATGAGTTGTTGCAGGGAAAGAGTGAATCCGTCGGGTGTGTACTGGGCGAGGAGTGCATGCTCGACGCGGAGTACTTTTGCGACGGGGCGAGTGGCTATTTCAGCGGCAAGGGATTCGGTGTCGGACCCTAGAATGACTGCGCTGATGGGCAGGTTTAGTTGTGCGGCGAGGCGCTGCCCGGCTGCGACGGCCTCCCAACTGATGCGGGCGATGCGGCCTTCCCGTTGTTCGATAATTACCAGGATTCCGCTCATAGGACGCGCACCTCAAATTTCAGCTTTTCTACCAATGCTGCTGCGGCTTCTTTGGCTGTGCCGGACAGGATTTGCGTGGATTTTTGCTTTTGCGGGAGCGAGAGGCGCTCGAGAACTACGACGGGTGCGGCGTCCGCACTGAGGTCGGTAGAGTTTAGCTGTCGGACTTCCTTGGTCTTGGCGCGCTTGATGCCCATCAGCGTGGCGTAGCGCAGCTTGTTGCCACCGGACTGGATGGTGAGCACGGAGGGTGTGGGCATATCGATCTGCTGGAACCAGCCTTCTTCGAGCTCCCGCTTGACGGTGAGGCCGGTGTCGGTTTTTTCGACGTGCAGGATCAGCGTGGCGTGGGGCAGGCCTAATAGCTCAGCAAGGATGACGCCGGTCTGGCCCAGGCCGAGGTCCTCTGACTGCAGGCCGGTGAGCACGAGGTCGGGGTTCTCTTCTTTGACCGCGGCAGCCAGCAGGCGGGCAACGGAGAGTGCGTCGCGGGTGGCGAGATCGTCGCAGGCGATGTTGATGGCTCGGTCGGCTCCCTTGGCAAGGGCTTCGCGGATGGTCTGGCCGATGCGCTCCGGGCCGGCGGAGAGAACGATGACTTCGCCACCGTGCTTCTCTTTGAGCTGAAGGGCTTCTTCAAGGGCGTAGGCGTCGGATTCGTTGAGGGCGAACTGGAGGTCGGATTCTTCAATCCACTTGGCCGACGAGTCGATGCGAACTTGTGCATCGCGGTCGGGGACTTGCTTGATGGCTACGATGATTTTCATTTTGGAAGGTTCCTGTTCATCGAAACGGAGGCGCTATCGTTGTCTCCTCGCTGTCCAAACAACGCCAGAAGGAGGTTATGGGGCCAGGTTGGATTTTAGAGCTTGTTGGCTTCAGCAAGTTCCAACGCCTTGGAGAGAGCTTTGAGTACCTTCTGGCGCTTGGGTTCATCCAGGAGATGCATCGGGAGGCGCTCAAACCAACGCTCCACTTCCCATCCCCGTTGTTCTCTCCAGTCGTCGCCAAGTTGCGCCGCAAGAGTCTTGGCTGGAACGCGGCTACTTGGATGCGTCTTTCTTTGGTAATACTGAATGCATTCTCGTAGCTGTTGTATGCTTGCAAACCTGAATGCGAAAGACGCCACCCGAACCACAATGACATGGCGGGGAAGCAGGCTGGCCGTACCATCCAGCCACTTGATTGGTTCTTTCGAGATTCGCGCCATTTGCGGCTTCCTTTAAGCGCCAACATCAATTCTATTTATTGTTTCGGGAACCGGCGGCTGGGCTTAATCTCGAGCACGCTGAGGCGCTCCTTCAGAGGAGAAACCTGCTGCAGGACTTCGGTCTGGTTAGCCGCTTTAAGTGCCGCAAACTCCGACCGCATCTCGGCGCGAAACGCGTCTATGAGGAGCGTTGTGGCGTCTTGTTTGGCTTGAATGGCCTTGAGGTCTGGAGCCACCAGATCCTGGATCACCTGTCGCAAACCTGTAACGATGTCCGGCATGGGCCTATTCTACTCCATTTGCGATCTTCCCAGGCAATCCGCGGGCGGCTAGCTGGGCTATGTCTAGTAGCTGCGGCGGGGCGGCGCCGGTGGCGGCGAGGGCGTCGCGGAACATGGTGTTGCAGAAGGGGCAGGCGGTGCCTACGGTTTGCGCGCCGGTGGCGACGAGTTCGGCAGCGCGGTTGTGGCTGACACGCTGGCCGGTTTCTTCGCCGAGAAATGCGAGGCCCCCGCCAGCTCCGCAGCAGAAGCTGCGCTCGTGGTTGCGCGGGGCTTCGATCACTTTGCCTGCCAAGCCTGCAACAGTGCGCGGCTCGTCGTAGACGTTGCGATAGCGGCCCAGGTAGCAGGGGTCGTGGAAGACGATGGTTTCGGGTCCCGCAGGGGCTAAAGCCCCGGGCTTAATTTGGGCACTTTCGGCACGACTGAAGTCGTGCCCTGTTACAAAACCTTCGGGACTTGGGGCGAGTGGGGTAGTCGTCCGAGGGAGTTTGTCGGCGAAGCGGGCCAGGAATTCGCTGTGGTGTTCGATTTCCGGCGGGGTGCCATACTCTCTCCAGTCTTCCTGGATGGTGCGGACACAGTGCGGGCAGATGCTGACGATCTTCTTGACTTTGTTCTGCGCCAGGGTTTCGAGGTTGGCTTCGGCTAGCTGTTGAAAGACGAGATCGTTGCCAAGGCGGCGGACGGGGTCGCCGGTGCATTTCTCTTTGCGCAGAACGCCGTAGCTTGTGCCCAGGTAATTCATAACGCGGGCGAAGTCGGCGACGATCTCGCGGCCCTTGGGGTCGTAGCCGCCCATGCAGCCTAGCCAGAGGCAGTATTCCTGAGTCCCGTCGAAGATGGGCAGGGATTGTTTTTGAATGAATTTGTCGCGCTCGGCGGGGCTGATGCCCAGAGCGTTGCTGCCGCGCTCCAGGGTAATAAAGAGCTTGGCGCCGTGATCGTCTTCCCAAGCGCCGGTGTTGACGGCGCCGCGGCGCAGGCCGACCAGGATGGGCACATGCTCGATGCCGACCGGGCACTGGAACTCGCATGCGCCGCAGGTGGTACATTGGAAGACGGCTTCCTGAGAATTGTATTTGCCGAGCAAGGCTTGGTCAGACGCGGGGCCGAGGTCGTTGAGATAGGCGCGGACGCCCAAGATGATTTCTTTGGGGTTGAGCAGCTTGCCGGTCGTGGCGGCGGGGCAGTGTTCCGTGCAGCGGCCGCATTCAACACAAGAATAGGCCTGGAGGCTGACCAGCTGGGTGAGATCCGTGCCTGCGACGAGGCCGAAGTCTTCATCGCCCTCCTCTTCACCGACCCGGAGCGGGGGAACCTCTGCGTAGCTGCCGCGGGAAAGAAAGATGGTGGCTGGGCTCAGGACCAGGTGAAGATGCTTGGTGTGGGGGATCAGCGGAAGGAAGGTGAGCAGAGCGAGAGTGTGCGTCCACCAAAGAATGCGAGCGGATGGGTCGGTGTCGGCGACGAAGAAGGCGGCCAGGTAGGTGGCCATGAGAGCGAAGATCAGCAAGGCGATGAAGCCGGATTCCCAGGAGAGCTTGGCGCCGAGCCATTCGGGGCGAACGAGGAAGCGGCGAATGAAGAGGCCGAGAATGCCCACGGCGCAGGCCAGGGCGAAGGCGGCGGCGAAGTAGAAGTAGAGGCGGGCAAATGAGATTGGGGGGGCGTCGGCCGAGAGAAAGCCGACGCCGAGGCCGACGGCGCAATGGTTGAGCGTGACCAGGGCGAAGGCCAGAAAGGCCCAAAATACGAGGGCATGGGCCAGGCCGGGGAGTGGGCGCTCGCGGATGACTTTGGCCTGGCAGAGGACCTCCCAGAAGAAGTCCCAGATGCGCTTGCCGATGGGGAAGAGGTGGAAGCTGGGGTCCTTTTTCGATTTGAGGATTTTGTTGAGGACCACGCCGAAGCGACGCCAGAAGAGGTAGGCGGAGGCGAGGAGCATTGCGGCGAAGAGGAGCCTCTCGAAAAGGGAGAAGTGCTGTGGTTCGGCCAGGATGGGTAGAGAAGAGAGCATAGACGAACGGAATTACAGCCCAACGATACAAGAAAGGGCTATGGGTTGTCGCGGAGGAGGTTGTGCCGCGAGAGACGAGATAGAACGAACTGTCGCAGCGACCTATTAGATTCCCTTATGCGTGATCGATGGTGATGATGACCTTACCCCGCGCATGTCCTTCTTCACGATACTTGAGGGCTTCAATCGCGTCGCTCAGCGGATAGCTTCGATCGATGATGGGAACAATCTTTCCGGCTTCAAGAAGGTCCTTCAAAAAGGTCAGGTCTTTGGTGTTCATATCGGCAATAAAGAAGCGCATTTTCTTGCGTCCGAGGCGTGTAAGGAATGGCATCAAGAGCAGAGCCTGGAAAATGCGGGACATCGCGCCTCCGACCAGGATGAAAACTCCGTCATGGCTCAGCGCGCGCTTGTACGCGAATATCGAATGATGGGCGTTGGCGGCAAGAATCAGGTCGTACTGCTGTCCATTTTCCGCGAAATCTTCTTGAGAATAATCGATGACATGGTTCGCGCCCAGGCTGCGCGCAGTGTCAAGATTCCTGGTGCTGCATACGGCGGTCACTTCGGCGCCAAAGGTGCTGGCAATCTGGACCGCAAATGTGCCCACTCCGCCCGAGGCTCCATCGACCAGAACTCGCTGGCCCTTTTGGATGCCTCCCTTGTCACGAAGACCTTGCAGGGCGGTGATGGCTGCAATGGGTACGGCGGCCGCTTGCTCGAATGAGAGATTTGCCGGCTTCAACCCCAACTTATCTTCGGGAATACATACATACTCGGCAAACGCTCCCACATTCTTGCAGCCCATAACCTCATCGCCCGCTTGAAACTGTGTTACCAGCCTACCCACTGCTTGGACGCGTCCCGCGACATCGGCCCCGATCACCTTGGGTTTTGGCTTAAGCAGCCGACTGATCATCGGCAAGAAGAACCACGGCCCTCTGATGGAGAAGCTATCAAGGGGATTAACAGATGCCGCGAAAACCTCGATCAAGACCTCGTTGTCGGCGGGCGCAGGTGTGGGTATTTCCTTGAGCGCCAGGACATCCGGTAGTCCGTAGCGTGTGCTTACGATCGCTTTCATTTTGCATTCCTCATTGCCGGAGGGGTTGGCTCAGCCCTTCAGGCTTTCCACTGGAAGCAGATGCCGAAGCCGTCGGGGTCTGTGAGATAAAGTTGCTTCATTCCGTAGTTGGTAACATGTGGCTCCTTCACGTCGAGGCCCTTGTCGCGGAGAAAGCGGTAAGCGGCGTCGACGTCGGGGCAGCCGATGTAGTTGCAGGTGTCGCCGTGGGCGGCGATGCGGGCGGGGTCGGGTTGGTCGGGACGCTCGCCGTAATCGTAGGCGGTGTTGAGCATGATTTCGGTGCCGTCTCCATTGCGGAGCCAGCACCAGCCAAATTCGTCCGGCGCCCGAATCGGTGCATTGCCGACGATCTCAAAGCCGAGCGCGTCGCGATAGAAACGCACCGAGGTCGGCATATCGAAGACCTGAAGAAGGGGACAGACGCCGCGCATGTCGATGGGCATGGGATTCTCCTGAGTTGGATTTAATGGAATCTGAGGTCTTCCGTCGCGGCGGAGGAGACTTACCTCCCGGCAGGGGAAGTGTACATCTGAAACGGCTCCTCTCGGGACCTTTCTCTTGAATGCGAGACGCCCCTCCAGGGCTCCTGGACTCCCACCCTTCCGCGATGAGACTGCGGAAGGACGGGGCACCCCAATTGATTGGTGGGTTCAGAGTGTGATGTGTGGCGACTATATTGAGTAGATGTGCTGGTAACGACTCGGTCGCTGCCAATTTCGGCTATGCAGGGAGGTTATTTTGGCACGCTATCTTGTGACTGGAGCCGCGGGTTTTATTGGGCGCTCGATCGCCGCGGCATTGCTCGGGCGCGGAGAGACGGTGCGCGGCATCGACAACTTGATTACCGGCAAGCGGGCGAATCTTGCGGGCCTGGAGGCGATGGAGTTTCTGGAAGGTGATCTGGCTGATCCGGCGGCTTGCGCGAAGGCTTGTGCCGGGGTGGAGATCGTTTTTCACGAGGCGGCTCTGGCCTCGGTTCCGAGGTCGGTGGCCGACCCCATCGCGACGAATGTTGCCTGCGTTGACGCCACCTTAAATTTGTTGGTCGCGGCGCGCGCGGCAGGGGTTCGGCGGGTGGTTTATGCCGGGTCGTCTTCGGCCTACGGCGATACGCCGACGTTGCCCAAGCGAGAAGATATGCTGCCCAACCCGATTTCACCCTACGCCGTGGCCAAGCTTGCAGGCGAGCATTACATGCGCGTCTTCGCACAAGTGTATGGGGTGGAGACAGTGGTGTTGCGCTACTTCAACGTGTTCGGGCCGTACCAGGACCCAACCTCGCACTACTCCGGCGTGCTGGCTATTTTTTGCCGCAGAATGCTGGCCGGAGAGCAGCCTACGATTTACGGCGATGGCGAGCAGAGCCGCGACTTTACTTACATCGACAATGTGGTTCACGCCAACCTGCTGGCCGCGGGCGCGCCGGCGGAGAAGGTGTCCGGACAGATGATGAACGTGGCTACGGGCGTGAAGATTACGCTGAACCAGACCTTCGAAATTCTGTGCGAATTGACCGGCTACAGCGGAAAGCCTGCCAATGTGGAAGGACGCGCAGGGGACATTCGCGACTCTCTTGCGGACATCGGGCTCGCGGGGGAACTGCTCAGCTACAAACCGCTGGTTGACTTCCGCGAAGGGTTGCGACGTACGGTGGATTGGTATCGGACCAGAGTTTAAGGCGGATGGCGACGCATTACGGTTTCAACCGATTAATCCAATAAGCAAATTCTTCCTCTCAAATTAGCATTCCCTCAGGGGCTAAAGCCCGTACCCTTCAAAACCCCGACATGTGAGGAGGCTCTCGAAAGGATAAAGCCTTGTTTTTTAGCGAGGTTGCTTTCCAGCCAAAATCTCTCTATTGACGAATTGCTCCCAATGAACGACACTGACGGGGATTTCCTCCTCAGTGTTGTCTCTGCTCTCTACGCAGGGGTGCCCCGTGCGAGGGGACTTGAGACTATGGCATTTCCCGCGTTGCTTGAGGCATTTCCAGCCTTGTACCAAGCGTCCATCGCGGGAAAAATCGCTTAAGGGAATTTCAGCTCTGCCCTACCCCATAGGATCTGTGCAAATGCGTTCGCATTCGGGACTGAGGTTCCCACGCGTTGCCGGACCCGTCCGCCTTACCGCATCAACCTGAGGTGCGCCCTGCGACTGCCGCTAGCCGCGACAGCCCGTCAACTTCTCTGCGCGAGCTGCTGGCGGTTGTGTCGAGGAGGCGCCGGCTGGTTCCGTCGGTGGAGGGCGGATTGCTGCTGCTGTGCCTTCTTTATTGCCTTATTGCTCCCAACCAGTATGAGGCCAGCGCCCGCGTGGCATTGCGCACATCGCCAGCTTCCGCGCTGAGTCTTGAGGCATCGGGGCCGCTGGCGGCGGCTTCGATTCTGTCCGCGCCGCTGGAGCAGGAGACGCTGGCGAACTTCTTCCGCAGCGAGCAGTTGGCGTGGAGAGTGATTCTCGATTTGAAGCTCTACCAGGCGAAAGGATTCAACGGCCGGTTTGATCGCCTGTACTCAGGTTTCCGCCCCGAAGCGGCGACGATTGAGGCCCAGGCCTATCTGCTGGAAAGATTCAAGAAGGGGCTGCTGGTGGAGACCGTGCCCCGCTCGCTGGTCATCCAGATCAGGTTTCGATCACGGGACGCAGCGCTGTCAGCAGCCGTAGTCAACGACCTGATTCGCTTGTATGGCGAGCAGGAGAACGAATCCCGACTGCAGGCCACCAATCTGCAATCCATTTGGCTGAGCGGCCAACTGAAGGACATGAAGGCCACAGCGGATCGGGATCAGCTTCGCTTGACGGACTTCCAGAGCAAGAACGGTCTGCTGAGCACTCCTGAGATGCTGGCGAACGGGCAATCGGGCGAGGCTCAGCACAACTCCACGATGCTGGAGATTGATGAACTGGGGCGGGAGATGGTGGCTGCCACCACGGATCGCATTCTGCGCGAGGCCGAGTACCGATCAGCCTCGGAGAGCGACCCGGAGTTAGTCATTGCCGCCGATCCGCGCTTGCAGGCCGAATATGGCAGCTTTGCCACGGCGCTGCTGGAGCAGGTTCACACCCGCCGCAGCGAACTGGAACTTGAACAGGCGCAGTTGAGCACCGAGCACGGGCCAAACTTTCCCCGCGTGGTGGAGATTCGCCGCCAACTGGAAGATCTGGACGCTCAAAGGAAGAGCGAAGACGCCAAGCTGGTGGAGCGCTTCAGCAGCGCCTGGCAGACGGCCACGGACCGCGAGGCCATGGTGAAACGGAGCCTGGACGAGCGAACCGCGGAAGGCATGAAGCTGAATCAGGCAGCCACTGAATACGCGGCGATGCGGCAGGAAGCCAACTCCAGCCATGAGCTCTACATGCGCTTGCAGGAAAAGGTGCAGCAAGCCGGGATGGCGGCCGGGGTGCAGAGTTCCAATATCTCCGTGGTGGACTACGCCCGCCAGCCGGTCAAACCGGTGTCGCCCGATCCAATTGTCTATATGGCCATCACATTCTTTGCCGGTCTATGGCTGGCAGTGGGAGGCGCGCTCTTGATGGAATCATTGCAATCTTCCGCGATCCGGACACCTGCGGGCAGTACGTTGGTTGCGCTGCTGGGTGTACTTTTGGCTGGCTCGATGGTACACGCCCAGGCGCCAACGCCCAATCTTGACGGCTTGCCTACAGGCGTGGCGCGCCTGCCTTTTACTCAGGACACGAAGCCTGTGCCCAACCCCAAGGACTCGCCCACGGTGTGGAATAACCCAGCAGGCGCAAACCAGGCCGGCGAACCCGTGCCGCCAGGGGCGCAAATAGCTGCACCCATGCCGGCTCCCATTGGGCCTGGAGATTTTCTGGATGTTTCGGAGTTCCACACGCCGGAGTTTCACTCGACCGTACGCGTGTCGGCGGAGGGCACGGTGAGGCTGCCGATGGTGAACGAGGTTCAGGTTGGCGGCATGGACGAACTGGGCGCCGCGCACGCGATTGAGTCGGTTCTTCTGAGCAAGGGCATGCTGCTGCACCCGCAGGTCTCGGTGCTGGTGACGATTTACGCGGGCCAGGATGTGAGTGTGCTGGGCGAAGTGGCTCGCCCCGGTGTTTATGCGTATACGCTGCACCACAGGCTTTTGGACCTGGTGTCAACCGCGGGCGGGCTGTCGCAAAATGCCGGGCGCCCGGTAAATGTGTTTCACCGCGCGGATCCAAAGACGCCGCATCCAGTGGTTCTGGACCCCGGCGGGACCGACGACCAGGCCGACCACAACCCCGAATTGAGCCCTGGCGATACCGTGCAGGTGAGCCGCGCAGGGTTGGCATATGTGATTGGCGATGTGGTGCGGCCAGGGGGATTCGCCGTAGATCCGGTGCAGGGGCTCACGGTGGTGCAGGCGCTGAGCCTGGCATGGGGACCGACGCAGAATGCGGGCGCCAGCAAGGCGCTGCTGATTCGCGAGCAAAAGGGCGGACGGACCCTGATTACGCTGAACCTGCGGCGGATGATTCACGGCCAGGATCCGGATCAGCCCATCTACGACCGGGACATTCTGTTTGTGCCGGATTCGGTGGCAAAGGAGATGTGGAACAGGACCATGGAAGCGGCAATTCAATCGGCCATCGGCGTGACCATTTACGCGGGACTTGTTTATTCGCAGAGGTTTTGAATCTTGAGAAGAGTTGCCTGGGGATTGTTGCTGTTGTTTGCTTTCGCCGTTCCGTGGGAGTACTCCCTTGACCTGGGTGAACCCCTGGGCAACATTGCCCGTGCCGTTGGGGTGATGGTGCTGCTGGCTGCCATCCCGGCCGTATTTCAGGCGGGACGCTTGCGCACACCGGGGCCCATGCAATGGCTGGTTTTGGCTCTCTACCTCTGGTTTTGCTGTTCGTATTTCTGGACGATCGAGCCGCTGGCTACCCTGGTGAAACTGCGTGGTTACTTCCAGGAGATGATGATTGTCTGGGTGGTATGGGAGTTTGCGGAAAGTCCGCGGGATGTGCGAGCCCTGCTGCGAGTATTCGTCGCGGGCTCTTGGGTGCTGGCTGTGCTGACCCTGGCCAACTTCGGCTCGGCAGAGGCGGCTGCCGCGGGGCAGATTCGCTTCGTGGCCGAAGGGCAAGACCCTAACGACGTGGCCCGTTTTCTTGACCTGGGATTTCCTCTCGCCGCGGTGCTGTTGACCAGCGAGAGGCGCTGGCCTGGCCGGCTGCTGGCGGTGGGGTATCTGCCCCTGGGACTGGTAGCGGTGGTGCTCACCGCCTCGCGCGGCGGCTTTCTGGCGGCTATTCTCGCGCTGACTGGCTGCGGCTTGCTGCTGATGAGGCAACACGCCAGGGCAGTGCTGGCCGGTGCGGTAGCTCTGCCGGCCCTTGCCGCCGCTTTGTGGTTCGCTGTTCCCCGCGAGACTTTTGAGCGTCTGGCGACGATCCCCTCTCAACTTGAGAGCGGCGACCTGAATCAGCGCTTGAACATCTGGGATGCGGGATGGCATGCGTTTGTCCAGTCACCGCTGGTTGGAACGGGCGCAGGTTCCTTCGTGAGCGCCGCTGGATTGCATCCGCTGGATACGGCTCACAATGCAGCCCTCTCGATCCTCGTCGGCGGCGGGCTGTGCGCATTCTTTCTGGTCATGGGGGTTGTGGCGTTGGCTGCGCGGTCGGTGCTTAAGATCCGTGGACAGCTGCTGGTGGCGCTGATCACCGTGTTGCTGGTGCTGGCCGTTGCTTCGATTGTAGACACGGTGGAAGAGAATCGCACAACCTGGCTGCTGCTCGGAATCATGGCGGTTGCCGGGCGGCTGGCCGTGGAACAGCCGGAGCAGTTTGCCGACTGCTTTCAAGACGGCGTCCAGAGAGAATGAAAATTGTTGTCGTTTCCGATAGCTTTGCATGAGTGTAACATTATGTGTTACACTGCGGCGGTGATCAAGACCTTCCGGCATCGAGGCATCAAGAAGTTCTTCGAGGAAGGCTCAAAGGCTGGTATCCAACCGAAACATGAATCCCGGTTGCGTATCCTGCTGACCACATTGAACCTGGCGTCAACGCCGCTGGATATGAATCGGGATGGTTGGGACTGGCATCCCCAGAAGGGAAACCTGAAAGGACACTGGTCTGTGAGCGTCAACGGAAACTGGCGGTTGACCTTCAGCTTTGAGGGTGAGGATGCAATCCTTGTCGACTATCGGGACTATCACTAAGGGAGCAACAATCATGGCGATGATGCACAACCCGGCTGGCCCCGGCGAACTACTGAAAGAGTTCCTCGGGGGGAGAACCGCAACTGAACTTGCTGAGCATATCGGTGTAGCGCGCGCCACGATTTCGCGCATATTGCACGGCCGCACCGCCATTACCCTGGATATGAGCATCCGGCTTGGACAGGCCCTGGCACTTTCCCCTGACTTCTTCTCGAAGGTTCAGTTGCAGCGCGACCTGTGGGTCGAAACGCAAAAAAGGCGGCGGAAAATCAAGCCGTTGGCTGCCTGAGGACAGCTCCCATTCGGCAAGCTCAGGCAAGTTGTCCAGCAAACTCCCGAGTCTCGTCCGCCGCGGCGGACGAGACCCAAGGCACCCGGCTTCCGAGCTTGCGCTCGGCACCGGCGAATTAAGGCCGGCGCATGTCTTCCATTGCCAGCATCGGGCGATTATTGCAAGGGGCCAGCGTCAATCGCCGGATCTTTCGCGCTGTCGTATCAATCAGCGCGGTGGGCATTCTGGTGAAAGGAGTGGCAACCTTCAAGGAGATTGCAGTTGCGGGCGTCTTTGGCCGTTCCGACGCCATGGATGCATTTCTGGCGGCGGCATTGATTCCCGGCCTGCTGATCAACCTGATCTCCGAATCGATGAACCAGGCGCTGGTTCCTACCCTGATTCGAGTGAGGGAACGAGAAGGGCACGAGCACGCTCAGCAACTGCTATCGAGTTCGATGCTTTGGATGTGCGTGCTGCTTGGCGCTGCCTCTGCGTTGATGGCACTCACAGCGCGCGGATTCCTTCCGCTGATTGCGTCCCAATTTTCGCCGGCCAAGCTGGATCTTTCGATACGGATCTTCTACGGGCTCTTGCCTGTGGTTCTCATTCCCGGGATCGCCACCAACTGCACCGCCGTTCTGAACACCTTCGATCGCTTTGCCGTTCCGGCACTTGCGCCAGTCGTGATTTCCCTGGCGATCATTGTGGGCGCCCTCACGCTGGGTGGACGGTTGGGCATCTGGGCAATGGTGTACTCCACGCTGGCCGGCTCGCTGCTGCAGGCGCTGATTGTCGCAGGGATGATGGAAGCCCGCGGATACAGCTTTCGCCTGCGCTGGCATGGAATGACGGAGGCAACGCGCGAGGTGGCGCACCAGTATGGCCCGGTGTTGTTGAGCGGCGTTGTGGCCTCAGGCGGCCTGCTTGTCGACCAGTCGATGGCGGCCATGCTGCCGGCCGGGAGCGTCTCCGCACTGGTGTATGGCAACCGGTTAGTGGGCGTGGTGGTTACCCTGTTGGCAGGGGCGGCTTCAACGGCGGTGACGCCCTACTTCTCACGCATGATTGCGCAGCGGGACTGGGCGGGCTGCCGGCACACAGTTCGCACCTGGGTGCGCATTACCGCGCTGGCCTCGGTTCCCCTGGCGGCGCTTCTGATTGCAGCGTCGCATTTTGTGGTGCGCATCGCCTTTGAACACGGAGCGTTTGGGCCGCGCGACACTTCCGTGGTGGCGCCGGTGATGGCTATGTACGCCATTCAAATTCCATTTATTGTTTCGAGCCGCGTTTTTTATCGCTTCATCATTGCCATGAGGCGTACGGATCTGGCGCTTTATTGCGGTATGCTGAATCTTGTTCTGGATATTGCGCTGAACCTGGTTCTGATGCGCTGGTTTGGGGTTGCCGGAATTGCGCTGGCCACATCACTTTGGACCGTCAGTACGTTTATCTTTCTTTGGTATTGGACATGGAAGCTGCTAGCTCAATCGGCTCCGAGCGAACCTGAAGTGTCCTGATCGGAGGGGTCGACTTGATTCCAAATCCAGCTCAATACCTTCTTCGTTTCGACGATCTTTGCCCCACCATTGCTCTCAGCCGCTGGGAGCGACTTCTGCCGTTAATCGATGAGTTCGGAATTCGGCCGATCCTCGCCGTCGTGCCCGAAAACAGAGATCACGATCTGGCCCGTTGCGAGCCGGACCCAGGGTTCTGGGCTCGAATGCGCACTCTTGAGGCGGCAGGAGCAACGATTACCTTGCATGGTTACCGCCATCTTTGCCGCAGCAAGGGCAAGAGCCTTGTGCCGCTGCATTCTCATTCAGAGTTCGCCGGCGTTCCCCAGGAACTGCAGCGGGAATGGATTTGCGCAGGTCTGAGCATTCTTCGCGTTCAAGGGCTGAACCCGCGTGTTTGGGTGGCTCCGCGTCACGGGTTTGACATAAACACGCTGGAGGCTCTCCGCCTGGAGGGAATCCAACTTCTTTCGGACGGATTGGCGCGGGTTCCATTTGTGCGTGGAGGCATCACGTGGATTCCCCAGCAGCTTTGGTCACCCGTCAAGAAGCCCAAGGGGCTCTGGACGATCTGCCTGCATACGAATGCTATGCGCAGCTCGCAGGTGGACAGATTGCGAGAGTTTCTACGCCAAAATGCGGCTCAGTTCACGTCAGTGGACCGAGTAGAGGCCGAACTCAAACCGGCGGAGCTGTCCGCGACGGAACGAATCTACGAGATTTTCGCCCAATGGAGAGTGAGAGCATCAAGGGCGAGGAAGAAGGCACGGTGGAGGGCAAGGCAATCGGCCAGCGCTTAGAGCCGCAACTTTGTGGATTGGTGGTCTCCCAGGTCTCAAACACGAGACCTGGGGCACCCGCAGTTTGAGGTCGAATTACGAAAAAAGGGGCAGAAGCGGACTCGTCACACAAGGTGCCCCCGACGGCTTGGCTGCGGATGCAGAATGAGCAAATCCGCATAGAGAGCTTCCCATCGATTCAGGACTGCGTCGAGGCTGAAGTGTTTAATGACAGATTGCCGCGCGCGTTCGCCCATGGCTTTGCGCTCTTGAAGCGGGGTTTGCATCATACGATTCATCGCATCCCGCAAGGCATGTGCGCTTCCGGCGTGGGCCAGCCAGCCGGTCTGGCCGTCGATAATCGCCTCGCGCGTGCCGGGAACATTGGTGGCTACGGTGGGCACGGCGCACGCGGCGGCCTCGAGAACGCTCATGGGAAGGCCTTCCAAGCGAGAAGACAGCACAAACCCATCGGCGGCCCGCATCCAGCGGCGAACATCCGGTTCAAAGCCAAGGAACCTGACGCGGCTCTCCAAGCCGAGCTCCTTTGACAAGCCGCGAAGCTCGCTCTCGAGAGGGCCAGCTCCGGCGATGACAAGACGCTCAGGCTCCGGAACCTCAGCCATGGCCCTCAACAGCGTGGGATAGTCCTTGACGGGGTCAAGACGGCCGGCGGCGAACCAGAGGAATTCGGCATTCACTTCGAGTTCGCGGCGAACCACGAACCGAGCCACCGGATCAGGCCGCCACTCGTCCACATCCACGCCATTGGGCAGCACGATGAGTATGTCTTCGCCCACCATCCCAGCAGCCAGGTGCGTCCCGGCTACGGCGTGGCTTACGGCGGTCACCTTGTCCGGCAGCCATGCGCTCCATCGATAGCCAAGCTTTCGTCCGAAAGTACCAGTAGAGGAGCTGTGCAGCGTATCCACCATCACTCGTACAGGCCCGGCCAGGCGTGACCAGCGGGCAAACCATGCGGCGTGGGGCAGGTGGGCATGGACGACTTCTGGACGCTCCTGGCGGAGCCAGTGGTGGAAGCGAATCCACCCGCGCGGATCGGCCAGGCCCTTGCGCATGCCCAGGCCCAGGAACTGGACTCCGTGGGCAGCTAATTCAGTCGCGGCGGCGCCTCCGGTTCCCGACAGCGCCACCACGCTCACTTGCCAGTCCCGCTTTCGCAGCCCTTTGGCGAGGAGAATCAACTGCTGCTCGGCGCCTCCGATGCGATCCAGGCCAGGGATGATCAGCGCGATAGCCCTCACGGCTGCCCTTTCCGGCCTATGTCTTCCAACGCTGCGTCAATAAGCTGTTCATAGCCATGTATGGCGCGGTCAATTCTGAAAGGCTCGATGAAGGAGTGAGCAAACCGTTCCCCAGGCCGCAAGGCATTGAGCGCCTGGAGCAGACTGGCAACTAGAGCGGCTGAGGAGATGTCGTTTGCCAGCCACGCACCGGGCTGGCCCCGCAGCAGATCGATAATGCCTTCTGAGGCAGGCAACGCCACAATGGGAAGACCGCCGGCTGCTGCCTCCAACAGCGCATTGGGTATTCCCTCTTGCCGGGACGAGAGCACAAAGACTGAAGCGCTCCCGAGAAGAGCTGCGGGCTCGGCAATGACGCCTGCGAAACGGACGCCGGAATCCAAACCTAAACTATGACAAAGGGACTTCAAGTCTGCTTCCTCTGGACCTGCGCCGGCGATGGTCAGATCGGCAGTTGGGAAGGATCGATGGACAGAATGAAGAGCTTCAAGCAAGAGATCGAATCCCTTTTCTCTGGATAACCTGCCAACGGCCAGCAGATGTGGACCCGGGCCATTCCATTGGCTCAAACCTTGCTCCATGGCGAGGCGGATCGAGTCCACGTCAATCGGGTTGGGCAAAACGGCCAATCGCGTGGGCTCCGTGGAGAGCTCATGGGCAAGGTCGCTGGCCATGGCCGCGGATTGGCAAATTACTTTATCCGCATGACGATAGAGCGAGCGGAATAGCAGGCGGGTGTATTGAGGCGTATTGCCAAAGGCCAATGCGGACGAAACTGTTCCATTTTGGCGGATCAGGATACGAACTGGTCTCGGAAAGAATGGGCGTAACAACAGAACCAGAAAGTTGAGATGGTACATTCCGGACAAGATCCTATGAGAGGGGATGTCAAGAGAAAAACTCTCCCTTGCTCCCCAGTGAGGGGAAGCTGTTCGCCTTGCATCCAGCCCGCTGTCGGAGGAGCCTCCGAGGCTGTGGGCTAGGCGCATATTT
>Ga0182024_10012647_pt1 | contig 16659 bp, 14 predicted proteins | sample P32metaG_FD_120480 | JGI IMG/M metagenome (GOLD analysis project Ga0182024, IMG submission 120480) | Permafrost microbial communities from Stordalen Mire, Sweden - P3-2 metaG (Illumina Assembly) | ecosystem: Environmental > Terrestrial > Soil > Wetlands > Permafrost | place: Sweden: Stordalen... | reverse complement strand
GCCGATTCTCGCCGCCTTGCCCGACAGGCGCGATGCCGGGGATCGCGTGGCCTTGCTGGTTGGCCCCGAAGGAGGCTGGACCGAGCGGGAGCGTGCGATGATAGGCGCCGCAAATTGGACCGCAGTCTCGCTAGGCCGCAACATTCTTCGAGCGGAAACGGCGGCGGCCGTGGGTCTCGCGATTATCCACGCTGCGTGGGCCGCGGGCGCCGGCTAAATTCCGACGATAGCAGCGCTGACCGGCTTCGAGCCGACCGGAATCAGCATGAACAATGGTCCTTTCTTCCAACGGCGCTGCTCGCTCACAGCTCGAGTAACGTTCGGAATCCGGATCACGGCCATGTCGCCGGACGCCCGGTTCAACACCAAAGCGTACTGATTGTCGGGAGTAATCGTGATGTGAGCCGGCTCGGTTCCAACCGGCGTAACGGCCACCACTCTTCTGGTTTCGATATCGAGGATGGAGACATCTCCGGTGGTAGGATTGGCGACGAACAAATAGTCTGGCGAGGCAGCCATCGCGGCGGGACTGCGGCCCGCCAGCACTGTTTCGCCAATCTGCGGAGTGTAGTAAGGGTACACCACCACCACCGCGTCCATGCCCTCGCCTGTGACGAACAACTGCCCCCCATCGGCGTTGAAACACATGTGTTCGGGCCGCACTGCGAGCGGCAGATGCACGATCAGGCGCCGGGAGGGAACGTGATAGACCGAAAGGACGCGCTCACTGGTGTTGGCGGCGATCAACTGCTTGGAATCGGACTGAAACCGGATGACACCAATTTCACCGCTGGTGGGGATGTCCGGGAACTGCTTGCGCTGCAGGGGATCGACGAATGTGATCGATCGAGTGGCGCCATAGCTTATGGCGAGCACGGTTCCATCGGGCGAGATGTCCAGATCCAGCGGTTCCGCCGGAAGCGGAAGAGTCCAATCCACGTGCATCGGATTGAGGCCCAAGGCCACCAGGCACTTGGGTTCGCGGCACAATATGAATAAAGTCCGGCCATCGGGAGAAAGCCGCATGCCGGCGGCCGAATCTGCCACGCGCAGCTTGCGGGAAAACGTAAGATTGTCGGCGCGGATCTCGTGAACCGAACCGTTGGCGGGCGTCAGCACATACACCCGGGCGTTTTGCGGCTGGGCAACAACGGCCGTGGGCGCGCCGTCGACCAGGATGTGCCGCGCCACCGCGAAAACCTCCAGATCCACGGCTGCGACAGCGCCGCCCTCTTGGTTAGCGATGAACGCGTATCCGGAGAAGCCTTTCGCCTTTCGACGCGTACAGGCAACCATGGCGCCCAAGCCGCCCAACAGCGCCGCTCGCCGGGTCATCATGGATTCAATTTTCCCATAGCCGCGGCCGGGCGGCCGCATTTAGTAACGTTCATCTAACGCGGGGCGTTAGCGCCCGACCGTAAAAGGAATCGAAGCCTCGGTATTTTCCCACAACAGCGCCAACGTTCCCTTGTTGCTTCCGGCCGAGGATAACTGGATCTTAAACATCTCAACGGGCGAGGAAAGACTCTTGACATTCATCTTGGTGCGGCCGAGGTCGCGCTCCTCCTCGTAGTCGAGGTGAAACTGCCCGGTTTGCCGGTTGACGATGAGAGTCCATGCTTTCTCCTCGGGTATGGTCCAGATGCTGTAGCTTCCCTTGGCGAGCTTCAGTCCGCCGATTTCGAGATTCGCTTCGGTGGTCAGGGTGGTGGCCCAGTTGGCTCCCGTGCACCAAACCTCACCGTAGGGCACCAGGCCCCCCATCACCTTGCGGCCATGCATGGAGGGCGCATAATAAGCGACGCTGATCTGTTTGCCATCGATGGTCACTGAGGTATTGGCGGGCGGGCTGGTATAGCGGCCATACCAGCGTTGCGCGTGGGCCGTTATCGCAAGCGTTCCAAGCAGCCCGGCCAGAGCAATTCCGCTGAAAATCGTGCGCCGAAGCGTGAGCATACGTGCACCTCGTTTTTATCTTACATCTCGCTATTGGGACTGTTGCCGGGCCTTGGTTTCACCCCAAACTTCGTTCGCGGTGTCCACCACCAAGGCGAGCTTGGCCCACTGATCGCCCTCCGTCAGCGCGTTGCCCTCTTCGGTGCTGGCAAAGCCGCATTGCGGGCTGAGGCATAGCTGGTCGGGGTCCAGGTATTTAGCTGCGTCGCCGATCCGCCGCTTCAACTCATCCCTGGATTCCAGCTGGCCGGTCTTCGATGTCACCAGGCCGAGCACCACCGTCTTGCCCTTGGGGACAAACCGCAGCGGCTCGAACCCGCCCGCGCGCTCGGTATCGTACTCCATGAAATACCCATTTACGTTGATTTTGTTGAATAGAACTTCGGCCACCGGCTCATAGCCGCCCTGCGCGATCCAGGTGGAGCGGAAGTTGCCGCGGCACAGATGCATCGTGATGGTCATGTCGGATGGCCGGTCTGAGATGGCGGTGTTGATCATGTCGGCGTAAGCGGGCAGAAGCTGGTCCGGATCGTCGCCCCGATCCTTGAGCATTTGCCGCTGCTCCGGGTCGCACAGGTAGGCCAAATTGACCTCGTCGAGCTGCAGGTAGCGGCAGCCGGCGTCGGCGAACGCGCGTACTGCTTTTCGGTAGGCAATGCCCAAATCCCGAAAGAACTCGTCCAAGGTCGGATAGATCGACTCGGGGATCACCTTTCGGCCGCCGCGAAAATGGATCACGCTTGGCGAGGGGATGGTCATCTTCGGCGTGGCCTTAGTGTGATCCTTCAAGAAACGAAAATGCTCCAGCATGGGATGCGTCGAGAAGCCGACCTTACCCGTTACTCGAACGCCCTTCGGCTTGGTCTCGGCGCCTTTGAACTTAATGCCGCCCTCGGATAAGAACGATTCGACGCCGTCCAGGCCCGCGAGGAAATCCAGGTGCCAAAACTCGCGGCGGAATTCCCCATCGGTAATGCCCTTGAGGCCGATCGATTCCTGCTTGGCGATGGCATCCTGAATCGCGCGGTCTTCAATCGCTTTCAATTCTTCGGCGCCGATTTCGCGGCGTTCATATCTGGCGCGCGCGTCCTTGAGCTGCGGCGGGCGAAGCAGACTGCCGACGTGATCGGCTCTAAAAGGTGGAGTGGTTCGGAGCATACCGCACTATTGTTGCGCTCCCGGGAGAAGATCACAACCGGGGGCGTCGCTCACAATGGGGCCGGACCTAAGGTGATTGGCTGAGGGAGCTTGGCGGTGGAAAACCCTAGCAGAATTAGGACCGATGACTGATGGACCGGGGATCGGCGCGGCTCTAGCATAAAGGTGTGGTGTTGTCAGTTCTCCGGGCGGTGATGTATGTCCATTAACACCGGCCAAATGATCGGTGACTACGAAGTAGTCGATTTAATCGAAAGCTCTAAGACCGGTACGATCTACAAGGTTCGGAACGTTCTGCTGCAGCGCTTTGAAGCGTTGCGCGTTATGCCGCGGACGTTTCAAGAAGACCAAGAGAAAGTGACCCGGTTTCTGCGCGAGGCCAAGCTGCATGCCCTGATGCACCATCCCAATATCGTGTCCTTTTATCACGCCACGCAGCTGGATGGCCAGCTGGTGATGACCACGGAGCTGGTGGAAGGCACGACGCTGGCGCAGCGGTTGGAGTTGGGCGCTTTACGCTTGGAAGACGCGCTTTCCTTCTTCAGCCAGTTGCTCGGCGGATTAGGACACGCGCACCTGCTGGGCGTTGTGCATCGGGACATCACCCCGTCCAATATTGTCCTGACGTCGGATGGGCGCGTAAAGCTCACTGGGTTCGCCTTGGCCAAGGCGGCTTCAGACCCGCAGCTCACTCAGCCGGGAACCGTGATGGGATCGCTGAACTATATCTCGCCCGAGCAAGTGAAAGGGCTGAGCGAAATCGATAAACGAAGCGACATCTATTCGCTCGGTGTGGTCCTGTACGAAGCCGTGACGGGCCGAAGGCCGTTCCAACACGAGAGCCAGTTTGAGGTGATGCTGGCGCACGTCAACGAGATTCCCCTGGCGCCCAGTGCCGTGAACGCCAACCTCCCGGCGGAATTGAACGATATCGTGTTGAAAGCGATGGCCAAGGATCCCGCGTCTCGTTTTCAAGCCGCAGAAGAATTCCGCGACGCCTTGGACATGTTGGGAGGAGCGCCCCAGACGGCTCCCCAGACCGTTGCCAAGCCGGTTGCCCCGCCGGCGCCGATCCCCCCGGTTGTCCCGCTCGCGCCCGAGGCCGAGTTGACTGGCGGCCAAGCGGCCGAGGAGGAGCTGGTCACCGAGATGCCTGAGTCGCGCTGGAACTCCTGGGGCCTGGTGGCCGCGGGCCTGTTCACTTTCCTGGTAGCCGTATGGGCCTTTTTCTTAGTCTTCAGGCGGCTTTAACCAGACAGGAGCACGACCAGACACATGAGCTTTTCCATTGGCGACACGGTCGATGCTTACCGCATTCTGGAAGAACTGGGCCGCGGCGGCATGGGCCAAGTCTTCAAGGTCGAGCACACGCTCACCCGGCGCCTGGAGGCCATGAAGGTGCTCAAGGGCGGCCGGCCCGATGCGCCCGGACAAGCCACGCGGTCGCTGCGCGAAATTCAGGTTCAGGCCAGGCTGGATCATCCCAATATCGCCGCGGTCCATCACGCTTTCTGGCTGGGAGCAGACCTGGTCCTGGTGATGGAGCTGATCGAAGGCTGCTCGCTGCAGCGGCTGCTCGAGACCGGGCGGGTACCGCTGGCTACTGCGATCGACTATGCCTGCCAGGCTCTTTCCGCCCTTAGTTATGCGCATGCCCACGGGGTGATTCACCGCGATGTTTCGCCGTCGAACATGATGGTAAGCCCCAAGGGCGTGCTCAAATTAACCGACTTCGGCCTGTCGAAGAGCGCCGCCGATGCGCGATTCTCGCAGCCTGGCGCGCCTATCGGCTCGCTCTACTACATGTCCCCCGAGCAGGTTCGCGGAGCGGCTTTGGCCGGCGAACAAAGCGATATATATTCGCTCGGTGCGGTGCTCTACGAGCTGGTAACGGGCAAGCGGCCGTTTGAAGGCAGCAGCGCTTTCGCAATTATGGTGGCTCATGTGGAGAAGCAGCCGGTCTCGCCCGCCGATGTTGAAAGCACCTTGTCTGCTGAACTGAATGACGCCATCTTGCGAGCGCTGGCCAAGGATCCCGCCGAACGCTTCCAATCGGCCGAGGAGTTCCGCCAGGTTCTAGTGCACATCAAGAGCACTGGGATCAAGGTTTCGGCGCCGAGCCGTCCGCGCCGCTCGTGGGTGGTGGCGGCTTCTGTACTCTTCGCCGTGGCAACCTTCGCGGTGGCCGATTTCGCTCGCATCCATGGGGGACATAAGCCCGGGAACCCGCCCGCGGCAGTGGTTACCGCTTCGCCCGTGGTCCAAGCCCCGCCGCCTGCGCCCAGTCCGGCTCTGCCCGCGCTGGTCGAAACTCCACATCCTCCGCCCAGCGCCGCCGCTCCAGCGAAGCTAATTGTTCCGGTTGCTGCGGCTCACGCGCAGGTGGATAACTCGCGCACGCGCACAGTGGCGAAGCGATCTGCCCCGCCGAAGACCGCGCCAACCGCCAGTGCGGACAGCGAACCTGCGCCGAAGCCGAGCCCAGGGGCGCCGAGCGCCGTCGTCCAGCCGCCGCCGCAGCAGGCGGTAGCGAAAGCACCTGAGCCGCCACCGCTCAAACCGGCACAAGCACAGCTTCCGGCCGAATTCATCGAAGCGCAAGAACCTCTGTCGACGAACGGCGACGCGGGCGCGGCTCCCAAGCCTCCACCCACGGGCGTGAAGAAGGGCCTGAGCAAGTTTTGGCATCTGCTGCGGGGCAAGAAACCCTCCTCGCAAGACACCGCTTCCTCGCCTGCCCCCGACAATCCTTAATTCGAGAATCGTGCGCGAGCGGTATAATGGCCGCTGCATGAAAATTGATCTGTTCAATCATTTTTTTCCAAAGCGTTTCTACGACGACTTCATATTAAAAGGGTCCGGGGGCAAGGATCTCGGCAAGCGCGTCCAAAACGTCCCAACCATTGCCGATCTGGACGCCCGCTTCCGGGTGATGGATGAGTTCGAGAATTACTGCCAGTTGCTCTCGCTTCCGGCGCCGCCTTTGGAAGCCATGGCGGGACCCGGCCAATCGCCCGCGATGGCGAAGGTGGCCAATGACGGACTGGCCGAGCTGGTATCCAAGCATCCGGATCGCTTCATCGGATTCGTGGCTTCCTTGCCGATGAACAACGTCGATGAATCACTGAAGGAGATGCGGCGAGCGGTGGGCGAGCTCGGCGCGCAAGGCATCCAAATCTTCAGCAATGTGAACGGTAAGCCGTTGGACTCTCCCGAATTCACGCCTTTGTTCGAAGAGGCGGCGCGGCACGATTGGGCCATCTGGCTGCACCCGGCGCGAGGTGCGAATTTTTCCGATTACCTCACCGAAGAAAAGTCCAAGTTTGAAATCTGGTGGGCGCTCGGCTGGCCCTATGAGACCAGCGCCGCCATGGCGCGGCTGGTGTTCTCCGGATTGTTGGAGCGTTTTCCGGGCCTGAAGATCATCACTCATCACATGGGAGCCATGATTCCGTACTTCGAGGGACGGGTTGGTTATGGTTGGGATCAGCTCGGTTCCCGTACATCGGATGCCGATTATGTTTCCCTGTTGCACTCGATGAAGAAGCGGCCCATCGATTATTTTCGAATGTTCTATGCCGACACGGCGCTGTTCGGCGCTTTACCGGCCACAAAATGCGGCCTCGAATTCTTCGGCGTGGATCACGTCGTCTTCGCCACCGACGTTCCGTTCGAACCGTCCCCGGGGCTGTACATTCGTGAAACCATCCGCTGCATCGAAGCTCTCGACCTCACGCCGGAGGACAAGAATCGAATCTACGAGGGGAACGCGCGGCGGTTGTTGAACCTGGAGAAGAAGAGCAGCGCCGCATGATGGAGTACTCTTAGTACTCGCTGCGTTGACGTCTTACCAATCTCGTAGTAGTCTGCTGCTACCTCTAGTCACACCCGGGGCGTCCCGGGTTGTGGAATTTGGGGATGGCAGGTCGGCGAACCGACGTCACGCTCGTCTCCTGCTGGTTTGGACCAAGCCTAATCGAGTCACGGATTTCTTATTGCGTCCGCACTCGTGACAGAGAGCGTTCGCCTGAGTTGTGGCGGATTTTAGCTGGCCGCGCCGCGGCACTGCCATCGAGATCACTCCGAGTGACTCTTCAGCCAACTTTCACCACATTGCACCGGCTGTGCTGCGCTGCTCCAACTGCCGCGGCAAATCTTGCGATCAGCTTAAATTTCGAAAATTCGGCCGTGATATTAATTGCGGTTGTCTTGTTGCTATGGATCGTTTTGATCGTGGGCGCGTTCTACCTGTACAAGGTAGCGGCGGAGAGCCGGCGGATTTCCAGCCTGCTTCGGGAGAACCAGACACTCAATCGGCAAGCTTTGGAGCTGGCGCGCCAATCGCTGATCTTGAACCAGCCGCCGAAATTGATCGTTCGCAGCGTGGAAGTCCGGCCTCGGCCGTATGCTTCGGGAGAGCCGTTTAACGTTTTCCCGCCGGACAGCACGGTTGAATGCCGCTTCCTGGTGAAAAATGTCGGAGGCAGTCGAGCAACGGTTCTGTTCAGCGCCGTTACGCTCTTTCTCATTCCCCATTCCGAACCGCTCCCGATGGTCTCGCCACTCGCGGGAGTAGCCCCCAACGACCCCGTCATCCCCAATATGCAACTGAAACCGGGCGAGATTACTTTCGGAATCTTCGTGCGGCGCACTTCGTCGGACGGAGCCACATCGGTCAAGGACCTTTATGTCCTCGGTTCGGTGGACTACGTGGACGAGTTTGGAAATCTGAAGCACACCAACTTTTGCCGGATGTACGTAAGAGGGCGATTTAGCCGCGTGGAAGATCCCGATTATGAGGACGAATAGATTCCGGCCCTAGGCCACTCGTCTTCCACGGAACAAATGCACGATGAGCGCTACGATCGCGATGATCAACAGCAGGTGAATCGCGCCGCCGGCGATATGAAACCCTACCCAAAAGATCAGCCAGAGGATCAGCAGACCAATGAAAAGGATCAGAAAAATTGAATCGGCCAGAAAACGCATAAGTTGTGCTCCCTTAAGTGGGACGTAACACGTTACAAAGTGTTTCCGCGCGCGTCACGAATCGTCCCGGATAGGGCCAGCGTCTCATTTTATAGGACGCCCAGATGTGTACTTCCAATCGGATCCTTTCGCTGGGTTTGGCGCTCGCTTTTGGGGCCTGGGCTCAATCGAGCACGGACCAGAATCGCGCCACCGATCAACAACAGCAGGAGTACGAACACCAAGACCACAAACATGAGCCTGGGGCCGCCAGGGAGATGGGGGCGGGGGCCGGCACGGCCGCAGTTGGACCGGTGAAGGGTGCGGGGGATGCGGCGAAAGGGACCGCGAAAGGCGCCGGCGATTTGGTGACCTTGCATCCTATTGACGCTGGCACGTCGGTGTTGAAAGGGGCTGGCTCCGCCGGCAAGGATGTTACCGTCGGCGCGGTAAAAGGCACCGGAAAAGTCACTCGTGGTATCGGGCGGGCCTTCAAGAAGCTGTTTTGATTCGGGCAGCTAATCGGCTGTGCTGGCTCGGCGAAAGCGAAGAGAATTTTTCTCCCGGCCGGCCGACTTTTTGTCTTCTCTGGCTTCGAGCACCGAGACCACAACAATCTGCGCGCCGCACTTCAGGACTGGAAAATCGGCGTCACAGACTTCTCGGATAAGCTGGGATTTCTCGCAATCGCAGGCCAACCTACCTTTGAGGGCCGTCTGGTCATCCTCGTCGAAGGTGTAGTTTGTCCCGGCGTAAGCGAGGGTCACGGATGCTAGCGCCATGGCAGAAGCATAACACTTAAACTCATGAAAATTTAGGGACTTGAGTTCTATTGGTACTAGCCATGTAACACTCCCAAGTTCTACCCGGCCCTGCGTGGAATCGCCCGTAACCCTACTGAATTTCGAGCCTGAAGCCGATTACTAAGATGTCGGACTTAGGACGTAATACAGGAGGAACCGTATGTCCAGCATGGAATGTGCGACCGAGACCGGTCTTGCATTCGATGAAGGTCAGCCGGAAGGCCCCGCCGCAGACCCAGCCGCCCGCCTGAGAACCCGCATTTTCTTCGGCTTTGGGAGCGCCATGGCCCTGGGCCTCGCATTAGCCGGCTGGTACGTCGGTGGACGTATCCTCGCCGCCGAGCAAACTTCTCCCGCCAACAGCAGCAGCGTCATTATGTCCGCAGCAACGCCTTCGACGCAATCCCAGGTTGCCGCGCCCGCCCCTCCAGCGCAGACTCAGACACAACCCGCCGTTCCTGCCGCTATCGCCCCGGCGCCGCAGTTCTTTCTGGAGGTCGCAGGCCTGGGCGCGAAGCCGGATGCGTTATTCGTCAAGAAATTGCGCGCAAAGGGTCTGACTGCGCTCATCGATAGCGGATCAGAGAAAGATCCTCGGCGTATTCTGATCGGTCCTTTTGCCGATCACCAAGGCGTCGAAAAAGCCCAGCGAAAACTCCAAGCTTTCGGCGTTCTGGCCTTGGAACGCACCTACTAGAGAACCTGCATCCGCCCTACTTGCGCCCTGCGATTTAATAGTAGTAGGTGACTTCCGCCCTTCCCGAATCCAGCGCTCTCTCAGCTTTTGATCCGCTTGTGGTCGAGTGGTTCACAAGCCGGTTCGCCGGCGCTACCGAGCCTCAAATTTTCGGCTGGCCAGAAATCCAGGCCGGCCGCGATGTGCTTATCTCGGCGCCCACCGGATCGGGCAAAACCCTGGCCGCCTTCCTCAGTTGCCTCAGCCGGCTGGTAACGGCTGCTCGAAAAGCAGAGTTGCCGGATGCTACCGAGGTCGTGTATGTTTCCCCGCTGAAAGCGCTCAGCAACGACATCCATAAAAATCTGGAAGTGCCGCTCGCGGAGATTTCGCAGATCGCGGTTCGCCACGGTATTTCGTTGCAGCCGATACGCACTGCCGTACGCACGGGCGACACGCCGGCGTCCGAGCGCCAGCAGATGGGCAAGCACCCGCCGCATATTCTGGTCACTACGCCCGAGTCGCTTTACATCCTGCTGACGGCGGAAAAATCTCGCGCCATGCTGCGCACTACCCGCACCGTGATCGTCGATGAAATCCACGCGGTGGCCGATGACAAGCGCGGCTCGCATCTGGCTCTAACCTTGGCGCGTCTGGATGCCTTAACCGCCGAACACGGCCGGCCTCAACGCATCGGCCTATCCGCTACTGTCAAGCCCATCGAGGAGGTCGCGCGTTTTCTGAGCCCGCAGGTGCGGGTCATCAACATCGGGCATCGGCGCTCCATGGATCTCGCGGTGGAAGTGCCTCGCGACGAACTGGGGCCGGTGGCGAGCAATGAGATGTGGGCCGAAATTTACGATCGCGTCGCGCAGCTCATCCTCTCACACCGCACCACGCTGGTCTTCGTGAACACTCGCCGGCTGTCCGAGCGCGTGTCCCATGCCCTCAGCGAGCGTCTGGGCGAAAACTTCGTCCTGCCGCACCATGGCAGCCTGTCGCGCGCCCTGCGCCTCAATGCCGAAGCGCGGCTCAAGAGCGGCGAATTGCGGGCCGTTGTGGCTACTGCCTCGCTCGAATTGGGCATCGACATCGGGTCCATCGACCTGGTCTGCCAGATCGGATCGCCCCGTTCCATCGCGGTCGCACTCCAGCGCGTAGGACGGTCTGGCCACTGGATCGGCGCCAGACCGAAAGGCCGTTTCTTCGCCACCACGCGCGACGAGTTGATCGAGTGCGCCGCCTTGGTGCGGGCCATCCGCTCGGGCGATTTAGATCGTTTGGAGATTCCTCAAGGCCCGCTCGACATCCTCGCGCAGCAGATCGTCGCCGAATGTGCTGCTCGCGAGTGGCGCGAAGAGGACCTGTTCCAACTGGTGCGCGGCACCCATTCCTACCGCGATTTGGAGCGTAGCCAGTTCGATTCGGTGATCGCGATGCTTTCCGATGGGATTACAACCCAGCGCGGCCGCAGCGGCGCTTACCTGCACCGCGATCAAGTCAACGGGCGTCTGCGCGGGCGCCGTGGCGCGCGACTCACTGCCATCACCTCGGGAGGCGCCATTCCGGAAACCGCGACGTATGCGGTGGTGGCCGAGCCTGATGGCAAGATCGTCGGAACCTTGGATGAAGATTTCGCGGTCGAGAGCCTGGCCGGTGACGTCTTCCTTTTGGGTACGAACTCCTGGCGCATCCGGCGCATCGAGCCGGGACGCGTACGAGTGGAGGACGCTCACGGCGCCGCTCCCTCCATCCCCTTCTGGCTCGGCGAAGCTCCCGGGCGAACCATCGAGCTTTCAGAGGCAGTTTCCAAAGTCCGCGAAGAAATTGCGCGCGATCCCGCCCAGGCCGGGACGTTCTTAGAGCAAGAGTGCGGCCTGGATGATGGCGGCGCGAAACAGGCCATCGCCTACATCCAGGCAGGTCTCGCATCGCTTCGTGCGCTACCCTCTCAACACACCATCGTGGCCGAACGCTTCTTCGACGAAGCCGGAGGCATGCAGCTCGTCATTCACGCGCCCTTCGGCTCGCGCATCAATCGCGCCTGGGGATTGGCTTTGCGCAAGCGCTTCTGCCGTTCATTTAACTTTGAGCTTCAGGCGGCAGCCACCGATAATGGCATCAATATTTCGTTGACCGAGCAGCACGCCTTCCCGCTCGAATTGGTGTTCGCGTTTGTCAAGCCGCAGACCGTCGAGCACGTGCTCACGCAAGCCCTGCTCGATGCGCCCATGTTCACGGCACGCTGGCGCTGGAATGCCTCCCGCGCACTGGCGATCCCGCGCTTCCGTGGAGGAAAGAAGGTTCCTCCGCCGATCCAGCGAATGCGCGCCGAAGATCTGCTCGCGTCGGTCTTTCCCGATCAGGTGGCGTGCGCCGAGAACCTGACCGGCGAAATCCGGATCCCGGATCATCCTCTCGTGAATGAAACCATCGATAACTGTCTGCATGAAGCCATGGATCTGGAGGGACTCCGGCACATTCTAGAGGGTATTGAACATGGCACCATCCGAACCGTCGCCACGGAAAGCACCGAACCCTCGCCGTTTTCCCACGAAATCCTGAACGCCAATCCGTATGCGTACCTGGATGACGCACCGCTCGAGGAACGGCGGGCGCGAGCCGTGCAGTTGCGCCGCACTTTGCGCACTGATCTCGCCGACGGGGCCGGTTTGCTGGATCCCGCGGCTATCGCTACCGTCGCTTCCGAATCGTGGCCAGATGTTCGCAACGCCGACGAATTGCACGACGCGCTGCTCACCTTGATTGTTCTGCTACCAGTAGAGGAATGGCAGTTGTTATTTAATGAACTTGCTGATGCCGGCCGCGCCCGTGTCGTCGAGCGCGCTGGAAAGCGCTTTTGGGCTGCAACGGAGCGCCTGGGTGTAGCGGCGGACGTGCTTCCGGCGGTGCGGGGTTGGATGGAATCGCTCGGCCCGGTCACTGCGGCATCGCTCGCCCGGACTCTGGCTGCCCCTCTCGACGAAATCGATTCCGCGCTCTTGAAGCTGGAATCGGAGGGTCAGGTCATGCGGGGCCGCTTCTCGCCGCAGCTAGCTGCCGGCGAACTGGAGTGGTGCAATCGCCGGGTTCTCGCGCGCATTCACCGGCTCACACTCGGCGCCCTGCGTCGTGAAATTGAGCCGGTGACGGCCGAGCAATTCGAGCAGTTTCTGTATCGGTGGCAGCACTTGCTGCCCGGCAGCCAATTGCACGGACCGGATGGCACGCTGCAAATCATCAAGCAGCTTCAGGGCTACGAGATCTCGGCGGCCGCATGGGAATCGGAGGTCCTGTCCAGACGCATCGCCCATTATGAGCCGGATTTTCTCGATCAATTGTGCTTAGCCGGCGAAGTGATGTGGGCGCGTTTGTCGCCTCATCCGGCGTTCGAAGATCCCGAGCCACGCCGCGTTCGTCCCACGCGTGTCGCACCGCTTGCGATCTTCCTTCGCGAAAGTGCCGATTGGCTTGCGAAGCATGACCCGTTATCGAAGAGTTCTACGCTATCTCACCCCGCTCAGGAGCTGCTGACTCAACTCGAAAACCGCGGCGCATCCTTTTTCGCGGACTTGACGCGCGCCACTGGGCGCCTGGCCAGCGAAGTGGAGGACGGCTTGTGGGAATTGGTCGCGGCCGGCCTGGTTACCGCCGACGGCTTTGAGAATCTACGGTCGCTGGTGGATCCCAAGCGGCGCCGTGGAGAAGGGCGGGGAAGGCTCGCTCGTCCGCGTCATGCCGCCGGCCGCTGGGCGTTGGTGCATCACGCCACTACAGCCGTGGCGGGCGAAGCTCGCGCCGCCGCGTTCGCCGATCAACTTCTCCTGCGCTGGGGTGTCATTTTTCGCGATCTGCTGGCGCGCGAAACTTTGGCGCCGCCCTGGCGCGAATTGCTGGTTGTTCTGCGCCGCAAGGAGGCGCAAGGCGAGATCCGTGGAGGCCGGTTCGTTTCCGGTTTTAGCGGCGAGCAGTTCGCCCGTCCCGAAGCGCTCGATTTGTTGCGGGCGGTACGCCGGTCTGCAGCCGATTCCGAGCAGCACCCTATTTCTAACGCGGACCCCCTGAACTTGGCCGGCATCATCCTGCCGGGGCCGCGCGTCAGCACTCTTCTTCGTTCCGGCGAATATCTACGCCAATAGTCCGTTACGGCAGTCCGGCAGCCCGCCGCTTCTCGATATCGCGCCGCCCCGCTAACGCATCGCGTTCAGTCTGATACGCAATCACGAATGCCTTGGTCAGGTCACATTCGGGCGGCGAATCGAACAGGCGCGTGGCGCAGACGCTGAGTTCTTCCGCCGTCAGTTTTCCGCAGGTGTGAGCGACGGCTGAGGCCGCAACGTAGACACGATCCTCAATGGGCGAATCGGGATCGACCAATGTCGCCAGGTCCCTGCGAATGCACGTGTCCTCGTCGCAGCAGGATCTGGCTAGAGGGCGGAAAGGCGATTCCAGGTTGTACGCCGGGGGCGAAGGTAGTTCAGTGCCGCTTGGCGTACGTCTATGAAAAATCCGCGAAAATAGGCCGCGAATGCGGGATAGCATGCCTTATTAGTTCCAAAGGCGCGGCAGAAATCTCCCGGAATTTATCCTGCTGCCGCCCCCTTCAGGCAGTCCGCGATCTCCTTCTCGGAAACCGCTCCCTCGCGAATGATTTTCCAGTACGGCTCGGTGATGTCCACGGTTGTGGAACCCAGCCCCGGACACGGACCGGCGTCCAGGATCAGCTCCACGCGGCCGTCCATCACCCCGAACACTTCGATTCCACTGCGGCAAGTGGGTTGGCCCGAAATATTCGCGCTGGTCGCGATGAGAGGTTGATCCAGCCAATCCAGCAGCGCCTGCGTCACGCGCGACCGCGATTGCCGCATCGCCAGGCGCCCCGTGTTGCCGGTGACTTTTAACGGCACTTTCGCCGATGCCGGAACAATGATAGTCAGCGGACCAGGCCAGAAATGCCGCGCCAGCACGTGAAAGCGCGACGACAGCTCCTTGGCGAGATCCTCGGCCATGAATGGACCATTGACGAGCAAAGGCAGGGAGCGATGCGTTTCACGCCCTTTGGCCGCGAAGACCCGCCCCACCGCATTCAGATTCAGCGGATCGGCTACCAGCACGTAAAGCGCTTCGGTGGGAATCGCAATCACGTCGCCGCGACGGATGTGGGCCGCGGCGCGCTCGATCGCTTCCGGGAGCGGTTGTTCCGCGTCGATTTGAATAAGATCTGTGGCCAAATTCTACTCTCGTGATCCGATCGCTTCTGCAACTTGGACGGCCATCGCGTAATGTCCGAACGGCGCGCTCAGCTGAATCCCGCTCACCAGCCGCCGTACCTGCTCCACCATTTCCCGCGCAATCGCCACGCCTTCCTGCCGGGCCTTTTCGGCACTGTCGGCACGACGCATGCGGTCCATAAAAGACTCTGGAACCGGAACACGCAGCTCATGAACCATAAACTCGGCATTGCGATAACTGGTGAGCGGCCAAATGCCGCAAATAACCGGCAGCCCGAGCCGCTCCGTCCGTTTCAGAAATTGCTCCAATAGCGTCAAGTCAAATACCGGCTGCGTCACTATATACTCCGCGCCGGCTTCAGCCTTCCATTCCGTGCGCCGGATCTCTTCCTCTAAATTCAAAGCCCCGGGATTCGCTCCCACGCCCAGCAGGAGCGCCGTTTGCGATCCAATCGGATTGCCGCCAACATCGAGTCCTTGATTCAGATTGTTCACAATATGGGTCAGCCCGATGGCGTCGACATCGAAAACCGCGGTGGCATCCGGATAGTTGCCCATGCGCGGCGGATCGCCGGTGATGCAGATAAGATTCCGAACACCGGCCGTGTGCGCGCCCAGGAGCTCGGATTGGATGCCTAGAATATTCCGGTCGCGGCAACAGAAGTGCATCACCGCCTCGATTCCGGCGTGCTGCTGGATGAGCTGGCAAGTGACCTGCGCGCTCAAGCGTGCGCTGGCGCGCGGACCGTCCGGCACGTTGATGCAGTCGATTCCGTGAGCGGCGCATAGCTTGGCGCCTTCGATTTCTTTCGAGGCATCGACGCCGCGCGGCGGCAGAATCTCCACAAATGCCACGAACTTTCCAGCCGCGAGTTTCGCGCCCAATTTACTCTTCTGAGCGACGGGAATCTTGGCGAGAGCACGCTCTTTTTCCTCCGGCTCCTCCAGGCTCACGCCGGAACCGACGTGCTGCGGCTGCAACGACCGTACTTCGCCGCGAAGCAATTTGATGTGATCCGGAGTCGTGCCGCAGCACCCTCCTACAATTCTGAGACCCGCCCAAAGCATGCGGCGCGCGTACTGCGCCATGTATTCGGGCGAGCACAGGTAAATGTTGCGGCCCTCCACCATGGTTGGCAGTCCGGCGTTCGGCATTGCGCTCATCGGCTTCTCGGAGTACCGCACCATCTTCTCGATGGTCTCGAGCGTTGCCTTCGGCCCCACCGAACAGTTCAGCCCGATGACATCGGCCGGCCATTCGTTCAGCTTTTCGGTGTAGGTCTCCGGAGTTGCGCCATCCAGCATCCGGCCGGCATCATCGATGGTGACCTGCGCAACGATCACCATATCATCGCCCGCGACTTCGCGCGCCGCAAAGATGGCCTCGCGGATCTCATCCAGGTTGGAAAACGTTTCGAGAATCAGTAGATCCACGCCCGCTTCCACCAGTGACTCGGCCTGCTCGCGGAAAAACTCGCGCGCTTCGGCAAACGACGTTGGTCCGAGTGGCTCGATCCGAATCCCCAGCGGTCCCATCGCCCCGGCCACGAACGCCGCGTCTCCAGCGGCCTCACGCGCCAGTGCGACGCCGGCCCGGTTGATGGCGCTCAGCTTTTCAGCCAGGCCGAAAGCCCCCAGCCGCGCCCGGTTGGCCCCGAAGGTATTGGTCTCGATGATGTCGGCGCCCGCTTTCACATATTCCCGATGAGTCTCCCTCACCAGTTCGGGCATCGACAGGTTCAGCTCATCGAAGCAGCGATTGATGAAGACGCCCTTGGAATATAGAATTGTGCCCATGGCGCCGTCGGCGACCATTACGCGGCCGCGGAGCTGCTCGCGGAACTCCTTGGGCTTGGACTGAGATTGG
>Ga0182024_10012646_pt1 | contig 16659 bp, 16 predicted proteins | sample P32metaG_FD_120480 | JGI IMG/M metagenome (GOLD analysis project Ga0182024, IMG submission 120480) | Permafrost microbial communities from Stordalen Mire, Sweden - P3-2 metaG (Illumina Assembly) | ecosystem: Environmental > Terrestrial > Soil > Wetlands > Permafrost | place: Sweden: Stordalen... | reverse complement strand
TGAGGCCGATGTTCGACAAGACGTGCTCCAGGAACGTCCCGCCGAGCCCGAGCACGACGACGGCGCACAGCGCGATCAGGACCGCCTTGCGGGGAATCGGCGACGGTCCGGCGGCGAAGAGGGCATCCCGGTCGACCCCGGTCCCTGTGGCGAAGGCGGCGGCCCGGTCGACCGGTGGCCCGGGCGCCGCCGGGCCGGCATCCACGCCGGGATGGGTGGAACCCGGGGCCTCCGCCGTCGATGGGTCCTCGCTTCGAGGGTCTGACGGGACGGCGGCGGTTCGGGGATCGCCGCTCATGCTCCAGCCCGTCCGGCGTCTGCCGCCCCCACCCCCGGCCACCCGATGCCAATGGCCGGTCCGGGGGGTGGGTCCACCTGGGTCAGGTTATCCACCGGCCGGGTGCGGTCCCCGGCGGACCGGTGCGCGGGCCGAACCCCAGGCCTTCGCCCACGGTCGTCGCCGGGAAGCCCAGCTCAGATCAGCCGGTCCTCGTGGGTTCGCAGGACCCGCCTTCCAGGGGTGAGCAATCGCCCGACTGGCCCCTGCACCACGGTCTCGAACTGTTCGCGTCGGTGGGTCACCGCCAGGCCGTCCCAGTAGCGGCCTCCGTAGTAGAACTGATCCCGGATCCGCCCCTCCACCGTGAAGTAGCCCGCCCGCTCGCCGGACGCGAAGTTCTCGTAGGCGATGCCCACCGTCTCCATGATGATCATCCGGAAGTCCCAGCCGTAGTAGATGTACCGGGCCAGCCCCATGAAGGCCTCGATGCCGAAGCCACGCCGGTGCAGTCGCGGGTGCATCACCACCGCGGCGTGGCAGAAGCGGTGCCGGAAATCCGCGTTGTAGGCGACCACGAGCCCGAACACCTCCCGTGAGTCCAGGGGGCTCACGACGAACTGGCATAACACCCCCGGGTAGAGCTGCTTCAAGAAGTCGTCGAAGCTGGGCGTCGTCCCCCGGAAGCGCCACTGGAAGGTCACGTCGGGATCGGCCGAGAGTCGGTAGAGGGCACCGTGATCGTCGTTCTGGAGCACCCGAAGGTGGAGCCGCCGCGTCTCGAGGCTGGGGGACAATCCAGGGTTGGGGGCGGCCGCCACCGCCCGCTGGTCGCCAGCGGCTCCGTCGGCTGTCACCGCGGTCCTTCATCATCGAGGGGAAGGTGGGCAAGAGCGCAGTACTGGAGATAGGCATCCCGTACGGTGGTGATCTGCAGCATCAGCTCGATGGGCATGATCACGTCCCCGCCGACGGCGTCTTCGATCCCGACCATCAGGTCCACCGCGCCGACCGAGTCCATGCCGAGGTCGAGGACCAGGTCACTGTCGTCGGCGACCTCTCCAGGACTCCAGTCGAGTTCGGTCACGAACCAGCGCTTGAAGTCGTCCAGCGACATGACGTCTCGGCGGTTTCGGTCGGCTTCCATCATCCCTCCGCAGGCGGGCGAGCGTACCAGGCGCCCCGGCCCCGTCCCCGGCGGTCGGCGGCGCATCGGGATTCATTGCCCCGTCCACCGGACCACGGTAGATTGAGGAGCAGCGCTGGAACGGCCTCCGGAGGGAATCGCTCATGGGTAGTTCGACGACGGGACGGGCGCGCGATACGGACCGCACTTCTGCCGGCTCCAGAGTGCGACGGAGCGCCGTCGTCGCTCTCGACGGTGCCCTGGCCCTCGGGACCGGGGCCTTTGTCGGGCTGATGGGGGGGTCGGCTCCGGCGTCGGCGGTGCCGGCGGCGCCGGGATGGGCACCCCTGCAGTCGCCGGTGCCGAGCGGACCCAACCCACCCGGGTCGACTCAGCCGACGTACCTCGAGGACGAGACCTGCACCTCGGCAGTCTTCTGTGTCGCGGCCGGGAACTACGAGGACGCCGCCCATGACGACCGGGGTCTGCTCGACACCTACGTCGGGGGCTCGTGGACGGCCACCGAGGCTCCGCTCCCTTCCAACGCGGCGCCCGAACCGTTCGCCACCATCACCGGCGTGTCCTGCCCCTCCGACGGGTCATGTGTGGCCGTCGGGTCCTACAAGGACGCCAGCAATTCCACATGGGGAGTGATCGAAACCCTGGTCGGGGGTCACTGGTTCGCCAGCGAGGCACCCCAGCCGACGGACGCCGCCACTGGGACCAACGATCAGTCATGGCTCAAGACGGTGTCGTGCCCAGGGGTCGGAGATTGCGTGGCCGTCGGGATGTACAAGAACGGGAGCGGCGACACCGTTGGCCTGATCGACAGCCTGGCCGGTGGTCGGTGGAACGCCCTGGCGGCGCCCCAGCCGGCCGGGGCAGCGGCCCAGAACACGGCATTCGTGGAGAATGTCTCGTGCCCGGCCTCCAACGACTGCGTCGCAGACGGCTTCTATTTCAACGCCAGCTTGAGATACCAGGCTGACCTGCTCCAGGAGACGAACGGGAACTGGACGGCAGTGGACGCCCCGGCCCCGGCCAACGCAGGGACGGGCACCGTGGTGACGAGCCTGCTCGGCCAGATCTCATGCAGCGCCGGCTCGTGTACGACGGTGGGTGAGTACGCCGACACCTCGAGCCAGTACCGGGGCCTGATCGATACCTTGGCGGGGGGGGTGTGGACGCCGACCGAAGCGCCGGAACCGGCGAACCGAGGAACCGGTTCGAACCAGAGTGCCGATCTGAGTTCGGTGTCCTGCACTCCGGACGGGGGATGCACCGCCGTCGGGTACTACGACGACACGTCGGGGGACTCGTGGGGCCTGATCGACACCCTGGCCGGTGGCGCCTGGACCGCCCAGCAGGCGCCCCAGCCGGCCGACGCCGGTACCGGGGGCCTTCAGGACACCGACTTGGCGGACGTCTCATGCGTGGCCACCGGCGATTGCACCGCGGTCGGCAGGTACGAAAACTCCTCGGGATCGGCCAATGACATCGGCCTGATCGACACCGAGTCCGGCACGATGTGGTCCGCCCTGACGGCGCCAGTCCCCCCAGGCGCGGCGGGGAGTCCGGCGGCGTCGACTCTCGACGCGGTCTCGTGCACCTCCCGGGGGGCGTGCGCGGCGGCCGGGGATTTCTTCGACACCTCCGGGAACACCCTGGCTCTCCTGGAGAGCTTCACCCCGAAGCCCGGGTACTGGGAGGTGGCCGGCGACGGGGGGATGTTCAGCTTCGGCAATGCCCAGTTCTACGGCTCGATGGGGGGCAAGCCCCTCAACGAGCCGATCGTGGGCATGGCGCCCACCCCCGGTGACGGGGGCTACTGGGAGGTGGCCACCGACGGGGGGATGTTCAGCTTCGGCAACGCCAAGTTCTACGGCTCGATGGGGGGCAAGCCTCTCAACGAGCCGATCGTGGGTATGGCGACCACCCCCGACGGCCTGGGCTACTGGGAGGTGGCCTCCGACGGTGGGACCTTCAGCTTCGGCGACGCCAAGTTCTACGGCTCGATGGGGGGCAAGCCCCTCAACGAGCCGATCGTGGGCATCGCGGCAACGCCGGATGGCCTGGGCTACTGGGAGGTGGCCTCCGACGGGGGGATGTTCAGCTTCGGCGACGCCCAGTTCTACGGCTCGATGGGCGGAAAGCCCCTCAACGAGCCCATCGTGGGCATCGCCGCCGACGTCACCGGCAACGGGTACTGGGAGGTGGCCTCCGACGGAGGGATGTTCAGCTTCGGTGACAGCCAGTTCTACGGCTCGATGGGCGGAAAGCCCCTGAACAAGCCCATTGTCGGCCTGATGACGACCTTCGACGGGGGCGGCTACTGGGAGGTGGCCTCCGACGGGGGGATGTTCAGCTTCGGCGACGCGGCGTTCGTGGGCTCGATGGGCGGCTCCCCGCTCAATTCGCCGGTCGTGGGCGGGGCTCCCACCTGATCCGCCCGGGTGAGGCCGCCGGAGAATTCCCCCTATCCGGAGGTGACCTCCGCGAGCCCGCCGCTGCGCCAGAGCGCCTGGAGGTGGTTTCTCCGCACCTTGCCGCTGGGGGTCTTCGGGAGGGTGCCACGTTCGATGAAGACCACCGCCGAGGGGCTGGCGGCGAACCGGCGCACCAGGGCCACCCGGATCTCGCGGGCCGCCTCCCGTAACGCCGTCGTGTCTGCCACGGGACTGTTGGGTTCGGCCACCACGACGTAGCGTCCACCGTCGTCGGGCACGGTGGCCGCGTTACCGGGACGGGTGGCCGGATGGGAGCCGGCGACCGCGTCCAGCTCCCGGGCGTCGACATTGCGCCCGGCGATCACGAAGACGTCGTCGGTCCGTCCGACGATGAAGACGCTGTCGCCGTCCAGGTGGCCCAGGTCGGCCGTCTGCAGCCAGCCCTCGGGGGAGACCGGAGGCTCCGGGTCGCCCACGTAGTGGCTGAGGAGTGAAGGGCTGTTGATCTCCAGGCGGCCCACCGACCGGTCCCCGGAGGTCCGGACCTGCACGTCTCGCAGTGGGGTCCCGCACGACACCAGCTCGGCGCCACCGTCGGGGTCCGGACTCCACTGTCGGTCCGCCAGTGCTTCGGGGTCCACCCGGACCGACGACCAGGGCTGGGCAGGACTCGAGATGGCCACGGCCAGCGACGCCTCGGCCAGCCCGTAGCCCGGGCAGAGCGCGCTGGGTGGGAGACCGTGGGCGCCGGCAACCTCACCGAAGGACCGGAGGCCCTCGGCTGAGACGGGCTCACTCCCGACCACGAAGCTCCGGAGAGTGGAGAGGTCGTAGGGGCCCCGGCCGGCCCGCAGGGCCCGTGCGGCGAGCCTCAGCGCGAAGGGTGGCGCCGCCGTCGACGTCGCCTTGAAGTCGGTGCACGCCTTCAGCCAACTCCCGGGGTCGGCCAGGAAGTCCTCGGGCTTGAGGAGCACCACGTCCACCGACGTCGACCAGGGTGGGGAGACCGAGCAGAGCCCGTAAAGGGCGAACCCGATGAGCCCCATGTCGTGGGAGAGCGGCAGCCAGCTGCAGATCACCCCATCGGGCCGAGGCGGCAGCCAGTCGAACATCGACGTGAGGTTCGCCTCGATGGCTTCGAGGTGGAGGGCGATCCCACGGGGGCTGCCGGTGCTGCCCGAAGTGAATTGGACGAAGCTCCCCGGGATGGCGTCGGCCGGGGTAGGGGAGCTCGCGGCGAACTCGTTGAATCCGTGCACGCGGACCGGAGAGCCGCCCAGGAGCTCGAGGTAGGCCGGGTCGGCCAGGAGGTGGGTCGCTCCGGTCATGGCGCACATGATGGCGATCTGGTCCAGGTACTCCCGGACACCCATCCCCCGAGCGGGGTGGGGGACCGAGACCAGGGTGAAGCCCGCCCGGAAGGCGCCGAAGAGGACCGCCAGGCAATCGAGCGAGGCGGTGAGGAGGGCGGCCACGGTGCCCCCGTTGCCGCTGAGGGTCCGGAGCCACGACGAGGCCCGTCGAGCCTCGTGGCCCAAGTCGGAAACGAGAGCCGGCTCCGGGCCGTCGGAGAGGCAGAAGATCCTGGATGTGGCCGCCTTCGGGCTCTCCAGGGCGCTCATGATCAGGCCCATGGGTACGACAGTAACGCTCGGTGGACGGCAACGACCGGACCGGGCCAACCCGGCCCGGAGCACCCTGAGGGAGCCCTCGACGTCACCGACGCCGGCCCGTTCAGCGTGTGGGGCAGCGGTTCAGAGACGCAATGCGGCGGCCATCATGGCCGGTGCCGAGCCGCCGATCGAGCGGAGGAGATCGTTCAAGTGGGTGCACGACTGCACCCCCTGCAGCGTCTCGGGGACAGCCCGAGGAAGTTCGCCGAGAGGAAGACCGGCGACCGATCCCACAACCGCCGCGGCGGCGGGGCACTCCGGGAACGGGAGGACAGCAGGTTCGGCTGTGGCCGAGGTGATCAGCGGTATCCGATCGGCTGCGACGTCGACCGACAGCGAGACCGAGTACTCGTGGAGCACGATCTCGTCCCCATCCCGCTCGGCGACCGTATCGCGGAACATCGCCCAGATCTCGGCCCCCCCCTGCCGGGGTGCCACGTCGATGCACCGGCGCCGGCGCATCCAATTATCCCGGAGGTCGGGAATCGAGTGCCAGACCACAGGGTCCGCCACCTCGAGATCCGTGCTCGGCGGGCAGTTCTGCACCGGGACACCCAGCCCTAGGGCGATGTTCTCGACGGCCACGCCGCCGGCCCGCCACCCCGAGCAGAGGTCGGTCATCCTCGGAAGGACGTCGGGCGGGACCATGAGGGCCGGATCCACTCCGTTGCGCCGTGCCCGTCGCATAGCGGAGTAACCGGAGATGAGGAGGGCGGCCGGCAGGTCGTCGAGGAGCTGCCGAACCAGCGATCCCTCGCTGTCCGGCGGAGCACACTGAGCGAGGGCCCGTCGGAAACCGCCGCCCGAGCGCTGGCCGACCAAGACCGACGCCCACGGTGCGGCGGGACTCGAGACGAGCTGGCACAGGCGTCGGGACGCGTCGAATCCGGCATCGACCCTTCCGACCTCGATCTCTGCCACCAGGCCACCGGTAGTGGTCCTGATCTCATGACCGGCTCCCCGGACCACCATGGCGGCCGGCGGTGTCCCGTCAGCATCACCCGCGGGCTGCTCTCCAGCCGAGGAGCCAGGGTCATCGGCACCCCGCCCGACGTCGACGTGAGTCGTCCGCCGCACCGACCCTGGTCGCCGAGCCGGCAGTGAGGAACGGGGTTGCCGTGGTGCGACGGTGGTCATCGGACCGAAGGTTAACCGGAGGCGGCCTGGAGAAGACCGAGCCCGGGGTGGCCAGCGTCGCAGCGGCGACCGCTACCGGGGCCGACCCGTCGGTCGGGTCAAACGGTCGGCGGCCCGTGGCCCAGCCTCCGACCTGGGCAGATCGTCCCGCTGATGGTCAGCGGGCTGGGGAACCTGATGATGCGTCTGTCCATGCGTCCTGTCCCATGCGCTTTGTCCCATGGCGGCGACCGATGGGGTCAGGCAACGGGCATGCCTGGGCATCGAGCGACGGGGTGACGAGTCACCGGGAAGATCCCGTGCGCCGAGCGAACGAGGCCGCCTATCTGGCGACCGGTGCCCCTTCGCCATCGCTGGCGGACCCGACGGGGGCGCTCAACGGGCAGGGCGGAGCCGAAGTCTCGTGCGGTGGCTGCACGGCCTGTTGCAGCTCGTCCCAGTTCATCCACATCGGTCCCGACAAGGGCGACGAAGGCCGCGACCGGCGATCCAGCCGAAGGGTTGGGAGGTGGCGGCGCGAGGGCGGGGGACCGACGAGTGATCACACTGGCTCGCGTCTCCCACACGGGAACCCGCCGTGCTCAACCCGCGCCACGTCCCCGCCAGGCCGGCGTGGTTCTCGTGAGCCCTCCAGTGACCCGCCCTGCGTCACCATGATCCGGTACATCCGTTCTGATCGGGCGGGTTTGGGGAGATCCGCATGGCGACGATGATCTGTTGGTCCTCCGTCGCCTGGGCACCCTCGGGGGCAAACTGGGGACCGCCATAGGCGTTCCAGTTGCTGCGGGTGATGCCGAGGCCTCCGCTGAACACCGACCCGTTGGCCTGCCAGTTCCCGCCTTCCTCACAGACCGCCACACGCTCCCAGGCCGCCCGCTCGGCGTCGGTGACCCCATCGCTCGCGGCCGGGGGGGGTGCTGGGGTGATGAGGACGAGGTGTGCCGCGCCAAGCGAGCCGAGGAATGGGGCATTCCCGTAGGTGAAGACGCTCCCGTCGAACGCCACCAACCAGTAGCCCGAGCCATCGGGCGTCGCAGCCATCCCGATCACCCACTGGTTGTGCGTCTGACTGCCGGCGGCGCCGTAGAAGGAGGCGCCCCCGAATGCGAAGACTGCTCCGGCGCTCCCCACCAGCCGATAGCCGCCGCCATCGGCTGTGATTGCCACGATCGGGCCGTTGAGGGCTTGACCGGCTATGGAACCGTGAAAGGTGGCGTTCCCGTAGGCGAAGACGCCGCCATCGCTTCCCACGAGCCAGTAACCGCCCCCGTCGGGGGTGGCGGCCATTCCGACGATCCTGGCCGAGCCCTTCCCGGCGGTCGAGCCGTAGTACTGGGCGTCACCGAAACTGAAGACGCCGCCATCGCTCCCCACCAGCCAGTAACCGCCCCCGTCGGGGGTGGCGGCCATTCCGACGATCCTGGCCGAGCCCTTCCCGGCGGTCGAGCCGTAGTACTGGGCGTTACCGAAACTGAAGACGCCGCCATCGCTCCCCACCAGCCAGTAACCGCCCCCGTCGGGGGTGGCCGCCATTCCGACAATCGGCTGATCCGGGTTCATGGCGGTTGCCGAACCGTAGAACGGGGCGTCACCGTAGGCGAAGACGCCTCCGTCGGCGGTGGCCAGCCAATAGCCAACCCCGTCGGGAGTTGGGGCCGTTGCCACGATTGGCGCGTCGAGCGTGATTCCAACGCCGTCGGGCACGCCGGCTGACGCCGTGCCGGCGGGGACGGTGAATGTCAAGGTGGTCAGGGTGAGTACAGCAGTAACCAGAGAAGCTCGCGTAGGGATATGCATGGTGATGCCTCCGGAGTCGATGAGTGACTTTTGGGTGGGCACCACCAGGTCCATTCAGACCGGCGCCGGGAGATCAGGAAGGATCGGCCCGGCTCGCTCTCGCATCCGGCGTGGGGTGGTGTGGAATCCCATTGGGCTTGTCGTTAGGCGTTGGTTCCTTCTCTGATGTCGTGTCCGGCCTCGTCAGAGGCCGCGCGAGTCGGCGCTGTTTGCGAGTGTGGGATCGGCGGCGGCTTCGCGGTCATCTGCAGAGAGCGTGCGCAGTATGCCGACGGTTGCGGTGGAGCCGAAGCGGGAGACCCTAGCGCCCCCGCCGACCGGGTCGGGTTCACCCCCGGCCAGCCCGGGGCCTATTCGGGGCAGATAGGGGGATCTAGCAGCACTTTTACTCGGTACCGGCTCATACTGACGAGCCGAGCGGCGGCCCGGGAACCCCTCCGACGGGCTCCCACGACCTCGGCCGGCCACCCGGCGCACCGTCACTGCTCTCGGTTGGTCGGCTCCGAGAGGGCCGGGAAGACCGCTTCGACCACGTCGAGTTCCATTTCGGGTCCTTGGACACCTCCTACCAGAGCGGCTGGGTCGACCACCAGGTGGTCCCGGGACCCGTGTTGGCGGTGATGATTCTGGGTCCGGCGACGTGGATTGTCCGGAATGCCGGGATCGCTGTCCTAGGCAGGGATCGGCCGCCGAGTCACCGATCTGTCCGGATCAGTATGAAACGACGTCCCACTTCGCGCGTCTGTGCATCGTGGGTAACCCTGCCAGCGGTCGCTCATGGCGTCCCATCCGGTGGCGAGCCCGAGCCTGAATGCCTGTCCGAGTCGTGGGGAGTTGGTCTGCCACCCCGTCACCGTGATGGTGCCAGCCGAGCACTTGGATGATATACCCTATGGGGGTATACGTCCAACCTAGGAGGTACCGTGAAACCGGGCTACAGCGACGACAAAGAGGCAGTCCAGAGACGGCTTCGGCGCATCGAGGGTCAGGTTCGTGGTCTTCAGCGGATGGTCGTTGAAGACAAGTACTGCATCAACATCCTTGAGCAGATCTCGGCTGTGACGAGAGCGCTCCAGTCGGTCGCCCTCGAGCTGCTCGACGACCACCTGGGCAATTGCGTCGTTGATGCCGTCAAGAGTGGTGGGAACGAATCGACGGCGAAGCTCGCCGAGGCGTCAGCGGCTATAGGCCGGCTAGTGCGGTCGTGAACAGGGAGAGCTCATGTCCCGGTGGAGTTGATCCGTGAAAGTACTCCAAGCTCTTGGACACGCCCTGACAACCAGTGGCTCGATGACCTGGCAGATCCTCTGGGCGTTGATCTTCGGGTTTGTCCTCTCAGCGGTTGTCCAGGCGGTCATCCGACGGAGCACGATTGTGAGGCGATTGGGCGACGACCGCCCGCGGACCTTGACGATTGCCGCCGGGTTCGGGGCGGCGTCGTCCTCGTGCTCCTACGCCGCGGTTGCGCTGGCACGCTCACTGTTCCAAAAGGGAGCCAGCTTCACCGCTGCCATGGCCTTTGAAATCGCCTCGACCAACCTGGTGGTCGAGCTTGGGGTCATCTTGGCCGTCCTGATCGGATGGCAGTTCACGGCGGCAGAATTTGTCGGTGGACCGATCATGATTGTGCTCATCGCACTGGTGTTCCGCCTCTTCCTGCGCCAGCGGCTCATCGAAGCCGCCCGGACCCAGGCAAACAAGGGACTGGCGGGATCGATGGAAGGCCATGCCGCAATGGACATGTCCATCACGGAGGAGGGCTCTCTGTGGCATCGGCTCCGCTCCAAGCAGGCCCTCACCTCGATCTCTCATATCTTCATCATGGAGTGGGCGGCCGTCATTCGAGACATCGTCGGGGGGCTCTTGATCGCCGGAGCGATCGGTGCCTGGGTGCCTGACAGTTTTTGGCAGCACTTCTTCGCAGTTGATCATCCGCTGCTGTCAAAGATATGGGGACCTCTGATCGGGCCGATCGTGAGCTTGCTCAGTTTTGTCTGTTCGATCGGGAACGTTCCACTGGCCGGAGTGCTCTGGAACGGTGGTATCAGCTTTGGTGGTGTGATCAGCTTCATCTTTGCGGACCTGATCATCATCCCAATCCTCGTCATCTACAAGAAGTACTACGGCACCCGAGTGATGCTGTTCATACTCGGAAGCTTCTACGTGACGATGGTCGTCGCCGGCTACATCGTTGAGATCCTTTTCAGCCTCCTGGGTCTTGTGCCAACAGTGCGTGACGCCAAGGTGGGTGAGATGGCCATCCAGTGGAACTACACAACTGTCCTCAACATCGTGGCGCTTCTCGTCGCTGCCGGCCTCATCTACCAGTTCGTTCGAACTGGAGGAATGCCCATGTTGAGGATGATGGGTGGCGCCCCGAGCAACCAATCCGATAGCGGTCGTCCCTCATGAAATGGGAGGGAATTGAGGATTGTGACGATTTGGTGCCGTTCGGATTGCGCCCGATTACCGACGATCAACGGGAGTCATGGTCCCCTCGTACACCGGGAGGGGACAGGCTTTTGGGCAGTCCGATCTGTAATTCGGGGCCCGCTCCGAGGGCTCAAGCGCGCCGCGTTCCTGCTTCTATCGGGCAGGCGGAGAGCTTCCCCTCTCGGTCACCGCACCGACTCGATGGCCGTAACCTTGTTTGTTGTCGGCGCCGTGACCGGCCCCAGGTACTGGGCGTCGCCGAAGGCGCCGTAGGACCCGTTGGCCAGGGCGATCCAGTAGCCGTCGTCATCGGTGGTGGGATCCATTGACACGACCGGGTTGGAGGCCTTCACTCCGGGATAGGAACCCAAGAAGGTGGCATCGCCAAATTGGTAGACATCCCCGTTGGCTTCGGTGATCCAGTAACCGAGGCCGTCAGTGGTTCCCCGAATGCTCACAGGATGCGACGCTGGCTTCACTCCCACCGCGTTGCCGAAGGCGCCGGCATCGCCCAGCGAGAAGACGTGGCCGGCCTTGTCGGCCACCCATGCCCCATTCCCGTCAGGGGTAGTGTCGAAGGATTCGGCGCGCGTCGTGACCTGCCCGACCAGGGACGGGAAAGCAGTGGCATCGCCGTAGCTCAGAATGACGCCGTCCTTCGTCAGCAGCCAGTAGCCAGCCGAGTTCGGTGTGGATGCGAGCCCTACGACTCTGTCTCCGGTGGCCAAGGACCCCTTGGCCTGGCCGTAGAAGACGGCGTCGCCGAATACTCCCACCTGGCCGTTCGCGGTCGCCTCCCAGTAGCCGCCGTTGTCCCCGGTTGGCTCGATCGACACCACCTTGTCAGCCGCCTTGGTGGTCAACGTACCGAAACTCTGCGCAGTGCCGAATGCTGTGAGCGTGCCCTCCTTCTGCAGCACCCAGTAGCCACCGCCGGACGCCCCGGCGGGTGACACGGCCGAGAACAAGCCGCATGCCAGCGAAGCCGCTGCTGCCATTACACCTATCAGAAGTCTCGCCTTATGCCGCATCCCGCCTCGATTCTGGCTGTCTCTCGTCTGGCTGTCCCTCGCGGCGATCGTAGCAGTCGTCGGCGCTCGCCCGCCTGGGTCTACCAGCGGTTACACCACTCCCTGGGCGGGTCGTCGGGGGCAATACGTATTCTTCATTTGCGACCCCAACTGCGCCGGGGGAGCCGTTACCCACGATGCCGACCAGGGCGTCAGCTAGAGCCTCCGGCGCAGTGATGACCGCTTCCCACGCGGTGCCAAGCATCCTTACGCCCTCAGTCGTCGAAGGGTACCGAGCGCCGAGGGTGCCCTCGAACGTCAGGCGATCGAGGGACCCCAGGGGGCCGAACCCCGGGTCGGAGTCAATATCCAGAAGTCCCATTCGCGCGATCCTCTCCATCGCGAATGCGGCCACTCGTCGCAGAGCGGATGATCGCATGCGGCGGCGGTCCGTTCTTCGGGGACAGTCCCTCTGGCGCTATCGGTCAATGAGGTCTCAGCGACGAACGCTCCGTCGGGACCGGAGATCAACGGGCCGGAGGCCGAACCGATCCGTGAGCCATTCAAGATCGACCAGCTTTGGCACCCGTTATGAGGCGCTCCCGATCGAACATCCGATAGACGAACCGCAATGCCTGCACATCGATCACCAGCAGCCCGATCGCAAACAGAACCGCGACCGTGAATGTCGTATGGATCACACCGATCCCCAACAGCACGACCACGCCAAGAGGCGGAAAGCTCGCGAGCGTTCCCAACTGCTGGGCGACGCGGACTTCGCTCGCCCTGACAGATACCGCCATACCGACCACGATGGCCCAGCCGGCCAACAGGGGGGTGAATAGGACCAGAGTGAGGAGTACCGGACCCTGGTGGAACACGCCTGAGGCGACGGCGGAATTGGCGAACAGCCGAACGACGGCGAGGAACAGGCCGAACACCGTGTAGGAGAGCGCCACCGTGGGAATCATGACCGCCGCCCCCTTACCCCAGATGAACTCTTGTCTGAGAATTGGCGTGGTGAGCAGCGGCTCGAGTGTCCCCTGCTCACGCTCGCCGACAACAGAGTACGCGGCGAGGGTGGAGGGCATGATGACCGGAATCAAGAGTAGGAGGAGGATGGGGAGACCGAAGTACTTGTCACTCGATGTTGTCGGGGGGCTGAGGAAGACGGCAAGAGTGGGCGGGATGAGAAAGATGGCCGGCAGAATGGCCATCGTGACGACGATCGACCGTTTGCGCCGATAGTCCAGCAGCTCCTTGTGGACAACGGCGCGGACGCGCGTGACGTCGAGACCCATCATTTCTTGCGGGCCTCAATGTCATCGTCGATGAGCTCGAGGTACACATCTTCGAGCGAATGCTGCGCTTCGCTTATGGAGAGGACATCGGCTCCGGCGCTGACGAGGCCACGTGTCACCTCAGGTGCGGCAATCCTGGGATCGGAAACTGAGAGCACATAGGAGCCCGGAGCTTCGGAGCGCCAACCCTCGACAGCGGGGATGCCGGTGAAGAGCTGGTCAGGGTCGCTGACCGGCACGAGAGTCTTGACGACGAGCGCGCTTGTGAAGAGCTGTTCTCGCAGGTCCTCAGGCCGACCAACGGTTCGCAGTGTCGCATTCAAGATGGCGACTCGGTCGCAGAGCTTCTCCGCTTCTTCGAGCCTGTGGGTGGTGAGAAAGATCGTCACACCCCTCTGCCGGAAACCGTTGATCAGATTGTGTACCTCGCGTGCAGCCACCGGGTCCAGACCCGACGTCGGTTCATCGAGGAACATGATCGCTGGGTCGCTCAGCATCGTTCGTGCCAGTCCCACCCGTTGACGAAGCCCCTTGGAGAGTCCACCGCAGAGATCTCCTGCCCGATCGCCGAGGTTGACGGCCTCAAGAGCATCTCTGATCCGCATCCCGGCCTGGCGCAGACCGTAGAGACTGGCGAAGTACTCCAGGTTCTCGGTCACGGTCAGGCGCAGGTAGAGACCGGGCGACTCAGGCATAACTGAGATGCGCTGGCGGATCTCCACGCCGTTCTCAGGGCTGAGCGGGATCCCCGCGACTGTCGCTGAGCCCGAGGTCGGCGCGATCAATGTGCCGAGAGTGCGCACGGTAGTGGTCTTGCCGGCACCATTGGGGCCCAGAAAGCCGAAGACTTCCCGGTGAGCGACTTCGAACGAGACCTCGGAGAATGCGGTCCGCTCGCCGAAGCGCTTCGTCAGGTGGTTGACGACAAGGGCGGGCTGGCCCTTCGTACCATCGAGCGCCGAGGCGTCAGCAATCGTCCCACCGCGCGTACCCGGCGGAGGAGCATCAGGTTCTAGCTCCGACCCACCGGCGCCGGCTCCGACATCAGCTGGTTGGTGGGGCACCGTCATGCGGGCGCTCCTTCTAGCGGCGGACGGAGTCGGCCTCGAGGGCTTCATACCTGCTTCTGGGAGTTACTACCCGGTCAGCTGCCAAGCCCCCTGCGAAAGTCGACCCGATCGGATTGCTCACTGGCCCGGTCGGATCGGGGGTGCCCCAGTCCACTCTTACTGGGGCCTCGGGCATTTCGTCTAGCCAAATGCTACTCCGTCGGTTGCGTCGTGCACATTCCGATATCGGTGGTCACGTTTGCCCTAGGTCGGTTTGAGGGTGGTTTCGGATCGCAGTGTGCCGTCTTCGTCCATATCGTTGAGCACCGACGGTAGGCCAACGTCAAGCATCTTCCTTCGGACGGGTCCCAGGATTAGCTTCGCCATGATGAACCCCTCGATCCCTGTAAAGCCCGTGTGCTCGAAGGTGAAGCGCGTGCCGTGTGCGGGTGACGCGATCCGGTAGGTGACGAAGGTCGCCTCGCCGTTCTCGTCACCGACCCACGAGAAGCGCAGCAGGGACGGCTCTCGCGCTTCGAGCACCACGCAGTCGACGATCCCCCGCCAGCCTGGCACCGGCTTCGCGATGAACCTGAAGTGCGTGCCGACCGCACTCGAGAAGCCCTCGGGGCGTCCTCCTCGGCCCGTCGAGGTCCACAGCGGGACGAGCGTCGGATCGGTAACCGCGCGCCAGACCTTTGCGGGGGGATGCGGGTAATCGCGGGTGATCCGGATGTCGGTCATTGGGGCTCCGAGTGAGGTCGGAAGGGTCGAGGTGGATCTCGTTTACAGTGCCAGTAAATATATAGACCCGGAACTTATACTGCAACTGTAGTAAAATGGGGGAATGAGCAAGCGAACGGTGGACTGGACAGCGCTGCGCACACCACGACCTGGGGCTCCCGAAGCCGCGAGCCTGCGCGAGCGCAAGAAACGGCTGATGCGTCAGCAGCTGTCCGATACGGCCACCGAGATGTTCATCGACCGCGGTTTTGACGCGGTGCGGGTACTGGAGGTTGCCGAGGCGTGCGGGGTGTCGGAGAAAACGGTTTACAACTACTTCCCCACTAAAGAGTCGCTGCTGCTCGACCGCTGGGACATCACGATGGCCTCGCTGCAGACCGACCTGGCCGACCCCGACGCCTCACCCGTCCAAGCGGCGCTGCGGATCCTGGCCGACGAATTACGAGGCTTGACATCCTGGCTGGCGGCGCAAGACGATCCGGTCGCGGCTTGTGCCCTGTTTCAGCGGTTCGGCAGCTTGATCAACTCCACACCGGCGCTGCGGGCCCATCAACATGACATGACCGACCAGCTCATAGCCGTGGCCGCCGAGTCCCTGGCCGGGCGGGCCGGGATGAACCCGGGGGACCCCGAACCACAGATAGCGGCAACCGCCATACTCGGACTCTGGCATGTCCAGTTCCTCAGCCTGAGGAAGCATCTGGACGGCACGCACTCACTGGCGCGTATCCATCAGGGAGTCACCGACGACGTAGAGCGTGCCGGCAAGCTCATCAACGCCGGATTGCATTCGCTCAAGCGAGCCGACCATCCCCATGATGAACCCCCACGGAAACGTCACAGTTCAGAACAGGTGCGCAAGTCAGCGCGTCCCGCCAGACCTGCCCGGTGAAGAGTCGAACAGATATCCGTCAGACGCGATAGTTGCGGAGCCTGCGCTCACGGATCAGCCATGGATTAGTAGCACCCGTTCTTCCCACGAATCCGGACTATTCGTGAACACTGCCGGAACACTCCTTAGTGGAGGTAATGGGACTATGTTCGAACCCCTGTCGAAGCGCTACCTGCGTCGACCAATCCCGCTGGTGATCCGAGGCAGATGCGTTTGCCCACACATCGGGTTCACCGAGGTCGGAAGGCTCGAACTCTTCAGTGTTCGCGATAGTTGCCTGGCCCGTAACAACACCTATGGGGCAGGTGGTGGCGTCGCTTTACCGAAGGCCGGCCCAGCGCGAGATTCGCCATCGACGTAGTGAGCTATGGGCACTTCGGGGTGCCCTCGACCCGTGTTCTTCGACGAGGGGCAACCGGTCGGGTACCGTCGTCGGCATGACGCCGGAGGAGATCGCCGACCTCGTGCACCTGCGCCGGGCACGGGACCTCGTAGACCGCGACTACGCGCAGCCCCTCGATGTCCCGGCCATGGCGCGTACCGCCCTCATGTCCCCCGGGCACTTCTCGCGCAAGTTCCGTGCGGCGTATGGCGAGACTCCCTATTCCTATCTCATGACGCGACGTATCGAGCGCGCAAAGGCTCTTCTGCGTCAGGGGAAGTCGGTCTCCGATACCTGCGTTGCCGTCGGCTGCACGTCGCTCGGCTCGTTTAGTTCGCGCTTCAGCGAGATCGTCGGCGTGACGCCGTCGCAGTACCGCGAGCGCGACCAC
>Ga0182024_10012645_pt1 | contig 16660 bp, 17 predicted proteins | sample P32metaG_FD_120480 | JGI IMG/M metagenome (GOLD analysis project Ga0182024, IMG submission 120480) | Permafrost microbial communities from Stordalen Mire, Sweden - P3-2 metaG (Illumina Assembly) | ecosystem: Environmental > Terrestrial > Soil > Wetlands > Permafrost | place: Sweden: Stordalen... | reverse complement strand
GTTCGAGAAGGCCTTCAAGAAATTCGGTGTGCTGCTCGGCCCGACGATGCCGGTCCTCCCTCCCAAGCTCGGCGATAAGGCGAGTCCGCTAGAGGACTACCTCATCGACGTGAACACGGTCCCGGCCAATCTGGTCGGGGTCCCCTCGATCAGCGTTCCCGCCGGCTTCACGGGCGGTCTCCCGGTGGGAATGCAGCTCATCGCGCCCCACTTCGGCGAGGATACCCTCTTCAAGGTCGCCGGCGCGTACGAGGAGGCGACCGCATGAGCGGGCGAGACGCGGCCAAGGGGGTCAGGATAGGGCTTGAGATACACTGCCAGCTGACCAAGCTCAAGACCAAGCTCTTCTGCACGTGTTCATCCGACTATCGCGACAAGGAGCCGAACGAACTCGTCTGCCCGACGTGCTTCGGTATCCCGGGGACGCTCCCCGTGCTCAACGAGAGGGCCGTAGAGTTCGCCATCAGGATAGGCACGGCCCTGAACTGCGAGATAGCAGAGAAGACTTCGTTCTACCGGAAGAACTACTTCTACCCGGACCTTACCAAGAACTACCAGATCAGCCAGTACGACAAGGCTGGTGGCGTGCCCATCGCAGCTGACGGTTACGTCCAGATCGAGAGGAAGCGGGTCCGCATCAGGAGGATACAGCTCGAGGAGGACCCGGGTAAGCTCACATACGAGGGGACGATCGAAAGGTCATCCTACAGTCTGGTCGACTACAACCGCGCGGGGATAGCGCTCGTCGAGATAGTCACGGAGCCCGACTTCGAGTCGGCAAAAGAGGCAAAGGTCTTCCTCGAGAAGCTGCGGGGCACGGTGGAGGCGCTCGGGGTCTCGGATGGCGAGCTCGAGGGCGCGATGAGGTGCGACGCGAACGTTTCAGTCTCGGGAGGAGGGAGGGTCGAGGTCAAGAACATCTCGTCGTTCAAGGAAGTGGAGAAGGCGCTCAACTATGAGATACTCAGGCAGAGCACGTTCTCGGGGAAGGAGGCGAACGCGGTGAGCGAGACCAGGCATTGGGACGAGAGGCGGAGCATCACGATATCGCTGCGGCTGAAGGAGGGAGAGCAGGACTACAGGTATTTCCCTGAACCCGACCTCCCCATCGTGACGCTGCGGGCCGACTACGTGGCGATGGTCAGAAAGGGCACGCCCGAGGTCCCGGAGGTCAGGGCCGAGAGATACGTCAAGGAGTACGGCCTGGCGATGCAGATCGCGACGGAGCTCTCGAGGGACGTAGCGCTCTCGCGCTTCTTCGAGGAGACATCGGCCCTCAGCAAGAGAGGGCCGGAAGTCGCGAACTGGGTGATGGGGGAGTCGCGCGAGCGGATACAGAAGATGCTCGCGGGTGAAGGGAAGCGGGCCTCGGCGCAGGGCCTCGCTGAGCTCCTCGGGATGGTTGAGGCGGGCGAAGTGACCCGGACGCAAGCGAGAGACATCTTCCGGGACATGCTCGCCACCGGGAGGAGTCCGGCGGAGGTCGCAGGAAAGACTGACGTCGGCGTGGTCTCGGACGAGCAAGCGATAGGAGAGCTGGTCGACAAGGTCCTGAAGGAGAGCGGCGTCGCCGAGGAGGCCAAGAACAACTCCAAGGCGTTCAACTACCTCGTCGGGCAGGTCCTGAAAGCGGAGAGGAAGGCCGACCCCAAGGTCGTCGCGAAGATAATCAGGAAGAAGCTGAGGTAAGAAAGCCGAACAAGGCTTTATTACAGAAGCCGCGGCTCCCGAATATTAAGAGCATGTCTCGCGCGCACCTCGGAGACTCCAAGGAGTTCCGCAAGGGCTTCGACCACATCAAGAGGAAGGACCCCAAGCTCGGAAGGGTGCTCGAGAAGCACGGCATAATCGAGTTCAATCCGCAGGGCGAGATATTCGAGGCGCTGGTGGAGTCCATCCTGTCCCAGCAGCTGGCCAGTCCGGCTGCCAACTCTATCATCAGAAAGGTGCGGGCCATCTATCCCGGCGGCAAGCTGGAGGCAGACACCATGTCCAAGACGCCATCACGCAAGCTTCGCTCTGCCGGCGTCTCACCGCAGAAGCTCACATACCTCAAGGACCTCTCGACGAAGGTGGCAAAGGGGAAGATCGACCTTGAGGCACTGAGAGAGATGGAGGACGAAGAGATACTCCGCATCCTTGACGAAGTGAGAGGGATAGGCCCGTGGACCGTCCACATGCTGTTGATATTCACTCTGGGCAGGAGGGACGTGCTGCCGGTCGACGACCTCGGCGTGAGGAAGGGCGTCCAGCGGCTTTACTCTATGGAAGAGATGCCGAAGAAAGCCGAGATCGAGAAGCTCGCGGAGAACTGGCGCCCCTATTCCACCGTCGCCTCGCTCTACCTGTGGCGCCACAAGGACACTGAGTGAAGGCGATGCCCGAGGAGAGCTACAAGGGATATCCTGACCCATCTCGCGTCATCTCTGTGGAGCAGGCCGCCGGGCTCGTCGGCAGGAAGGACGTCGTGTTCGTCGACACCAGGAACTACTGGAAGTACGCCAAGGGACACATACCCGGGGCCGTAAACCTCGAGCTCTATGCGTTCCACTGGGTGGACACCTCAACGGAAGGCGTACGCGCCTTCGCGAAGCAGATGGTAAGCCTCCTGGGCGCGCTCGGGATAGGCAACGAGAAGCAGGTCATATTCTACCAGAACAACAGCGGTTATGACGCCGCTAGAGGGGTGTGGCTCCTGGAGCTCCTCGGGAACAAGAAAGGAAGACTCCTCGATGGAGGCCTCAACCTCTGGAAGAGGGAGGGCAGAGCGCTATCCTCGGAGGACCCGAAGTACGACCGCGCGAAGTTCATCCTCAAGCTCGAGGAGTCGCAGCTGTGCACCCTGGAAGCTCTCCAGGGGCACGTCCGGATGAAGGACGCGACCGTGATCGACGTGCGCAACCCCGGCGAGTTCAGCGGCAAGTACAGGAGGGCGCTGAAGCTCGGTCACGTCCCCGGGAGCAGGAACACGGAGTGGAAGAACGCGCTCCGTCGCGACGGCACCCTCAAGGACGCCCGCCAGCTTCGCAGGATCTATGAAGGCATCTCTCCCGACTCGCAGGTGGTGACCTACTGCCAGAGCGGATACAGGGCCGCGCACAGCTGGCTCGTCCTGAACCTGCTCGGATTCAGGAGCGTCAGCAACTATCTGGGTTCGTGGTATGAGTGGGGTAACGGGGAAGAGACGACCGTCGCGAGATGACGGCCTCTCACGTGGAAGTGCTGAGAAAGGCTAAATCGAATCACTTGCAGAACCATCCCATGAAAATAGAACAGGCGGACATATCGAAGAAGCCTGTTTCGTTCAGGGAGGCCACTGCGCGAGGCTCGATCAGGTTGAGGACAGAGACGATAAAGCGCATAAGGGAGAACAAGCTCGAGAAGGGGGACGCGCTCGGGGTCGCCGAGACGATGGCGCTCCTTGCCGTGAAGCGGACCCCCGACATGATCGCACTGTGCCACCCTCTCAGGGTTGAGAGGACGAGCGTGGAGACCAAGCTCACCAAGGACCGGATCGAGGTGACGGTGACGGTCTCAGCACACGAAAAGACGGGTGTCGAGATGGAGGCGCTCGCCGCCGTCAGCATCGCGTTGCTCAACATCTGGGATATGACCAAAGCCTACGAGAAGGACGAAGACGGCCAGTATCCCGGCACCCGAATCGAAGAAATAAGAGTCCTCAAGAAGGTGAAACGCGTTGAAGGCCCATGAGTCTCACAGGGAATCCGCGGTGGCGGATCTCGGATTCTACGTAATCACGGTGAGCTCGAGTAGGTTCGCGAAGAGGAGAGATGGAAAGCGGTTCCGCGACGAGTCGGGCGACCTAGCAGAGGAGATAATCGAGAAGAACAAGCACCGCGTGGTCGGCAGAGAGCTGATAGACGATGATAAGGAGATGGTCGCTGCTTCCCTGAACGGAGCCCTCACGAAGGAAGGCGTCGACGTAGTGGTATTCACGGGCGGGACGGGCGTATCGCCCCGAGACGTCACGGTCGACGCGGTCAGGCCGCTTTTCGAGAAGGAGATCGAGGGATTCGGAGAGCTGATGCGCGCAGTCAGCTACGCCAAAATCGGGAGCCCGGCCATGCTCAGCAGGACTACGGCGGGCCTGAAGTCAGGGAAACTCATCCTGTGCCTTCCCGGCTCGCCCGACGGTGTCGATACCGGTCTGAACCTGTTTATCGGCGACATCCCGCACGTAGTCTACGTGGCCCGAAAGAGGGGCTAGCTACCCGGCACTCGGGCGGCCCGCGCTTTCCGGTGCGGCTGACGCTTCCTGCGGCTGGCCCTCTTCTTGGAGTCGGATCGTTTGAGGACGCTCTTCTCTTCGGACGACGCTAAGCAGCGATGTTGTAGGCCAGGATGCTGATTATGCCCGCCACCTTGAAGGCGATGTCCTTGAACGCCTTCGCTTCGGGCGAGTCCGGCGCCGCCGCGACGATCGGCACCCCAAGGTCTGACTGCTCGCGGATCCTCACATACAGCGGTATCTCTCCGAGGAATTGAAGGTCAAGGTCCGAGGCTGCTTTGCGGGCTCCGCCGTTCGAGAATATGTTCGACCGCTCTCCGCAGTGGGGACAGACGAAGTAGCTCATGTTCTCCACGATGCCTAGTATGGGCACGTTGAGTTTCTTGAACATCCCGATGGCCTTCGTTGCGATATTGAGCGCGGCTTCCTGCGGGGTCGAGACGATAATCACGCCGCCAAGAGGGACGGTCTGCGCGACGGTGAGACCAGCGTCGCCCGTGTTGTGAACCAACATGGAATTTGCGACGAAATTCTGATATTGGTCAACCTGCAGGTCGTAAGTCTCGACTTCTCCCGCGGGAGCTATCTCCTTGACATTGGTAAGTTTGAAGCTACTCTTGTCGACCTTCAGCGAAAACTCGAATTCATACGCCGTACTCTCTTTCATTGTCCGTCCCTCTGGTAGGACCTGATCCTCCCGCGTCCTCGTCCTTATGTTCGAAGCGCGTAGCCCGCTCATGAGACATAGTTCGTGAATCTGCGTCGCTAGCTGCTTGTTGCAGGTCCCGACGCCTACGGTGTCTTGGACAATCAGAACTGATCGCTCCAGGCCCCTCCAATCAGGCAGCACCTTCTCGTTCTCCCGGTGCCTTATTGTTCCATCCGCTTCCGCATATCCCCGAAGGAACGCCAGTCTCTGATCCAGAGGTAGTGTAAAGACCCAGTCCGGGACGCGCTTAGCCTTTGCCTTGTGGTCGAGGTCGAGTGACATGAAAAGTTGGGCGAGCGGCTTGGACGCAATCGCGAACTTCTGCCCGTCGTTGTCTTCGAAGATGTGACACTTGAGGACTGACCTGTAGAGGTCTTCGTATGTCTTCCTGAACTTGGCTCCCCTCGGCTCACAGACCCTGATCCCGACGGGACCACGGTTCTTCTGGACTTTGATGAAGCCCTCCCCTACGAAATGGCCGACGAGGCGCATGAAGTCGGGAGTTGTCACAGCGGGAAGCGAGATCACTGTGGAGTCGTGGTTCATGTTGGGCAGTGGGTGAGGTTGACCGTCCTCGACGCATCCGGCTACCACCAGCCTGTCGCCGACCTTCAGGTCCTCGAGTTTGCACCAGTATTTGTTGCGATGATATTTCAGGAATGGGTGATTTCCGCTGGCGATGACTGTCCTGTTCGGCGTCTTCAGTTTGAAGACGTGTTGCTTTCCCTGCGGAAACACGCCCATTATCCTGCGAGGAACCAGGCGCTCTCCATCGTAACTCATGACGAACTCTCCCACCTTTACCTGCTCGATCGGCTTTGGAGCACCATTGGCCATCCTCACGAGCGTTCCCGCCGGCAGGCAGCCCGGAGGAAGATCGATTATCAGGTAGTCCAGGTCGCCCCACTGGACCTGTGTGATGAGCTGTCGTACGGCGCCGGCCACCATCGGCCCTCTCCATACCAAGGCCGTCTCGTCCTTGTAGAAGAAGCCGAGCGACGCGACCTTCACCCCGCGGGAGACCGGAGGGACTATGATGTTCTCTCGCACTTCGGGCCTGTCCTTGATGCCCATCATCAGCGGTATGTTCGGGCCATAGATGTCCGCGTCGAGCAGCCCCACCCGGGCCCCGGACGAAGCGAGGGCCAGCGCCAGGTTCACCGCCACTGTAGACTTACCCACCCCGCCCTTGCCGCTGGCTACGGCTATCACGTTCCTTACCCCGGGCAGCGCTTCTACGCCTTGCGGCAGCCGGGTCGAGGCCACCTCTGCGGTGACCTTCATGTCTACGTGGGTGACACCCTTGACCGACGCGGCGGCCGAACGTGCGTCCCCCTCCATCTTCGAGCGCAGGGGACATGCGGGGGTCGTAAGGTTGAGCGTAAAGTGGACGACGTCGCCCTCCACCGCGAGGTCGCGGACCATGTTGAGCGAGACGATGTCCTTCCCGAGCTCTGGGTCGGCGACCGAGCCGAGGGCCTTCAGGACATCCTCTTTAGAGACCATTAGAAAAAACCCCGCGGACCTGTCATTAAACCCTTCGGACCTGGCGCGAGGGTCGAGCCGGAGCGGTCATACCTTAGGTTTCATAAACAACCCTCGCGTGGCTCTGGTGCTCAAAATGGACGGCATAGTCCAGATATTCCCTCTTCGGGGCATCCCGCGCGTTCAGCCGGGTGACAGGCTCGTAGACCACATCCTTCACTCTCTCCAAGGCAGCGGCACGACCTTGGAAGACTCGGACGTCGTCGTCGTCACTCAGAAGGTCGTCTCCAAGTCGGAAGGACGCCTGGTCAGGGTGGAGGACATCCGGCCGAGCCCTCGGGCCACGCGCCTCGCGGTCAAGTTGAACAAGGACCCGAGGACCGTCCATATGATACTGAAAGAGTCCAGACGGGTCGTCCGCCAGGGCCACGGCGTGCTGATAGTCGAGACCCGCCACGGTTTCATCTGCGCCAACGCCGGGATAGACCAGTCGAACGTGGAGGAAGGATACCTCGCGCTCCTCCCAGAATACCCTGACCTCAGCGCAAGGAAGCTGAGGAAGGCGCTCGAGAAGGCGACGGGAAAGAAACTAGCGGTCGTGATCACGGACACCTTCGGGAGACCTTGGAGGGACGGGCACGTGGACGTTGCGATAGGGTGTTCTGGCATCGCTCCCCTCGAGGACCTCGTGGGCACCACCGACCCTTACGGTCACAAGCTCAGGGTGACGCAGCCAGCCCTGGTCGATGAAATCGCTGCTGCCTCTGAACTGGTGATGCGCAAACATTCGCTCACCCCCGCCTGCGTGGTCAGGGGCGTCGCCTACCGCCGCGGTTACCGCGGGGTGAACACCATCGTGCGGGAGAGAAAGCTTGACCTCTTCAGGTGAGCATCGAATGAAAGTCGTGGCGCTGGCGGGAGGAACGGGTTCGGCGAAACTCCTGCGGGGTCTGAAGGGCGAGCTCGGCGACTTCGCGGTCGTATCCAACGTGGGGGACAACTTCTGGAATCACGGGCTGTACGTTTGCCCCGACATCGACATTGCAATTTACACTCTGGCCGGGACGGCCGACGTGAACAGGGGTTGGGGGCTAGATGGTGACTCCTTCAACGTGCTCTCGCAGCTCGGAACGCTCGGCGAAGAGACCTGGTTCAAACTGGGCGACAAGGACCTCGCAACACACATCTTCAGGACGGAGCAGATGGCACGAGGCAAGCGCCTCGGAGACATAACCGCGCAGCTCTGCGAGCGACTCAAGGTCACGCAGCGGGTGCTCCCCTGCACTGACGACAGGCTGGAGACATACATAAGAACGGACATCGGAGAAATGCACCTGCAAGAGTTCTGGGTAAAGAACCACGGCGACCCTCAGGTGACGGGCATCGAGTATCGCGGCTCCGAGGGCGCAAAGGCGGAGGAGCGCGTCCTTGCCACTCTGGAATCCGCCGACCGCATCATCTTCTGCCCTGCGAACCCCGTGACGAGCATCATGCCCATCCTCGCCGTGGAGGGAATACGGCGGGCCGTCGGGAGGAGCAGCGCAAGGAGGGTGGCCGTTTCCCCGATGAAAGGGGAGGGTCCGATATCGGGACCTGCGGGAAAGATGATGCGTGCGATAGGCGCCGAGCCGAACTCGACTTCGGTCGCGCGCCTCTACAAAGGCTTGATCGATACCATGGTGATAGACGCTGCCGACGCAGCCCAAGGGGCGGCGCTCGAGAGCGAGGGGGTGCGCGCCCTCACGAGTTCAATCTTTATGAATGACCTCGAGGACGAGCGACGGCTCGCGAAGTTGGTATTGGAGGCATAGAGATTGCGCAAATTCGCCATAATCATCCCGGTCAAAGGGGACAACCCCAAGGGTAGGCTGGGGACGTTATTCACAGCGAGACAGAAAAAGCAGCTCCAGGTCTCGATGCTCGAGGACACCCTGCAGGCCGTCGCAGGCGCTAAGAAGCTCGGTCAGACTTACGTCGTGTCCTCGAACCGTGACATCCTGAAGTTCGCCGAAAGGTATGGTGTCGGTTCGATTCCAGAGGAGGAGGATGGCGGCGTCAACGAAGCCGTCGAACGCGCGATCTCGACGCTCGACGAGTACGACGGATGGCTGATAATCCCGGCGGACCTCCCGCTGATAACCCGGAACGACATCAGGACGGTCCTTACGCTCGTCAGGATGGGCTCCTCGCTGGTGATATCTCCCTCGGACGACTACAGCGGGACCAACCTGATGCTGGTGAGCAAGAGAGCGATGATTCCCCTCCACTACGACGACGACAGCTTCAACAAGCACATCGAGGAGGCATCGCTTAGAGGCATCAGGTTCGCGGTCTACTCTTCGGAGAACGTGGGCTTCGACATCGACAGGGCGAGCGATGTCCACAGGTACTTCAGCTTCGGCAGGAGGAACAGTACGATGAACTTCCTCGAAAGGACGCTCAAGAAGAGCAGGAGCATCCAGCGGAACGTGCGCGAGGGCGAGCGACGGGACCCGGACAGCCGGTCGTGAATCGCTACTTCTTCACCGGTTCGAACCTTCCGTCCTTGTTGTAGGTAAGAAGCCCCGCGTATATTGCCCAGTGTATGAGGATGGTCCGAAGCAGGTCCAAGTTCAGCTCGGCCTCGTGATACCATTCTATGCCACGATCCGAGAGTTCGGCCGCTACCTCCTCCGTCGAGACCGACCCTCGTCTCGAGGCTAGATCGATGGCCGTCCTGAAGGGCTCTATCTTGCTCAGCTGGTCGGTCAGAAGCCTGACCTTCTGCTTGGTGGTCTTCTGGAACTTGTGCCCGAACTCGGTAAGTGAAATCTCGCCCTTCTCCACCTTGACGAGGCCGAGCAGCTCCGCGGTGTCGAGTATCGGTATCAAGACGGCGATGTCGGCCCCCAGTTCATCAGCGAGCCTGGCGGCCGTGATCTTGGACCCGAGACCCCCCGTGACCTCTACGAGGCTGATGACCTGACCGGCTCTGACGTTGCCCGGCATCAACGCCGTCTTCTTCGACAGGTCAGCGGATTGACCCTTTCTATCTGCCATCTTTCTGACACATCCTCAGGCTAGGTATGAATAAAGCTTGTCCACCGACTGGAGGAACTCGCTGGATTTCTTGTTCCGGGGCCTCGGCAGCTCGTTCTTCATGTCGACGACGACGTGACCCGGGCGCGCTGAAAGCACCACTATCCTGTCCGCGAGCTCGATTATCTCATCGACGTTGTGGCTCACCATGATCACGGTCTGGATCGAGGACGAGGGATTGATCAGCAGCGAGTAGATCTCGCGTCTCAGTCTGTCGGCGGTGAGGTTGTCGAGCGCGCTGAAGGGCTCGTCCATCAGAAGGACCTCGGGCTGCAACGCGAGCGCCCTCGCAATCCCGACCCGCTGCTTCATCCCTCCGGAGAGCTCGCCCGGGTAGACGTTCTCGAATCCGCTGAGGCCTGCGTTATCGAGAGCCTGCAGGCTTATTTTTCGCTTCTCGCCGTCGGCCAGGTCTGTCCTAGAGGAAAGGCCGAAGACGACGTTGTCCAGAGACGTCTTCCAGGGAAGGAGCACGAACGTCTGAAAGATCATCGCGAGCTCGTGGCGCGGCTCGGTTATCGTTTGCCCCTTGAACTTTGCAACGCCGGAGCTTGGCTTGATGAGCCCGGCGATAATCCTTAGGAGAGTGGACTTGCCGCAACCGGAGGGACCGGTCAACGCGACGAACTCGTTCTTGAATGCGGAGAGCGAGACGTCGACCAGGACGGGTAGCGCTATCTTCTCCTTGGTAAAATTAAGGTTGACGTGGTCGACCTCGATCAGGGGTCCGTCCCAGGGGCCTCCCTCTGCCCACCGGGCTTGTACGCTCGCGTCTTTCGCCGGGGGCGAGTTCGCCACGGGCGTGCTGCCCTCCACCGAGGAGGATTGCCTAGTCGCCAATTTGAGCATCGAAGCCGCAATATTCCGAGGGATATTCTTTCTGGTCGGAGAGCTCAGCGATTGTAGGCGAACCGCTTGGTCGTATAGCGGTACACGCGCCTCCAGACGATGAGGTTGAACGCGATGACGAGGGCGGTCATCGACAGCACGGCGAGCGCGAGCGTGAGGCTACAGTTCTCCATGGGGATACCGTTGACCGGCGCGCAGTTCGTTGCCACGACGATTATCTTGCCTATCCCGTCGCCGACCTGTGTGAGCGGAGCCTGACCCGAACTCCCGAAGTACTCTGCGACGATGAGCGTGTTCCACGCGGCGCCGATCGCCGTTATCGAGCCCGTGACGAACGCCGTCGCGACCGCTGGGAGGTAGATGTTTCGCCAAGCCTGCAACGGGGAGACCCTCAAACTCCTCTTCAGCTCCCACAGGTCGCCCGGAAGCGTCCGGATCCCGGCCATCACGTTGAAGAGGAGATACCAGATCATGCCGAGGAATATCACTATGGCTGCGGTGAACTCACCCGCCAGTGAGCCGGTCAGAAGGGTGAACGGGACGATCGCCGGGAGCAGGGCCGGGGCAGGTACCGATGCGATCACTTCGATCACGGGGACAAGGGCGTTGTAGGCCCTCTCGTGCAGGGCGATCACGATCCCCACAGGAAGCGCCACCAGGACGCAGATGAAGTACACGTACCAGATGCGTACGAACGAGTAGCCGAGCCCTATCATGACCGTCAGTTCGTCCGACGGCAGCGCGGCCAGGTTGATGGTGGATGCGCCGGTCTTCGCGCTGCTGATGAGCGTCCCGACCTCGAACACCAAGAACACAGCAAAGAGTATTAGGAAAGAATACTTCAGTCCCCTCCTGTATCGGCTCAGGGGCGACGTGATGCTGGTGACGGTCTTTCCTGGCTTGAGGAGGAATAGTTTCGAGAGGCTTCGCTGGTTGACCCAGGAGTACGCCCTCATGAGCGGGTCCTTGTGGGCGCCATGCGGATCGTCCCCGAACCGGTACTTCTCGGCCCAGAGTGTGAACTCACGGAGGAAGATGAACTGCCAGATTATCACGGCTATGATTAGGATCACCAGGCAGTAGGCGTAGGCGGTGTAGTCGTGTGCGATGCCGAAATTGAATATGTCCACGCCTATGCCACGGACGGCGAGTTTCGAGGTTGATTCGCTGATTACTTCGCTCGATATCAGGTAGAACAGCCCGACAGCCCAGGAGATCTGCGTGTTGTACGCTATCCTGCTCAGAGAGGCAGGTATGTAGAGCGAGACGATTCTCTGGAGCGACCCCGTGTTGGACATGGAAGAGAGGTCGAGGTAGTCTTGTGGTATCGACCTCACGGCCTCGTAGACGCCAAAGGCGATATTCCAGGACATGCTGGTGAATATCAGGAAGATTACCGCGAGGTCCACCCCCGCAGGCCCGGGCAGAACAGCGGCGATGCCGTAGATGACTATCGGGAAGAAGCCGAGGATCGGTATGGACTGCAGCACGTCCAGCGTGGGGATGATGACCGTCTCCGCCTTCCTGTTGCGCGCGGCCGTGATCCCGATTGCGAGGCTGAAGAGGACGCTGAGGAAGAGTGCAACTATCATCCTACCCCAGGAGTAGATTAAATCGACGGAAACGGAGAAGACGTTGAATTCGGTCGACGTGCCGCGTCTTCGGGCTATGTTTACGTGCGCTATTAGAGGATATTGGCGCGAGAATGAAAATGGTGCTTCGGCACCGCCTCGCGCGAAGCATCAGGGCCGCTCAGCGGATGTACGATGTGCTGGACGAGTCGAACCGGTGGACCGTCTCGAACTGCCCCTTGTCGCGGAACATCGCGAACTGCGGGATCATCGGGAAGAACTGGTCGAGCGGCTTGGCCGCCATCTCGCCGGCGAGGTGCCCCTTGCCAAGGAACTCGTCCGAGATTTTCTTGCTCAGGTCACGCACCTGCGTCTCATCGGTGAAGCCCAGGGTGTGAAGGTACTCGTGCAACAGTATCATAAAGGTGAATGCATTCCTCTTGGTCCTCGAGCGCGTCGATCGCCAGACTATCTTTACGATGTTGCGGTTCATCACTATCGCGTTAGAGCCCAGCTCATGATACGCTCCCACGTTGTTGGAGATGTCGCCTAGCACTAGCGTCAGCCCCGCGCGGTGCAGCCCGAGCGAGCTCTCGCTCGACCTCTTGACCAGCTCAAAGACCTGGTCGAAGCTAGTGGCCTGAGCCAGCCGCCTCGAGTTATCCCTCAAATTCAAGGACATTAGGACACCAGAATGAGATTGGGGAGGTGGTAATTAACCCACCGCATCGCGTTCCCTGATCCTCTTGAGTTTCACGCTCAGCACTCCGTTGGCATACGTAGTGCTGGATTCCTCCGGGTCGATGCGTATCCGTAGCTCCCTTTTCACGGTGAAATCGTCCGTTTTCACCTCGATGTAATCATCCTCAGTCGAGATGGAGAAATCGGAGATCTGGCGCTCTTCCGCGAAGACCAGGTAGGTGACGTACTCGTCGCCGAGTATCAGCTCGTCCTCGGGCCCTGAGTCGTCCTCGGTCTCGATCTGGCGGATGTCCACGAACGCGCCCTTGTCCAGGGGCGTGTACTCGGACCTCCTCTCGGCGAACCGGTGAAGGTCGTGGAGTACTTCGTCGATGTCTTCGGGCTCACTCATCCAGCTTGCCCCCCATTTCACCCTCGACCAGCGCCAGGATCCTCCCGAGTCCCAAGGTGAGCACCAAAAGGACCTTGAGGCCCGTCTCGGATGGCTTATACCCAAGGCCCTTCTCATGCAGAACCAGACCTGCCCCAATCATGGGTTTCAGGCTATCCTGGGCCAGTTTAGGATTGGTGACCAGCTGCATCACCTCCGAGAAGCGCAGCTCGCCGCCCTTTGCAAGTTCCATCATCACCCGAAGCCGCTTCCGGTTTGAGCCGATTGAGTAGAGCGTCGACAGCCTATCGAGCTCCGTCTCCGACAGGAGAAACGGCAGCCCGCCGGATGCTTTACTAGGAAGGGCCAGTGAAAAGAGGACCTTCTCGTCCTCCATGAGACAAATCTGCAGCGTCATATTACTCGAAAGTAATTACTATTAGCTAATTACCAATATATAATGCTTTCGGGAAAGAATGTGGGAGCTCCACGCTGGGCGAATGAGGCTAGAGGACTACTCGATCGCCTTGCCACAGTTGGGGCAGAAGGGAGTGCCTGCCGCGACCGGGTACTTGCAATAGGGGCAGACGGGGCCTCCTGAGACCTGGATGGCGGTAGGAGACGCGCCTGAAGAACCAGGAGGCGACGGTGGAGCGGGTCCGGTCGGAGGAACGCCGAGGCCTGCTCTCGCGTCCTCTCTTGCCTGCTTCTTGAGTACCCCGGCTCTGCTCCTCCCTCCGATGAAGACTGCTATCTCCAGGAGCGTGATAATCGGAACGAACAAGAGCACGTCGAGCAATGGTCCTCCGTCAGGCGTTATTATGGCGCAGAGGATATAGGTGACCGCCCAGATGATTATCCTGTTCTTACGGAAAGAGGCCGCCTGGATTACTCCGAAACGGATTAGCGTATAGACGTAGACAGGGACGGTGAACGCGATACCGCTCATCCCTATCGTGAGGAAGACGATAAAGTAGAAGTTAGCGAGATCGATGGTCGGAGGAGAAGCGCCCGTGAATATGAAAAAGGGCGTCAGAGCGGCGAGGAGGAACTTGGCCAGGAACAAGTAGCCGAAGACGGCCCCAAAGGCGAAGAGACCCCCGATCGCGGCCACGAACGGGTAGATCAGTTTCCTTTCCGTCGGCTTGAGGCCCGGACTGATGAACTTGATCGTCTCATAGGCGAAGATAGGGCTGTTGAAAATGACGGCGAAAAGAACAGAGGCGACTATGTAGATCTCGAGCGGTTCGTTTATGCTCACCACGATGAACTTCCAGCCGGCAGGCAAGAGTTCGAGTTTCACTCGCGATATGAAGAATGCGATGACCGGTGTGAAGCCGGTATAGCCCTGCGAAAGGAACTCGCCCGGGTCAGCGGGGACGATCAGGAGGATTACGAGAAGGATCACGAAGCTCAGGAACGCTATCTTGAACCGCCGCTTGAGCTCGGACAGGTGCTCTCTAAGTGACATCAGCTGTTCGGACGACAATTTCTCACGATCTCGCTGAGCACGACGTCCAATCGAGCCTCGGGGCCGTGGCGTGGCTCGGCAAGTCGCCAAAGCCGGGAAAAATGTAAGGTTTTAAGCTTTCGACAATGTAGGGGGGCCCCTCGAATGACCGGTGTAAGACTGACCAATATTGTCAAAAAGTTCGGCACGATGGCCGCCGTGAAGACTCTCTCTCTGGAAATCAACGACGGGGATTTCGTAGTCTTGCTGGGGCCGTCCGGCTGCGGAAAGACGACGACCCTCAGGTGCATAGCCGGGCTCGAGACGCCCGACTCGGGCGACATCTTCATCGGGGAGACGAAGGTGAACGACCTGCAGCCGAAGGAGAGGGACGTCGCGATGGTCTTCCAGAACTACGCGCTCTACCCTCACATGACGGTCTTCAACAACATAGCGTTCCCGCTGAAGATGAGGAAGATGCCAAAGGAGGAGGTCAACAGCCGCGTGCAGAAAGCGGCCGAGATGCTTAGCATCGTGGAACTGCTGCAGAGGAAGCCCGGACAGCTCAGCGGAGGTCAGCAGCAGAGAGTCGCCCTCGCGCGCGCCATAGTCAGGCAGCCCAAGGTCTTCTTGATGGACGAGCCCCTGAGCAATCTTGACGCCAGGCTGAGGCTGTACACCAGGTCGGAGCTGAAGAGGCTCAAGGCGCAGCTCAAGGTCACGACCATCTTCGTCACGCACGACCAGGCTGAGGCGATGTCCATGGCGGACAAGATAGCTATCATGAACGCGGGCGAGCTGGTCCAGTACGACGAGCCATATGTAATCTACAGCAAGCCGGCAACCATCTTCGTCGCGAGTTTCACTGGCAGCCCGCCGATGAACCTCATGAAGGCCAAGGTCACCGACAGCGGCACGGGTACCTATCTGGACACGGGAGAATTCAAGTACAAACTTACTGACGCGATGGCAAAGGCAGTGAAGAGCAGAGGGGCGAGCGACGTGACCCTCGGTGTACGCCCGGAGGACTTCCTGCTCTCGATGAGCAAGACCGCAGACTCGATATTTGAGACTGAGGTGTACGTCGTCGAGCCGCTCGGGGCCAACACGGTGGTCGACCTAAAGATAGGCGCCGAAATCTACAAGGCTTCCGCGAGCGGCACGTTCAGGGCCCAGATGGGCCAGAAGATCTGGGTCGGGTTCCCTGCGGAAAGCGTCCACATCTTCGACACGGCCAGCGGGCTTGCGATAGTCTAGACGCGCGCGGCCGGCTCGACAAAGTAGAGCGGATGCATAACCCGCAGGCCGGTTCCGTCGTTTATCTGCATCGCGCAAACGCTGCTCTCGCTCGCCACCAACTTGGTCTTGCTCTCATCGAATAGCTTGAAGAGCCGCTCACCAACCGCCATAGAGAGGTCGTAGCCAAGCGCTCCGTGCTTCATCCCGAAGGTGCCCGCCATGCCGCAGCACGTACCCGTCTCCACCGTCTGTACCTTGTATCCGGCCCGCTCTAGGAACGCGATGGCGGGGACTCCGACCGTGAGGGCCCTCTCGTGGCACGGGATGTGGAACCCGATGTTGTCCTCCAACGCGAAGGCCGGCTTCAGGTCCGCACCGGGAAGGTGCCTCTGGATGGTGGCGAAGAACCCGGAGCTGGCCGCGGCGGCCTTTGCTGATACAGGGCCCGGTGACAGCTTGGGGTAGATCTCCTTCAGCATGTATACCGCGGTCGGCTCTGTCGAGACTATCCCGTACCCCGTGGAGAGGAGCGGTTCGAGCACGCTGAGATTGTGGACGGCTGTATCCGTCGCCTTATCCATCTCGCCATAGGAGACGTAGGGCATGCCCGCCCATCGCAGTTCGGGGACTATCACCTCGTAGCCGATCTGGCGGAGGAGGAGGACCGCGCGGTATCCCAGCTCGGGGTCGTTGTAATCGGCGTAGATGTCCGGGAAGAAGACTAGCTTCCCCTTCTCTCCGCTCCCCTGCTTCGACCCTTCCAACCTCTTCCGGAGCCTGTTCCTGCTGAACTCAGGAAGCGTGCGCCTCCGGTCGACGCCGACCGTCTTCTCCATGAGGTAGCGGCTCGCTCCGTTCCCAATCACCCAGTTCGAGACCGGAGAGGTAGCGGAAGCGAGCTTGGCCAGCCGCTCGGACGAAGTGAAGAAGCTGTTGATCCGCGGCTGGCCGTTCTTGG
>Ga0182024_10012643_pt1 | contig 16661 bp, 16 predicted proteins | sample P32metaG_FD_120480 | JGI IMG/M metagenome (GOLD analysis project Ga0182024, IMG submission 120480) | Permafrost microbial communities from Stordalen Mire, Sweden - P3-2 metaG (Illumina Assembly) | ecosystem: Environmental > Terrestrial > Soil > Wetlands > Permafrost | place: Sweden: Stordalen... | reverse complement strand
GTTGATGATCCCGACTCGATCACAGACCCGTTCGACGATGTCCAGCTGGTGGCTCGAAAGCACGACCGGTTTGCCCGCATCTGCTTCGGCTCGCAGGACGTCGGTCATCGCATCGACGGCAACGGGGTCGAGCCCCGCGAAGGGTTCGTCGAGGACGAGCAGGTCGGGCGAGAACACCAGCGCCGCGGCGAGCTGCACGCGTTGCTGGTTGCCGTGGCTCAGGCTCTGCAGTTGGCTCTTCGCGCGGTCGGCGAGTCCCAGCCGCTCGAGCAAGGCGATCGACGCCGCGTGTGCGGCCTTGCGGACGACACCGTGCAGCCGCGCGAAGTACTCGAGTTGCGCGATCACGGTCATCTTCGGATACAGCCCGCGATCCTCGGGGATGTAGCCGATGCGCCGCCGGGCAGCGAACGTGATCGGCGAGCCGTCCCAGATCACGCTCCCGGAATCGGCCTCGAGGACACCGAGCACCACTCGCATCGTGGTGGTTTTGCCGGCGCCATTCGCGCCGACAAACCCGAAGATCTCGCCGGGCCTGACATCAAAGCTGAGATCGTGGAGCGCCTCGAGCGATCCGAATCGTTTGGTGAGGTGGCTAAGCTCCAGCATCGTGATGGATCTCCGCCGATTCCGTGTGGCCGAAGGTCGGGTAATGCTACGCAAGGTTCCAGCGGTCACCGCCGGTTTCTGGATCACCAAGGTGTTGACCACGGGGCAGGGCGAGGCGACCTCGGACACGCTCGTGCATCAACTGCCGCCGGTCGTGGCGGTGGCGTTCGGCTTTGTCGGGCTGGTCATCGCGCTCGCTCTGCAATTGGCGGCGCCACGGTATCGCCCATGGATCTACTGGTTCGCGGTGGACATGGTCGCGGTTTTCGGCACCATGGCGGCGGATGTTCTCCACATCCAGCTGGGGATTCCCTACCTGGTGTCGACCATCTTCTTCGCCGTCGTGCTCGCGGCGGTCTTCGCTGTCTGGTATTCCACCGAGCACACGCTCTCGATCCACACCATCAACACGCTGCGACGAGAGGCCTTCTACTGGCTCACGGTCCTGGCGACCTTCGCGCTGGGAACCGCGGCGGGGGACATGACGGCGACCACCTTCCACCTCGGCTACGTCGTCTCCGGCTTGCTCTTCACAATCCTGATCGCGATCCCCGCCGTCGCCCACCGCTGGTTCGGCCTCAACGCGATCTTCGCGTTCTGGTTCGCGTACATCGTGACCCGGCCGCTCGGCGCGTCCTACGCGGACTGGCTCGGGGTGTCCCACGCTCGAGGTGGCCTGAACTGGGGCTCGGGCAGCGTCAGCGTCGGCATGACGGTGCTGATCCTCATCGCGGTGGCGCTGCTCGCCAGAGGCCACCATCTGGATGCACCGGACGACGAGCCGTAGGCCGGGCGTCAGAAGCCCGGGAAGATGCGCCTCAGCGTGTCCAGGTCGATCCCGTCGGCTTCGATGCCGGCGGGCGTGTGCTCCGGGTCCAGCCTGCCGTAGGCGAGCCGGACCAGGGCTGACGCGGGCATCCGCACCGTCGCCGCCGCGGGCGGCATGTCGGCGCCGCCGGCAGGAAGGAGTTTCACCGTATCCGACACCGAGAGCCGGAACGTTCGATCGGGGTCGGTGGTGGTGATGTCGACCTCGAGCGGTCCACCCTGCGTGTTCCCGGAGCGACGCGCGGGGGGGTCGAGCCAGTCGACCATCCAGGAGACGGCGTCGCCGGCGACCTCCGCATCCGGGTCGCGGATGACGATGACGTCCCACGTGTGGATGGCGTGCTCGGACAAGCGCATCCCCAGTAGCCTGGTCGCGTCCGCCGGGCCTCCGAACAGGGTCATCTGCAGGGCGTCGAGCTGATCGGCGGGAATTGAAGCCATGCGGTCCAGGAACGCCTCGTCGGCGATGATGCTGTTGCGCGCCTGGTCGCCCGGGCTCATCGCATTCCAGACGTCCCAGATCCGGGAGAACTCCTCGCGGCCGGGGGTCTCGGCGCCGGCGAGGCCTGCGTCGAGCAGGAGCCCGAAGATCTGCGCACCGCTGCCGATGTGTGACAGCACCTGCGCGGTCGACCAGTCCGTGCAGTACGACGGGCCCGCGATCTCCTCGTCGGTCAATGGACGCGTCGCCTCCTCGAGGCGGCGGTGCGACGACCGCAGCGCGGTCTGCAACTCAGTGTTGTCACTCATGTTTTCCGTCCTTCAGGCTCAAGTTGTTCAGCGGGCTGATGTCGTCTGCAGCGGCGGGGCCGGTTCCGGCGCCGGTGGAGTCAGGGCGGGAGGGAGTGCCGGTTCTCCCTCGCGCCACAGGCGTGACGGCCACCAGTTGCGCCGACCCAGCAGCACCACGATAGCGGGAACCAGGATGGTGCGCACAACAAACGTGTCCATGACCACACCAAAGGCCACGCCGTAGCCGATCTGCTGAATCTGCGATCCGCCCGACGCCCCACCGCCCGCGAAAGCGAGCACGGCGAATGTGCCGCCGAGGATGAGTCCCGCGGTGGTGACCGTGGTGCCGGTGGCGCCGATCGCCCTGCGCACCGCCTCACCGGTCCGAAGGTGATGCGACTCCTCGCGTATTCGCGTCATGACCAGCACGTTGTAGTCGGACCCCAAGGCCATGAGGAACACGAACATGAGGAACGGCAGCACGAAGTTGATACCGCTCTGGCCGCCGAAGTGGACGAAGATCAGCGCGGTGAGTCCGAGCGCCGCGAGATACGAGAGCAGGACGCTCGTGACCAGGTACATCGGCGCGAGCAGGCTGCGCATGACGATCGCGAGCAGGATGGCGATCAGCACCGCGACCACGGGGATGATGTGCCAGAGATCGGACGAGGACAGCTGATTCACGTCGTAGGCGAACGGCTGGATGCCGAAGACACCCTGTGCGACGGTGTGCACCTCCGCACCGGTGCGGTCGGCGAGCGTGCGGAGCGCGGGGACTGCCTTGATCGGTGGGGCAGCCCCACCCTGCTCGACCCCGATGTACTGAACGGTGCGGCCGTCCGGACTGACGAAACGCGCAAGCGCCTCGGTGGCGAGTGTGCTGCCGTGATCGTGGATGGCAACCAGCGCCGCCGGCGTCAATGCCTGACCCGAGAATGCAAGCGGTCCCTCGACCGTGGCAAAACCGCCGCCCGACTGCAGCGCCGTCTGGATCGTCTGCAGATCATCCACGTGGGTCCAGATTGGCGTACCGAACTTGTAGAGGAACTCGGTCGCGTTCAGGTTCGCGCTGCCGTAATGCTCGGAGATGAGCGTGTCACCGGCAGCCGAGTCGGTGCCGGTCGGAGCCGACTGATCGGCGAATCCGGCGGTGGCGGTACCGAGCTGTCCGAAGGCGATCGCTCCGAAGATGATCGCGCCGATCACCGCGACCGGCATCGGACGGCGAACAACGATGGCGGCGATGCGGCCGTAGATGTTTGCGCGCGGATTCTCGTCGAGCCGGGCACGTGACGGCCAGAACACTGCGCGTCCGAAGATCGCGAGCAGCGCAGGAAGAAGTGTGAGACCTGCCATGAGCATCAGTGCGATGCCAATCGCGAGCGCGGGACCGAGCGCCTGGTAGAAGCTGAACTGCGCGATGATCAGTGACATCAGCGCCGCCATCACGATGAGTGCGCTGAACGTGATCGACTCACCGACTGTCGCCACCGCACGGCGAACAGCGTCCTTGGGCTCCAGGCCTCGGCGCAGTTCCTCGCGCATTCGGAAGACGAGGAACAGGCCGTAGTCGGTCCCCGCTCCGAGCACGAGAACGATGAGGATGAACTGCGTGATCGCCGATACCTGCACCCCCAGGTGGGTTGCGCCGGCGATGACCGGGCTGGCCAGGGCAAGCACCAGCGCGGCGGGCAGGAGGGTGATCAGCGGCGCGAGCAACGCTCGAAATGCGATCAGCAGCAGGGCGATGATGAAGAGCAGCGAAAATTCCTGCACGGAGCCCTGCGAGCTCTTCGACTGACTCTGCTGGTCGACGAATCCGGGGATCGTTCCCGTGAGGTGAACCTGGAGACCGGACGCGTCGCTGGGAAACGTCGCGCGGATGGCTTTGACGAGGGTGATGGCATCGGTTCCCGCGCTGAAGGGAGGCAGGTCGGTGACCACCTGGGCCTGCTCCGCATGCTTGTCGGGGGAAAGCCCGAAGTCCTGCACGTGTGTCACTCCGGAAAGGCCTCGGATCCGCACTTCGAGTGTGTTGATCTCCTGCAGGTCCGAGGCGCTGAGCACACCACTCTCTCGCGCCGCCACCAGGGTCGCGATACCGTACTTCGAGTTCTGGAACGGCTGCGCGAGGTTCTCCGCCTGCACCGATGGTGAGCTGGCGGGGAGAAAGCTGCTCTGCGAATCCTTGGCCACGTCGGAGAGGCCGGGGAAGGCCTTGACCGAGACGATCGTGATCAACACCCACCCGATCACGATCGGCCAGCGGAATCGAACCGAGAAATTCCCGATGGATGCGAAGACCCGGCTGGTCATGCGCTCAACCGGAGGTCGCGGCGGGGGCCTTCGGGCATCACATCGAGTATGGGTGCACGGCGTTCCTTCATGCCCCGGATAGTACACGCCATGAAGTTTTTAGGGACTTCTTAATCTTTGCTTACGATTACGAGTCAAAGCCGAGACCGGCGGTGTCGAGCGCCCTGAGCCAGAGATTGCGATGCCCCTGGTTGCGATCGGCGTGGTCCAGCGACCAGCGCGTGAGCTGGACGACGCCGTAGCGGAACGGCTCGGGCGGGAAGGGAAGAGGACGCGTGCGAACCATGCGCAGTGCAGTGCGCTGGTTGCGCCTACCCTCGAGAAGATCGAGCATCACCTGGGCGCCGAAACGGGACGCCCCCACGCCGAGCCCGGTGTATCCGAGGGCATACGCGACGCGCCCACCGTGGCTGGTTCCCCAGAAGGCACAGAAGCGGCTGCACGTGTCGATCGCGCCGCCCCACCGATGCGTGAAACGGAGGCCGGCCAGCTGCGGGAACGTGGCGAAGAAGTGGTTCGCGAGCTTGTCGAAGGTCGCGCCACGCTGCTCGAGCTCGACGTCGATGCGGTTCCCGAAGTGGTATATGGCGTCGTAGCCGCCCCAGAGGATGCGCGAGTCGGCGGTCAGACGGTAGTAGTGAAATTGATTGCCGCTGTCGCCGATGCCCTGACGGTGCGCCCAGCCGATCGACGCAAGCTGGGCTGCCGACAGCGGCTCGGTGACGAGCACGTAGTCGTAGACGGGAAGGACGAACGGACGCAGGCGTGCCAGCAGCGGCCGATCCGCGTTGGTCGCGAGCGCGACGCGGCGCGCGGAGACGCTCCCGTGGGAAGTGGTCACCCGGATTCGCTCCGCCTCCGCGCTGACACGCACCACCGCGGTGTCCTCATGGAGTCGCACGCCGGCATCGAGGCAGGCGCGGCGCAATCCCCACGCGAGCTTTGCCGGGTTGACGATCGCGGTGCGGTCGTGGATCCACAATCCGCCCTCGTAGGTGGGTGACGCCACCTCGGTGCGAATGCCATCTCGATCGAGGACGTCGACGCGGTATCCGTGTGCACGCATTGCGTCTGCCGTTTCGACGAGTTCGGCGTACTGCCAGGGTGCAGTCGCGGCGTCGATCATTCCGGTGCGCTCGAAGTTGCAGTCGATGCCGTGATCGCGAACGGTCGACTCGATGGCGTCGAGGTTCTCGACACCGAGGCGCTCCAGGGTGTCGAGCTCGTCGCCGAACCTGGTGACACCGTTCGCAAACCCGTGCGTGAGGCTTGCGTCGCAGAAACCGCCGTTGCGACCCGAGGCCGCGGCGGCGGAGCGCCGCGCCTCGAGCACCACGATGTCGAGTCCGGGGTTGCGTTGCCGTGCGAGCAGTGCCGACCACAGACCGGTGAAACCGGCACCGACGATGGCGAGGTCACACTGCGTCTCGCCCTCCAGGCGCGGTTCCGGGTGAGGCGCCTGCGGATCGTCGAGCCAGAACACGGCCGGCGCCGCATCGCGGAGAGCAGGATGGCGCGGCGGCCCAGTCACGGGGCGCATATTCCCAAGCACGGCAGCCGGTTGGGCGGCACCGGCCGCGGAGCTACCCGCTGGTGGCTGCCGCCAGCGCCGAGTTCTTGACCATGATCACCGCCAGTCCATCGTCGTAGACCTTGGTCCACTGCGGGTCGACCTCGAGCGCGAGCACAGCCGGAGCGCCCGGGACGTCGATGACGTAGTCGATGTTCCACGTCGCGAAGATCTGCTGCCAGTCGGGGTTGCCGGTCTCGACGTCGCTCACCTGCTGCATGACCCTGTTGCCGAGCAGCGTCGCCTCGCCGAACGAGAAGACGCGCCGGTTGGGATCCGGATAGAAGCGGTAGATGAGGTATCCGCCCCAGCCGTACTGGTTGAACATGTGCGTCCCCACGTTCGGGTGCGCCGCGAGCCAGTCCGACGCGCCGACCGGGAAGTTTGCCGCCGTCGCGCCCGATTGATTGGACAGCGTCGAGTGCACGAAGTACGCGGTGCCGAGGACGGCGACGACGAGGACCGCGGCCGCGCCGGCGAGCATGTCCTTGCCGCGCGGGACCATCCAAGTGCGCACGCGCTCCGCCACCGCGAGGCGCTCCCAACCCGCCGAGAACGACCATATGAGCAAAGGCGCTTCCGCCGCCACGAACAACGCGGAGTGGCGCACCGCCGAGAGCGCCAGGTAGGTCACCACCGCGGTCAGGCACACCTCCCACAACGATGGACGTCGCAACACGAAGGCCACCGGAAGGAGGAGCAGCATCAGCTCGAATCCGCGTTCCGAGAGGACGTGGAAGTTGGGCGACTGCCATTCCGCGATGAAGTTCTGCTGGATGCCAGAGAACTGCGGCTGGATGACGTAGCTGTAGAGATGGATGCCGTTGGGATTGATGACCGCGGCGACGACGCATGCGACGAAGACCAGGACGAGGTTGCGCGTGCGGCGTTTGTGGGCGTCGCCGTCGACGCGTCGCACCCAGTGCACCGCCTCGACGAACGCAGCCACACCGACCGGGACGAGGCCGAAGAGGAATCCACCGTGCAGGTTGGCCCAGGCGACCATCACCAGCGGGAGCCAGTAGATGGCGCGCGACTTGCCGCGAAGATACCGATCGAGCCAGAGCAACTCGAGGCAGCTGAGCGTGAAGGTGATCATCTGCGGACGGGGTCCCCAGACGAGGACTCCGCCCAGCGCCGCGACGCCGATGGCGATCGCGGCGATCAGCTTGTTGCTCGCCTCGAGCTGAACGCGACGCCAGATGAGCAGGAACCCGACGAACGTGACCGCGCCGAATGCAAGTGACACCAGCGCGAGCCCCCCGAGCCTGTAGACGAGGTACGCGATGATCTCGGTCGTGTACTCCGGGTCGATCCACTGCTTGCCTGCGACCGTGAACGTGAACAGATCGCGGGAGACAACCTGGTGGTGATCGACCATCCACTGGCCGGTCACGAGGTGCCAGAAGATGTCGGGATCGCCTCCTCGGCGCACGAGCACGCACAGGATCACCACGAACGCGGCGACCACCAGCAGCTGTCCGGACGTGACGCGTCGCAGGCGACTGCGCAGGGCTTCGGACATCACGCGGAAGGGTACTCAGTGCCGCGCCCGGCGCGACCGTCCGGGTCGCATGTCACAAATCCTGGGGCCGCGGTGCTTCACATGATGTGGCCGTCCCCTCCGCCCTTCAAACCCCCGGACGCCGGCTCTTGACGGACATTCCCCGTCCGACACCTGAGGTGGGCGTGCGGCCGACCAGCTTCGACCGGCTCTTCGCGGAGGAATACGCCAGGGTCGCGGCAATCGCCCGGCGCGTGCTCGGAGATCCGGCAGCTGCCGAGGATGTCGCCCAGGAGGTGTTTCTCGATCTCCACCGGCGGTTCGGAGACAACCCCGGCGCCAAGGCGCCGGCATGGGCACGGACGGCGGCGGCGCACACGGCGTTGAACATGATCAGGAGCAACCGGCGCCGGGCGGGACGCGAAGAGCGCTATGCCATCGAGCCGAGCCTGGCGCACGTTCCCCAGGCTGAGGTGGAAGCAGCCGAGACCGGCAGGGCCGTCCGCGCGGCCCTGGCACGAATCCCGAGGCGCCAGGCCACCGTGCTGGCGCTCCGCTACAGCGGCTTGAGCTACGCCGAGATGGCGTCGGCGCTGGGCATCGGAGTGAATGCGGTGGGAACGAGACTGCGGCGCGCCGAGGCGCGCCTGCGCAAGGAGGTTGGCGATGCATCCGTCTGACGGCACGCTGCGCCGCTCACTCGACGAGCCGGTGGCCGTGGACGCCACGAGCCGAGCGCATTTGGCCACGTGCGCTCGCTGCGCTGCGCGGGTTCAGGGCATGAGCGCTGACGCCGCTGCGGTGCAGGCGATGCTCGTGTCGCCCGACCCGGCGGTCGATGTGGCCATGTCCCGAGCTCGGCTGGCGGGAAGCGAGGCTGAGACCGTCGGTACGACCGCGTCGCAGCGACCTGCACGACGCATCTGGCCCAGCACCACGCGAGCCGGCCGCGTCATGGCCGGGGTCGCCGTCGCCGCCGCGGCCAGCGTGGTGCTCGTGGCCACGGGCACCGCCCAGGACTTCCTCAGCATCTTTCAGCCATCGCAGGTCGCAGCGGTCCCGGTGACCGCGGCGGACGTCCGCTCGCTCGCCGGCCTCGCCAGCTACGGGAGCGTCACCGGCGGATCGACGATCAACTTCCAGCCGGAGCCGGACGCCGCTGCCGCCGCGGCGGCGGCCGGTCTCGGGATCCCGGTGGTGGCCGCGCTCCCAGCCCGGACCCCGGCTGCGCCGACATACGCCATCGTCTCCGGAGGAATGGTGACCTTCAGGTTCGACGCGACACTCGCGCGGGCAGCCGCGGCCCGGGCGGGTGGTCAGCTCCCCGCGATGCCGGCGGGGCTCGATGGCAGCACGCTCTCGGTCTCGATCCAGCCCGCGTTGGTGGTGTCGTATGGCGTCGACCCGGCGACGTTGCTGCAGGGCGTGGGCAGCGTGCCGTCCGGTCCGGCGTTCATCCTGGTCGCGACCCGCACCCCGACGGTGACGTCGACAGGCGTGACCGCGCGCCAGCTCGAGGACTACCTGCTTTCGGTGCCCGGCATTCCGGCGGAGGTCGCCTCGGAGATCCGCGCCGTCGGCAATCCCGCAGTGACCATCCCAGTTCCCATTCCCATCGACCTGGCGAGCGGCTCGTCGGTCAGCATTAACGGCGCGCGCGGCTTGCTCATCGGCGACTCGACGGGGCTGGGCAGCGCGGTCGTGTGGCAACACAATGGCGTTGTGGATGCGATCGCCGGAACGCTCACCGCCGGCGAGGTGGTCGCCGTCGCCCGTTCGACGCATTGACGCCTGACGGCACCGCCGCTCCGCCCTCCGCCGACGGGGCGGCGGTGCGGACCCTCGAACTCACCAAGCACTACGGGGCTTCGGTGGCGCTCTCGGGGCTGACCATGGTGGTGCCCCGGGGCGAGGTATTCGGGTTCCTGGGCCCGAACGGAAGCGGCAAGACGACGGCGGTGAAGCTGCTCCTCGGACTCAGCCGCCCGACCGGCGGCGAGGCGTGGGTGCTCGGGCGTCCGGCGGGGGACCGCCAGACGCGAAGCCGCGTGGGATACCTGCCCGAGCTCTTCCGGTACCAGGGGTGGCTGAGTGCCGCCGAGGTGCTGGGCCTGCACTGTCGGCTCGCCGGGGTCGCGCGCTCCGAATGGCCGGGGCAGATCTCGGGAGCGCTGTCCACCGTCGGGCTCACCGGCCATGCCGATGCCAAGGTGGAGACGTTCTCGAAGGGGATGCAGCAGCGGCTCGGCCTCGGCGTCGCGTTGCTCGGGAACCCGGAGCTGGTGATCCTCGATGAGCCCACGTCGGCGCTGGACCCCGTCGGCCGTGCCGACACCCGGACGATCATCCGGCATCTTCGAGAGCGTGGATGCGCCGTCTTCCTGAACTCGCACCTCCTCGGCGAGGTCGAGCAGATCTGCGATCGCGCCGCGGTGGTCGCAGACGGTCATGTCCTCGCGATCGGGCGCCTCGACGAGCTGCTCGGGAGCGGCGGAGTGCGCCTGCGGCTCACCGGCCTGACCGACGTCGGACGCGCGGCGCTGGCGCGCCGCGGGACGCTCGCCGAGCACGACGGGTGGTTCGTGGTCGACGGCGTCGATGCCGGCGCGGTGCCCGAGCTCGTGGCCGACGTGGTGGCCAGTGGTGCCAGGGTCTATGCCGTCGAGCCGGTGCGCCAGACCCTCGAGGAGCGGTTCCTCTCCCTCATCGAGGCAGAGCAGGCGCGATGGCAGCGCTGACCATCGCGCGCCTCACGACTCGCGAAGCCGCCAGGCGAAAGCTGTTGCTGGCGCTGGCGATTCTCACCATGATCGTGATCGGGCTCACGGGCTGGGGCTTTCAGCACCTGTCGACGATCACCAATCCCGACGGAAGCCAGATTCCGGCGAGCGAGCTGCGTCTCGCGGTGTCGCAGGTGCTGGTACTCGTCGAGTTCATGTTCAGCGCCGTGCTCGCGCTCAGCGCGGTGGTCGTGGCGTCGCCGGCAATCTCGAGCGAGATCGAGTCGGGTGTCGCCCTTTCGATGCTGGCTCGCCCGGTCAGCCGGTATCAGGTGGTGCTCGGGAAATGGCTGGGGCTCGGCGCGCTCATCGTCGTCTACGTCGCGGCGACCACAACCCTCGAGCTCATCGTGGTCCGTGCGACGACGGGATACGTCCCTCCCGGGCCCGTGGGTCTCGCGCTCTACCTAAGCGCCGAGGGAATCGTGATCATGTCGCTGGCGCTGCTGATCAGCACGCGACTGTCGGGGATGACCGCCGGCGTCATCAGCCTGGTGCTCTTCTTCCTCGCCTGGATCGGCGGCATCGCCGGGGCGATCGGTCAGGTGTTCGGCAGCATCGGGATCAAGAACGCGGGAACCATCAGTCAGCTCCTGCTGCCGACCGATGCGCTCTGGCGCGGATCCGTCTATGAGCTCGAGCCGGTCCTGTATCGCGACGTTCTCGGCGCGACCACCGAACGCGCCGGCAACCCCTTCTTCGTCCAGTCGCCGCCCTCGGTTGCCTATCTCGTCTGGGCAGCCTGCTGGGTGGTATTGATCGTCTCCCTCACCGTCTGGAGCCTCCACCGCCGCGAGGTCTGATTCGTCTGCTGGGCCGGGTGTGGCTTAGGCGGTGGCTGCCCGCTGTCGGGCTCGGTAGGTGCGCGCCTTCTCGCGGGAGCCGCACACCCGCATCGAGCACCAGCAACTCCGTCCGTTCTTGGATCGGTCGTAGAACGCCCATCGGCACCCGTCGCTGCGGCATACCTTGAGGCGCTCCCAGGTGTCCAGGAGCGTCGCCTCGACGATCGCGGTCGAGATCATCCCGAGGAAGTTGTCGACCCCGCCGCAGTTGACGGCCAGCGTCGCCCCCTGGGCCGAAAGGACCGGGCGCAGCGGCGCACTGCTCAGCAGCTTCTCCAATCTCACAGCCACGGCGGGATCCACGTTCTCTCCTGTGTGTGCCTCGAGAAGATCGCGCAGCGCCTCGCGAGTGGCGACGAGCCGGGCTCGGTCCTTCTCCGACACCTCCAGGTCGGCGCCAACGGTCTCGCGCAACCAATGTGCCGCAAGCGGACCGGTCAGGAGCTCATCCGCCCCATCGGGCATCTCGGTGCTGTTGATGAACTGCTGGACGAGGGCGAGCGAGCCGGGAGCGGGGCTGCGCGGTTCGGGTTCACTCATGTTGAATCGTCACCAGTATACGCATTTGACAAGTGATGCACGGTGCGGTACGATATCACCAGCAAACCACCCACGATGGTGATTCAAACGGAGGAATCGCAATGTACGGAGCTCTGATAACCGAGATGGCCCAGGTCGCTGAGCAGGAGCATATGCAGGAGGCGATCATGGCGCGGGCCCGCGCACAGGCTCGTCGGGCGCGCCGCAGCCGGCTCGGCCCGGGACGGGCTGCCCGCGCGTGGACTGCCTTCTGGGCGCCTCGCGACATGGTGCTCGTGTCGCGCCGTGCCGCTGACAATGCCTCGGCGGACCTGACCCCCTGCGCGGACTGCTAGTCGGCGCTCGGGGGCGTCGCCGGCCACGCCGTGGCCCCGTAAGGGGTCAGGCCCAGAGAACGAGCGAATAGCGGGACGGCAGCTCGTCGATGTCGACGTTCGGCCAGGTGCCTGGCGGAAAGAGCCCTCGTTCCAGGTACTGCCAGGCGACCGTGTGGTTCACGCAACCGGGGACGTTGGGGCCGAAGTGCGGACGCGCAGCGCGACGTGGGTCGCTGCCCGTGTGCTCCGGCTCGCTCGAGTAGAGCAGCACACCCCTGACCGCCGCGGGGTCGCTGGTCGCTAACGAGCAGTACGCCCCCGCAAACGATCCTTTGATCGGATTCTCGTAGAAGGCCGCGACGTACCCGGAGCCGGCAAACGCGGCCACATAGGCGGCGATGTACGCCGAAGAGATGGGGTCGCTCGTTTCGACATCGCGAAAGACCGCGACACCGTGCGGAACCCCGATCGAGATTGCCCGCGTGATCGCCTGATGCGCGTCGGTGGATCCCGACGTGAACGCGCGATTCGGATCATCGAGGAGCAGGATTGACAGCCTCTGCTGGTGGATGAACCGTGCCTCCGAAGTCGAGAGCTCGCTGCTGTAGATGAGATATCGCCCGACGAATTGCGGGGCGCCGAGATCCGTCCTGGTCTGCGCGATGTCATTGCCGGTCTGGACGTTATCGACCGTGTCGATTCCCCACCAGGCGCCGCTCGATGTCGCTACCTGCGGCGCGCCGCGGTGGGGTATCACGTCTGCCGCGCGAGCGGTGTGGGTGGTCGACAGGGCGACGAGCGCCATCGTCGCGAGGGCAATGCTCGACACACGCGCAGCACTGTGAGCCATCGATCGCCCTCCTCGAAATCTACGATGCCACCGGTACTCCGATGGAGCCGGCCCATCCTACGCGCATCGCTAGGATCGTCCGGTGGGGACCCCGCCGACGCGAGTCGCGATCAGAGCAGCGTCGCCGTCCGATGTCCAGGCGATCGCCTCGCTGCATCTTGCGAGCTGGTGGGCCGCGTACCGAGGGATCGTCCCCGACGCCTTCCGCACCGCGATCACGCTGGAGAGCCGGATCGCCCGCTGGCGGCGAGCACTCTCATCGTCGGAATCACCGCTGACCGAGACCATCGTGGCCGTCGATGGCGACACCATCCAGGGGGTGTGCAGCTCCGGCCCCCGGTGGCGCCGTGCTCTGGGTGCTCCGCGACAACCCGAACGCGCGCCACTTTTACGAGGCGCAGGGGTGGTCGGTGACCGGCGGGGAGATGGTCGAGGACCGGGACGGCTACGCAATACCGGAGACGAGGTACGCGGTCACCTTCGCCCCCTGAGGTCCGAGAAGGTGCCACGCTCTTCGGACGCCACCAACTGGCGCGAAAGTTCTGCGAGGATCACAGCGGGAGACACCGGATCGCGTAGTCAGGCGATCGCCGTGTTGTAGTAGGGGGTACTGCTCACCGGCGCGATATCGATCCACAGCGACGCGTGGAAACCGCCGCACAGCGTCATGGGTGGGCCCGCGAGTGTCACTGCCCGGCCGCCTCCTGGAGGCGTGATCAGCAGACTCTGGGTCGCCGAGCACGGTGTAGGGCCGTTGGGAACATCCGAGTCCTCGAAGGCGACGTAGGCGGACTGCCCCGGTCGCAGTGTCACCAGGCGCACCACCGGCAGCGTGCCGTTGTTGTTGTTGAGGATTGGGCCGCCGGCGCTGTGGGTCACGCCGAGACGCACGATGCGACCGGCGACGACTCCCTCAAGATTCACGTAGCCCTTGAAGGTGCAGTCAGCGCTGCCGTTGTTGCGCAGCGCGATGTCACCGCCGAGCGTTCCCGCCGCGCCGTCGCGGTCGTAGAGGCGTGCACTGAGAACACCCGCGCTACATGGCTGGATGCCGGCGAGCGCGGGGGAGGGAGTCGGCGATGGTGTCGGAGTGGGTTGTAGCAACGGCGAGGGTGAGAACGACGGCGACGGGAGGATGACCGGTACCGAGGCGGCAGGAGCCGGATGGCCGCCCGGCAAGTTGTCATTGCGCAGCGCCAGGCTCACACCGAGTGCGCCGCCCACGACGAGGACGACCGTCGCGGCGGCGATCACCGCGCCGACTCGCGGTCCAACTCGGAACCCGAAGCCGCCGTGCTGCGCCCGACCGCCTGCGGTGACCGTGGCAAGCGCTCGCTGCTCGGCCTCGGGGCCAGGAACTCGCGGGTCGATGGCTCGGTGCAGTTGCGCTCGCAGCGTGTCTTCGAGGTTTTCGTCATTCATGGGCGTGTCTCCGGTGGGGTGAGCGTTGCGGCAAGCGCGGCGAGGCCGCGCCGCACCCGGGATCGAGCGGCTTCCACGCTGCAGCCGCACGTGGCTGCGACCTCCTCGAATGAGAGGTCGAGGTAGTAGCGGAGCACCACTGCGAGCCGGATGGCGTGGGGAAGCCGGCGCAGCGCACGGGACAGATCCAGGCTGCCGGCGGCATCCGAAGTCAGCGCGGGGACGTCGGGAGGCTGGGCAAAGCGCAGCACGGTTGCCCAGCGAGCGCGACGGGTCTCGCGACACTGGTTGGCGACGATGGCCAGGAACCAAGGGCGCAGGTCCGTGCCAGGCTGCCGGTTTCCGCGGCGTCTCCATGCGCGCAGTGCCGCCTCCTGCACTGCATCCTCGGAGTCGGTCCTGTCCAGGCGCATGGCGGTCGCAAGGCGCATCGCCATGCCCAGCAACGGCCGCAACTCAGCCTCGAAGCTCATGTTCTGCTCGGCGAGATGCTGATCGATCGTTGCAGTTGACCACGCCGGGTCGGACTGGGCAGCGGCTGGGGTCACGCTCCTTATACGGGACTATCACCGGAAAGCGGCCGAGTCCGATGACCTGTGCGACCGGCGGCCAGCCTGGGCATGAGTGTGAATCTCCACTGGGTCCTTGCGGTACCGACCCCGACCAGTCCTGCCGCTGCTCTACCTCGCGGGGGTTCCGGCGCAACCGGCCGCACCCCGGAGGTGCTCGTCGACGGCTACCCCTTCAGCCCCTCTCGATGACCTCGTGCACGCTCGACGCCGGTGGTTCCGGTCGGCACGATGTTGCGGCGTCGGCCGCCGAGTTCCCCCGATCCCGCACTGGCCCCGCCCAACGACGAGACCAACGCCTGACCGGTCTAGCCGGCGCAGAGATTCACGTGCTTGGCGGTGAGGATGTTCGCGACCGCGCTCACCAGGCGCGAGCGGGGAAGCGTCCCCGCGTTGACCGCCGCCACCAGTGCCGCCGCGGTTGAGGCGGTGAGCGATGCGACCTGCGCCGACGCCGCTGTGTAGAGAACCATGTCCGCGCCTGCCGTGATCGACGCAACCACCGCCCTGGGAACGGCGTACCCGATGTCGACGAGCGCCCCGGCCGAGAGCGAGTCGGTGATCACCAGACCCTGGAACCCGAGCTGCCGGCGCAGCAAGGTGGTCATCACGGCCGGCGAAATGCTGGCAGGCAGCGTCGTCAATCCTGGGACGCTGGCGTTGGCGATCATCACCACCGGCACGCCGGCTGCGATTGCGCTCTGGAACGGCAGGAGGCCGGCGTGCTGCAGGACGCTCCACGGCTGCGTCGTCGCGGGCGAGACGTCGGTGTTGGCGGATGCCTGGCCGAGTCCCGGGAAATGCTTGACGACCGGTATCACGCCACCGGCCTCGAGCCCTTGGAGGAATGCGACGCCGTCCGCAGCGGCCACGCTCGCGTTGAGGCTGAACGATCGCGTGCCGTCCGGGTCTCGGTTGTTGGGTCCGACGCCGTTGTCGAGGTCCAGCACCGGCGCCAGGTCCATGGTGATCCCGGCCGCGTGCATGCGGAGCGACACGGTGGTGACGACCTGGCGGATCTGCGCCGCCGACATCGTCGATGCCATCTGCCTCGCCGAGGGCAACGATCCCACGAGATTCGCCATCCGCTGCACCACGCCCCCTTCCTCGTCGGTCATCACGAAGGGCGCGATGCCGCCGGGAGCGGAGAGGGAGAGCGCATGAAGGCTGGAGCCGAGGTTCGCCGGGGCGGAGGAGCCAAAGAGGATCACCCCGCCGGCGCCGGCAGCGATCTCGGCGTTGACGGCTGCGACGTTCGATTCCTCGACCGGGATCACGAGCGTCTGCTCCGCAAGCCGGGTGAGGCTCCAGGTTGCGAGCACGCTCGGGTTCGTGCAGACGTTCGGCGTCGGTGTCGGGGCGAGTGTTGGTGTCGGCGAGGCCGAGCCAGACGGCGTCGAGGTCGGCACCGCCGACCCGGACGGGGTCGTCGTTGAGGTGCCTGGCAGTGCGCAAGAAGCCAGAATCGTGGTGGCTGCCGCGACGGCGAGGAGCCCGGGCGCAATTGTTCGCATGCCGGTTATACGGACGGCATGACAAAAAGGGCTCGGATCAACTCGAGCAGGCGATTACGCCTCGGAAAGCGACCCGGCTGTCTGCAGGGCGGGCTCGTCAGAGAAGTCTCGGTGTGTGTCCGGAGGCATCGGCAACGCCACCTCGCCGGAGATCTCGCGCAGGGTGCGGCCGCTGGCCCGGATGTAGACCCAGGCGGCGCCGAGGCCGACCACGCAGGCCAGGAGCACGATCCCGATCCAGAGCGTCGGCACGTTGACCAGCTTG
>Ga0182024_10012642_pt1 | contig 16662 bp, 14 predicted proteins | sample P32metaG_FD_120480 | JGI IMG/M metagenome (GOLD analysis project Ga0182024, IMG submission 120480) | Permafrost microbial communities from Stordalen Mire, Sweden - P3-2 metaG (Illumina Assembly) | ecosystem: Environmental > Terrestrial > Soil > Wetlands > Permafrost | place: Sweden: Stordalen... | reverse complement strand
TTCTATATCGCCCTGAAGGAGGCCGGCGACCAAACCGAATTGGTGCTCTATCCGAATGAAGGCCACGGCATCCGCGGGACGGGACATCAGGTGGACAAACTCACCCGCAGTATGCAGTGGTATGACAAGTACTTTGCGCCGCCCCCGACAGACGAGCGTCAGCACACACCGGTCGGGAACTGACGCGTGCCATCGCCCTACGGTCGCAGTCATGCCGGCGCCGTGGGGCCGCAGAGCGGTGTGCCGGCGCATCGGCCGCAACAGCACGTCTCCTGTTACGGGGCGAGCGCAGACTGATCGGCCCGCACGTGTGCTGAGATCCCCCCGCGCTTCGGCTTTCTAGACCTACTGCGAGCCGGGCATCGCGCAACAGCCGTCCGAGCCGGTGGCCTGACCCCGTAGCGTCCGAATCCCCTCCTGTCCGATGATCGGGGTCATGAGCAACGCGGAGACGGGATCGGCCCACCACCACCCGGCAAGCGCGTTGAGGGCCAGACCGCCGAGGAGAATCGCCGAGAGGTAGGCGCAGAGCGACGATTGCGCAGCGTCGCTCGTCAGCGCACGGCTTCCCAGACCAACGGCAACACGCCGTTTCGCGCGGGCGAGAATCGGCATAGCGATGAGCGACAGGATCGCCACGGCGATGCCGAGCCCGCTCGGATGCGGCGGAACGTGGCGAATGATGGTCACAGACGCATCGACCAACACATAGAGCACGAGCCCGAGAAAGCATACGCCGATGATGCGGCCCGCGAGCCGTTCGGCGCGGACCCGTTTAGCGGCGTCCCTGTCTGCCGAGAGGCGCCAGAGCGCGGCGAGTCCGGATACGAACTCGATGACGCTGTCAGCGCCGTACCCGAGGAGCGCCACACTTCCGGCGGCGACCCCGGCGGAAAGCGATACTCCAGCCTCGACGCTTACGACGACTAGCGCAATGACGCTGAGTGCGAGTCCCCGCCGCACAAGTCGCGCGCGCACCTGGTCATGGTCGAACGGCAAGGAGGGCAGCGCGTCCAGGAGCATGTGGGAATGTATGGGCCGCTGGGCGCCCATCCAACCTCGAACGGGAGCCGCCTGCGTCGCGCTGCCAAATCAGCTCGACAAATGGCTGACCAACGGTGGATAGACCGTCACGGCAACGTCGCGTTGCGCAATCCTCGACGCCAGTTTGCTCCACCCGCGGTCAGTCGGTCCGAGCTGAACCGATGCCCAGCTAGAGCCTTTGTCGCCAGGGGCGGCCTTCAGCTGTTTACACGCGACAGGTGTAGACGCATGCTGGCGGAAGATTCCAGATGACCCGCTCCGACGCGACGTGGCGGAAGTGCGCTTTCAGAAACTCCTTCTCCTGGAAACGAGGCAGACCCAGTGAGGAAACCCAGTTCGGCTCACCGTTGGCGTGCAAGTATTGATACTGCGTCAGCACACCGTCGCGAGTGAGATGGGCGGCGGCCTGCGTCATGATGATCGACCGTTGAGATGAGTGCATACTGGTCAGGCCAAGGGACGACACAATTGCGTCCGCGCGGCTGATGCCGCACTGGCTTAGCAGGGTACCCAGCTGCTCCGCTTGTCCGAGGATTGGAACAAAACGGGAGTCCCGAGTCGTCCGCCCGACGTGGTTTACGAAGGCCGGATTCAGATCGAGACCCAGCAAAACGGCGTTCGGTTTCAACCGCCGGAGAATCTCCTTCGTAATCGCGCCGGTGCCGACCCCGAGCTCGACAATCACCTTGGCGGCGCCAAAGTCGATGGCCCGTAAGAGAGCGGAGGCTAGGAACCGGGAGCTTGGGAACAGCGAAGCCGTGACGGACAGCGATCGCAGCGCCTGGGAAAAGAACAGGGTGTAGTCGCGGCCGAGGCGTTGCCGACGTGCAGGCCATCTGCGTCTCGCCGAGACTTCTGACTCTATGTGTACCGGCAGACTGGTATCCAAACGGGTTCTCCTCTGATTGAAACGGCGACTGAAGTAACCACAGGCACCCTCGTCGCAAACCGCTCGGACTGAGGATAAGGGCCGCCGCGGGCGGGACCATGATACCTTGCTATTATGGGTCCCGGTTCGATTCCGGCGCGCGCCTCTTTGACGCCGCCAAGCTATGGCTTGGGCGACATCGCCGGGCGCGCGATGAGCCGCTGGAAGCGCGAGTCACTCTTGAGCGGCGCCCACGTCGGGTCGATCGTCAGCCACGCCGGCGAGATGAAGTACGGCTTGGCGAGCAGTGCGTCGATCTGGTCGAGCGCGCGCGGATGATCGCCGAGTGCGATATAGAGCCGCGCCAGGACGTGCCGGGCGTATGGGATGTTGAGGTATTGGTTGCCCGTCGCCTGGGCCAGCGCCAGACCGCGCTCCCCCTCCCGCACCGCGGTCGCGCGCTGTCCGAGGTAGGCCAGGACAAGCCCCAGAAATTGATGTCGCTGGAAGTCGTCCGGCGTCGCCTTAAGCTGCGCCTCGTACGCCACCCGCGACGAGTCGGCGTAACGACGCGCCCGTACTGTATCACCGGCCAGCCAGTAAAGCTCGGCCCGCACCATCCCCCAGACCCCGCGGTCGTCATCGAACGCCGACGGGGGTAGCGTTAGCACGAGCGCACGGTCCGCACTGTCCAGCGCCCAATAGAGGTCGTAGTAGGTAGCCATGAACGCGGCCAGCGTCGTCCGATCGAGCGTCGGTGGGACGTCGCGCAGATCGGCTCGAGCGCCCGTCAAATCGCCCTCGCCCAGCCGACTCATCGCGCGACACTGGATGAGGCCCAGATAGGCCGGCGCGATCGTGAGTCCCAACTCCGCTTCTCCGCGGGCCTCGGGGTAGCGGCGATCCCAAAGCAGGAGCAGGGTCGCAATTGCTGCAGCCGGCGGTGACCGTGGGTCGAGTGCCACCGCTTGCCGAGCGTGACCGATTGCGGACGCCCACTGGCCCACGGCCGCATCAGCTTCCGCCAAGTTGCGGACTGCAACGGAGGACGAAGGCGCGAGCCGCAGAGCGGTCTCGTAGGCGCCGCGGGCCGCCGCCGGGTTGTTGGCGATGTCAAGGCTGTAGGTCCCGCGAGCGAGGTATCCCTCGGGCGCGCGGGGAGCCAGGGCGACCGCGCGCTCGGCCGCTTGACGCGCGGCCTGGGCGTCGGTCCGGGTTGGCGTCGAGTTGAAGTAGAGGTCCTCATGGAGCGCCGATACGCGTGCCCATGCCAGGGCGAAGGTCGAGTCGAGAGCCACTGCCTGCTCGGCGGCCGCCAGCGCGCGTCGCAACGTCGCCGGGTCGACGCCAGCGAGCGTCGTGCTCCGCAGATAGGCGTCATAGGCGGCCAGGTTCTGTGTGGGCCGGGCGGCGAGCTGCGTCTGGGCCGGCGGGGTTAAGACCACACCCAGCTTGTCGGCGACGTGGCTCGCGACGGCCGCCTGCACGTCGAAGACATCGGCTAACGTCGTATCGTACGACTGCTGCCACCTGGTTTCTGGCGCGGCACCATCCCGCACTTCGACCAGCTCCGGGCTCACTCGGACGCGCCGCGTGCCATTGGCCCCTTGCTCCCACTGGACGCGACCGGTCAATAGATAACGTACGCCGAGTTCGCGACCGATCTGGTCCTGCGGCTTGCTCGCGTGCCGGTACTGATTGGAGCTCGCCGAGGCGATGAGACGGAGCGCGGGCAGGGCGGAGAGCTTGCTCCGGATCTCGTCCGTGATCCCGTCGGCGAAGTACGCGTTCGCGGTATCGCCTTCGTTGTCGAAGGGCAGGACGGCGAGTCCCACCGGGCCCGCTGCAGCTGACGCCCCGCCAGTGTTGTACTGCCGCCAGGCGAAGAGCGCACCGACGCCAACGAGAAACCCAACGCTGAGGAGGGCAACACCCATCGGCACGCGGCGGCCTGGGATGCGCGCCGTCGCGCCTGTCCGCTCGGCGGTGGCCAGCGCCTCGGCGAACGCACCCGCCGTCGCCCACCGGTCGGCCGGCACCCGTGCGAGCGCGCGGTGGAGCGCCGTGTCAATCGCGGGCGAGACGGCCGGCCGTAGCACTCGCACCGACGGCGCGTCGGTGGAGAGCATCTTCGCCACCACCGCCTGCGCCGAACTCCCGACAAACGGTGGCTCGCCGGCGAGCATCTCGTAGCACACCGCGCCGAGCGCATACACGTCGCTCCGCGCATCGAGCGTTCGTTCCCCCGCCGTCTGCTCGGGACTCATGTACTGCGGCGTCCCTACCGCGAGCCCCGTCTCGGTCAATCCCGTCAGGTCCGTAGGTGTGGCCAGTGCCCGCGCGATTCCGAAGTCGGCCAGGAGCGCCTCGCCCTGTGTCGTGAGCAGCACGTTCTCGGGCTTGACGTCCCGATGGAGCACGCCGTGCTCGTGCGCGTACTGTAGGGCGCTCGCCACTTCGCGCGTGATGCGCAGCGCATCGTCCGCCGGCAACTGCCGTTCGCGCCGCAGCCGGTCGCGGAGCGACTCGCCCTCGACGTAGGGCATGGTGAACCAGAGCTGCCTCGCGGGGGTCTCGCCGGAGTCGAAGACGGACAAGATGTGCGGGTGCTGGAGCCGGGCTGCCAACTCGATCTCCCGGCGGAAGCGTTCGGGGCCGAGCGTGGCGGCCAGCTCCGGGAGGAGCACCTTGAGCGCGACCGCGCGGTGGTGCTTCGTGTCCTGGGCGAGGTAGACGGTGGCCATGCCGCCCCGGCCCAGCTCGCGCTCGAGGGTGTACTGTGCGCCGAGTGCCGTCTGGAGCTGGTCCAGCCCGTCCGACGTCGCCACCGCGGAGCCGCCGAGGAGAGAGTGCTCGAAGCTACGGCGGCTTCCTGGATCGGGCTACGCCCCCACCGGCGATGTCGGTCGCGCTCGACGGCTTCGGCAAGCTCTACGTCGGCGATGGAGTGGCCAACCCCTTTGCCAATGACACCACCACGATTGGCCCTGACATCTTGATCTACTCGGCTGGCGCAAACGGGAACGTGAGTCCGCTGGCGAGCATTGGTGGCAGCAACACTGGGCTGCAAGATCCTCAGGGTATCGCGGTCGAAGCGCCCGTGAGTGCCTTCGCTCGCTATGATGGCGACGCACGCCACACCACTGCTCGGGTTGCTATCGCACTGGCTGGGGTGTCCCATATATTGGTGCCCCACCGCACCTCGCGGTACTCGCGCTCCCTCGGTCGCCCCTATTCCACGACCCGGGCCGCCGCGCCGCTGTTACGCGGACGCCATGATGAGCCACGCCGCACCGACCGTGATCCGGATCGAGGATGCCTCGCGCCTCCTTGTCGATCAGGTGCGCGACTACGCCATGTACGTGCTGGACCCCTCCGGACGGGTCCTGACCTGGAATGCAGGGGCCCAACGTCTCAAGGGCTACGCTGAAAGCGAGATCATCGGACAACACTTTTCGGTCTTCTATCTGAACAGCGACGTCGAAGCCGGAAAGCCCGAACACGGCCTGGAGGTCGCGAGGCGTCGCGGTCGCTTCGAGGACGAGGGCTGGCGCGTGCGGAAGGACGGCTCGCTCATCTGGGCCGATGTCGTCATCACCGCGCTCCACAACGAACAATACGAGCTCGTAGGGTTTGCAAAGGTCACGCGGGACCTCACCGAGCGCCGCGCGAGGATGGAAGAGGCGCTGGCTAATGCTCGACGAGTCGCCACCGAGGCGGCGGGTAGGGCAGCCGCGGAAGCCCGCGCCGGCGAGCTCGCCGCGACGAATGAGGCGCTGCAAGACCAGGCGAGCCAACTCGAGGAGCAGGCAGTGCAGCTCGAGGAGCAGGCAACCGAGTTGGAAGAGCAGACCACCTCACTGCGGGAGCAGGCGGACGAGCTCGAAAAGGCGAACCGCACGTTGCGCGGGTTGATCGATGGATCTCCCCTGGCGATTGCCGCAGTGGACGCCGATGGCAAGGTTCTCAGTTGGAACGCGGTGGCAGAGCGAATGTTCGGCTGGACGAGCGAGGAAGTGCTGACCCATCCCCTTCCCAACGTGCCGGAGGACAAGCAGGAAGAGAGCGCGGCGTTCCGCCAGCGCCTCCTATTAGGCCAGAGCTACAGTGACCTGGTCACGACGCGGCAACGAAGGGATGGGACACGGATCGAGGTCAGCGTGTCGACTGCTCCTCTTCGCGACGTCTCGGACACGGCCGTCGGCGTCATCTTCATGTACAGTGAAGTGACTGAACGCCGGCACCTCGAGGAGCAGCTTCGGCAGGCGCAGAAGATGGAAGCCGTGGGCCAACTCGCAGGGGGCGTCGCCCACGACTTCAACAACATTCTCGCAGTCATCATGAGCTACGGTGACCTCATGCTCGCGGAGCTCGGGGCCGACGCTCCGATGAGCGCCGACCTGCGCGAGGTGACTGCTGCCGCCGCTCGAGCAGCCGGCCTCACGCGCCAACTGCTGGCCTTCAGCCGCCGCCAGTTGCTGCAGCCGCATGTCGTCCAGCTGAACGCGCTCATCACGAATCTGGAGAAGATGCTGCGGCGGCTGCTCCGCGAGAGCATTGAGCTGACGATGAAACTGGACCCCGCCCTGGGCTACGTGTATGCGGACGCCGGACAGGTCGAGCAGGTCCTCGTCAACCTGGTGGTCAACGCCCGCGATGCCATCCGGCACGCCGGCGACATCTCGATCGCAACCTCCAACGTGCAACTCGACGCGGAGTACGGGCGCCTTCATTCTGGCGCGCCGGCCGGTGCCTACGTCAGAGTGAGCATCAGCGATACGGGCTCCGGCATGACGCCGGAAGTCCAAGAGCGGATGTTCGAGCCGTTCTTCACCACGAAGGAGCGCGACCGCGGCACCGGGCTCGGCCTGTCAACGGCGTACGGGATCATCAAGCAATCCGGTGGCTACGTCAGGTGCGACAGCGAGCCGGGGAAAGGAAGCACATTCACGATTTATCTGCCTCGCGTCGAGTCAGCGGATGATCCGATGCCCATGGCGGCGACGGCGCCGGCCAGTCGTGGGTCGGAGACGATCCTGCTCGTTGAGGATGAGGCACCCGTCCGGCTCGTGGCAAGCCGGATCCTCCGGCAGGGTGGCTACACCGTGATCGAGGCGCCGGACGGGGCGGCGGCGGTCGCACTGTGCGCGGCCCACGAGGGTCCGATGGATCTCGTCGTCACCGATATGGTGATGCCCGGTATGACCGCGCACGAACTGGCCGCCGAGGTCCGTGCGATCCGTCCTGGGACCCGAGTCCTGTTCATGTCGGGGTATACGGAGGACGCTGCCGTCCGGCAACGATTCCTCGATCCCGGCGCGGCGTTCCTCGAAAAGCCGTTTACGGTGCAGACTCTGACTCGTGCGGTGCAGAGCGCGCTCTCCAAGACCTGATCGCAGAGGCCGGTGGCGCAGTGCGTCCCGACACATCAATACGTGCAACAGGACCGCGTGCTGGTCCTCGGGACACCAACGGTCAAGGCGCACCGGCCGGCCTGCCTGGCGCACCTTTGGCGGCGTGGGCCGCAATCGCAGCCCGGAGTGCGTCAAGCGTCGCGAATGCATATTGGGCGAGTGGTCGTGCCATATAGCGTCGCCAGTACCAGACCGTTGAAACACCATATTTGGCCGAATCCGAATCGCTCGCCACGCCAGGGACCGCGCTTGCCATGACAGCCGCTATTCCAGCAATGCGGCGACTGTGGAAGTGTGTTACGGCTTGCCTGATGTGGCGCGCGTCAGCGCTCCAACGTGCCGGGCGATGGCGAACTTCGCGCCGAACATATGCGCGTTGGTGTCGCCGATCAGTTGTGAGCTGGAGCTGGCCGGCTCTCCCGGCCGGTGATCTCCGCGGCCTCGATGCGAAAGACGACGGTGCGAAACGGGACCGGATCATTCGGCGTCAATGTGCCCGGCACGAGCTCACGGAGCGCGGCGATTCCGCGATCCCAGGCCGCGTGCTCCGAGGGCGGCGCGACATCGTACGAGTACCAGCCGCCGCGCACGACAACACTACGCCACTCGAGCAGGCCGGCGACCTCATCGACCTCGAGCGCGACCCAGTGATTGTGCATTATGATGCCGAGCTTGGCCCCGTGCGAGGTGCGGCCATAGAGCCACCCGTCGAGAAAGACGTAGTGGAGAGGCGCGATGTCGACGCGGCCCTGCAACGCATAGGCGACGCGACCGACGTGGTTCCGGGCGAGGATCACCTCGCATTCGCCGCGGCCGAGGGACCGGATGACCGGCGAGGGTTGGAAGTGCGGCTCGGAGGTTGGCTTAGGTTTCATGGTCAGCGTCCGTAAACGGCAAGTATCTCTCGCGCACGGGGCGTGTAATACAGCGGGCCGGGAGCCGCCGCAAGGCGGCCGGGTCGAAGTCAGGGGATATTATCGGGCAGTGACCGAGGCCAACGAGCCAGACTCCACAGGCGGCGCCCAGCGATGTATGTCGCGACGGCCGATCACGTTCAAGTGCGTGCGCGTCGCAGTGACAGGGCGTTGACGGCGACGAAAATCTACGAGCCGGACATGAGGAGTGCCGAGACCTGCTGCGAAACTGACGCGCGGTCAGCCGTTCCCTGTCAGGCAACCCCCGGCAGCAGGTCTGCCGAACGCCGGCGCGCAATCCGTTCGCACAATACTATCCTTTCAGTACTCCATCACTGCAGAGTCTGGATGCCACATCCCTTGGGCCACGGCGCCATCCGATCCCGATAGTACTGGCCTGACCCAACAGGAAGCGCCGCGTCGCGGCGTAACGCGATTGCAACGGCGGCGGCCATGGAGGCCGGCGCCCCAGATCGTCGACATTCACCACTGGTGAGTATGCCATCAACGACGCGTCGAGCCTATGCACGACGCGGGTGAAGTGCTTGGCCAATGCGATCCGGAGACCGGCGCTCGCTGCCCGTCAGCGCATTTCCGACCGGTGTTGGAGCTGGGCGCGGGCGGCGCGATGCGTCAGCCGGCGCGAGTGGTGCTGCGACTGCAGCCACGTTCGCATCACCTCGGCGTCTCGAACCGTGCCGGCTGCACGGCTGATCCGCTTCAGTCAGCGGCGCGTTTGCGCAGATTTTCGCGGGCGGAGGTATGAGCGGTACGCCCCGAGCCAAGTCCGGAGCCGGCGGACGGCAATCCGAAAGTCGTGGAGCGCGCTGGCATCTGCCGGATCGACCAGACGCTCGTGGCCGTTCACCGTCCCGCAGAGCAATTGCCGGGCAACGAGCCGGGTGGCGCACTCGGCCGGAGATCGAGGAAATCGGGAGGCAGATCCAACTCAGAGCCGGGCATCGGTCATCCAAGACGGGGTTGGCCGGCAGCTACACGAGCAACCGGCCAACCGCCGCACGGGTGCGGTCTAGAGTTTCACCACCAGCTCATCGTTCACGAATCGAACGCCTGGTGCGTTCCAGGCAGCACGCGACGCGTCATCACGCTCTGCCCATGAGCGCACAGTCCCAGTGAGCGTAACCGTATCGTCGCGAGTGGTCACGCTGATCCCCTTGGCGTCCAGCTCGACGTTGCGCGCCAAAGCGGCTTCGATCTTCCCTTTCACATCCGCCGCCTTGACTGCGGCGGGCGGATGGATCTCGATCATGTTGGTCACACCGGTCACGCCGGCGAGGTACCGGACTGTGCGCTCCGCCGCGGCCTTCTGAAAGTACCACTCGACCTTTCCCGACAGCGTGATCCAGCCCTGGCGCACGACGAGGGTCACACCATCCGGCACCTCCACGTCCCATGCGACCGCCGTAGCCGCTGCGCGGGCCACATCGGAATCCGTCCGCTCATAGGCTCCAGGGACCGCGACCGTGAGATCGTCCGCGATCGCGCGGACGCCAGCGACGCGCTCCACCGCACGCTCGGCGGCGAATTTCTGGGCGTAGGTGTCGAGCTTTCCGGTCAACGTCACGACGCCATCTTTCACCGCCACTCCGATGCCCGCCGCCTTCACACTGGGTTCCCACCGCAGCTCGGCCAGCGTGTTCTGTTGAAGCTGCGAGTCGGTCAACATAACTCCTCCTTTCGTTTGTGAATGAAGTACTCGAACGGAACTGCCCGTGAGCACCTCCGTATGATCGAGTCGCGCTGACGTCCGCGGTGTCAGGCCGGGAGGAAGCCGCTGTGGGGCGATGCCGGTCAGGGAAATGCCGGCATCGCTGGGCCTAGACCCTGACAGCGTGCCACTACCGAGCTGGGCACATTTGGGGGTCGCGGCGCGCGACTTTGTGCCATGGACCTTGTGCCATCACAGTTGCGTTCCCGTCGCGCTGGCCGCGGAAGAGACCGCTGGAGGACCCGGCGGACGAATATTCACCACAGGAGGACGCGGTATGCAGAGCATTGTCCTGGCAACGCACGGTGGTGTGAGCTCGGATGGTGCCGTGCGGGTCGCCTCGTTGCTGGCAGCCCGGTTGCGGGTCCCGCTGATTCCGCTCGTCGTCTATGCGCCCATCCGGGTCGTGGATTACGGCTTCGGTGCCACCTACATACCGTCGGCCGAAGACGAGGCCGCGGTGGAAACTGCGCTCGTCGAGAGCGTAACGGAGCAGCTTCGGCGGTGCGAAATCAGCTCGCCGGCCCCCGCTGCGCGAACGGGGATAATTCCAGCCGAGATCGCCGCTCTGGCACGGGCCGAGGGCGCCGGTCTCATCGTGACCGGACTCGGGGCGCACAGTATCGTGGACCGGACCCTCGGTGGCGAGACGGCCCTGCACCTCGCGCAGGACGCGATGGCGCCGGTCCTGGCCGTTCCCGCATCTGCGACCGCGATTCCACGGCGGGTGATCGCCGCGATCGACTTCAGTGCCACGAGCGTGCTTGCGGCGCGCACCGCCGCCGGCTGGCTTCGCGCCGGGGACGAGTTGCACCTCGTGTCCGTCGCGCCCAAGCCTCGCCGCAGCGACCGCGCCGTGCCGGCCATCCAGCCGGTCGTTGACCGGCTGACGAAGGCCGGAGAAGAACTTGGTGTCGCGCCCGGCGTTCGCGTGCAGTCGACGGGGGTCTTTGGCGATCCGGCCCGGACATTACTTGATCATGCGCAACGGATCGATGCGGATCTCATTGCGCTGGGGAGCCACGGATACGGCGCAGTCAAGCGCCTCGTGGTGGGCAGCGTCGCGTCGAAGATCATTCGCGTGGCGACCTGCGCGGTGCTGGTTGCGCCGATCGGGTGCCTCGAGACCTGACGTCATTCAGGCTGGGAACTGGATCCGATCGAGATCGCCCGGCGGCGGCAATCCGGCCGGCCCGTCGTCACGTGGCTGGCGCGGCCGCCGGCCGTCGTGTCGCCCGCGCGATCACCTGTTGCAGTTGCGCGCGCGAGCCTACGACAATCAACGTATCTCCAGACGCCAGCCGGAGATCCGGCGGCGGATTGGTAACGAGCCGGCGGTCGGCGCTGCCTCGGATCGCGACCACGTTCGGCAGCCCGGCGGTGCGGGGCAGTTCCGCGCCGAGCCGTTGCCCCACGACCGGACTATTGCCGGCGATCGTTACCTCCTCGATCCAGAGGTCGGCGTGTTCTGCATCGCGGATCGCGTCGAGGAACTCGACGATGCCTGGCGACACCAACTGCGTCGCGATGCGATGGGCGCCAATGGCATACGGCGACACGACGCGCGACGCTCCGGCGCGGAGCAGCTTCGGCTCCGACTCTGGTTGGTTGGCGCGGGCGACGATCGGGAGACGCGAATTGAGTGCGCGGGCAGAGAGCACGATCACCAGATTTGTCGCATCACTGCCGGTGCCAGCGACGAGACCGTGCGCCCGGCGGACGCCGGCCGCCAAAAGGACGCCATCGTCCGTTGCGTCCCCATGTACGATGTGCATCGCGTCTGGGGTGCCCGGGGCCGGTGGATCGTGGTCGATCGCGACGACCCCCCGCTTCCGCCGGAGCAATCCCGCCGCGACCTCGTGACCGACGCGGCCGTATCCGCAAATGACGTAATGCTCTGACAGGGCCGCGATTTCGTGTGGCATACGTTTCGGACCTCAGCGCGGCGAGCGGGACTTTCCTATCGACTGGCCAGCCGCGGGGCGCGCGGTGCCTGGCTTCCCCATCGCGCGGGCGCCCAGTTGCTGCACGGCGGCTTGGGGCCCGAGCGCGACGAGCGTATCACCGGCAGCGAGTCGCGCATCGAGGCTTGGATTCGTGACATATGCTCCACCGGCCGCCTGCCGCATCGCGACGACGTTCACTGCATGCTTCGCCAGTGGCAGTGCGTCCCTTAGCGTGTGCCCGGCCAGCGGACTCGTGGCATCGATCGTTGCGACCTCGAGCCACAAGTCCAGTTGCTCGGCGTGCATCACCGTGTCGAGGAACGTGGTTACACCTGGCGAGAGCAGCTCGGATACAATTCGGTGGGCGCCGATCGAGTACGGTGACACCACATAGGTCGCTCCTGCGCGTGTGAGATTAAGTTCAGCGGCCGCATTGCTGGAGCGGGCGACGATCTCCAGTCCTGGGTGGATAGCGCGCGCAGACAGCGTGATGTCCACATTGGTGGGGTCCGACCCCGTGGCGGCGACGAGGCCTCGCGCGCGCATCAGGGCCGCCCGACTCAGAACGTCGTCATCTGTCGCGTCCCCAGCAATGAGCGGCACCCCCTCTCCCGCGTCCGCGACCTCCCGCTCTATGACCACGACCGGGCAGCCACGCCGGCGGAGATCAGCGACAACTTGCCGGCCCACTCGCCCGTATCCACATACGACGTAGTGGTTGGACAATCGGCCGATGGCCCGTTGCATGCGCTGGCGTTGAAAAACCCCGGTCAGAACGCCGCCCATCACGTACTCGCCGAGCGCGGATACCAGGTACGCCGCGAGCGAGACCCCGGTGATGATCAGCGCGATCGTGAAGGCCCGGCCGCTGGTGGAGAGCGGATGTGGCGCATCCAATCCCACGGTGGAGAGGATGACGACCGCCATGAACAGCGCGTCGGTGAACGTCCACCCCTCGATGAGCATGTATCCCGCGGTCCCCACGGCGGCGAGCATTGTGAGGAGCGTCATCGCCCGAACGATCCGGTGCGACCACCAGTGGGTCATCGCGTGACTGTCATTCGAACTGGAGGACCGCGGGCTCACGGGAGCGCGGGAGCGGTATTAGCGGGCGGCGGATCGGCGGTCAAATGGCGGCTCCCGCCAGCGCCGGCCGCGACACGTAGATCGCCCAGGGCGGGATTCGGGTCTCGTTCACCCACACATATGGTTCGTCACCGCCGGCCAGCGGCCGGAGAACCTGGATCACCCGGAGGCCCGACGCTCGATACAGCGCCTGATAGGATTCGTCGGTGCAGAACACATCGTCGACCGGCCTCAGATCGGGTTGATCGGTATTGATCGTGCGCACGACATCACCGATCCGGGCGCTGAGGTTGTCCGGGAAGTCCTTGGTCGAAAACGACGCCCATTCGTAGTGGTAAATCTCGGGCGTCGACACGATGCTGACCAGAGTTCCTGCCGGCGCCAGGAGCGCACGGAGATCGTGAAGGATTCCCGGCTTGAGCGCCGCCGGGATGTTGTCGAACGTGAAGGCCGATAGCACGAGGCCGAACGATCCGCCCTTCAATCCCGCGAAATCATCCGCTGGCGTGAGGCGATAGTCGCCGCCCGGGTCCCTGGCCCGTGCGATTCGCAGCATCTCCTCCGAGATGTCGACTCCGGTCATGACGAACCCGAGCTGCCGCAGGAACCGGGTCGACCGGCCGGTGCCACACCCGAAGTCGAGCGCCCGCGTCCCGGTGACATGCTGCGCCAGGATTGCGGGGAGGTCGCGGTATGCGAGGTAATACGTGTTGGCGAACTCCAGCGCGTCGTACGAGTTCGCCCGGCTCCCGTCGGCATAACTGTTCACGAAGTCCACGGCGTCCCCGGATGGCGTCGGTTGGCGCTCCCGGATTGTGAGCTGGGAGGTAAAGTCATCGGTGCGGAGGTTCTGCAATTGCAGGAATCACTCATTGCCGTCACGGCGGGTTGCCCGGCCGGCGGGTCATGGGTGGCGGGTGGGAGTTTGCTCGTCGTCGACCGCGGCGCCAGCCCCAGTCATGGCGGCGTTATAGCCCTGCCGCCCGCGCCGGACCAGATCACGAACCAGTGCGGAGGCCAGGTCGTGATCGGCGACCGCGACTAGCTGGAGCGTGCGGCCGACGGCGGCACCGAGCGTCGTCGCGATACGGTCGGCCCGGATCCCCGTCTTATGGAAGTGTGCGCCCAACATCCACGCTGCATTCAGGAGTCGCGTCCGGCTCTCGTACAGCGCCGTGAGGAGGTGCTCGTGTTCAGCGAGTTGGCTCGGACGGTCCTCGTCCTCTGATCCATGGTACCAGCCACGTAGGTCGAATTCCTCCAGGAGACGCCGTTGGCCCTCGAAGCGCGCGAGGCGACTGGCCAGCCGCAGGCGTGGCGGGTCGTCCTCGCTGCACCGCCTCCCGTCCGCGTCGGTGTAGCCCTGGCTCAGGGCCGATGCCGTGCCGTGCTCCAAGCCTCTCAACAACAGCCCGATCCAGCCGCGCAACTGGGCGCCCGCGTGCGCCGCAGGATTGGCGATGGGGGTGCGGCTGCGAACGACGTGGCGGGCAGGGGCCGCTGGGGTATGAGTCGCCTCGACTGAGACGTCCGATGCGTACATAGCGAGCCTCGCGGCAGAAGTGGTCACCCCTAGAGTTATCAATCGCCTGGCGCCGCGCTGTCAGCATCTCTGCGTGCGCCTGTCCGCGTTTTGCCGACGGCGTTTGATCCCCCCCAGCGCCGCTGGGCCCATGAGTCCGGTGACGCTGTCGGTGCGGGTCGCCTACAATCCGAACGTCACGACGGCGTGGTTCACGAGCGTCATGGGCATCATCAACAACGTCACCATGCTGGCGATCATTCTGGCGGGGGCGGCGGTCATTCGCGAGCGCGAGCATGGCACGATGGATCATCTGCTCGTCATGCCGGTGACGCCGTTCGAGATCGCGATGGCGAAAGTCTTGGCCAATGGTCTGGTCATCACGGTCGCAGTCGGGCTGTCGCTGGCCATCGTCGTACGCACGCTACTCGCGATCCCTGTCGCGGGGTCGATCCCGCTTTTCATGAGTGGTGTCGCGCTGTACCTCTTTTTCGCGACGGCGATCGGCATCGTGCTCGCCACCATCGCCCGGTCGATGCCCCAACTCGGGTTGCTGTACATGCTGGTGGCGATGCCGATGAACATGCTGTCCGGAAGCAACACCCCGCTCGAGAGTATGCCGCCGGTCCTTCAGGCGATCATGCAGGTGTCACCATCGACGCATTTCGTATCGTTCGCGCAGGCTATTCTGTACCGCGGCGCGGGGTTCAGCGTGGTCTGGCCCGATTTGCTCGCCGTCGCCGCGATCGGTGGCGCCCTGTTCGCATTGGCTCTCGCCCGCTTCCGATCCGTGGCCGCGTCGGCGTGACGTTGCGGGTCTCGCGCTATGGGCCCGGCTGGCGCTCCCGCAATCGCTCCTGATGCCCCGTAATTTCCTTGACCTGCTCGGCTCCCTGCTCGTATAGCCTTTGCGTGACTTTCGCGCTAAGGTCTCGATCCGCCGCAGCCACGCCCACGAGTACTTTCCCGTACGAGACTTCCGGATCGTAAATCCGGTCTCTGTACCGGGGCAGGCGTGCCGTAATGAGGAACGTGACGATCGTCGTCAGAATCGCACCGAGCATCGTCAGTTCATACATAACGATTCCGGTGGGCCACGGCGCCATAATGGGCATTCCGCCGGTTGGCAAGGGATACGCACGCTGGGTGAGCGAGGCGAGCGCGAAGCCCGTTGTTCCCCCTACCAGGCCGCCGAGCACCGCGAGCCAGGGCATACGGCTTCGCTGCTCATTCCATCCCAGGCCCTCCCCATCCAAGGGCACAGAAGAGATGACGATGATCGACTCCTGCTTGATGCCGAGTTCAGGGCTGCCGGTGCGAAGTGCGGCAAGCGCGTGTCGCGCGGCATCCGCACTCGAAAACAGCCCGTATGTAGCGTCCATAGGCTTCATCCGTCTCTAACCATTGGCGCCTCGCAACGCGGCATCCGGCACGGCGCCGCTCGGACGCACGACGCCACGCGTCTCGGCTTCCGCTGCTGTTGCGTGCTCGCCAGCCCTCAACTCCCACATCGAAATCATGGGTACGAATTTCGCGAATAGCACGTAGAGCAGGACCATGCCCGAAGCAGTTCCGACCATGATCGTAATCTCGACCCACGTCGGCCGATAACTGCCCCAGTTGTACGGCAAGTACTTGTGTTCCAGGGGAGGCACCACGATCAGAAACCGCTCCAGCCACATTCCCACGACCACCGTTGCCGACGCGATCACGGTGCCCGTAATCGTCCGCAGTTTCTTAATCGCGAGGATCGGAAATGGAATGAGGAAATTGCAGGCGACCATGGTCCAGAATAGCCCGGCGAACTCCCCGCGCTGGACGGACCAGAACTCGGGCATCTCGGCGGTCTCGTTGCCGTACCACACCGTGAGCCGCTCGGCAAAGACGAAATAGAACCACAGAAGGCTCATCACCAACAGCAGCTTGCCAAGATTATTGAAATGAACTGGCGTCAGATACTCCTCTAGGTGCAGGAACTTCCGGAGCAGCGCCATGGCGATGATCAGGGCCGCAATGCCGCTGAATATGGCGCCCACTACGAAGTACGGTCCAAAGACGGTCGAGTGCCACCCAGGCACCAGGGCCATCGCGAAATCCCAGGACACAATCGAATGAACTGAAACAGCCACGGGGATGATC
>Ga0182024_10012641_pt1 | contig 16662 bp, 13 predicted proteins | sample P32metaG_FD_120480 | JGI IMG/M metagenome (GOLD analysis project Ga0182024, IMG submission 120480) | Permafrost microbial communities from Stordalen Mire, Sweden - P3-2 metaG (Illumina Assembly) | ecosystem: Environmental > Terrestrial > Soil > Wetlands > Permafrost | place: Sweden: Stordalen... | reverse complement strand
TTACTGATCGCCTTCAGAATGGAATCACTGATCGGCTTCGCTCCGGAATGGGTGATCGGCTTCACGCCGGAATCCTGATCGGCTTCGCCCCGGAATCGTGATCGCCTTCGACCGGATTCCTCAGTCTTAAGTAAGGGTAGGTTTTGCGGCGCGGCGAGCCAATGAAATCAGCCCTTTCAGAGTTCCATAATTCAGTCTCAAAACCGAATACAGGTCGTCGAATTGGGCCGCGATCCCGTCGAAAATCGCAGATCTCTGTCTCAATAAACAGGCTGCGCTTTCGGCACGAACGAATTCTTCCGACAGGTCTTATTTCAGAGTAATAATACAGAGTGGGTGGAAGTTGTCATGTGGACTTCCAAACCGCATCAGGTGGCACATGAATACTCATCACGACCTTATCTGGATACGGCCCATCGGGCTGAACACTGACTTCTCCACATGTACAGAGTGGTCGTCTCGAACGCCCCAGTTAGGCATGATCCAATAGAGCACATGGTTCCCGTATGCCCGATAGAAATCAAGTGTGTGGAAGGTCAATTGGGTTGCGGCCATCACAGGCGATTTTATGGCTGCCAAAGTTCCCCGCGCTTACGCTTGGGGCTATAGATCGACTCTGCCCGTACTTGCCGGGAGACTTTCGATCTCCGCGCCGCCAAGGTGCGCCAGTGCCAGCAGCAGGTTCGCGGTTGGCTCCTTATTCGTTTTGATGTGCCGGTTGCCCTTGAGCCGGCCGTGGGCGCCGCCCACAATCACTGCAGGCGGATCGTTTCGATCATGCGCGTTGCCGTTGCCCATCCCGCTGCCCCAATACAAAAGCGAGTGATCCAGCAGGGTTCCGTCGCCATCGGGCGTCGCCTTCAGCTTATCGAGGAACGCCGCGTACTTCACCATGTGATAGGTGGCGATCTTGGCGTACTTCGCGAGCTTTTCCGGATCGCCGCCATGATGGGAGATGGTGTGGTGCTGCTCGGGGATGCCGATGTGCGCGTAAGCGCGGTCGGAGGGTTCATGACCGATCATGAACGTGACGACGCGGCTGATGTCGCCTTGATAGGCCAAGTGCATGAGGTTATAGGTAATGGTCATGTGATCGTCGAAAGCTTCCGGCAGTCCGACGGGTGCTTCCGGATTGCCGGTGATGGTGTTGAGCCGGCTTTCCATCCGGTCGAGCTGCTGCTCCACCTCGCGGATGTTGCCGAGGTACTCGTCGAGGATGGCTCGATCGGGCGCCCCCAGCGAGCGGCGCACTTTCGCGGTTTCCTCCGTCACTGAGTCGAGCAGGCTCTGTTTTTCCTTCAGGCGGGCAAAGCGCCGCTTTGCCGAATCCGTCTCGCCGAACATTCGCTCGAAGGTAACGCGCGGATTGATTCCGACCGGCAGCGGGCTCGAATCGTCGCGCCACGAAAGAGTATTGAAGAACGTGCAGGCGAAACCGTCGCAGGCGCCGACGGCCGTACCCATGTCCTCGGTGCCGAGTTCTATGGATCGCAGGGGCGTATCGCCGGCCACTTGATCCGCAATGTACTGGTCAATGGTTTTCTTCGAGTGGATCTTCCCGAAAGAGTCTCCGGTTGTGTCGCGGTCGCCGGTCGTCGGCCCAACACCATTCAGGAACGCCGAGCTGGCGCCCATGTGGACGGACGAACCCCATGGCGCCTTCATATTGCTGACCGTAACAAGTTGACTGCGGAACGGCTCCAGCGGCTGCATCACCGGCTTGAACGCGAAGTCGCTCCCCGCCGTCTCGGGATGCCAGGATTCGGGAAGCACGCCCATCGGAAAGTAGACCGTGCCGAAGCGGAACGGTGAGTTCGTCGCCGCCGAGAGCGCCGGTACCATGGCGTCCAGGAACGGCAGCGCGACCGTGGCGCCCAAGGTGCCACGCATGAACGTGCGGCGCGAAAGATGCTTTTTTGTGATGAACATGTTCCTCTTTACTCCTTGTTGTTCGGCCGTCCAATTTTAGCAGAATTCGCCGGCTGCCGGACGGCTTCAGCCGGTTCCAATTTGGTGCGCATCTGAAACGGCGCACTTTCCACAATGCCCATGACAATGGAGGAGAGCCGGTAATCGCTCTGCGCGGCCCCCTTCACGATGCGGCGAACCACCGGCATGTCGCCGGGCTCCAGGCCCCGGCCCAGCGCGTAGGTCAGCATCCGCTCAGTGATGATGGTCACGAAAGCGTTCGGACGGCTCAGAATAGCCTCCCGCAACGCCGACGGACCGTTGATTTGCGTTCCGTCCACCAGTTTACCCGCGACGTCGAGTGGCGCGCCATCGGGTCCTTTATCACGCCACTGCCCCACCGAATCGAAGTTCTCGAGCGCAAACCCCACCGGATCGATGACGCTGTGGCAGCCCGCACAGGGCTGGTTCTTCCGGTGCAGTTCCAGCTGCGCACGCACGGTCTTCGGAACCTTCGAGTCCTTGTTGCTTTCGTCAAGCGTGGGGACGTTCGGCGGCGGCGGAGGCGGGGGTGTGTCGAGGAAGGTGCTCAGCACGTACTTCCCCCGGAAGACCGGTGAGGTTCTCGTCGCGACTGAAGTCATCGCGAGGATGCTCCCCTGTCCCAGCAGACCGCGGCGGTTGGGATCGGTGATCTTCACCCGCCGGAACTGCGGGCCGTAGACGCCCGGGATGCCGTAGTGCTTGGCGAGCCGCTCGTCGACGAAGGTGTAGTCCGCGCTCAGGAGATCGAGAGCGCTGCGGTTTTCGCGCAAAATGTACCCGAAGAGCATCTCGGTTTCCTTGCGAAATCCGTCGCGAATGTTGGCGTCGAAATCCGGGAACATCAGCAGGTCCGGAACGACCTTTGACTCCAGATTACGCAACTGCAGCCACTGCCCCGTGAAATTCTCGACCAAGGCGTCGGCGCGCTCGTCCTCGAGCATCCGCTGGACCTCCGCGGCGAGCGTTCCCGGAGCCCGCAGCCGCCCCGTTTCCGCCAGGTTCAACAGCTTCTCGTCGGGGATGCTGCTCCACAAGTAGAACGACAAGCGCGAGGCCAGTTCGATCTCGCTGACCGGATGCGCGACGCCGGCGGGGGCGCCAGCCGGGTCGCTCTCGATTCGATACAAAAAGTACGGGCTCGAAAGAACGCGCGCGACGCCGGCGCGAATCCCATCGTCGAAAGTGCCGCCGTTCTGGCGTGCGCGCTTGTAGAACGACAGCGGCGCCTCCGCATCGTCGGCGGTCACGGGACGCCGGTACGCGCGATGTTCAAGATTTGTGAGGATCCTGGCCGCGCAGCTCGTTGCATTACTGTCAAAAGCTTCGTCCGGATTCGTGCCTGCTTTGCCCTTCGCGGACCCGGGGTGACACACATAGAGCCGTTTCCGGCTGAGCCCTTCGCTCAGGCCATACACGTGGTACGGACCGTCGATGGACACGGTCCGAAGCTTCGGCGTGCCCCCGGTCATGTGGATTTCCTGGCTGTCGCGCTTCGACGGCTCCCAGACGTCCTGCATCTGGAAGGGCCTCTCTTTCCACGTAAAGCCGACGTCATGAGGACCGGCAGTGACACGCGCGCGTCCCACCATCCGCCTTTCGATTTCCGCGCGGGAAATGTTCACATCGCCGCCCTGGATCTCGTCGTCCTTGGGACCGCCAATCGACGCCGAAAATACTTCGACGCCATCCACCGTGATCACGAACGTGTACGGAATGTCATTTCCTTCCACGCCGGAGTATCCCTCCGCGATACCGCGAATCAACCGGCTGGACAGGTTGTACTCGGCGTCCGCCGGAAAAACGTGGCGGACAACGGTGCCGCCACGCGTTCCCAGCGGCAGGCCTTCGATGTATCCGTCCTGACTGAATTCGCGGTTGATCGAATGCTCGGTGACCCCCGGACGGACTTCCGGATCGCCCACCGCCATGGCGCTGATGCGCTGCGCCGCGTTCACGTATCCCTCAAGCAGCAGCGGCGACGTTTTGAGCGCCGTCGCGATGTTGTCGAACCCGAAATCCGCGCCGTCGCTCGGCAGCAGGTCAGTTACGTCAATGTCGACCGCCAGCAGATCACGAACCGCGTTCGCATATTCGGCGCGATTCAGACGATGCACGACGTAGCGGCCCGGGGTGCTCCGGCCTTCCCAGGCATGGTCGAGCGATGCGGCGAGCCAGCTCGTAAAGCCCGCGTATTCGGCTTCGGCCGGACGGGGCACACCTGGAGGCGGCATCGCCCGCACACTCAGCTTCCGAAGGACTCTTTCCCAAGTCTCCGCACTGCCCAAAAGATCGTCTAAGCTCGCCGACTCGAAATTGACCGGACTTTCCGCTGGATTCGCCGTTCGTTTGTTGTGACACGCACTACAATACTTATCCAGGAACGCGCGGTATTTGACCGCCTCCGGGGTTGTACCGACCCTGGACGCTGTGGCCGCTACTGAGTGAACCGGCGCCCCGGACGGTTGTGGGGAAGCTGGTTGTCGCGAAGCCGATTCGGCCCGTGTGCCGCTCCCGTTCTGGGCTGCCAGGAGCGCGACTATGCCCGAGCACACCAATACCGCCGCGATTGCGGTCTTCCATGCCCTCGTCTTCGGAGCCATTGTCTTCGGGATTCTCATTCCTCGCTTGTCACCGGCACCTTAGGACTGTCTTTCTTTTCCTTATCATCTTTCACTTTCTTGTCGGCTGGAGGCGGTGGAGGCTGAGGCGCCGGATCGTTGGGACCAAGGTGCATCAGCTCGCGCAGGGCCGCGACGACCTCCTCCTTCGAGTCGCTTTTCGGATGATAGGCGTCCGGATCCACACCCATGCCATTGGGGTTGGGAGCCGGGGGCTTTTCAGCCAGAAGCAAGGGTGTCTTATTGTCCTTATTGACCGCGTCCAGCTTCCCGCCGGCAGCGACGAGCGTACGAATAATCGCCACTTGCTTCAATTGAACGGCCTGGTGGAGCGGCGTCGAGCCATCGGCCACCTTGGTGTTCGGATCGGCTCCGGCGGCCAGCAAAAGAGTAACCGCCTCCAGCGGATCGCGGCTGCCGGGCTCGCGGAATGGCGGCGCCACCAGCCGGTTGAACCCGGGACCCGCCGCGAAGGGTGCGCCCTGGCCACCTTTAATGGCGGCCATCAGGGGCGTGTAGTCGGCGGTGCCGCCGCCCCTGCCGCCGCCCGCGGGAGCTTTGCCTTCTGTCTTGACTTGGCTCGGGGTCCAGTCGATCTTCGCTCCATGGGCCAGCATCAACTTGAGGACCTCCACGTCGGCCGCAGTTGAGGCACGGTAAAACGGCGTGCTTTTGATCGCCGCGACGCAGCACAGTGTCGTCGAGTGCAACGCGCCGACGAACGGCTTGTTCACATCCGCGCGGAGATCGAGCAACGCCTTGACAAGCCCGAGGGCAGTCAGGTTGTTGGGATGGTTGGGTTGCAGCCGTGAGCCGTCGTGCGCGCGCATATCCGTGGTCGCGTCGTGCATGTCGACAGCGAAGTACAAAGATCCGTCGTTGGGGTCGGCGCCGAGGTCAATCAACTCTTTGGCCAGATCGAAGCGGGCATTGACGATGGCGATGACGGTCGCGGTCGCACCATCGGCGTTGGTCAGTTTGGGATCGGCGCCGCCTTTCATCAGAGCCTCAACGACATCCGCGTGTCCGTTCCGGGCGGCAAACATCAGCGCCGTAAAACCACCGGAGGGGTGGTCCGTGTTCTTGCGCTGCGTAAGCAGGGAGACGTGCGCCTTTAAATTGGGATCCGCGCCGGCGGCCAGGAGCGCCTTTACAACCTCCACGTGACCTTCGGCGGACGCCCACATTAACGCGGTCTCTTCCTCAAACGGGTCCGTGCCGTTCACGAACGAGCCAGCCGAAAGCAGCAATTTAACGGCGTCCACGCGGCCTGTGCGCGATGCGGCCATCAGCGGCGTCTCGCCCTCTGCGTGCCAGCGCGTCGCCTGCGCTCCGGCGTCGAGCAGCGCCCGGATCACTTCGACGTCGCCGTTGCGGCTGGCTTGAAGAAGCGGGGTAACACCGTAATGGTTAGCGGCCTCAACCGCGGCGCCCGCCGCAAGAAGCGCCTTCGTCATTTCCACATTCGAGTGATAGGCCGCCCACAAGAGCGCGGAGGAGCCGTCATTGGCGGGTGCATTTACATCCGCATGTTCCTTGATCAGTTTATGGACCGCCGGCAGATCGTCGCCCCTGGCGGCGTCAGCCACGGGGGTTACGGGCGAAGCAGCCTGCAGCAGGGCATTGGGTCGTGCCGACACGAACGCAAGTATAAGCGCCAGGCACAACCATACGTGCCGCACGGATCTTACAGCCGCTCTTTTCACCGATTGCATCGCTATTCCTCCCTATGCACTTGAACCATAAAGATATAACGCGGAGACGACCAGCGCAAGGCCCCCATCCTGGGCATATTGCCAAAAGATTCTGAAACGGCACGGGCGGGCAGACTATCTATTCTCGTTCCGTGATTTGTTCGACAGCGCAGCGGAACCGACACCAAGCCACGAGCCGGCGGCAAACGGCGACCGCCAGCGGTACAAATCAGGGTTGGAGGGCGGGTTTGTTGCTCCTCAGATGCTGCACGTCGCGGTTGTTTTCCTCGCAGTTGTATTCGAGGAGGTCGGGAAGGCCGGGGGTTGTCTTGAGGGGCGTGAGAGGGCGGGAGTTGGTCCACTGCCGGGTGTACATTTTCGGGTCGTCGACTGTGAATTCATATTCCACTTTGGGGCTGCCGGGCACGCGCCGGAAGCGCTCGATGACGTGAAGCGCGTCGCTGTGCTGATGGCCGGCGGTATCGAGCCAGGTCCACGGGGCATCCTTGAGATTGGTGGTGTCGACGATCAGCGTGTCGCCGTCCCAGTGGCCGACAGAATCGCCCATGAAAGTGGGCTCCATGTTCGCGGGGTGGGGGCGGCCGTCGAGGGGAATGATGCGGTGCATGGTCATGTATTCGAACAGGATCACGAGATAGTCGTGGGTCTGCACGATGCGCGCCGGGTAGGGGGATTGCATGATGCGCGGGACGCCGGGGAACCAGCAGTTGGCGGTGGGATCGTCCTTCGAATCGTGGTTCAGATAGGCTTGGCGGCCCCGTTCGGTGTAGGGAACCTCCTGCTCTTTGCCGCCAGCGGCCATGTTCGGGGTGTAGGGGATGTTGTAGAGACCGGAGAAGTCCGGTTTGCCGTCGGGCATACGGGGGATGTCGGGAGTTGAGGCTGCGGGGGCTTGAGCGACAGCGGTCCAGCTGAGTATGAGTAATGCGGCTCCGGCGGCGATAAAGTGTTTCATCAATCCAGCGTCCTCCAACTTATCCACCCAACTATATATTCTGCTTCAACGCAGTTCAACCATGGAGGCCTGAAAGAGACCGCCGGCGACAGGATCGCCAGCGCCACAGGTAAACTGAAGATTCCATGCAATTAGACAAGGTGTACGAGCCGCAGCGGTTCGAGCCGCACTGGGCTCAATGGTGGGTCGAAAGCGGCATTTATCACGCCCAATGGCAGCCCGGCAAGCCCATTTTTTCACTGGTGATTCCGCCGCCTAATGTCACGGGATCGCTCCATATGGGCCACATGCTGGAGCATACCGAGATCGATGTCACGGTCCGCTGGCATCGGATGCGCGGCGATGTCACGCTGTGGCTGCCGGGTACGGACCACGCCGGCATCGCGACGCAAATGGTGGTGGAGCGTCAGCTCGCCGCCGAAGGAACGGACCGCCGCGCCATGGGCCGCGAGGCCTTCGAAGCGCGCGTGTGGAAATGGAAGGCTGAATCGGGCGGGACGATTAAACAGCAGATGATCCGGATCGGGGCTTCCTGCGATTGGTCGCGGGAACGGTTCACGCTCGATCCGGGGCTGTCGCGCGCGGTTCGCGAGACGTTCGTCAGTCTCTATGAGAAAGGGTTGATTTATCGCGGCGAATACATGGTCAACTGGTGCCCGCGCTGCCAGACGGCCATCTCCGATCTTGAAACTGTACATGAGGAAACTGCGGGACATCTTTGGCACATCAAGTATCCGGTGTTGAGTGCAGGCAGAGCCACCGACCGCTATCTCGTTGTCGCCACAACTCGGCCGGAGACCATGCTCGGGGATACGGCGGTCGCGATCAACGCCCGCGACGAACGGTATCTCGATCTGCATGGGCGGACTGTTCGTCTTCCTTTAATGGACAGGGAGATTCCGATCATCCTGGATGACATCGCCGACCCCGAGTTTGGAACAGGCGTGGTGAAGATCACGCCCGCGCACGACCTCAACGACTTCGAGGCAGGGAAGCGGCATGGCCTTCCGACGATCAAGGTGATCGACGAGGCTGCGAAGATTACCTCGGCCGGCGGCACGTATATGGGACTCGACCGGTACGAAGCTCGCGAGCGTGTAGTGGAAGATCTGGAAAAGTTGGGCCTGCTCGACAGCGTGCAGGACTACACGCTCAGCCTGGGCAAATGCTCGCGCTGCAAGACGCCGATCGAGCCGCTGGTTTCGAAGCAGTGGTTCGTTCGCACCAAGCCGCTCGCCGAAAAGGCCATCGCGGCGGTCGACGAGAAGCGCATCGAAATTGTCCCGGAGAATTGGGTCAAGACCTGGAACGAGTGGATGCACAACATTCGGGACTGGTGCGTTTCGCGGCAGCTCTGGTGGGGGCATCGCATTCCGGCATGGTACTGCGACGCCTGCGGGGAAACGATTGTTTCGCGTACCGATCCTGCCGATTGCCCGAAATGTAAGGGCTCGCTGCGGCAGGATCCGGACGTGCTCGACACTTGGTTCAGCTCGGGGCTCTGGCCGTTTTCGACGCTGGGCTGGCCCGATCAGACGGACGACTTGAAGCATTTCTACCCAACGACTCTGCTCATCACCGGCTTCGACATTCTTTTTTTCTGGGTGGCGCGCATGGCGATGCTCGGAATCGAATTCATGGGCGACGTTCCTTTCCGCCAGGTCTACATCCACGGGCTGGTTCGGGATGCCGAGAAACAGAAGATGTCGAAGACCAGGGGGAATGTGATCGATCCTCTGGTTGTTACCGAGGAGTATGGAACCGATGCTGTTCGTATGGCGCTGCTTGGTGGCGCTGCTCCGGGCACTGACATCGTGTTCACGGTCGACCGCATTGAGAGTTCGCGCGCGTTTGCCAACAAGATTTGGAATGCGGCCCGCTTCATTTTCATGAACGTGGGAGACAGGATTGAGGATGCATATTCGCTGCCATCCAGCCTCGAGGACCGGTGGATATGGTCGCGCCTGAACCGGTCCGCGCGAGATATGGACCAGGCAATCCGGACATACCGGTATCACGAAGCCGCGCAAACGATCTGGCACTTCATTTACGACGATTTCTGCGACTGGTACATCGAGCTGAAGAAGGTCACCGGCGACTGGAAAAGCATCTTGCGGGTTTTTGAGGCCACCCTCCGACTCTTGCATCCACTCATGCCGTTCATAACGGAGGAGCTTTGGCACCGGCTGGGCCAGACCGAAGAAAGGTCGATCTCGCTTGAAGCCTATCCGGAATATGTTCAGCAATACGACGACCCCGAGGCCGAGCGCGAAATCGGACTGCTCCAGGACGTGGTCACAGCCGCTCGTGGAATTCGCGCCGATCTCAGTCTGGATCCAAAACTGCCGCTGGAAGGGCGGATTTCGCGCCCGATTGATTTTCGGGCCGTGCAGAAACTCGCCGGCGTCGCGTTTGTGGTTGGCGAGGTGCCGAAGACCGGGGCTGTTCGCTCTACGGCGGATTTCGATCTGGTGATCGACGTGCCGCATGGGCAGCTTGAAGCACAACGCAGGCGCCTTGAGAAAGAGCGCGATCAGTTGATTAAGAATATTGCTAATTCGCAGCGGCAGCTTTCGGATGAGGTGTTTCTAAGCAAAGCTCCCACGAAGGTGGTGGAGAGTATTCGCGCGAAGTTGGGGGAGTATGAAGCGCAGTTGGCAAAGATCGAGGCCAGTCTGAATGGGTAGAGGAACCGACTCCCTGTGGTCGCGGCTCTGTAAAACTGCCGAGGGAACAGGAACCTGATGCACCGTGAAATTCTCGATGTGATTCGTCGCGCCCTCGAAGAAGACATCGGGGCCGGCGACGTCACTTCGCAAGCCTGCATCCCCGCCGATCGCCGGGCGTCCGGAACATTCCTTGCACGTGCGCCACTTGTGCTGTCCGGCATCAACCTTCTCCCGGCGATCTATGAGGCACGGGGAGGCGTCGAAGAGCTCACCATCTCACACCACGACGGCGATCGGCTGGAAGAAGGAACGCGGATCGCAACGGTTCGCGGGCTTGCCCGAACCTTGCTTGAGTGCGAGCGCGTGGCCCTCAACTTTCTGCAGCGCTTATCGGGAATCGCCACGCTCGCCCATGAATTCGCATCGATGGTTCAAGGCACTAAATGCCGCGTCCTCGATACGCGCAAAACAACGCCCGGTTTGCGCCGCCTCGAAAAAGCGGCCGCGGCCTGCGGAGGTGTAACCAACCATCGCATGGGCCTATTCGACGCCATTCTGATCAAGAACAATCACATTGCGGCTGCGGGGGGCGTTCGTCAGGCTATTGAGAATTCGCGCGCCGCGGGACTCCCGATCGAGATCGAAGTGCGCACGCTCGATGAGATGAATGAAGCTCTCGCCAACAGCGCCACGCATCTTCTGCTCGACAATCTTTCCCCGCAACAAGCCGGGGAGTGGATTGGAATTATCGATGGCCGTGCCACCGTGGAGCTCTCCGGCGGCATCGATCTCGATAGTGTGCGGTCCTACGCGGAAACCGGCGCGGATTTCGTTTCGGCCGGGGCCATCACCCACTCCGCGAAGGCCGTGGACATCAGCTTCCGTCTCGAACTGCTATGACCGTCTGGCTTCGCGAAACGAGTTCCACCATGAAGGACGCCGCGGCTCTGGCCGAGCGTGGCGAACCTCATGGCACCGTAGTTGTCGCGGAGACGCAGACCGCGGGGATCGGACGCCACGGTCATACCTGGCATTCCGAATCGCCCGGGGGAATTTATCTGTCGATCATCCTTCGCTTGCCTTTGGCTCCGGAGACCCTGCCTGTGCTCACAATGGCGCTCGGTCTCGCTGCGCAACGGGCGGTTGACGATCTGGCGGAGGTCGCTTGCGATCTGCGATGGCCGAACGATCTGCTGCTGAATGAAAAGAAACTCGCCGGCGTAATGGTGCAGAGTGCGGATACGCCGGACACCAGCGCCGTTCTGATCGCGGGCATTGGGCTGAACGTCAACCAAACGGAGTTTCCACCGGAGCTCCGTTCGGTTGCAACTTCGCTCCGCATCGAGACGGGCCGGGAGCATTCAAAAGAAGCCCTGCTCGAGCGAATTGTGGCGGAATCTCTCAGGTATGCGAGCCTTCTGGAGGACCGAGGGAAGGGGCCGATCTTCGAGCAATTCGAGGCGCGGTCAAGCTATGTGCGCGGAAAGTCCGTCGCAATCGACACGCCGGGCCGAATCATTTCCGGATTTACCGCGGGCCTGGATGACAATGGATTCCTCCTTGTTCAGACTGCAACGGGTATCGAGAGCATAGTCGCGGGCGGCGTGCGGCTCAGGCCATAGCGAGAAAAAACGTTCGCGCATAACCCGCGTCGCCCGACATCCCGGCATCGCGGGCGGCGTGCAGCGTCACATCGGTGAATCCGGTCTGGAACAAAGCGCCTTGCGCCGCGCTCATGGTGTGACAGGTCTGGTGCACCGTAAAATCGTGGCGGCGCCAGTCGCCGTTGCCATTAGACTCGAAGGCAGTGACGTCGCATCTGCCGGACTTCGTCTCTTCGTCATAGCAGGATCGCGTGATGAACGCACTATCGGGTTCGACAATCGCATCCGTGTTGTTCCAGTACAGAATGTAGGCTTCCTCACGGTTGAGATCGAAAAGAAACGGGGCGCCGGGTTTGAGATGGCGCCGGATGCAGGCGAAAGCCATCTTGAGGCCTTCGGTGTCCGGCACGTGATTCAGGCTTTCGTAAATGCAGAACGCCGCGTCGAAGGTGCGTCCCAGCGAAAACTCGCGAACGTCGGCAGTCGTAAGTTTCACCCCGGGGGCGTTTTGACGGGCGTAGCGCAGCATTTCTTCCGATGAATCCATACCGGCAACTTCATACCCGCGCCGGCGTATTTGCTCGGTGAACTGGCCTGTGCCGCAGCAGACGTCGAGCACGGCCGCGCCATCCGGAATCCTCGAGAGCAGCAGGCGCTCGACGATCGGAGCTGCTTCGATCCAGTAGTCCGCGCCCCAATGCCGGTTATACAGGCGGGCGAATGGATCGTATTCCCTGTTTCGTTCGATCTGTGTCATCAGGCCCAAGGACCAGTGTCCTATGCGCGGCCAATGCCATACTGAATTTGTTCACGCATTATTGGTCAGGGAATGCATCCAGCGATCACCAGCGGCCAAACCATCACTACTCCGCGGATCGAGATATCGGGGGAAGTTGCCAAGACCCCTCTCTACCGCGTGGTGCTGCTCGACGACGACGACCACACCTACGATTACGTGATTGAAATGCTGCAGAAGATTTTCATCTTTACCGTCGAGCAGGCATTGAGTCACGCGCAGGAGGTCGACGCAAAGGGCAGGACGGTATTGATTACCTGCGAGCTGTCCGAAGCTGAGTTCGCGCGCGATCAGGTGCAGAGTTACGGCCGGGACTGGCGGCTTCCGCGGTCCAAAGGATCGATGTCGGCCATTGTCGAACCCGCGGGCGATGCGGCCTGAACAGGCCAATTTAGCTGAAAACGGCTGCGATAGGATAGTAGCGTGAAATTCTTCGCAGCCATCCTTGTTTTATCAGTTGTTACAACATTGTTTGCGCAAGTTCCAGGCATGCCGAGGGCTGAAGCGCCTGGCGCCGCGTCAGCTCCGGCGCCGCCGCCCCCGGATCCCGATAAGGTGATCCTGACCATCGGCAACGACAAGATCACAGAAGCTCAGTTCGACGATATGATCAACGCGCTTCCCGCGCAATATCAACAGTATGCGCGCGGAGCGGGAAAACGCGCTTTCGCCGAACAGATCGTTCAGGTAAAGGTTCTCTCGCAGGAGGCCGAAAAACGCAAGGTCGACCAGGAGCCCAAAATACGGGATGAGGTTGCGTTCCAACGCCAGAATCTGCTTGCCCAGGCGATGTTCCTGAAGTTGCAGGAAAGCGTCAAAGTGGATGACGCAGCGGTTGAGAAATACTACAACGAACACAAGAGCGATTACGAAATTCTTAAAGGACGGCACATTCTGATTCGCGTCAAAGGCGCTCCCATGCAGGCCGTCCCCGGTAAGCCCGAACTGACCGATGAGGAAGCCCTGGCAAAGGCGCAGGAGCTCCGAAAGCGCCTGGTCGCCGGCGAGGATTTTGCGACTATCGCAAAGGCCGAATCGGATGACGCGGGATCGGGCGCGCAGGGCGGGGACCTGGGCGAATTCCGCAAGGGGACGATGGTTCCTCCGTTCGAAACCGCCGCGTTCGCGGCCAAGGTGAATGAGATTACGGAGCCGGTGAAGACGCCGTTCGGGTACCACCTTATTAAGGTCGAATCGCATATTACGAGGAGCATGGCCGAGGCCCGGCCGGATATTGAGAAAAAGTTGCGCCCGGAGATCGCCCGCACGTCGGTCGCGGACTTGCGCAAGGGAGCGACGGTCCAGATGGATGACGGGTTTTTCGGTCCGGCCGCACCAGTACTTCCCGCGCTGGGCCCGGCCGTCACCAGGTAGCGGATTTCTTTCCGGGAGTCTTCTGTAAAACATGGCAGGCAAGCTCTTCGCAGGTACGTCGGGGTTTTCCTATCCGCAGTGGAAACCCGAGTTCTATCCGAAGGATCTTCCCGCCAAACGATTTCTGGAGCACTACGCCACGCGTTTGAACAGTGTGGAAGTGAACTACACGTTTCGCCGCCTGGTCAGCGCGAGCGTGCTGGAAGGCTGGATGAAGGCAACGCCGGCAGGCTTTGCGTTCGCATGCAAAGCGCACCAGACGCTTACGCACATCATGAGAATGCAGAGCGCCGAGAGCTTCACGGAAGCCTTCCTGAAGTCGCTCGAACCTTTGCGGGCGGCGCGGCGGCTGGGGCCGGTTCTCTTTCAATTTGCGCCGACGTTCCAGTGCGACTTGGCGCGGCTCGATGGTTACCTGCCGCTGCTTCCGGCGGATATCCGCTTTGCGTTCGAATTCCGTCACGCCTCATGGTTAGTGGATGAGGTATACGAACGGCTTTCCCGGAAGAACATTGCGCTGTGCCTCGCGGAGTCCGACAAGCTGGAAGTTCCGAAAGTGTTTACGGCGGACTTTGCGTATTTTCGTTTGCGCAAAGGCGATTATTCCGATGCCGGCAGAGCGGAGATAGCCGAACGCGTCCGGGGATTGCTCGAAGGCGGCCGCGACGCTTACGTTTACTTCAAGCATGAGGAAGATCCTCGCGGCGCGATTTGGGCGGAGGACTTACTCAAGCAGACGCAGGCAGTCTAAGTGCTCTGGATCAGAGGTCTCTTATTTACTCTCCTGGTTCCATGTGTTGTTGGCGCTTACGTTCCTCACTTGATTTACAGGAGCAGTAGCGTAAGAGGCGGCGTCTGGCAGTGTGGCTGGCTACTCGTCGGCCTCGGCGCAATCATCTATGGCTTGTGCCTGTTCTCGTTTCTGATATCGGGTGGGACGCCGGCGATCTTCTTCATTGGTCATCTAAGGTTTTTCCTCGGCGAGGAGCCGCCGAAGTTGGTCCGGCAGGGGCTGTACCGCTGTTCACGCAATCCCATGTACGTGGGTGTTCTGATTGCGGTGTTCGGGCAGGCCATCGTATTTGGTTCTCTCGATGTCGCGGTTTACGGGGCAGTGCTCTGGGTGTGCTTCCATCTCGTCGTTATCCTGCTGGAGGAGCCGCATCTTCGCAAAGAGCGCGGCGCGTCTTTCGACGAGTATTGCCGACGAGTTCCGCGGTGGATAGGTTGGCCGGAGACTAAGCCGTTTTGACTTTGCGTGGCGCGCGTTTTCGTTTCGGCTGTTCCGCGACGGCGTCAGCCGACTCTTCTTCGCTGGACGACGAGGCCGTGGCCGTCTTCGGGGGTTTGCGCGCTTCAAGACTCTTCTTCAGAGCGTCCATAATGTCGATCACGGGGGCGATGTGCGGCTCGGGGGTTTCTACAATCTTATGGCCTTCGACCTTGGCGTCGATCATCTGGCGCAGGTTGGTTCTGTAAGTGTCGTGGTACTTGCCGGGTTCGAATTCCGCAGCCAGCGATTCCACCAGCATCTTCGCGAGATTCATTTCGCGCTCGGTCACTTTTGTGGTATCGGTGCGGAACTCTTCAGTGCGGCGAACTTCGTCCTCGTAGTACATGGTGTGCAGAATCATGCCGCGTTCGCCGGGCCGAACTACTACGATATGCTCGCGGTTATGCATGGCGATCTTCGCTACCGCATAATACTTCGTGTCCTTGAGCGCTTCGAACAGGAGCGCGTAAGGCTTTTCTCCCCCCTCGTCGGGAGCCATATAATACGAGCTCTCCAGATAGACAGGATCCACGTCGCCGGCCTTGACGAATTCAAGAATCTCCATAACCTTAGCCGTCTTCGGCGCGACCTTCTTGATCTCCTCGTCCTGAATGACGACGTACTTGCCTTTTTCGTATTCGTATCCCTTCACGATTTCGTCGCGCGGGATGGCCTTGTCCTCAGCCTGACAGTAGATCACCTGCTTGATTCGCGAGTTATCAATTTTGTGCAGTTGGTTGAAACTGAGAGTCTCGCTGCGCGCGGCTGTGAAAAGCTTCACAGGCAGCGAAACCAATCCGAACGTAAGATGACCCTTCCAGACGCTAGTCGCCATAATCTTTCCTTGTCGCGTACAACGGACCTTCGGCCTGTGCGCTCTTCCTTCACCGCGCACAACGGACCTTCGGTCTGTGCGCTCTTCCTTCACCGCGCACAACGGACCCTGCCTGTGCGCTTCTTCAGCTATAACATGGAATAGCGAACATTTCCAACCGTTAATGTCTCTTCAGGAATACGAACGCAAGCGTGATTTCACGAAGACGCCCGAACCGAAGCCCGGGAAACCGGCATATGTAAAGTCACAAGCCGGACGTTTTTTCATCCAGCGGCATAACGCGACCAGGCTGCACTACGATTTCCGGCTGGAAATCGATGGCACATTGAAGTCCTGGGCGATTCCGAAAGGCCCCTCGCTCGACCCGTCCGTGAAGCACCTCGCCGCTATGGTGGAAGACCATCCGCTCGATTACGGGGATTTTGAAGGCAATATCCCGAAGGGCGAATACGGCGGCGGCAGTGTGATGTTGTGGGACCGGGGGACCTTTGAGCTGATCGGACCTGAGAGCGCCGCGGAGCAGATTGCTCGTGGCGATTTGAAGTTCCAGCTGCATGGCGAGAAGCTGAGCGGGACGTGGGCGATCGTCCACATGAAGAATCGCGGTAAGGGAAACGAGTGGTTGATCATCAAGAAGAAAGACGAGGCCGCGCAGACGCCCTGGGACATCGAAGCACTGGCTCACAGCGTCAAGACCGGGCGCACGCAGGAAGAGATTGCGGCCGATTTGCCGGCGCACAAAAAGGCGGCCGCTAAAAAAAAAGTAGGCGCCTCAAATCCTGAAAAGGTGGCCGGAGCCGTTCGCGCCCCCATGCCGGGGTTCTTTGAACCCATGGGCGCGTCGTTGGCGAACTTGGCGAACTTGGCGGA
>Ga0182024_10012640_pt1 | contig 16662 bp, 16 predicted proteins | sample P32metaG_FD_120480 | JGI IMG/M metagenome (GOLD analysis project Ga0182024, IMG submission 120480) | Permafrost microbial communities from Stordalen Mire, Sweden - P3-2 metaG (Illumina Assembly) | ecosystem: Environmental > Terrestrial > Soil > Wetlands > Permafrost | place: Sweden: Stordalen... | reverse complement strand
TCACGGTCGCGATCTTCTCGGCGTCCTCATCCGGAATGTCGAGGTCGAACGCTTCCTCGAACGCCATCACCAGCTCGACGATATCAAGCGAGTCGGCGCCGAGGTCATCGACAAAGCTCGCGGTGGGATCGACTTGGGACTCATCCACCCCCAATTGCTCGACGATGATTTGCTTGACCTTCTGCTCAACGGACATGCACCCTCCAGGGATTCTTTGGCAACTCCTCGATTCTACCGAGGCGGGGCGGGATACGCAAGCTGCAAACAATCCGAGAAGGGTGCTCGTCCGCGAACTAGCGGCCTGAATTAGTTGCGTTGATAGCGGGCGCCATAGTCGTCATGATGGTCACGGAACTCCCTGAGGCGGTTCAAATCGTCCGAGAGAACATCCCGATCGCGTCCTTGGAGCCGGTTTTCTTGCACAACCGCCCTCAGAGCTCCCATCACTTCATCCAGTTGACGCTCGTCGTAACGCCCTTCGCCCAATTTCCCCTGAAGTTCGTTCAACTCCGTAATTGTGCGCGTAAGCCGGGCGCGGTCGCCTGTGAACGGAATCGTGGAGCGTTCTACGTGCTCCACGTCCATGCGGACGCGTTGGAATAGATTTCGCCGCCACCCTTCACCCTGGAAAAAGCGGTCTCGTTCCTGCTGGTAGTCCCCATCCCGGCGATCCCCATCGCGATCGCGGTCATTCGCCGCTTGATCGCGACGATCGCGGTCCATCGCGCCTTGATCCCGCCGATCGCCGTCGCCGCCCCACGTTAGACGAAACCGGTACTCGCCTGCGCCGCTTTGCGGGTCTTCGATCCGGATCACGGCCTCCCCGCCCTCGCGCACGGAGCGAATCATTTCCTGCCGCCCACGTCCGGATTCAGCCGTAAACCGAACATCCCCACCCGTTGGCATCGGACGGGAGCACTCGAATTCCCGGAACTGAGGCGGTTGACCGGATATGTCTCGCATCGTCGCGTGATCGCCGCGAATTTCTACCTCCGCGACTCCATCCACGACAACGGCCACCGTGCAACCTTCTAAACCTCCCGGTCCACGGCCAATCGACGCTCTGCGCTCGATACCCTGCGCAGACATCGTCCCCAATATCGCCGAACCGGCAAATACAACTGAACAGAGTTTATGCATGTGTTTCACCCCTGCCAATCGGCTGCATTTGCGTCGCCACAAGACAGGTCGAGTGGTTTCATGCACTTGCCGCTCGGCCTGCTGGCGGCGGAGGTGGAAATTACATTGATGCGCGATTTCTTACGCCGCTCTACGCATGCTGCCTACACCCACTTCACGCTGTGATCCGCAGTCACCGCGAAGGTTCCGGGCGGCGAATCGAGCGTAAAGAACGACCACGGACCCTCGATCCAGGGATAGCGCCAGATGACGCTTTCGTCTATCTCGACCCCTAAGCCTGGCCCCGAAGGTACCACCAGATTCCCATGCTCGATCATAAGCGGCGTCTTGAGAATTTCAGACGCCAAGGGAAACCGGTACATAAATTTGTGAATATCAGTTGAATAGCAGGGGTATTCCAGCCAATCGACCACGCTTTCCGGCCAGCAGACGCCCAGATGCGCCGCCGCAAGCACTTCGAGCGCGGAACCCCAGCTATGGAACGCGAATCGCAGACCGGCCCGCGCAATGTCCGGAAAGAGCCGCCGCGCGGTGCCGAATCCGCCCTGGCATACGATATCCATCTGCACATAATCGACCGCGCGCGATTCGATCAGATCCAGATAGCGCAGCTCGTTCGGCTCATGCTCACCGCTCGCCAGCGGAACCAGATCGAGTTCGCTCAACGCCACGTACGCGTCGTGATCGTCGGGCGGAATCGGCTCTTCGAGCCACAGAATCCGATATTCGGCCATTGCTTTCGCGAGGCGCTCCACCGTCTGCTGCGAATAGCTTTTGTTGCCCATGCGCCACCAAGTGTGCGCATCCACCATGATCTCGAAATCCGGCCCGGTCGCCTGCCGGATCTGCCGCACTGCTTCGAGGTCGGCTTCGGGGCCGGAGCCGGGCCGCATCTTATATGCCGTGAATCCCAGGTCGCGCGCCAGCACTGCTTCGGCCGCGTATCCTTCCGGTAGCTGATACATTCCGGAACTGCCATAGAGCCGGATGCGATCCCGTACCCGTCCGCCAATCAATTCGCTCACCGGACGGTTCCGAGCCTTGCCTGCCAAGTCGTAGAGCGCAATCTCCACCGCGCTATAGACTTTGCTCACTTCCGCGTCGGCGCCGGAGCCTTGCTGGAACAGGATCCGCAGCGCATCCGGATCGGTCAGCGTCCGGCCGACCAGGAACGGCGCGACCAATTGATCAATGGTATGTTTTGACTGCACGCTCGCCTGGCCCGGCGCATAACCGAACAGTCCTTCGTTGGTGGAGACGCGGATCAGCATGGCATCGCGTTTGAGGATAGTGCGCTCGCCTCCGAAGTACGTCAACTTGACGGGTTCCGGGAGCCGGTGCGAGAGAAGATAAGCTTCGATGCCAGTAATTTTCATCTTGAAGGGCGCGAGATCGATTTACATTCTACCGGAAGGCCGAGCGCCCGCGTGACCCCGACCATTAGGGAGGGGACAAATGAAGCTGGTCCGCAAGCATCACCGGAACAAAAAAAGCCGGGCGTTTTTTAGACACCCGGCGAGGAGCACCCATAAGCAGCTCGGAGGAATCTGCTTGTGGTTGTGGAGGAACTTGAAAAGGAATTGCGTTAACCGAGCAAGCCGCCGTGTCCAAGGCACGCCACTTCCCAACCTGAAACACGATACCTCGCAAGCAATGGCGGCAGCACCAGATCGACAACATTCGGCTTGGCCGATCGAAAGCATCCAGGAGCGGAGACAATCGGTGTCTCCTCTTTATACCCTAGCAAAAATAAATTACCAGGCTCGACGGGGGCGAGAAACCGCTCCAGATGGCAGCCGATGCGCGTCATCGCGCGGCCGATCACATCGTCGGGACCAGCGGGTGCCGTTGTCGAAGCCACCAGAATCGTCGCTGGCTTTGCACGGAGCAAGTGCTGCAGAGCCCGCGCCACCGCGCTTTCCTCCTCCTGTACGGCAAGCACGAAGGCCGGCATGGTTCCGAAATGCTCCAGCCGTTGGCGCATGATGCTTTCAAAAAGCTGCTTCGCGCGATCGCCCTGCACCGGATCGGTATAAAGGACTGCCACCACCGGGGTGCGAATCGGCCTCGCCTGTAGAATTGGTCCGCGCTCCCGCAAGATACTAATCACCGCGTCTAACTGCGATTGCGCCACCGCGAACGGCGCGCTCTTCACCGTGGCGATGCGTTGCCCGGCTCGTGCGAAACTGAAATTCACGTTCGTCGCAATGACAATACTCGCCGTGCAGTTGATCTGTTTCAACAATTCATCGTCGACCAGAACACAGCAGTCCTCGGTAGCGAAAAGATTGGCGCGCCCGCCCGCTGCCAGGCGGATCTCCAGGCATCCACAACCCATCTCCGCCGCTGCCTGGCATACCGCGTCGTCCTCTCCTACCTCGCCATCCTCCAGTTCCGTCACCCAGACTTGGCCCAGTCCTTCGGTTTCAAGTAAACGTACATCTTCCTCGCTCAGCACATGCCCCTTCGCCAGCAGTTTGCGCCCGCCAGGGCGAAAGATCGTACAACAAAGAATTCTTCCTGTCGATTCTTTAACCCCGACTGTCTGTGCTTTCATTTTCCCTCCCGACTTTGGCGCTGGGCAAGTTATTCTGCAATAGCTGCTTTGTGTAGAGCCTGTGGCGCGGACACCGGAAATATCTCAAGATATAAATGCGATTATTCATATCAATCACCGCCTGAGCCTCTTCCTCTTACCTTAAGCGAGTAACCTACATTTGGTAATCATCTCCGTGACGGAAATAGGTTAGGCCTGGAGCTTAGTCTTATGGATTCGAGGAGTAGAGCTGCCGCGTTGCGCGGATTGATCCAGATCGTGGCTGCTACCTCCCACATTTTCACCCGGGTACCAATTCGGAGAAAGCCGCCCAATTGATAACGAAGCGTCACAAAGCTGCCTGTTAGAATTTAGAACCGGCAGCTAATTACCCGATTAGATGCTAATGGTGAAATGAAGGGAAGGCTGTGCAAAAGTGCTCATATTATCAAGTTAAAAATAAAAGATAGCCGAGAGGAAATCAGTCGTGCAGTACTATATTCAACAGAGAACTGTGAACCTGCACCCCTCCGTTGTATTCGATGAAGCCCAGTTTCCGGAACTTGTTCATGAAATGGCTCACCCTCGATCGCGTTGTGCCAATCATCTCGGCCAGCGTTTCCTGGCTGATTTTCGCGATCACCAGATCCGCCTTTCTCTCTTTCCCGTAGTTTGCCAACAATAGCAGCACCCGCGCCAATCGCTTTTCGCTGGAATTGAAAAGCTGATCTACCAGATCCTCCTGAATCCGAATGTTCCGGATCAGCAAGTAGGACAGAAATGCCTCTGAAAATGACGGATCGGCCCGCAGCGCCCGAATCGTCGCATCTTTGTCGATCCGCACCACCTTACAGTCGGAGAGTGGCGTCGCGCTGGACATGCGCAACGCTTGGCCGGCCAGACAACCCTCACCCAGAAAATCGCCCGGTCCCAAAATGGCTACTACTGCTTCCTTACCTCGGTCCGACACCACCCCTAGCTTAACTTTCCCCTTCTCGATGTAAAATATCGAGTCCGCCGGTTCCCCTTGGCGAAAGATGGCTTTCTTAGGACTGTATTTCCGAATGGTTTTGCCGCCCTCGATCTTCGCAAGGAACTCTTGCTCATGATCAAGATTAGCCTTGGTTTTCATGTCGATGCCTTTTCCCTTCCTGCGGAAATTTCGTTCTCAACGGAGAGCTCAGGCCGTGCAATATTAATATGAAAGACGCCTCGACGAACTTTTTGCACTTCACGAGATTGTAGCCGTTCCTTCCTCTGAAAACTGTTCAAAAGTGGTCAGTCCGGCGTAGCGAAAAAGTGGCGCCCAAAATTCGATGTTAATCGTGCAAGACGACGCTCAGCAGTGAGCCATCCACTTCCAGATGGCCGTTGTATTTGATGAACCCCAGCTTGCGGAACTTGTTCATAAAATAGTTGACCCTGGAACGCGTGGTGCCGACCATCTCGGCTAGCGTTTCCTGGCTGATTTTCGCAATCACGCGATCCGGTTGGCGCTCTTTCCCGAAATTGGCCAACAACAGAAGCACTCGCGCGAGCCTCTTCTCGCTGGAATTGAAGAGTTGATCCACCAAGTCCTCCTGAATCCGGATGTTCCGGGAGAGCAGGTACGCCATGAACAGCTCCGAAAATGTCGAATCCTCCTGCAACGCCCGGATAGCCGAGGCTTTCTCAAGTCGCACGATCGTACATTCAGACAGCGGCGTGGCAGTAGCCATGCGACGTACTTCGCCCGCCAGGCATGCCTCGCCCAAAAAATCTCCCGTTCCCAAAATGGCAACCACCGCCTCCTTGCCCCGTTTCGAAACAACCGTCAGCTTGACGCTGCCTTTCTGAATATAAAAGATTGAGTTAGCTACGTCGCCTTGACGGAAGACCGTCTTTCTTGGCGTGTACTTTGCCGTAATTTTGCCGCCATTAACCTTTGCCAATAGAGTTTGCACATCGAAAAGCTGGGCCTTCGTTTTCATCAACGGAGCTCCATTAGCAAGTCAGCATTGGCTGGCCAAAACAAATGCGCCATAAAATGATTTGATCCTAAGAGCACCGCGCGGCTCAAAATGCGTAAAAGAGGAGAAAACACTCCGTCAATTATTGTACACCACGAAAAAGCGAAGATCTAGTGCTTCTGGATCACCGGAAACTGAGGGAAGTCTGTGATTTGATTCAGTCGAACTACCGGGACCGACAGCGTCTCGGGCTTGAGCCGTTTAAGCACTGCAATTTCATCGCAGGCTTGAAACTTGGGACAACGGAGGCAATCTTTCCATGCCTTTAGCGGCAGTTCCCCCCGATCCACTTCTTCGAAACCCAGCTTGGCGAAGAAGCCCGGAACATAAGTAAACGCGAAAATCGAACCCAGTTCGTGGGCGCGGGCTTCCTCTTCCAGCGTTTCCACCAACGCCCGCCCAATTCCGTTTGTTTTCACAGCGGGATCTACCGCCAAGCTCCTCACCTCGCCCGACGATGCGGTATAAAAGTGCAGCGCCCCGCATCCCACCAGTCCACCGGCATCGAAAGCGACGATAAAATCCCGAATATTCTCCGCCATTTCGAATTCGGTCCGCGGAAGCATGATGCCATCCGCCGCATAGGCGTTAATTAGTTCTAGCAGAGCCGGAATATCCGTCAGCGAAGCTTTGCGTATTTCCTTCATGCCTTATCAACAATCTTCGTGCCAATGTAAATGTTTGTAAGAATTTCTCGCACGATCCCAGGCCTCGATCCCGGGGCGATGAAGATTTCCTTGACTCCCGTCCGCAATGCCGATACTGCCGCGTGTAGCTTTGCCTGCATCCCGCCCGTCGCTACGCCCGTCTCAATCAAGCCGGCCGCTTCCGCCGCGGTTAGTGATTTGATGACGTTCCCGGCCGCGCCCTTGACGCCATCCACGTCGGTCAAAAAAATAAGCTTCTCCGCGCCGAAGGAGGAAGCGCAGGCAACCGCCATCTGATCCGCGTTGACATTATAAATGACTCCGTTCGCGTCGCCGGCAACGCACGCCACCACCGGAATGTAGTGCTCCCGCGCCAGCAGATCGATCAGCCGCGCGTCGGACCGCACTGGTCTCCCCACCGCGCCCAGCTCTTCGGACAGCCGCTCCGCATCCACCAATCCCGCATCGAGACCGGTCAACCCCACTGCCCGTGCCCCTGCGGCTCGAAACGCTCCCACCAATTCGGTATTCACCGTCCCCGCGAATACTTTAAGCACGGCATCAATCACGTCAGCCGTGGTCACGCGAAGTCCGTTCACGAACCGGCTTTCGATGCCTCGCCCGGTCAGATATCGCGTCATCTGCTTGCCGCCTCCATGCACCACGACCACGGAATGATCGATCTCCGCGATTTCGCGCGCCAGTCGCGCCCGCGAAGCGGGTGAATCGAGAAGCGATCCGCCCACTTTAATCAATAACTTCATAACAGGCCTGCCGTTTCCGAAAATCCCAACGCCAGGTTCATGTTCTGGACCGCCATTCCCGCTGCGCCTTTTACCAGATTGTCGATGGCCACGATGACGACGCCGCGCCGGGTTTTCGGATCGAACTGTACCCCGATATCGCAGAAGTTCGTTCGCGCCACCGCCCGCACATCGGGGAACCGGCCTGCCGGGTAAATGCGCACAAAATGGTCATTTAAGAACCGCTGGAGATAGATTTCGAGCGGATTATGGTCATTTAAGGTCCGAAAATAGATCGTTTCAAGAATGCCGCGTTCGATCGGCAGAAGCTGCGCGGTGAAGCTCAACTCAGCTTCTTCCAGACCCGAAATCCGCAGAATCTCTGGCACATGTCGATGTTCCAATACGGCATAAGCCGAAAAGTTCTCCGTGACCTCGCAGAAACTCGTCTTCAACGAAGGTTTTCGGCCCGCCCCGCTGACGCCCGATTTGGCGTCGCAGACAATTCCCGCCGTGCGATCGATCGCGCTCGCGTCCAACAAGGGTTTGAGCGCCAGATTGGCTGCGGTCGGATAGCATCCGGGGTTTGAAATCAATCGTTTACCCTGTATCGCGGCACGGTTAAATTCAGGCAGCCCATATGCCGCTTCGGCCAGCAAATCAGGCCGCGGGTGAGCAGTTTTGTACCAGCGCTGGTAATTCTCAACGGTCCCCAAACGGAACGCCCCGCTCAAATCGACGACCTTCGATCCAGCGTTGAGCAGCGCCGGTGTCAGCTCAATAGATACTTCGGGAGGCGTCGCGAGAAACACCAGCGGCAGGCCGGTATCCGGGGAATAAGGAAGCCGCCGCGGACCTTCATAATTCAGCGGACGAGCACGATCTTCGGCCTCGCGATGCTCCAGAAGAACGGGCTCGACCTGAGGGTGCCGCGAAAGAATGGTAACGAGCTCAGCGCCGCTGTAACCGCTGAACCCGACGACGCCGACGGGGATCATATGATTAACTATTCACTCTAATGAATAATTATACCGCCGTTTGGAAGCAAACGCTCAGGATCGCTGCTCGCTAACCGACCGCTCGGCTAAATCGCCGATAACAGGCAGTTTATAGGTCTCATCGTGGCTGACTTTGATCATCATGAAGATCCACGCCACGAAGATAAGCAGTTGGAACAGGCGGGCGCCAAGACGCTCGAACGGCATCCCGAAGCCATCGGTTATGTAAAGAATCGGCTTAATCACCCACTCCACCATCAGCCATGCGACAAAAACATAGAGACCTTGGAACGCGTGGAAGCGGACCTTTGCATCGTGGCGGAATCGTTCGCTGGCTAAGACGACAATCGCCGCAATCCAGCCGATCCACGGGACGTAGCAGAGCAGCGAGGCGTTACGGCCGCTAATGCCAGAAAAAGGGTCGGCCACAGGTCGAGCGGCTCCCGCTCCGGACGCGACTTTCTGGCGCGCGCCGCACTTGGCGCAAAACTGATCCGCATCGTCGACCTTCGTGCCGCATTGTACGCAAAAAGCCATTGCTGGATGGTAATACGATAATGTAACACTGAAGGTTCCTTACGCATATGATCCGCTCATTAATCTCTGTTCTTTTACTCACAACGGCGGCGCACGCTGCGAAGACTCTCGATATTTATTTCATCGACACCGAGGGCGGTCAAGCGACGCTGGTGGTCTCCCCCTCCGGCCAAGCGATGCTGGTCGACACCGGATATGCGGGCTTTGGCGGGCGTGACGCGAATCGCATTGCCACCGCGGCGAAGCTCGCCCATGTGAAGCGTATCAATGTTCTGTTCCTCACGCACCACCATAAGGACCACGCGGGCGGCGTGAAGAATCTTCTAGAAGTGTTACCCGTGGAATCGTTCTACGATCACGGCGGCGACGTCGAAAACGGCAACAAGTATTCCAAAGACTATACCCAGGCGATGGGAAACGCTCCGCACACGGTCTACAAGCCGGGTGACAAGATCCCGGTTAAGGATCTCGACATTACGGTGGTTGTGGGCGCGCAAAAACACCCTGAGACCAAAGGCGATCCGAATCCCTTTTGCGCCGGCCTTGCTCCGAAAGACGGCGAGACAGGCGAGAATCCGCAGTCCGGTGGAGTGGTGGTGCAGTTCGGAAAGTTCCGCTTTGCCGACCTGGGCGACATTATCTGGAACGAGGAACTGGCCCTCCTGTGTCCGGAAAATCATGTCGGCAAGGTGGACCTGCTTTTGACGCCGCATCACGGCACGCACCTTTCCCCGCCGGCAGATTACGCGATGGCCCCGCGTGTCGTCATTATGAACGACGGTCCCACCAAGGGCGGGAGCGCGCAGGCGTACAAAATGTGGAGCGCGATGAAGGGCCTCGAAGACCTGTGGCAGCTCCATTTCGCGATGGCCGCAGGCAAGGACGGCAACTCGCCGGACACCTTTATCGCGAACGTCGAGGAGAAGTGCGAGGGCAAGTATCTCAAGGTGACGGCGCACGAGGACGGCTCGTTTACGGTATACAACTCGCGGAATAAGTACACCAAAACGTACGCCATGAAATAGCGCTTCGCGAACCCAGACTCAGAAGGGCGGCGTCGCCGCACAGGCTGAACTGCCTCTTCGCGTCAAGTGCGGGCGGATGTTTGGGTGTTGGCGTACGGCCGGGATACCAGCCATTTTGAGTGTCTATGTTTCGCGATTCATAGCCGCGCTAACCCAGCGCCAATTGTTACCTTTACAGATCGAGGCGCGTCGTTTATGATTCTACAAATATGCCAAGCGCCTCTCGACTTTTTACGACATTTCTTCTCGCTGCGGCCGCACTATCGGCTCAGTACAAAGCCCCCAATCCGCAGGTGGCAAAAATCGTCTCCCAGGTGTCCGACGAGAAGATTACTGAGATTCTCAAGAAGCTCGAATCATTCGGCACGCGGAACATTCTGTCGACCCAGGATAATCCTACGCGAGGCGTGGGAGCGGCGCGCAAGTGGATTTACGAGCAGTTTCGAAGCTACAGTCCGAACCTTGAAGTGAGTTTCGATCAGTACAAGCTTAAGAAAATTGAAGGACGCGCCTCACGGGTGCCGCGCGATGTGGACTTATATAACGTGATAGCGGTGCTGCCCGGTACCACGAATCAGGAGCAGCGAATTGTCATCAGCGGTCATTACGACACCATTGTGATGGGCAGACCCACCGGTGCGCCGCCCGCCCCCGGCGAGACTCCCGCTGCGCCGCCGCCGATGCGCGATCCCGATCTCGATGCTCCCGGAGTCACCGACGATGGCAGCGGCACGGCGTGCGTGATGGAACTGGCTCGCGTTCTGAGTCAATACCAGTTTGAGAAGACACTGGTGTTCGTTGCGTTCGCCGGCGAGGAAGAAGGATTGCTGGGCAGTTCGCTTTACGCGGAGAAAGCCCGCGCCGCCAACCAGAAAATCGAGGCGGTTCTGAACAACGACATCATAGGCAGCGACGTATCGGGCTCCGGCCGCATGGAGAATCGCCGCGTCAGCGTGTTCAGCGAGGATCCGGACGATTCTCCTTCTCGCGAACTGGCCCGCTACATAAGGGATATGGCCGACCGTTACTTGCCCGCGATGCGCGTCGAAACAATTTTCCGCGCCGACCGCTTTGGTCGCGGAGGAGATCACACGCCGTTCAATCAGGAAGGATTCGCGGCCGTGCGCTTGTCTTCGCCCGAGGAAAATTTCGCCAATCAGCACACCGTGACCGATACGTTCGCCAACACATCGATACCGTACATTGGCCTGGTCACGAGGATAAACGGCGCAGCGGCAGCGTCCCTCGCCTGGGCGCCGAAGGCTCCGGTGACCGCCCAAATTACGGAGCGGGACGGCCAGAAAGTTACCACCCTTCTGCTGACGCGTGGGAAATCGCGCTACGATGCGGCGCTGAAATGGAAGCATGAAAATCCTGAAGCCGACCTGGCAGGCTACGTCGTGGTGTGGCGATCGACGACCACCCCCTATTGGGAGCATGAAGTGTTCGTTGGCAATGTAACCGAGTACTCTTTCTCCGACGTTTCGATCGACGAGATGGTTTTCGGCGTGAAGGCGATCGACAAGGACGGCAATGAGAGTCTGGTGACTCCATACGTGCAGGCGCCGCGGGCGAAGCGGAAGATCGAAGTGTATTAGTCCAACGCGGAACCTGCTAGTGAAGGATCGGGAACAATTGCCGGATGCGGCCCTCATCCGGCTGGACGCCGTATTCGCAAATCTCGAACGCCTCATAATATCTTGCCGCGGTGCCTTTTTCCGAACCGTACCATTTGATGAGCGACGCGCGGACTTGCGGGTTGATCGGGCGGGTGCGGGCTTGCTTTAGCCATGCCTTGCGCTCCGCCGGCCCTGCCGGGACGTCTGCGAGTTTGCCATCCACCCAGGGCAGCCACTCGTAGAACTGCGACACGTGGGAATCGAGAGCGTCGATCTTTTTATCGATAACCGAATCGATATCCACCGCGATATCGAGTCGAAATGGATTGGGGCGCTGGAAGTTGTCCTCATAATAAAGGAAAACAGGATTCTTGCGAAGGGCGGGCACTTCTGGAACCAGGCTGGGAACCACCACCATGTACGCGGCATCCTGCACCAGAACGCCGGTATAGCGATGGTCGGGATGATAATCGTTGGGCCGCGGCGCGAGGACTATGTCGGCGTTCCACTGCCGGATCAGCCGGATGACCTGCCTGCGCACCTCAAGCGTGGGCAGAAGTTCGCCGTCATGATTCTCGAGCACTTCGTACTCGATCCCCAGGCGGCGCGCGGATTCCTTCGCCTCCGCCAGCCTGCGCGCAGCGAGCGCGGGGCCATGAATCGTCTGATGTCCGGCATCGCCGTTGGTGACTGATACAAACTTCACGGCTGCTCCAGCGGCTTGAAACAGCGCGGCGGTTCCGGCGGCGCGGATATCGCAATCGTCGGGATGCGCGCCAAAGGCGATCACGCGAATCACATTGTTGCTCTGCGCGAGGAGAATGCTCATGCTGCTCATTATCAGTAGTGGAAGCCTCATCCCGCTATTGTCTATCTTTAAGAGAGACCTATGACCACCGACAAGCGCCTGCGCAGTGAGATTTGGTTCAACGACCGGGAAGATCCCGGCGAAACGGCTGTCTATATCGAGAGGTTCAGCAACTACGGGATCACGCGGGATGAGTTGCAATCCGCGCGGCCGATGATCGGAATCGCGCAAACCGGCAGCGATCTCTCGCCTTGCAACCGGCATCACGTGCAACTCGCGGCGCGCGTGAAAGACGGTATTCGCGACGCAGGCGGCATCCCCTTTGAGTTTCCGGTTCACCCGATCCAGGAGTCTTGCCGCCGTCCGACGGCTGCGCTCGATCGGAACCTCGCCTATCTCGGTTTGGTCGAGATTCTTTGCGGCTATCCGCTTGATGGAGTCGTCCTTACAACTGGTTGCGATAAGACCACGCCCGCTTGCATTATGGCCGCCGCGACGGTGAATCTTCCGGCCATCGTGCTCTCCGGTGGGCCGATGCTCGACAGTTATATTGACGGTAAGCTGGCAGGCTCCGGATCAGTGCTGTGGGAAGCCAGGCGCCTGGTTGCGGCGGGGCTGATCGACGTCGGTGAACTGGTGGACCGGGTGGTACGCACGATCCCCAGCGCGGGGCATTGCAATACCATGGGCACCGCGCTCTCAATGAACTCTCTTGCGGAGGCGCTCGGAATGTCGTTGCCGGGTTGCGCCACCATTCCCGCTCCCTATGCCGAGCGCGCCAAGATGGCTTATGAAACCGGGAAGCGCATTGTCGCGATGGTGCACGAAGATCTTACGCCGAGCCGAATCCTGACAAGGGCCGCATTTGAAAACGCGATTGTGGTGAATTCGGCCATCGGCGGATCCACCAACTGCCCTCCGCACATCACCGCGATCGCTCGTCATGCCGGTGTCGAATTGAGCATCGACGACTGGGAGGAGATCGGTCATAAGGTCCATTTACTGGTGAACGTGGCGCCAGCCGGCGATTTCCTGGGTGAAGGGTATAATCGCGCGGGCGGGGTGCCGGCGGTGATCGGCGAATTGATGAAAGCGGGGAAAATTCGCACCGGCGCCATGACGGTTTCGGGAAAAACGATGGGCGAAAACTGCCGCGATTCCCACAGCCTCGATCACAATATTATCCGGACCTACGGAGCACCCCTCAAGGAACACGCCGGCCTGCTGGTTGTTTCCGGCAACCTGTTCCACTCCGCGCTGATCAAAACCTCGGTCATCAGCGACGATTTCCGACGCCGCTATTTATCGGAGCCGGGAGCCGAGGATTGTTTCACTGCCCGCGCGATCGTGTTCGACGGACCGGAGGATTACCGCCGCCGCATCGACGACCCCGCGCTCGAGATCGATGAAACCTGCATGCTGGTGATCAGGGGCGCGGGTCCCATCGGATATCCGGGATCGGCCGAAGTCGTGAACATGACACCTCCAGGCTATCTGTTGAAGGCTGGCGTGGGGATGCTGCCGTGCATGGGGGATGGCCGTCAAAGCGGAACTTCGGAGAGTCCTTCGATTCTAAACGCATCGCCTGAAGCGGCGGTTGGCGGCAATCTGGCGATTCTGGAGACCGGCGACCAGATTAAGGTCGACCTGCGGAATCGATGCGTCGATGTTCTTCTGACGAATGAAGAAATTCGAAGGCGCCGGGATTCGCTGAAGCCCTTGGAACTGACGAACGACTCACCCTGGCAGGAGCTTTACCGCACTCACACCGGTCAACTGGAGACGGGAGCCTGTCTCGATTTTGCGGTGAAATACCGTGACTTGGCGAAAGTCGTTCCCCGCCACTCTCACTAGACTCGGCGTTGCTCCGCGCTATCCTCAAAAATAATGGCAGACTCCGAACGCCGCCGGCCCGACCCCGACCGCTTGCTCAAACAAGTCGAGGCGCAGGAGCGCAACACGGGTCGAGGCCATCTGAAAATCTTCCTTGGCTACGCCTCCGGCGTCGGAAAATCCTTGCGCATGCTCGACGAAGGCCGCCGCCGCAAATTGCGCGGGCAGGACGTCGTGGTTGCCGCGACGCAAGCTTCCACCTCACCCGAGGTGCGGAAAATTCTCGAAAGCATGGAAGTGATTCCGCCCCGGATCGTCAACGGAGTCCCCGCCATCGACGTCGCCGCGCTGCTCGATCGCCATCCCGGACTCTGCCTCATCGACGGGCTGGCTTATAACAATCCGCCCGGGAGCAAGCACCCGCATCGCTGGCAGGATGTGGAGGAGCTGCGCGCGGCAGGCATTGCCGTCGTCACCTCTATCAACATTCAGTACATCGCCGAGCGCCAACGCGAGATTGAAGCAGTTCGCGGAAAAAGCGTCAGCGATTCCGTGCCGGAGGCCTTCATTCAAACAGCCGACGAAATCGAAGTCGTCGATGCCACGCCGGAGTATTGCGCGGCCCGTTCCATTGAAGGCGACCAGCAACGTCAGCTCTCGGAACTGCGTGAAATCGCACTCGTGCTCGCCGCCGACGTAGTCGATCGTCAGCTTGAACAATATCTCCATCACCAGGGCAGCGGCGCGCAGCTTTACGGCGCGCATGAGCGGATTCTTGTTTGCGTCACGCCGCGCTCCAGCGCCCGCGAAATGATCCGCCGCGCGCGCCGCGGGGCCGACCGCTTTCACGGCGATCTCTATGTCGTCTACGTCGAACAGGACAACCTGAACGAAGGGGACCAGCGCCTGATCCGGGAGAATCTCGATTACGCGCACGAGGTTAAGGCGCGCGTGGAACTGTTGACCGCGGACGATCCCATCGAGGCGATCCTCGATTTTGCCACCCAGCACGGCATCACTCAAATTTTTGTGGGTCACAGCAATCAAACCGGATGGACCAGCCGCCTGCGCGCGAATCCGGTGGAGCGCCTCGTCATGGAAGCCGACGGGATCGACGTGCGAATTTTCCCCAACGAGACGGTAGATGCCTGATCGCGGGAAAGGCAAGCTGAGAATTCTCCTCGGCTATGCCGCGGGCGTTGGAAAGACGTATCGAATGCTCGAAGAGGCGCAGCACGCCAAGAGCGCCGGACGAGACGTCGTCATCGGCTATTTCGAGCCCCACGGGCGCAAGGACACCATCGAAAAGACCGAAGGACTCGAAGTTGTCCCCCGCCGCAAGATTGATTATCGCGGCTGCGAATTTGAAGAGATGGATACCGATGCAATTCTTCTCCGCAAACCGCAAGTTTGCGCGGTGGACGAATTTCCCCACACCAACATTCCCGGTTCGCCGCGCGTCAAGCGCTGGGAAGACGTCATGGTGCTGATCGACGCCGGCATCGACGTGCTGACCACCATGAACATCCAGCACCTTGAAAGCCTCAACGACCAGATCCGCGACATCACCGGCATCGCCGTCCGCGAAACCATTCCCGACTGGGTCATGAAGCAAGCCGAGGAAGTCGTGCTGGTCGATCTTCCGCCACGGGCGCTGCTCAACCGTTTGCAGCGCGGCGTCATCTACGGAACGGAGAAAGCGCAGCGCGCTCTCGATAACTTTTTTAAGGAGCCCGCGCTCGCCGCGCTGCGCGAGATGGCTCTGCGCCAGACCGCGCATGAAGTCGAGATTCGCCAGGGCGAGGAAAACGTCCGCTCGCACCACAGTGAGCCGGAGGCACGCGAACGAATTCTGATCCACGTCACCGAATCCCCCGCCTCCACAGGCTTGATCCGCAGAGGACGCCGTGTCGCGGATTATCTAAAAGCCGATTGTTTCGCCGTCGGCGTCACGCCCTCGGCCGATCCAGTCGCGCTTGAACAGCATCTCGAGTTTGCCCGGAAACTCCACATCGAAACGCGTGTACTCGAAGGTCATAACGCCGCCAAGACGCTGGTCGACTTCGCGCGCCGCAACTCCGTCACGCAAATCTTTCTCTCGAAGCCGCCCAAGCGCCGATTCCCGTTTCTAGGCCCGCGTAGCGTCGCTATGGATGTCGTGCGTCTGGCCAAAGACCGGCAAGTAACAGTAGTAGCCGAACGCCGCCCGTCGATCTGATAGTCGATCCCCCTGGACGGCAGCCGGCGCCCGCGTCGACCTCCGGATTCAGTGCGTTGACCGACTTGCTACAGCTCACGCCGGCGGATGTTCTTCCGGTTTGGCTTCGGGCTCCGCCACCGCGGCCGGCGCGGACGCCGGCGCCGCCGATGACCCGAGACCAAGGGTTCCATTCGACGCTTGATGAGCCTGCTCGTAACCCGCCTCGGCATGGACGTCGTCGAACTTCTTCTTCTCTTCCTCTTCCTTCGGCGTGTAGTAAGAGTGATAGTACGTGTATTTGCTGTACAGCTCGCCGCGCCGCGCCCCGTTCACCACGATGCCGAGCACATTGTTGTTACACAACGACTGCATCGCACGCGTCACCGAATCGATCGTCGTGTGACCGATGCGGACTACCAGCAGCGTTCCGTGGCACAGCGTCGACAGCAGGTTCGCGTCAGCCGCGAACAGCAGCGGCGGACTGTCCAGAATGATCCAGTTGAACAGAGTCGGCAGGCGGTCCAGCAGATGCTTCACTTCGCGCAGGTTCAGAAGTTCAAGAGGATT
>Ga0182024_10012639_pt1 | contig 16663 bp, 23 predicted proteins | sample P32metaG_FD_120480 | JGI IMG/M metagenome (GOLD analysis project Ga0182024, IMG submission 120480) | Permafrost microbial communities from Stordalen Mire, Sweden - P3-2 metaG (Illumina Assembly) | ecosystem: Environmental > Terrestrial > Soil > Wetlands > Permafrost | place: Sweden: Stordalen... | reverse complement strand
TTTTGATAGACTTTCTGCATGGACTTGTCCCTGGGGAATGCCTTCTTTCCCTCGGTAACGTGGTCGTTGATAGCCTGCTCAAATTGCCCAACCATCTTGGCATGCTTTTCAATTTTCTTCATGGTCTTTACTTTTAACACCAGTAAACATGGAGCACTGGGCGCAATCGCAATAGCGTTTTGGGATTCTTGAATATCTCGAAGCACTCGCAGAACGCGCGGATAAACAGGGGAATTTCTGGAACAATATGGCTGCCACTCGACCTGGGTTTTGACGCCAAAATCGTTCCGGGGAACGGTTGCTGGGTCTTGATCCAGCCGTGGAATTCGTAAAAGCGGCCTGTTATGGGTTCGCCAAGATTTCCGTTTTCTGTCATTCCAAGGAAAGTTCTGGAGTGGTCAGCCCCGGCTCTGAAGCCTGTTGCATGGGGGTGACGATGGCGGGAGAGTAGACCTGCATCGTGTGCAGGTCAACGTGAAAAGATCCGCCCGTGTGGCGCTGGAGGAACTTGGTCATACAATCAAGTGTTCCTCCATCTTTCAGCATAGCTTTTTCGCCAAAAGTCAAGGCGATCATGAGATCAGCTTCGCTGGCGACCCTTGTGTTCCGTTGCTTGAACCCAGGGGTGGCGGTCACTTGGGCTCCGCAGCTGATGGCCCGGCACAACTCGTCTTGGGATGCCTGCTGACACCTCTTCCGAAACTGCTTGTGATAGTAATTTGCGATGTTTCCTGGTGCAAACATCTTTCCTGGCTCCTCCACGTAATTGTGCTGCGCCACATCATATTCAGCCGGCAGATGGAGCCGCAGCTTTGTGTTGGGTAAGGCCAGAAACAGTTGAACTGCAATGTGATCGGCGACCGCAGCACCCCCGCTGACGAAAGTGATGGGTTTTGATGTGTGGGGGGCGATGATGCTGAGCACCGCGGCCTTCATCTGCTGGAACTTCTGGAGGTTGAGCTTCTCGGCGTCCTCCTTGCGTCCGGCCGTGCCGATGATGCCGATCTTGATGCCTGGGTTCGCAATGTTCATACTCGCTGACCGGCTTGGCTTAAGAACGTACCTGCTGGAAAATTTCAGGTAGGGGCAATTTATGCTTGGCGGCGTGCAGGATCAGCTTCCGCTTTTCGGCCATGAACTCCGGGGTCCTGATATCCTTGCGGATGCACATGAGAACTTGGCCCAGCCAGTTGGTCCCTTTCCACTGCGCGGGATCTTGCGCATGGGGATCGTCTGTCGCCAATCCAATACCCCAAACGGTGTCATACGGGCTGGATTCAGCCAGGATGCCGTTTGTAGCGAGCAGGTACTCGCGGAGCGGGATGTTTTGCTCAAATTTGTGTGAACACCCTGCATATACGAGGTTTCGCGCGTGCAAATCCCAAAGTGCCTTGTTGAACCCTTTGACCTTGCGGCCCAATGCCTTCTGGTCTTTCGGATTGGTGGAGATCATGATGGCCTGTAAGGACTCCTGGTCGGAGAACAGGAGGGCCTTCGCCGCCATCATCCATTGCTCACCATTGCAAAACCGGCGTGGTTCGCCATCCCACAAGGAAGCAACGAATTGGCTCGTATGCCAGTTGGAAAGCGGCCCCTGCCAAAAGAAGCTGAAAGTGAGTGATGGCGGATTCACTGTTTGTGTCAATATTTCTGGTTTGTAGCTTGGCAGATCTGCTTCTCCAGCTGCCAAGTCTCCGCCTGCCCATCATTGATGGAGGCAACCAGGAATAAACAAGGCATCGTGGGCTTCATCGGGATAGGCTGGGGTGGTTGGATTTCGATTGCCATTACTGGTCTCGGGTGACAGACGCCCCAATTGTGATCATGGGCTGGTTTGTCGAAGACGTCAGTATTTCAATATGTCCACTGGCCTCATGAACTTCCAGAGGCATCACTGCGGCGACGTCTATCTGATAGGATTTGCCGGGCTGGTTCGTTCTCAGACTGACGCTAAGGGCGGGATTATCGGACGTAACTTGCAGCACCTCCACAGCTTTATCCAAGTGGTTGGAAAGTGAGAGACGCGCGCTGGCATTGGTGTGGCCGGCCTTAACAAAAAGCGAGAGAACATTGGTGTCCACGTCCATCTCGTTCCAAACTTCCCCGAAAAGCAGCACCATTTGTTCCTTCTCAGCGGTGTTGATGGCAAAGGTAACTGCTCGCAGCAGCAGTCCGGTTCCAACGTGGCTGGTGTCTAATTTTGCTCGAATGTGCCCGGATTGCCCCGCTTCCACCTTGCGGGACCAGTCCTCAACCGTTAAGCAGCTGCAGGATGGCTCCACAGAAGAAATCTCCAGCGTTTTGGGGCCAACATTTGTGAACGTAAAGTCGTGCCGTATTGTTGTACCGACGGGCACCTTGCCAAAATTGTACCTGGTCGAATCAAAGTGTAATTGCGTTTCCTGCGCCGGCAGGCCACTGGCAGACAAACAAATCAGAGCAATGGCGGCTTGCCGTATCATCAGTTTCGTAAAAAGGGTATCTGGATGCTAGGCTCGTTGGTGTTGGACGTTTGCACTGTAACGGCCATGGGCTTCGTGCTTTTGTAATTCGGAGGAATTGCTACTTTTAGCGTGTAGTAGTGGCCTGGGGTCGCGGAGGCCAAGGTTACCTGGACGTTGGGGTCGGTAAAGCTTGGATTGGACAGGGTTACGGGGTAGGGAGCATTGTTGATGACGGTGATCAGTCCGAGAAACTGGTTGGTGTAATTCTTAGGAATGCTGATTGGAGACGGGTAAATACTGAACCAAGGTATGCGGTTAAGCACCAAGGGTATGGTCATCGGCGGCTTGTTAGACCGTGACGTCTGTATCGTAATGTTTCCATAGTCAATGGGGGTCACGATGGGCAGCTTTACGGAGACCGTCAGAGTGTAATCTTTGCCCGGAGTGTTGGTCGCAAGCTTGAGCACGTAGGAGTTACCCCTCAGGTTGGAGACGGTCGGATTAAATAGAGCCACATAGTTGGTGCCAATGTTGGCAATCTTGATCCGTGATACGGCATTAGATGAATTGGGGTAAATCATCAAGGTGGCCGTCTGCGGGCTGGCGTTCAACTCGCGATACACGGTCCCTTTCAAGATAATGGAGAGAACCGCGTTACTTCGAGCATTGCACTGAACGAAGATAGCCTTGCTTACGGCTCCATTGAAGTGCGAACTATCGAAGCGCATTGGGATGGTGCCGGTTTTGCCTGGTTCAACCTTCTGGGTCCACACCCCCGCCGAAGTGCATGCACACGATGGCTGAACCTTGTTGATAACGAGCGTCTCGTCGCCCGTGTTAGTGAAAGTGAAGGTGCAGTTACCGATTTCTCCGCCGGTGATGGTGCCAAAATCGATGGTTTTATCCTTGAATTGGATCTCGGGTCCAACCCCTGCATATGCCATGGCAGCAATCCCCAAAATGATAGTAGTCAGAGTTGTTTTCTTCATGTCATATTATACTCCCTTTCAGGTTTTGTTTGGCCAAAAACCCATCCAATCCCCCATGCAGCCGTAAAATTCCAGTGCTTTGCCAAGCGAGGACTTGAAATGTGGAACGGATTTCCAATGTACATGAAGACCACCTGCCCATCGGGGCTGCCGTAGTCGTAGTTGGCCAGCGTGCCCCCAACACTGCCCAGCAGGTAGCCTTGGTGCTGAAAGATGGGCTCTATTTTCCCGGCCATCTAGGTGGATTCCTGGACCAAAGACTCGTCATTCCGTTCCACGCAGGCCAGCGCGTGCTCGCGCCAATCCTTCCGCGGGAAAACGGCATAGAGCAGGTGCTCGTGGCTGATTTGGACTGTTTTCATGCGCCGAGTGTGCCCCTTTGCATCGATGATGACGGCATTGTGGCCCCACTCTCTCTGCAAGGCTCACGGCCCAGGACATCGAACTCTCCCTCTCCGCTTGTGACGTGGAAACCGGCTTGGTGCAGTTCCTTGATGAGTTGATCGAGTCGTTTGCGGTCGAAATTTGTTTTGGGATTCATTTGCTATTACGTCCTTCCGGCGTGGTAAATGCTCGGATCCATGACCTCCGGGTCGTACGGGTCGGGATCCTCTATCTCGATGCGTCCCCGCAGCGTCCCTTTGGCAAAATCGTAGATCTTTCCGTCCAGGGTGACCCAGTGATGCACCATCCGGTACTGCTCTTCGCCATCATCGTCACGGTAAGGCTCCACCTCGATTTCGCCGAAGACATGTCGGAACTGCGGGAGGTCGTGGGCGACTGAATGAGCGATCACCTGACAGTCCCCCAGTTCCTGACGCTCAACAAACTCTCTCCATTCGCACTCATGATACTCGCACAGATGGCGTTTGGCTTTTTCTATAAGCGGGTGGTTCATCGCTACGATCCGGTGGCGGAGTCGCTCATGGATTCGCCGACCTGGAAACGCACAGGTCGCCCAGATGCCTGTGCCTCCGATTGCTGCTTGGACTGAGCCTCTTTCGCGCTCATTTCGAGCTTGATGCTCTGGCCGCACTTCAGACAAACAGCTCGCCCGAATTTGCCAGGTTTGCGCAGGACTCCGCAACACTTGCCTGCGGCCTTAATGGCATCCTTCATCGCCTGGCTCTTAGCCTTCTGTTCCCCCTGTTCCGCGAGCTTCTTGGATTTACTGGCCTCTCTCCTCTCCGTTCGTTTCCGGTGCCGTTCGACTTTGTCGGCGGATTTGCGCTGGTAAACGCCGAGGAAGTCCTTCTCGCCACGATCGACTGCCATGGTGTAGCGAGCAATCCATATGGCATCAATCTCGTTATCGTCAGCCATTGCCCCGTTGCTCTTGCGCAGAAAAACATTCTCCCCGGACATCTCAACCGTGCTTCCGGGTTCAACGGCCGCGAGGGCGTTTGCCATTTCCGATTTTTTTGCAGATCCGCTACCGGTGGCAAAAAGTTTTAAGGTTCCAACTGGTATACCGAATATTTGGAGCGGATGCTCCTGGCTAATGGCCCAAATGACAGACCGAAGGCTGGCCCATAGCTGTCCCTGCATTTGCGTGCTGGAAAACAATACATCCTCGAACACGATCCGCTCGACTCCGTTTTCTTTGATGAAACGGATGATCAACGCGAATAATCGAGCAAACCGTATATCAAGGGTTCGCTCCTTTCCCTCTCTCCTCTGCAAATCCAGTTCCTCTTTGGTGGCGAGGTGGGTGGTTCCGGACTCCAAAACCTGCTGCCCCTCCAGCAGGGCCCATCCCGTGTGGGTACTAATGTCTAAAGTTAGCGTTTTCATAACACAGCCTCAATTAACTTCAGATGCTGGGTCGCCAGTGCCTTAACGCTGTGCGTATAATTTCCGTTAATTTTCATGCAGGTGCTGGCGCTGGATTAAAATGTCGGGACCAGCGGCGATAGGACGCCCCATCATCCGCCCACCAACTCGTGTTGTCGGTTTCAGCAACCTCTTTGCGCTGTTCCGGTGTCGGAACCCATTCTTTGCATTCCACCCATGCCTTCACCAGCCGGCGGGCTACCTCGCGGCAGGGGAGCTGCCGACGGTGATCCGGAAGAAGGAGGCACTCCCAAAAACCGAAAATGCGGACCGCTTCAGTTCCCTTGAGCTCAAAAACCTGCATGCCGTCGTCCATGTAACGGGTGCGAGCAACGAAAAACTGTCGGTCGTTAACCGTGAACGAGTTGCGAGGGGAAATCTTGTAGGCGGGCATATTATGTCCTATGCTCTCGTTGGTGCCAAACCCCCTGAACCTGCCGGGAATAATCGCGGGCTATCTCAACCGCAGCTTCCAATGATACCGGGCGGAGCCTTTGGCCGTCAAAGTGGTGAACAATAATAGCCTCCTGGCGCTGGAAATATTCAGCCACTTCAAATGGCTTGTGGCTGAGCTCGACACGGTTCACATGTCCGAACAGGTAGGGAACGGTCTTCCCTTTGGGTGGAAAAGCGCCCGCGTCTGGACCGAACAAGAACTCTATATTGGTGCCGGTTGGCCGGGTCCAATGCAGGAATGGCGTCCCAGGATTAGCGAGAATCAAATCGTGATCGTGGACCTCCAAGTCCTTTCGGTAATCCGTAATATGGCCGCTCACCCGTTGAAACAGGGCGGCATAAATACCGTTGACTGCAATCGTCGATGCGCTCATGCTTTCCATTTTGGTTAGGCTGGATTCATTTGCCAGATGCCAGCCCCGAGTAAGACAAAGTGCGTTTGCAATATTTGACGGATTTTCTCTCTCCACCATTGGTTGGTGGCAGGACGTTTGGGTTAACCCTGCAACTTTGGCCAGGACCGCTCAGCCATGACTAATTTGCCGCTGTCAGTGATGCGAAAAGTGTCGCCGCCATGACTCCCCGGACAAGTTCGACTGCAGGTATAAGCAATACCAAACTCCAAAAACTTCCGACCTTGGAGCTTTAACACCTTTCCAAGCTCTTTGACAAACTTCGTTGGAATAGCGTCCAAACTGGCATATTGTTCTCCGTAAACGAAGAGAACGCTCACCTTCGGGTAGAACTCGATGGAGAGGGCGGATTCCTCGTGCGTTGCGCGCAAGGCTTCCTCATCGTCGATGCTCTCAGGTTTCTTGATCCCAAAGCTTCTACACAGTGTCTTGAACTCCTTTTGGGTGCATTTGATGGTTTCGTCGGCAGTAAAAGTTGTGGAGTAGTCTGGCATGTTGAATTGTTTGGCACGTTTCGATGAGCCTTGCGGTCACTGTCCCTCTATACCTGATGAGGCAGGGGAGGCGCCGAGGGATAACCCCAAGGGTGCATCGAGACAAAACCCTGGATTGAGGACAGGGTCAAAAAGCGTCGAGGATGAGAAGATTCCGCATTTCACAATTCAAAGAATATGTTTTGCTTCATTCAATCCCCCAACCCAGCGTAGCAAAAGTGGAGCTGCCGTCTGTCTATAGCCTGCGCCACCCCGTATCCTGGTTCAGGGGCGTACACTGCTGTAGGCGTCGTGCTCCCTGCTGGAAAGCGATGATGCAGCAGGTCATCAATCTTAATGTAATAACTCCTCTCAGTGGAGGCGATCCTTATCTCCAACTCTTCATTTAATAATCCTTCGTTGTCTTCTTCTTCCAGAATATGGTCGATCCCTTTTGCGATCTGGGAGAAGTCGTTTCCGGTCAGATACTGGGTCCCAACCCAGCCGTTCTTTACCCACTTCCATCCAAGCTCGCGCATGGCGGCTTCGCGTGGTTCACTGTATTCGAATGCGGCCGAAAGCAGCCGGATGGCTTGCTCCGGGTTTGAGCAATCAGTTTGAAGCCGCTCTAAGACGTCTGGCAGGCTGGAACATCCGATCGTGTCCACAAGCGCTTCTCGAAATACGGAGAAATCGCAGAGCTGATCTGGATCCTCATCCCAGCCAAACTCCGACAAAATGAGATTCCGGATGTGTTGCAAGGCGTGGGTGCGATGGTCCGTGTCACCATACGTTCCGTCAGCAAACCAGGCGTTCCCGTCCACAATCCAGTATTCTCCGCGCATCATGATGATTGCCTTTTTGACCGTGCGACATAGAGCGGCTTCGTAGCGGGGTTTGGTTCGATTCTCATGTCCCCCATTCGATGACTGGAAGCTTGCGGCGCTCAGCGGTAGTGATGTGGAAGTGAGATGGCTCCTCTCCGCTGGAAAAGTGTGAGATATTCAGCCGCGTGTGGGCCGGAACGGTGCTGATGTGAGAATCTACAGGCCGGCGCATGACCCGGATAAACGTTCCCACTGGCGGCATTGTGTTCATGTTTTACTTTCCTATTAAAAGTCGGTTGGCCAGCACTTCAGGGAGCTTGGCCTTGATAATTTTCTCCTGTGCTCGGGCGATGGGGTAATCAAGGCGGATGAAATCGATGGTTTTTGCCGCGGTGTCATAAATGACGTAGCAAGCTTGGGGGTTGCCATCGCGAGGCTGGCCTATGCTGCCGACGTTTATAACGTAGCGGGTATCATCAAGGAGCCGGAAGCTGCTCCTAAAGATGTCCAAGGGTTTCCCGTTTGGTCCCATGCCATATGCTGCAGGGAAATGGGTGTGTCCAATGAACACCAGCGGGGTTCTTTGATCGCGCATCGTCAACGCCAGCGATGCGTCGTCCTTTCCGTGGATGTAATCCCAGCCTTCGGGTTCAAAACCATTGGCATGGTACAACGTCATACGGTGCTCTGGCAGGCTCAATTGATAGGGCAGGTTTAGGAGCCAGTCGCGCTCTTCACGTTTGAGCGCATTTCGGGTCCACTGCATGGCTTTCCCAGCAATCGGATTGAATATTCCAAGCGGGAGGTCCAAGCCAGCAGCCTCATCGTGGTTTCCTTTTAGCGATTGGATTCTGTTTGCTTGCAACAAGGCGATGCACTCTGAAGGGCTTGCCCCGTACCCAACTGTGTCCCCCAAGCAAAAGCGGAGACCACATCCTTTGGTGGAAATGTCCTTGAGGACAGCCACAAAGGCTTCCAAGTTCGCGTGGACGTCAGAAAAAACTGCTATCCTCATTTTTTTATGATTTGCGATGTTTAAACAAGCGGCCGATTTGGTCGATTAGCCGGAATCGGGACTTGTATATCAATTTTTGGCCTTCACGCTTTTCTTCGGTCTGATAGCCGTGTTCACTGGCCCTAATACGAAAGTGTGTGTAGTTGACGTAGCCGCAGTACCGGCAAAGGGCAAATGTGGTCCAGCTGGCAACGGTTTCTGGGAACTGGCTGATCCGAGCTTTGGTGATCTCTGGTGGCAGCGGTTTACGACAGTGGCCGCAGACAATGCTGAGGTGCGTGACTGTGCTTTTGTTTCCAAGCGATAAGGGAATCAGCTGATTCAGAGCCGGCCACGCTTCAATGTGGTCGGGGATGGTAGTCGTCAGACTCATGCTGCCAGTGCCTCCCCTTGCTCGAACGCCAACACAAAGAACACCTGCAAAATGCGTTCAAATGCCTCGACAGACACGTCTCCTGGGCACCTGCGATGATTCATAAACCGGGCAAACTCTTCGCAGAAATCTTCCTCATTCAGCCCGACTTGCTGGATGAGAGGCCTTAGGCTTGCGCCTTCGTTGGCTCCTCTGGAGTATTCACAAATGACGTGACCGTATTCGTGAAAAAACGTCGCCAAAACCTCGTTGCAGTCGGACCAAAGCACTTTTCCTTGCGTGACCCTCCTTACAATTATGATGAATCTTACGTTGATCCAAAAGATCGGCTTTCCACCGAACTGCGAGAAGCTTCGGTAACAGGCCAGCCAATCATCATCGCGTGACCCTTTAAGCCTCGGTTTGATCCGAAGGATGAACAACTCCTCGATGCCATGCCATCTGCACCCTGGCCTTGGCCAGGATGCGGACGAGTGTATTTGGAGGTTGAAACTTGGCTTTCAAGTTTTGCTTTGCACAATCAACTCACCCTTCATTTCCTTCAGCTTTTCGAAATCGGATTGCATCGCTTCCTTGGCTGGCGTATCCAATGGTCTGCGCCCAATAAGGCTCAAAATGAATCTCCAGCCGGAAGATGCTTTGGCCAATGCGATCTGCGGGGCTTCTGGGTTGGTAATGCGTTCCGGATGCTTTTGAATAGCGTCCATATGTTTATGTTACTGCGACGGGTTAGGTTGGGCGGAGCCGTTTTATCCCATTATATGCAGTCCGACTCCGCAAGTTGGAAACTTCTGCGATCCGATCGCAAACTCAGAGCTGGAGTCGCAAAACCGCTGAGACGGGGCTTTGCAAGATGGTGAGTGTCTCAATGGGTATGATGGGGGATTGAAACCTGCTGCCATGACGACCATGTTTCTCATCCATCCCTCAAGTGACCGCGGAAAACGCTCCATTGCCACCGATGGACGAAGAGGAGAAGGAACGGAAATTCAGGAAGATATTTGGAATGGCTCCTCTATGAGAAGACCGCCCGCAATCTCATTGAGAAAGAGTTGCAAAAAGGGGCCCTGTGAATAATTTGTGGAACGTTTTGCATCGACTCGGCCCCATTCAAAATTGGATAATCCCACCATGATCGATTCGACCATTCCCGAGATCGGCGCCGTCGTCGCCGACCCGAAGAAATCCCGGCGCAATACTTCCGCCACCGCCGGGACTCCCAGAATCGACCGCCTCCCGCCCCATTCCATCGAGGCCGAACAAGGCATCCTCGGTTGCGTCCTCCTCTCGCCCCACGACTGCATGGGCGAATGCATCGAGAAGCTCAAATCCGGCCACGAAATCTTTTACGATCTCCGCCACCAGACTCTCTTTCAAACCTTGACGGAGATGTACGACGAGAAGCAGGCCATCGACCTCATCACCCTGCAGCAACGCCTCAAAAACATCCAACAGCTCGAAAATGTCGGCGGTCTGGCTTATTTGTCGTCCCTGCCCGACGCCGTCCCTTCAGCGGCCAATCTCGAATACTACCTGGACATCGTTCTGGAGAAATATTTGCTGCGCAAGATGATCCAAACCTGCACCGGCATCGTCGGGCGCGTCTTCGATTACGAAGGGCAGGTGGATGCTTTGCTCGATGAGGTCGAACGCGACATTTTGCGGATCAGCGAGGAACGGGTCACCGGGGCCAGTTTGACCATCAAGGAACTGGTCAACAAAGCCATTTCAAAAATCGAAGAGTATCACAAAAACCAGGGCATGCTCACCGGCATTTCCACCGGGTTTGTCGATTTCGATAAAATGACCACCGGTTTGCATGAAGGTGAAATGATCGTCATCGCCGCGCGCCCGTCCGTGGGCAAGACCTCCCTGGCCATGAACATCGCCGAACACGTCAGCCTGGAGGTGAAGGTGGCGGTGGGCGTGTTCAGCCTGGAAATGACCGCCGACCAACTGGTCCTGCGCATGTTGTGCTCCCGCTCCCGGGTCAACTTGCGCAACATTCGCGATGGTTTCCTGGCCGAGCGCGACTTTCCCAAGCTGACCGGCGCCGCCGGCAAGCTGGCCGGCGCCCCGCTTTTCATTGACGACAGTTCTGGACTCTCTATTTTACAGTTGCGGGCCAAAGCGCGCCGGATGTGGCAGCAATATGGCATCAAATTGTTTGTCATTGACTACTTGCAATTGCTCAATTCTACCTCGCGGCGCGCGGAGAATCGGCAACAGGAGATTGCCGAGATTTCCGGCGGCCTCAAGTCCCTGGCCAAGGAACTGAGTGTGCCGATTATTGTCCTGAGCCAGCTCAATCGTGAACTGGAAAAGCGCGGCCCGGGCGAGCGCCCGCGCTTGTCGGATTTGCGCGAGTCGGGGGCCATCGAGCAGGACGCCGATTTGGTGGGGTTGATGTATCGTGAGACGAAAAATAAAGACGGAGATGACGAGACCAATGAAATGGAGCAAGACGCCATTCCTGTGAAACTATTTATTGCCAAACAGCGCAACGGCCCCACCGGGGACGTTGATTTGACTTTCCTCAAGAGTTACACGCGCTTCGAGAGCGCGGCGAAAGTCAGCCCGGAGGATGCGGACAGCTAACTGGAGACTTCTGAAAAAACATGGTTTGGGGGTTTAATTTTATGTTCGCACATTTCACAAAGGTAAAATCGTCGCGTGGCTCGCCCCTCGGGGTGGTCAATCCGCCGATTTGGGGCGATTGAAACCCGTTGCTGGACGTCTGGCTCAACCGTTTTCACACTGCGCTCAAATTGCCAGCCGCTTGGGGTTTCAACACACCCATTTGAACGGGCCGGCGCGAATTGAAAAGTTATTGTCCGCTGGACGAAACAACCAAAGAGCTGTTGAAATTCGCCATGGTAGATTTGAATCTGAGCGCACGCGCTTATGACTGGGTGTTGAAAGTGGTGCGAACGATTGCGATCTGGCCGCCTCCGACAAAAACACCAGCGACCACATTCCCGAGGCGATTCAATACCGATCACTGGACCGGCAGTTATCAACGTGAAGACGAAAGTTTAGACAGAGCTGGCGCTTACACAACACTCGCATTTCAAGAAAAAATGTCCATTAGTTACGCACTGATCCTGCTATGCGTAGAATTGTCAAGTGCGCGCGAAAACCATGTCTTTATAATAAAATCTTTTCTATTTGTTTTTCTTATTGTTGTTGTCTTTGTTATTGTCATTGTCATTGTCTCTTTTCCGCTCGCGTTTGGATCGTCTCCTCTGGAAGAAGGGTGTCTCACATTTGGCCGGCACAATGATCTTCCCAGAACAATTCATGTTGGTTGTAGCCGCAGCGCCGGTAGCCATCTGTCCGCTCATCGTAGCTTTGCGATCCTTGCGGTCCAAAGTCAAAACTGCGCTCGTTTCCAAGTTGTTAGCGGTGTTTAATCAGGATTGGGCTACTGCTCTGAAGCGGACCAAGACGCGTCGACGCGTTGTGGGCCAGTCTTTTGGCGAACGTTTGGGCAAACAAGTGATGTCGGCCCCGTTGCGTTCGGATCCGAATACCTTCCGCAGCAGTTGGAATATCCCTTGGGAGGTGACATTGCCCGTCAGGTATTTTGTATTCGGGTAAGTTTTCGGGAGATAACGTAAAAACTCCCGCAGGAGCAGCTCTCCCAATCCCTGCTTTTGGTAATCCTCCGAAATTTCCAGATGCTCAAGGTGAACCGTAACCTTTCCGCTAGGGCGCCACCAAAGCGAACCAACCAGAGAACCGGATGGGCTTTCTATGGCAAGGTTTCCATTGTCCAGCTCCGTTCGGACGACCAGGCGCCGGCCAGGAATGCGAATAAGCTCACTCAAGCAATTGGCTTTCATGAATAGGGTGCGTGGTCATGGACAGCAGCTCGCCCAGTCCACAAGAGCAGTTTGATTCAGCCTTGAGTAGCCCAAATAAGTTTGCCGAGCCTTCCGAAAAAGGAAGATCTGGCGATTCTCGGCGCACATCTCCCAAAGCGGGTGGCATTGATCGGGTGCAACTCGGTTACGATATTTGGATGCCAATCAATCCTCATGAACGATCTTTTTTGACTGGGTTTCGCTAGCGGTCAACGGCAGCAAACTTCTCCAAGGTCTCTCCGGTGTTTTCACTTCCCGACCTGAAGCCACCGTTCCACCGTGTGCTCAGGGATTGGGTATGGGTAATAAACGGCTGCCACGGATTTATGCCAGTTTCCACGCACGTCCGGTCGGATAGGGAACTTGGCTGGCTCGATCTTGATCCAACGGCTTGCCGCTGGTGAATCCACACTTTAGATCGGGTGGCGTCGAGCATGAAGACAGCCGTGCCTCTATTGCGTCCTTTGGTTCCATTGCTTTGTGTTCTGTCATGTTACAGTTCTTAAAAATTAGGAGAAGTACGAAAACGCACACGGATGTCTTCGCACTTCCCCAAGCTTAGTGTCCGCACACGCGGCACCGAGCTGTGTTCTGGGGACGGGGTGTAGCGCCCCAATCTGATTCTAAAGCATGTCTCGACGTTTGTGCGGACTTTTTCATCCTTCTTCGGCAATGGCGAATGTGCTGGCAAGCGCCTCGAAACTTTCCCTTTTCCAACTCGTCGAAATGGGCCTTTTTTTATCCCTGTGGATCCGTGTCGTAATAGTGGCGCCGCTGACCTCTTTGATCTCGATGGCCGTTCCCTTTTCGTAAATGCAGGGATCGTGAGCCAGATAGCCGAACATTCGCATCACCATGTAAAGGCGTCCAGTCTGAATCCGGTCCAAGCGAGCTTGCCGCTCTCCGCCTTGATTTTCCATGAACTCACGGACAAGCCAGTCGTAATCATGCCCAATAACAGCGCATCTGTCGGTAAAAGTTGCATTATCAATCCGCCGCCATGTGCCGCTGTACTCCCTCCGTTGAACACGGCCTATTACGGTCCCGACAGGGTGCTGTTTGAGCGAAGAAGCAAGGAGCACAGGGGTAACTACAGTTCTATACCCCGCATGACGGTAGGTTGTGGTTTCTCCCATTTGTAACTGAACGCCTCGGACGGTGAAACTCCTGGTCATCATGAGTATCTACTGGCATCCGTGGTTTTTTTGTTCAAACTCAGGCAACCGCGGAATATCTTTCTCTAACATCGTGCGGATTTGAAATACGTCGGCGGGGCCGGCATCCCCGGCGTGGATGCAAGTTTTCATCTGGAAAGTAGGTCGGGTTGAAAACGGTGTGCGTGTGGCCAAACTCCTCTCGCTGATATGCTTGGTGTGTTCACGCGACGGCGGCCAGCGGCTGGGACAGGTGCAACTTGATGATTCCATGGTGGCATATTTCCTTATTGCACGTTGTTTGTTTGCCGCGTTGGTGTAAATTGGGCGTCAGGCCGTTAAACTTCCTCTTCGATTGTGCTTTCCGCTGGCTTGCAAATAACTTTTTGGAGTTTACGAACGTGTTCCTCCCAATCAAGGGCAGCAGCCATTTCGAAAACCGGTCTGGCCTCCGGGCAATGAAGTGCTTTGAGGCATGCCGCAGGATAGAGAAACATCAGGTGAATGAGCGCTCCCGCGAGCTGGGCTTGAAATTCCTCGAAAGAACCCGTGGCGTAGCTGCTATTCAGCGCCTTTTGGATATATACGAATGGTTCTCCCCGTGGGGTGGGAATGGAAGGGCAGGCTCGCAAAAACGCTTCGTTGTGGTACTTCTCTGGAAAGTGCTCTTGCTGGATCGGAAGGCCGGCACTCTTAAGCACTTCGTAGGCTTGGCCCTGCAATTCTGCGGTTTCTGATGTTTGTCGAACCATATTTTGTTTTGTTTTATTGGGTCCTCTTTTCTGGTTGGGTTGTTGAGCGAAGCTTTTACGCTGTAATCCCTCTGGCAAGCCGAAAATAGTTCGTGTTATAAGGATCTATCCAGCCAACCATGGCTTCAACACCGTCGGAGCCGCTATCAGGTGAATTGTTCCGTCTCGGAACACAACGCTGCCTGCCAAGGCAAGACAAGCCAGCCTTAAACCAGGCCGGTTGGCTTTTTTTGCCAGTCGTTACCGAATGGTAATTACAAGGTTCCCTTGCTTTAAAGTGCGGAGGCTCCTGGAGATGGCTGGGTGCTGCTGGAGAAGTCTGCGAACCTCCGGATTCGGAGCCCAAAGAGTGTCCAAAAGCGGTTGTGGTGTGTCAAAGCGCACGTCGAGTTTCCATTCGACATTGTCGGGGGCTAAAAATGACAGAGCAGCCAAAAAATCCTCTGCCTGCCAACTCTGGCTTCTGACTTTAAGTTCAATTTTTTTCCTTTCCGTGCCGGAACCGTTAGAAACCTTGCGGGTCGTCACCAGTTCCAGCTCATACGGAAGCAAACTGTAAAAGGCGAGGGTTTCGGCCAACCGAAGCAGCGCCTCTTTTGTGTCTCCATGAATTTCTTTCTCGTTAGGGTCTTTGCCCTCCTTGGAGACGAACGGTGGTGCCATTTCCATCTGGTCGCTAATGATGCGCACCACGAAATGAGTTTTGGCCTTAGGGTTGAGGCCATGGAGCTTCCTCAGTAGCCGAATTGGGTCGTTGATAGAAAACCGCATGCCGTTTAGTTTGATGCGTTTCTCGGCGCTGGCGGGGTAGCCGCGATTAAGCCAAATTTAGAAGCGGCGGCATGCACAAAATATTTGGTGCCGGGAAGCAACTTCTCATCGCTTATTTTTAGGATGTGGAGCAGCGGGACGGCCTTCCAACCTCTGTTTTTAGCCGGCTCCAAGTTCATTAGTTTTGCTTTCGGTGGGAGTCGGACGGCAAAGCCGTGGGCTTCGTATGTGCCAAAGTCCGGGTTCTGCAGCCTCAGTTTGCCCAGTGGCATCATTTCCGTGGTAAGAAAGCCGGTTTCTTGATGCAGTTCCCGACACGCACTCTCCCGGCAGCTTTCGCCATCCTCAACCTTGCCGCCTGGAAAGCACCTTTTCCCGTAATTGTCCGTGAGATTTAAACGCGTTCCGAGGTAGGCTTTCCGGCCCTGAACCACTACGATCGATACTGCTTTTTGCATGTTCAATCCTCCTCCTCTAGCTCGTAAAACTCGGTGACCATTTCGTCAACGGATTGGCCGCGAAGGAATCCTAATATCAAATATTCCTCAAAAGGCTTGGCTTCCTCGTGCAGGCGCGGGTCCACCTCACTTGGCACCCGGAATCCTGCTTCCATATGATAATCCAGGAGCCAAGGAACTTGCTGAATCAATTCCGGCAAATAGCTCAGGAACCAGCCGAGCTGGGCAGTGGCTCTTTCGTATTCGTCAGAGCTTACACGGTGCCTTCCACATTCTCTTTCGATGGAGTTGTGCCTGTTGATCAACTTCGTTAAAAGATTAAGCCTGCTCGTAGTCATCTGTGCCTGCTTTGTTACCGTCTTGCTCGTTGCGAATTTGGCGAAGCCGACTGCTTCGATCTAATCCAAAGCTTCGTTAGTTAATTCTACAGCGGAAGAGTTTTCTTGCTCTTGATTTGTTCAAGCCGGGCTTTGCCCGAACCGCCGGCTGGTCGAACAGCGAGCCGCAGGAACCCGAGGTTTGGATCCACGTTCAACATAGGTTTGGGACAAATTAAGTCTGATAAATCACATTGTTGCCCCTTTTCGAGGACGGAGACGGCCGATAGGACATTGGTCCGGGTCAACAGACAGGCGTGATTGCCGGGAGGCAGGCCGGGCGAACCGGGCGGATCCACCACCCCATTGCTCACAACGCCAGGCTGTTCGTGCCATCGAAGAATTGCACATCGGCGACCGATCCGCCGCTCTTGCGCGCGCCGGCGATCAATTGAATGTTGGCCGGCGCCGCGAAGACAATGCCGTTGGTCGGAGAGGCAAGGTCCACGGAAAGGACGCGCC
>Ga0182024_10012638_pt1 | contig 16663 bp, 9 predicted proteins | sample P32metaG_FD_120480 | JGI IMG/M metagenome (GOLD analysis project Ga0182024, IMG submission 120480) | Permafrost microbial communities from Stordalen Mire, Sweden - P3-2 metaG (Illumina Assembly) | ecosystem: Environmental > Terrestrial > Soil > Wetlands > Permafrost | place: Sweden: Stordalen... | reverse complement strand
ATGGTCCGCCAGGCGCACCCCACGCCGGCCGTGATCGCGATGATCGATGCCGTCTGCGACGCGGCCGAAGAGCTCGCGCAGAACGATCACGGTGACCTCGCGACCGTCGTCGTGTTCCTCGAGATCGTCAAGGGCCGCGCCCGCGCGCAGATCGCCGACGACGTCAGCGGCGACCGTGAAACCGCCCCGCAGAACGCCATCCAGAGCCTGCTTGCGGTGCTCCGCGCCCGCGACGACGCGACGTGCAACCACTCTCGCGCGACCGGGGAGTTCGGCCGCCGGATCGCGACCCGCATGGGCCTCGAGCCGGTGATGGTCGAGCGCGTTGGAAAGGCCGGCGTCCTGCACGATATCGGGAAGATCCGCGTACCCGACGCGATCCTGCTCAAGCCGACGGCGCTCGATCCGGGCGAGTGGGAGATCATGAAACGGCACGCCGAGTCGGGCGCCGAGATACTCTCACAGATCCCGGCCCTCGCTCAGTACGCGCCGATCGTCGGCACCCACCACGAGCGGTTCGACGGACGCGGTTACCCGCGCGGCTTGCGCGGCGACGAGATCTCGCTCGAGTCGCGCGTCGTCTCGGTCGCCGACTCGTTCCACGCGATGATCAGCGACCGCCCCTACCGCCGCGCGCTGAGCTACGGCGAGGCGATCGTGGCGCTGGCCGACGGACGCGGCACCCAGTGGGATGCCGGCATCACCGAGGTCATGATCGCGCTGGCCGCCGAGGAGCGCAACAGCTCGGTCGACGCGAGCCTGGCGGCACTCACCTCCGCGCCGCTGGTGGTCGAGCCGCTACGCCTGACGGGGGACCTTCGGGGCTAGCTTCGTCGGGTCGGCCACCAAAGCGGTGCACCCGCACGGGCGCGGTATCTGATCGCGCGTCCCGGGGAACCAGTACTCGCACACCGGCGTGTGAAATCGCCGCCGGTGACCGCAACACGCCAAAATCTCGTCGTTGCGCACCCCTCGCCCGCCCATCCGGCAAAACCTAGCGCATCCGAGTCCCGCCGGTCAAGGACAATACGGTCAACCGCGGCCTGCGCGCCTGAAGCTGAAGGGCAAATCGAGCGGCGCGCGGCAGTATGACCGCCGCAGCGAACTCGGCCTTGTTATGCGGGGTGACATTATGTATTCCGGGCTTTACGGTTGTCGTCCGGACGACTCCATCGACCGGGTTTTGGAAATCGGGATCTGCGGCAAGCGCGATGAGCTTCCGACGTTTCTGCGCACGACGGCGCCGGGGCATCTCCGTGGCTACATTCGTTTCCTCAGTGGTGTGGTCAAAGCGTCCGTGCCGATGCGGTCACAGGCGAATCTTACGCGGGCGGAATTCGATGCGCTGCGCGCGCTATGGGACGGCACGACGCTCTTTCACGTCGCCCACACCTTGGGGAAGTCACCGAAGACGGTTCGTTGCCAGGTCGCAAGCAACTATGGCAAGCTCGGCGCATCGAACCGAACGCAGGCCTTGAGGCGAGCGACCGAGCTGGGCGTGATCTCCGGCACCCCGTGTTAGGCGCGATTGAGCCCATGCACGTCGGAGTTGACGGTGCTCGACGAGAAATCACGATCGAGCAGTTTTGGCAGGTCGCCGCTCGCGGCCAGCGCGACGACGTCCAGCGGCTATTTCTGAGGAGTACATCGGCCGACGTCGCGGCCGGTCCGATCGTTCTGGCTGCTCGCGGCGTGGACGCGATATCCGGCGGAGACGTCTCGGGCGGGACACTTCTGCTGGAGCGCGCGATGCGGCTTGCCCCGTCGGCCGAGGCCGAATACCTTTTGGACCTCCTTCTTCCCACGCTCACCAGCCGCGGCGATTTCGAAGCGGCGCGCACGTACCTTGCGCGGTGCGAAGGCAGAGTCGAACGTCTTGTCCCTGCATTCACCGCGTTCGGCGCCTTTTTGGCGGCGTTGTCCGGCGAAGCGATCGAAAGCCGGCACCTTGCTGCTCGGGCGGTGGCGATGTTGGGTGCCGTCGATGACCCCCTCATGTATGGCCGAATCCTGTTCAGGGTAGCCGTTGCCGCCTTCTATCGTGGCGAGCTCGATGAGGCGTACGACCGCGCCCTGGAAGCTGCGAGGTGGGTCGAGCGAGGCGGCAGTCACCGACTCGCTGCGGTCGCCTATTATCTGCCGTGTCACGTTGCGCACGCCTCGTATCAGGACGCAGACCTCGCGAGATACTACGCAGCCCAGGTCCGCAGGAACGCGAAACTCGCGGGCGACGTAACCCTGGAAAATTTCGCCGTCATAGCTCAACTTGCTCTTGCTTCAGAGCTCGCCGACGTTTCTCGGATGGAGTCCTTGTTGGAGGCTCGCGATCACGCGCGGCTGCCGGAGCAGTTTGCGCGCGAGAGCTTTCAGGTTTCGATCGTACGCGTTCTGCGCTACGGTTGGGCGGGAACGTTCGAAGCCGCGGGTGCCGTCATCGAGTCCCTCCGAATGGGACCGCCGCTCAACCTTTGCGAAAAGTCACTGTGCGACGCGCTCGAAGCGGTCCTGCAGCTCGCGTCGTGGGACCTGCGCAGAGCGCGCAGGTTGGCTCGGCTCGCCATCAGTCAAACGATAGCGCCGCGACGGACCGAGCCCCTCCAGGATGCGTGGCAACGAAGGGTTGCGCGTACCTTGGCGGCCTTCGTCTGCCTCTGTATCGGCGATGGCGTGCGCGGACGTCGAGCGTTGAAAACGCGCGATTCGATTGCTGCGCTCGGCGATGTCGACGCCCTTCTTGATTCGACCGGCATCAGCGAGGCATTGGTACCGGCGCTGCTCCGGGGTTACGTTCGGTTCCTCAACTGCGCCATTGAGGCTTCGGCGGCGAGCAGGCCGAGGGCGAATTTGACCCGAGCCGAGCTCGAAGTCTTGCGCGCGCTGCAAGATGGTACGACCCTCGCGCAAGTGGGCCGAGCGCTCGGGAAGTCGCCGAAGACGGTTCGATGCCAAGTCGCGAGCATCTACACGAAGCTGGACGCGTCGAACCGAACGCAAGCCCTGAGGCGCGCGGCTGAGGTTGGGGTCGTCGCTCCAACGCTCCCGCTCTAGCCGGAATCCAGGGCATGTTTATGTATTTGGGGGTCGACGATCACCGGCACTCTGCCGTCGAACAGCTATGGGAAATCGCGGCTCGCGGACGAGGCGACGATCTGCAGAGGTTGGTGCGAACATCGCGTAACACGGCGAGCGAGGCTTTGGCACCCGCCGTTCGGGGTGTCGAAGCAATACTCAGCGGCGACCTTGTCGCGGGGACGCTGCTCATGCAGCGAGCGATCCGCCGCGCTTCAGCATACGAGGCCGCGTACCTATCCGACATCCTCCTACCGGCTCTCACAAATCATGGAGAGTTTGAAGCAGCGAAACGCCTTGTTTGCTACGGAATGAGCGTGGAACGCCTCGCGCCGTGCACCGTTGCGCACCGTGCCGTTCTGGCAGCCCTCGCCGGCGACATGTCGGAGAGTCGGTACCATTCGAGTCAAGCACTGAAACTGCTGGAGGGGCTCGAAGACGCCGTCGTCTATGGGCGCGTCGTCCTGAGACTTGCCACGGCGGCCTACTACCGATCCGAATTCGACGAAGCATTCGAACGAGCACTCAGCGCGGTACATTGGTGCGGCCGTGCCGGCAGCCGTCGTCTCGTTTGCGCAGCCTACACCATACTCTACGGACTGGCGGCCGACTTGTACGATGATGGAGAGCTCGCACGACACTACGCACGTGAGATTTGGTCGCACGCGACGCTCGCGGGTGACGTCTCGTTCGAGAAGTACAGCGCCCTCTGCCTCCTTTTTCTCGCTGCGGAGCTCGCGGATACTGCGCAAGTCGAATCCCACTGGAAAGCGTATCACTACAAGCGGCGATCTGAGCAGTACGCTACCGAAAACTTTCACATCGGCGTCGTCGCGGTGCTGCGCAGCGGTTGGCAGGGGAGATTCGATGCTGCGGTCGCGTCTCTCGACTCGCTGCGAAAGTCTTCTGGTCGATCGCTCTCCGAGAAAGCGCTTTGCGATGCTCTAGAGGCGGTCGCACACGTAGCATCGTGGGACCTTCGCAAGGCTCGTGCCCTTGCGCGTTTGGCAATAAGCGAGACCATTACGCCGTGCGGTAATGAGGTGCTTCATGAGAGGCGCCGGCGCCGGGCTGCACGAGCGCTTGCGGCTCTTGTATGCCTTTGTATCGGCGACACCGTGAGGGGACGTCGCGCGCTTACGCTTCGAACCGATCTAGCAACGACATTTGGGAATCTCGATGTGCTCGCGGGCCCCCACGGTGTAAGGGTAGCCGACTCACCGCCACTACTACGGGGCTACGTCCGCTTTCTCAACAGCGCCGTCAAGGCGTCCATCGCTGTGAGGCCGCGCGGCACCTTGACGCCCGCGGAGTCGGAAGTGCTCCGCGCGCTGTGGGAAGGTACGACGCTTGCGCAGGTCGCGATCGATCTCGGGAAGTCGCCGAAGACGGTCCGATGCCAAGTCGCAAGCATCTATGCAAAGCTCAGCGCGTCGAACCGAACGCAAGCTTTGCGGCGCGCGGCGGAGTTGGGCTTCGTCCTGGAAATCACGAGCGGCGATTGGGCGCCGGTCGCAAGCATATGCAAGATGAGCCTGCTGTAACCGGGGTTCGGTAGCCGTAGCCTCGGCAGAACGCCGATCTGCCGAAAGGGGAGGTCGAGCGCGAAGCGGCAGTTATTGCCCGAAACATTGTAGAGCGCTCCGGGGGTGGATTATGCATCTCGGGCTTGTCGACGATCCTCCAGCGATCGACATCGAGCAGTTGTGGGAGATAGCGGCTCGCGGTCAGCGCGATGAGCTTCAGAGGGTACACCGAGGGGCGGCTCGTCACCGCGTCAGCGAGCCGATCGCTTTGGCGGCCCGGGCCCTGGACGCGCTCCTTAGGGGAGACGTCGCGGGTTGCGCGCTGCTGATGAAGCGCGCAATCCGCGTTGCGCAGCCTCCAGAGCGGGAATATCTTATCGATCTCCTTTTTCCTATGCTGATCAACCGCGGTGACTTCGCGGAAGCGAGGGCGTGGCTGACGAGATGGGAAGTCAAGGTTGAACGGCTTATTCCGCTTTTCGCCGGTAGTCGAGCGATGCTCGCCGCCGCGTCGGGTGACGCGGCCGAGAGTCGGCGACATTCCATCGAGGCCGTCAGGATGTTGGACGCCGTGGACGACGCCCTGGTCTGCGGGAGAGCCCTCTCCAGAGTCGCGATCGCGGCCTACTATCGATCGGACTACCATGAAGCCTGTGAACGGTCCCTTCAATCTGCGAACTGGCACGAACGAGCCGGCAGCCCGCGGGCCATTTCGGTAAATTACATGCTGATCGGCGTCGTCGCACACTCGGTCTATCAAGACGAGGAACTCGCGCTGCACTGTGCTACCGAAATGCGGAAAAATGCGAGTCTTGCGGGTGATATTTCGCTCGAGAACCTCGGCGCAATCCTTCTACTCATCCTCGCTTCGGAGCTTGCGGATACAGCCGAAGTGGAGAACTTGTGGAAAGCACGCTATCGCGCCCGCCTGCCGGAACAATATGCGAAGGAGAGTTTTCATGTTGCGGCAGTGGCAGTCTTGCGCTATGGCTGGGTGGGCAAGTTCGAGGCTGTCCATGCCGCGATCGGAGCGCTGCGAAAGACGGAACAAAATCTTTCGGAAAAATCACTCTGCGACGCGCTCGAAGCGGTTGCGCTCGTCGCGTCCTGGGAGCTTGGCAAAGTTCGCAGGTTGACGCGGCTCGTCATCAGCCAAACCGCCGTCCCGCGGCGCCACGAGCCGCTACATGAAGCGCGCCGACGAATGATCGCGCGAACCTTGGCGTCCCTGGTCTGCCTCTGTATTGGCGACATCGTGAGGGGGCGTAGAGCACTGAAGACTCGAGTCGGAGTCCGCGCGGGCTTCGGAAATCTCGACGCCCTGGTCGACGACAACGGCGTACGCGAGGCCGAGGCGCCCCCTTTGCTTCGCGGATATATTCGCTTCCTCAACAGCGCGGTCGCGGCTTCTATCCCCCTCAGACCGGCGGTGAACTTGACGCCGGCAGAGTCCGAGGTCTTGGGCGCGCTGTCGGACGGGACGACGCTTGCGCACCTTGCACGTTCACTCGGGAAGTCGCCAAAGACGGTTCGATGCCAAGTCGCAAGCATCTACGCGAAGCTCGACGTCTCGAACCGCACGCAGGCCCTGCGGCGGGTCGCCGAGCTTGGCCTTCACCCTTCGCCGCGAACTGCGCCGAGCCCGAGAACCGCATAACCACCGGCGTTTTCGGCGCTCATAGGGCAAACAGCCGATGTCGCCTCCGTGGGTTGAACCTACAATGCGGCGACAATAGTCTCTGACCGGCAATGCCGTGGGAAGCACGGCGCTTGGGCAGATCGCGCGCTCGGACGTTCATCGGGCGGTATTTTACCTATGCCCGCAGATCGCCGGCGCACGAAGAGCTGGGGGTGACATGCGGGCTGTCCCTTATCTCGGGAGAGAACTGCCGAGCCGGGACGCAACGGCGTTGTTCTTGAGCGCACGTAGCGCAGAGGCCGTGGCCGCCCTCCGACGTGATAGGTCGGCCGAAGCGGCGCTGTTGCGCGCGCGGTGCCTCCTACGCCTTGGCGATCCGGACTCAGCGCTCGCGTCGCTACGATGGGCCGACATCGGCACCCTTCCCATGCATGTCGAAGGCGAACGTCATGTTCTCCTTGCGGCGGCACTCAGCTACGGCGGACAGCGAGACGCGTCGCGCGAGCACTACGCCTCTGCGGAGCGGATAGCGAACAAATCAGGCGGCGCCCTGCGGCTGGAGCTAGAGCTCAATCTCGCCGTCGATGCATGGAACTCTCGCGATACACAGCACGCCCAAGATATCTTGAAAAGCGCCTTCGAGATCGTCCGCGTACCGGGCGATTCTTATTCCAGGTCATTCGCGACCTTAAGAGCGCAGGCGCTGGAGCTCTCGGGTCTTCTCGCCGGCGCTCGCGAGGACTACGTCCTTCAGGCGGCGCTATTGGTCGAAGCCTCGCGTCTCATGGCGGAGACGTCCTCCTTCGAACGTGACATCTCGGTCCAGGCGTCCATTCTATGTAACCTCGCGCCGCTGGTCTGGGATCACCATCTCGTCGACGAATCCGAGATTCTTTGGCACGCTGCTACGACGATTCCATGGACTGCCGAGCTCGCGACTGCACGCTACGTCGTCCATCGGTCGCTGGCGTGGCACGCGGCGCTGAAAGGCCATAACATCGACGCCCTGGCCCGTTTTCGCGAATGCGCAGACTTCGCACCGACCATCTCATGGCGCCTTGCGTCGACGTTAGATCGTGCGTACCTCGCGGCGCAGATGCGAGAGAAGATCATACTTCGCGAAGAAATGCTGCGCGCCGGCACGTTCGCGGCATGCATCTCCTGGGATGACGTCGCCGGCGATGAAGCTGAGCTGCTGCTCGACCTCGCAGAGGCGAACGCCCGCACCGACGTCACCATCGCGAGGGGCTGGCTCGACGCCTATGACCGTGCCGCAGCACCTAAGGGGAATGTGCTTTCGAGGCACGAGCAATGGCGGGACGCGCGACGCCGGGATGCGCTAGGCACCGTTCTTGCCGCTGAGGGCTGCACGACACTCGCCCTCGCGTCGCTCCGCGCAGCCGTTGTGGCCTGGGACGAGCTAAGTGTCAGCTGGCGCTCGGCACGATCTGCGCTCGCACTAGCGGTGGTATCGAAGAATCCGCTCGATGCCGCCGCAGCGAAGCAGCGCAGCCTCTCATTCCATGGCTCATGGCTTATATACGGCGCACGCGCGATTACTCGAAACCGCAGCCGATCGAAGGGTGGCTTGAGAGGCGAGTAATGGTTCGGTCGATTGCAACCCCAATGCTACATTCACAGCGGCTGCGTGCCTGCTTAGCCGTGCGCATTTCCTCGGCTTCGAGGTGGTTCGGCGCCGCCGACGCCGGATGGTCCAAACTCCGACGATGTTTAGAACCACTCCCGTGATATGAAGCCGAGAGCTATAGCCTTCACACCGTATTCCATCCTGAGGGCGCGAATAATAGGGTTTGCGACGAAACGAGCATAGAGCCCGGTTTTCCGGCGGTTTTCGGACACGCTGTCGAGGTGAGCGAGCCCTCCTACCTTTGCGGATCGCGCGGGTTCGACGCGAGACGATATCGCCGTGCCCACAGAACCAGTATCAGGAATGTGACAATCGCGCCGACCACGAGGCCGAGCGAAACCCACCGAAGCAATGCTTGGGTCGGATCTAGTCGACGAAGCCACGGCTCAACGAACGAAACAATTATTTTGATTGCGATCACGATTGACAAGAGCGTCAGAGGTAGAACCCATCGTGAGCCATTTGGAGAACGTTTCATTTTCGCAAGACCTCTATGAGCGAACTCCTCCTGGGGGCTCTCAGGGCTAAGGGTCCCCCGCGCTATCACAGAGCATTACTGTTCCTGAACCTGCTAGGGCCCCGACGACAGTGGTGGCGATGAATCCCCATGGGGGGTCTATTCCTGCCGCAAGTTTTCCCGCAACACTACCGGCAGCGCTGCCAGCGAACGCGCCAACCCAGTAGCAGATCATATGGGGAATCTTCGGGGCCCCTTTGTTCCCGGGGACAAAGATAGGCGTGCAACGTGTTGCAATCATCGGATCGAATGTTGCCAACTGATAGGATTCATAACATTGGCCCAGTGCGTGTCGCAGGGGCGGAAGTAGTTTGCGAATCGTCCCCCCGCCGAATGGGAACGGTAGTGGTGGCGGCGCGGGCGGACCGGAGCCACCCGATGGCCCGCTTGTTGGGTTGGCAACACAATTCCCGTGCTCATCAAGGTATTCGCCTTTTCCGCACATCGCGATGAGGAGTCCGCGTTGGGCGCCGGCGGTCGATCGCTGCGCGTACGGGGTCGCAGAGGAGTAGTCCGGCGCGGTGTAACCGACCGCACTCGACACGAAGGTTCGGCCATTGGACTCGAGGATAAGGCTTGCATCCGAAGTGCCATCGTCGGTGGGCGGGCTCGTCGCGCTCGTTGGCCCTACATAGTTCGGGCTCGCCGCTGTAGGATTGGCAGAGACGCAGAACTGATTGTACGGATTGCTTGCGACCCAACCGGAGTGGCCAGTCATGTTGTGATACATGCTGACGGCCCCGTCGAAGTCCGTGTCTGCGATCGTCAGACCTGGTGACGTGCCGGAGGCAGGAATGGTACCCAGGCCGTCGGCTTGATAGCCGTCCAGGCTTTCGACACCGCCGCCGCTCGACCAGGGAAGCATCGTGGTCGCGTAGAGCGCAGTGTTGGTGTCCCAATACCATTCGCGCGTCGTCGATCTAGTGCCGGTCTTATAGACGTCCTGGTAGAGTTTCCCGTTTCCGTCGTACAAGTACGATTGCTCTATTGGGCCTTGGGCAGCCGCCACGCCCCCGGCGTTGCAGCCCGCGTCACCGGCCGCCTGGAGGGCCCATGTGCTGCCGGTGAGGAGGCGATTCTCTGCGTCGTACGTCAGCACGGCATATCCGCTCGTCAGGCGTCCGACCGCGTCGTAACCCCAGACAATGCTTGATCCTATGATCAACGGCGCGCCGGTACGTCCGTCGAACTGGTCGGTAGCGTTTTGCACCAAGACGCCCTGGACGTTGCGGTATTGGAAGCCCGGCTTCGAGGGTTCGCCGAGGTCGGTGTTGCTGTTCGGATTTGGTTTGTATGCCCGAGCGATCAGATCGTACCTGGCGTCGAATGTGGACGTCGTGATGTCACCGTCGACTGCCGTGTATGGGTCCGTATACGCGGTCAGATCGCCTTCGGGATCGAAGTTGAGCGGGGCGTAGCTGCCGGCAGGCGTGACGTAGCTCGAGAAACGCCCGTACGCATCGTACTGGGTGGTCGTCGATGGCGAAGTGCCGAAGTCGGTCATCGCCGTCGGCCGGCCTGCCGGCGTGTACGTCCACGAAACCGACTGATTCGACGCCCCGAAGCCCTCGCTGGCGAGATTTCCGTCGTTCCGATAGTTATAGGTGTAGAGGTTTGGCATACTCACGATGAGGCCGGTGTTCGATGCGTTGGAGAGCGTCGCCGACGTCTCCGCGAGGGTATCGTCGTCGTAGTAACCGTATGCCGTCGTAGCCAGCTGTGTAGAATTGTAGACTTCTGCCAGCAGGCCGTCCAGCGAGTAGAGATATGAATTGGATACCTGGCTCGGTGCGTTCGGGTACGGATTGCTGAATGATGAGCCGCTGAGTCGCTTGTCAAAATCGTAGGTGTACGTCGCCGGGGTCGTCGTCCCGCCGTCGCCGGCGTACGTGAGGTTAGCCACCCTACCCCATTGGTCGTAGCTGAAGATCCGTGCTTCACTGAGTGCGTCGAACGTCGCGACGAGGAGGCCCGGCGCCGCAGTCGTCCCGGGAACCGTTGACGAGTCCCAATCGTAGCGCGTCGTGTACGGGGATTGTGAACAGTAGATCGGCCCTGACGGCCTCGACGCTCCCGAAATCGCCGGGCAGGGTGCGAAGGCATAGTCCATCGTGTCTCGGTCGGCCGGATCGAAGGCCGAATACTTGAAGTCGACCCAGCCGCCCGGCGTGCCGGCCGGCATCGCGGCGATCGGCGTGTTCTTCTGTACCTCGTACAGGTTGCCGTGGGCGGTAACCGACGATCCGGAGATCGTCGGCGCCGGCCCGCCGATGCTGATGTCGTAGATGTATCGCATCGCAAGTGGGAAGTCGCCGCTCGTATTGGGGTCCGCAAGCTGCTTATTTTCGACGAGGCGGTCCGCACCGTCGTACCACCGCACGAACAATGAGCTGCTCGGATTTCGCGGACTGGACTGGTACGGCGCCTGCGACGTCAGGTTGCCGTCGTAGTCATATGTGTAGACCATCCCGTGACCGGCCGCCGCTTCGAATGGGGTCTGTATCGTCGCGAGCGACCCATCGAGATAATAGCTCCGCGTAGTCACGATTTGCGAACCCGGTATTCCCGCGGTCTTGGGACATGCCGCCGAGGTGAGCGAACCGTCGTCCGGATCAGCAGACGCTATGAGCCGATTCATCGAGTCGTACGTCATGATCGACGCTGCAGAGTTCGAACTATCGGCCTTCGTGCAGATGACGTTGCCGTTCGTATCGTAGGTTGCCGAAACGCTCGGCTGCCGGTTGCCGCTGTACTGAACGATGCTTTGGCCGCTGATTTTGGTCGGCAGTCCGTAGTCCGCGCCCGCCTGAGCCGACGTGCTGTAGGAGATCGTCCGTGTATAGGCATTCGGTGTCGTTGTGCTCGTTAGCTCGCCGTACGGCTCGTAGGTCTGATACGTGTACGCGAACGTCTGATGGTGCGTGTAACCGGGCAGCGAAGTGCAGTAGGAATCCGACGGATTGGCATACTGGCCGCTCCAATTGCCGCCGTTGTCGGCCACGATGGCCGGATCGCAAAAGGCAACCACATTGCTAAAGCTATCGTAGTCGATGAGTGTTGTCGGCCGTTGGTAGGTTTGGTACTCGGGTGGCTCGCCAACCGCGACGATGTTGCCGGCATTGTCGTAAGTGGCGTCAGTTTCGTTGCCGCGAGGATCGGTGATCGAGATGAGGTTGTTCGAGCTGTCCCACTTCAAGACCGTCGTTTGGAACGGTCCGGCAGTGGTACCGCTCGAGACTTGAATCTGCGTCGGCTTTCCGCTCGTGTCGAGCACCCAGTTTTTGATATGCCCATAGTAGTCACGCAGCGTCGCGGTCGTGCCGGTCGTGAAGGCTTCGGCGAGGTAATTGATGTACGACGTCGAGAAGCCCGACCGAAGAGGCCCAGATGTCATACCGTCGGAGATCGTCGGGTTCACCAGCGCAACGTGGTAGATCTCGTAGAGATTTGTGGCCGGAATCGACGTACCATAATGGTACGTGAACTCCATGTAACCGCCGTCGGATCCGCAGCTCCCGCCGACGCAGCTCTGGTTCCACCTTGGGCTGGTGACGTAAGCCATCACGGTGAAGCCCGCTGGTGCCGTCGTCCAGCCGTACCCTTCTGTGATGGAGTTGGCGTTGTTGTTCTGCGGGTGGTTGACCGATGCTAAGGTCCCGCTGCTTCCATAGCCGTAGGTGACCAAGGAGCCGTCGGGACGTTTTAGCTGCGTGAGCAGCGGTCCGACGGTCCCGACCATCGAAAACGTCAAGGTCGATTGAAGTCCGGACTCAGCCGTGACCTCGATCGATGAGATCTTCCCGCTCGAGCCGCTGCCACCAACCCAGGAGTAGTTCAACAGCAGATACGAGTTCGCGTTGCGCCCGAATATTTGGAAGAGACGGCCTGCATATCCGCCGTAGGTGGTGAATGAAAGCGGGCACGACGCAATCGCGTCGAGTCGAAACATGTAGTACATCACGCCACTCGGCATGGTCCACAGGAAGCCGCACGCCCCGTCGGATACGAGTGTCGCGTATCGCCCGGTTGGCGGTACCCAGGTCGATCCGTTCCATGTGTAATCGTACCGCGTGCCCTTGTCATCCCACGCGGTGAGGGGTCCGGTCACGTCGTTACCGGAGAGGTGCACGTCGTACGTACTGGTCCAACCGTTACCGTACATGCCCGGCGAGGAACCGTCGGACCCGAGGACGTCGTGCTGGCTTTGTGAGTTGAACGTCCGCGCGAAATTGAGCGGCACGCCCTTATGGGGAACGCTCATGTCGACCGCGTCGAGCACAAAGTTCCCCGTACCCATGTTGACGTTGACGTCGCCGACACCCGGCACCGGCTCCGTCTGGTACGCCCACCAGGGCGTTATCCCCGTCCCGCTCTGGCCGCTCGGCGTGGAGGAGGTGTGCCGTACGCTCTGGCTCTGCGTCGTCGTGCGACTGCGCGACGACGTCGGCATGATGAGAATAGGCGTAGTGCCGGGTTGGGTCCCGAGCGCTTTGAGGCGCAAGCGTGCATGCGCGCTCAATTGCGCGGCTTGCGCCGGCGTGAGCATCGGCAGCCCGGTCTTGCGTGTGCCGTGCAGCTCGCGCACGTTTCGATCCACAACCGGTCGAATCGCAACGGCGGAACCGGCGGTCTTCACGGTAGGCCTCGGTGGCTCAGGTACGGCGATGCGCTGCGGCGGGCGCACGAGCGCGCGACCGGGCGGCTCGACGTGTGGCTTCGCGCCGGACGGGCGGATGAGATGCGGCGTGTTTGGCCAGGCCGCCGTCGCCGCGCCCGCCGGCGAGCATATTTGGCTCGTAAACCCAACGGAAAGTAGCGCCGCTACAACGGCGCGACGGCGAAAGTGCACGGCGAAACCTCCAGGCAACGAGGGCTCTGCTGTCGACCCTGAGCGGTTCGCTTAGCTGCGCCGAAGGAAATTCGGCTTGAGCAATCGTACGAACATCTCTATCGAACGATAGTACGAACCGAACTCTCTCGTCAAGTGGTGGACTAAGCGCGTGCGTGTGCCTCATGGGTTCGAACGGATTTCGCGCCCGACCGTCTGTCTCGCGACGATCGGTATGCTGGCGAGCGCGGTGGCGAGCGCTTCGCCGTTGAGCCCGAAGGTGGCGTCCCCCGCGCGCGTCTCGTTGCGCGCCCAGAACGAACCGGTCCGCAGCGTGCTCATGCGCATCGCGCACGCGACGGGCGCCAGCGTCGCGGTCGGCGAGGGCGTTTCCGGCTACGTCACCGTGGAATTGCACGGCGTGACGTTGACGCAAGCGTTGCACGCGGTCCTCGGCCCGCTGGGCGCGACATATCACTTGCAGGACGGCGTCTTCGACGTCGAGCGCACAACAGGGGCTGGCGCATCGGCCGACACCGGCCCTGCCGTGCTGTCGCTCGCGACCGTTCCCGCGAAGCGCGCTGCCGCAATCCTGCGGCCGCTCTTTCCGCAGGCCTCGATTCGTGAGGACGACCGAGCCAACGCGTTGATGGTCGTGGCGCCACCGGCCGACGTGCAGGCGATGCGCCAAGTGCTGCAGGGGATCGACGTGAAAAACCCGGCTCAGCCGACCACCGAAGCAATCGCGCTGCATACGATTCACGCCGCAACTCTCGAGTCGCAGCTCCGGGGCGCGTTCCGGACGGCGAAGTTCGCCGTCGCGGGCGACAAGCAGTTGTTGGTCACGGCTACTCCGGCGGACATGACACAAATCAAGGCTGCGGTGTCGGCGCTCGACGCGCCGAGCATCACGCCGCCGCCGGCACCGCTCTCATCTGATGCGGTGCACGTCTCGCAGCGGGCGCCGCGCGACGTCGCGCGAGCGATTGTGGCACAGGTCGCTGGGCTGCGCGCCTCCGTGTCGGGAAGCTCGATCGTCCTGACCGGTACGCCGGACGCGGTCGCGCGCGGGAAGGCGCTCGTCGCCCAACTCGACGTGCCCAACTTCGGCGACCGGTATACCCAGGTCTATCGCATCCGGACGCTCGATGCGTCGTCCGTTGCGGACCTTCTGCGCCGTAGCTTTCGAGAGCTCGAAGTCACGGTGGACGCTTCATTGAACGCGATCGCCGTCATCGGCACGGCCGCGCAGCAGCAGCGCATTGCCGACGCGCTCGCGCAGCTCGATCCGCCGCCGGGCACGGCGAACGGCACCCAGGGCGGAGGCTCGCCGGCGGGTGGCAACACCGAAATCGTCTCGCTCAAGTCGTACGTTCCCGGCCAGCAAGGCGGCACCGATGCGGTTTCCTCTTTGACGCAGGCGCTGCAGGTTGTCGCGCCCGACGTGCGCGTCGTGCAGCTTCCGACGCCTGGACAGATCGCACTATTCGGTCCGCCGGCGAGCGTGCGCACCGCGCGCGACTTCATCGACAAAGTCGACGTCGTCCCGCCCCTCGTGGTCTTGGACACCGAGATTCTCGAGCTAGACGAGACCGTCGCGAAGAACCTCGGCCTTCAGCTCGGATCGACCTCGGTGAGTACGACGTTCACCGAGATGCAGCCGCCGGCGAACTCCGACGGGACGCCGGCTCAGATCGGCAGGTTCCAGGCCTTCTCTCGAACGCCGATATCGTTTACTGCCCAGTTGAACCTGCTGGTCCAGAACGGCAAGGGCCGCGTCCTCGCCGACCCGCGCATCACGACGTTGTCGGGTCGCACCGCGTCGATCCGCGCCGGCGATACGATCTCCATTCTGACGACGACGGCGGGGAACGCCGGCACGATCGCCTCGACGCAAGTGCAGAGCTTTCAGACGGGCGTGACGCTCGACATCACCCCGTCGGTCACTCCGGACGGCGGAATCAACGTCTCGTTGCACCCGGTCGTGAACAGCTTGATCGGCACGAACGCCGGAGTACCGGAGATCAGTACGCGCGATACGCAGACGACTGTGCACCTTCAGGACGATGAGACGCTCGTCATCGGGGGCCTCATCCAGGAGAACGAAACGCGCACCACGACCAAGTTGCCGCTGCTCGGTGATATCCCGCTCGTCGGTCGCTTATTTCGCAACGACAACGTGCAAGGGGAACGCAATGAGCTGATCATCGTCGTGACGCCGCACGTCATCAAGCCGGGCGTTGCGACGCCGTTCGGGCCGTCGATGTTGAAGCCGCCGACCCCGGCTCCCCTTCCGACGTTGCCTCCCAATACCGCGCTCCCGCCGCCGAGTGCGAGAGCAGCGCGCGAAAGGGGACGCCCCGGCGCCGCGGTCCAGGCGACTGCGCCTTCGGCGCCGCCGTCTCCGCCCGCGGTGTCCTCGCCGTCGCCGACGCCGGCCGCGCTGCCAACCGCGTTCGCGCAGACGAACGTCTTCACGTTCGGTTCGGCGCCGCAGAGCAACTTCGCCAAACCGACCGATCCCGTCCAGGTCTTCTACGCTACCCTGTCGCCGACGGTCGTCTCGAACGGCACGTCGATTCACGTCGCCGCGATCACGACCACGAACGCCGCCAGCGTGAAGCTCCAAGTGGGCTCGCAAACGATCGGGCTCGCGCGCATTGCCCCGGGCCAATGGCAGGCGACGTTCCCGTTTCCGGCCGGAGCACTCCCCGCCGGGCAAACGTCCCTCTCGCTCTCGCTGGTCGCGATGCGGAGCGATGGTTCAAGCGCACAGATCCCGATTGCAGTCAACATCGGGCCGTGACGCCGATAGGCGACTCCGCGTCAGCGGCCGCCGGCTACGCGCTTTCGGGGTGCGCGTGCGGCTGCCACGTCGCGCTCGACCCGCTCCATGCGCGCTTCGAGCCGCGAAACACGGTCCTTCATGGAGCCGCTCTGCTCGCGATCCGCATCCTGCTTGTGCCCAACGCCGGTGGCAAGATACCAGGGATCGACGTCGAGGACTTCGGACAACTTGAGCCCGAGCGTGAAGTTCGCGGACTTCGTGCGTCCGCTTTCGATCTGACGGATCGCGCCTTCCGTCACGCCGACGCGATATGCCAAATCCGAAGTCGAAAGCATGTGGGCGGTTCGAAGACGGCGCAAGCGCTCTGCAAAGTTCTCCAAACGGGCTCCTTACTTCAGCGTACGAGCGTGGCTGCGACGTGCTTTCGTGTCCGTTTTCCTCGGGTCCCGTAACCTCGTGCTACAGCGCTACAGCGCTTCGAGTAGCGCGTGCAGGGTGGGGAGCTGGTCGGCGGCGCTGCGGGCCGGGAGGTCGATCGTGATGCGGCCCTCGCCGAAGCGGAAGCGGTTCTTGCTGATCGACTGCAGCTTGGGGATCGACGCCGGGTCGAGCGCGAAGCCGCTGCCGACGCCGAGCGTCAGGCGTTGT
>Ga0182024_10012637_pt1 | contig 16664 bp, 14 predicted proteins | sample P32metaG_FD_120480 | JGI IMG/M metagenome (GOLD analysis project Ga0182024, IMG submission 120480) | Permafrost microbial communities from Stordalen Mire, Sweden - P3-2 metaG (Illumina Assembly) | ecosystem: Environmental > Terrestrial > Soil > Wetlands > Permafrost | place: Sweden: Stordalen... | reverse complement strand
GTTGGCGAGCTACCCCGTAGCAACGGGCAGACCACGGCCTGGCCAGCAGCGCCCTCGCGCGCGCTAAGGTAGAGAAATAAGGTTAACGCGGGGACCCCGATGCTGTTTTGGCGCGACCCCTCTCGTTGGCGAGCTACCCCGTAGCAACGGGCAGACCACGGCCTGGCCAGCAGCGCCCTCGCGCGCGTTAAGGCCGAGAAAAAGGGTTAACGCGGGGTACCTCGCGATCGCGAGCTAAGTCAATTTTTAAATAAAAGGTGCCGCGTTGCAGATACGTTGGCCCCTCGCCGATTCACAGCTCATAGTTCGAGAGCCGCCACGACGCTTTCAACAATGCCGATATAGCCGCTCGCCTCCCATGCCGATCGTCCGATGAACAGGCCGTCGATGTTTTTCCGGACGGCGAGGTCGCGGCAGTTGCCGGGATTCACGCTGCCGCCATAGATGACATCAACGGGCTCGGCGAAGTGCCGTAACGATTCTTCCTTGATAAGGGCATGTTGACGATCGGCGAAATCGGGATCGGCGGGAATGCCGCCTTCGCCGATGGACCAGACCGGCTCGTAGGCGATCACGACGCGGTCGCGATCCTGCGCCGTGGCGGCCAGGAGCGCGCCGCGGACCTGCCTGGCCAGCGCGGTGGATGTTTGGCCCGCTTCATATTGCTGCCTTGTGTCGCCGACGCAAACCAGCGCAAGCAGGTTGTGGGCGAGGGCTGCCCCTATCTTGAGCGCAACCGTTTCATCGCTCTCGCCGAAATGCGTCCTCCGTTCGCTATGGCCGATCTCGACAAGCGTCGCGCCGGCATCCTCAATCATCACTGGCGAAATTTCGCCGGTCCAGGCGCCTGCATTCGCCCAATGCATATTTTGCGCGCCAACCCGCACCGCGGTCCCTGCGAGAACAGAGGCGACATCGGCGATCGCCGTGAACGGTGGAATGACGAAAGGGCGCGCGCGCGTAGATGCGACGCTCGACGCCTTGAGCGCCTCGGCATAGGCGCGCGCCTCTGCCCTGGTTTTGTTCATCTTCCAGCTTGTTCCGATCCAGGGGATCTTCACCGGTGTTCGCTCTCCCAATTCCAGGATGAACTGACGCGGCGCACGGCTTGCTCCGCCCTGCCTGGCCTCAAGCGCGCTTGCCGTATTTCTCGTCGATTTTGCCGATCGCATCGACGTTGCCGGCGGATGGGCCGTTCGGATCGAACTGGGCTGCCAGCCAGACATCGACGATCGCCTTGGCCAATTCCGGTCCGATGACGCGGGCGCCCATCGTAATGATCTGTGCGTTGTTCGATTTGGCGGCGCGGTCGGCGGAGTAGGTGTCGTGGGTTAGCGCCGCGCGAATTCCAGGAACCTTGTTCGCGGAAATGCAAACGCCGATGCCTGTGCCACAAAACAGAATTGCGCGCGCGTTTTCTCCCGCAATGATCGACGACGCGACGCGATCGGCGGTGTCGGCGTAATAGCCGGGCTCGCTCAGATCGGTGACGATGAGGTCGTTCTTTGTCTTCAAATGGGCGGCGATGACGTCAAGCAGCGGCTTGCCCGCGCTGTCGGCACCCAGGGCGATTTTCATGCTTTCTCTCCTTCCAGGCATCGTTGCTTGCGAGTGCCGATCTGGCACCCACCAGGCCTATCGCAGCGCCGCGGCAATGTTCCCACCGTCGACGGTGGTCACGTCGGCGGTCGTGCGCTCGGCGAGTGCCTGATGCAGAAAGGCCTGGGCGACGTGGTCGGCGGTCACTTCGAAGCCGAGGAGATTGCCGGATAGATAGTCCTTGTCGGTCACGCCACGGGCCTTCGCGCGGTTTGCAATCATCTCATCCGTCAGCAGGCCGGACCGGATACGGTCCGCGTTGACCGCATTCGAACGAATGCCAATCGATCCGTATTCCAGGGCGTATTGTCGCGACAGGAACAGCGTAGCGGCCTTGGGCAAGCCATAGGCGCCAAATTTCGGCCCGGGATTCACCGCCTGTTTCGATGCATTGAACAACAACACGCCGCCGGTGCCTTGCTGCTTGAAAATGCGCACGGCATTCTGCGCGGCGTTCTGATGGGCGAAGAAGTTAAGCTCGAAACTCTTCCTCAACAGCGCGTCGTCGATTTCGCCGATCCCGCCCTCCCAGGCAGCGCCCGCGTTCGATACCAGAATGTCCAGCCCGCCATAAACTGCAACGGCCCGGTCGAAAGCCGTTCGCAAGGCCGCCGGGTCGGTGATGTCGCAGCCAACGCCGATCGAATCGTTGCTGACCATCTTTGCCGCCTCCGCCGCTTTGGTGTCGTCGAGATCGACGATGACGACATGCGCGCCATTGGCGGCAAACAGTTTTGCAGTAGCGGCGCCAATGGCGCCGGCGCCGCCGGTGACCAACACGACCTGGCCCGTCAGGGGTTTGGGCTTGTTGGCGGCGAGCTTCGCCTGTTCGAGCGACCAATATTCGAGGCCGAACAGGTCGGCGTGGCTGATCGGCTGGAACGTTCCGATCGCTTCGGCATCGCGGACGGCCTCAACCCACATCTCACCGATATCGGAAGCGATCTTCGCGTCGCGCAGCGTCCTGCCGTGACCGAACATGCCGACGCCCGGCACCAGCGTTAACCTGGGCATGGGGTCGAGCATGGTGCGACGGACGTCGTCGAGCGCATTGTTGGTCTCAAAATATTGCTGGTAGTCGCTGACGTAAGCGGCGACCTTTTGCTTGATCTCGTGTGCGTAGGTGCCGAGATTGTCGGCGTCGGGAGCCGGCAACACCATCGGCCCCGTCTTGATGCGAATCGAGAGGTCCGGCGTGCTGACCCCGGTTCTCGCCAGTGCCTCAAGCATCGGCGAACCCAGAAATTCAATGAGCGCAGGCGAGCTACGGAAATCGCTGATCATTCGATCGAACCGCCCTTCACCAAGGCGGTGGGAGACCGCGCCCCGCAGCGTCGTGGCGATGTCACCCGGCGCGGCGAGCCGACGCGGCATGGGAAGCGCCTTCGGTGACGGTTTGCCATGCTTTGCGATGAAGTCTTCCGCGGCCGCGACATGGCGGATCATGCGCTCATAAGATTCTTGCGCCGTTTCGCCAAAGGTAAAGATGCCATGCTTGTCGAGGATCAGTCCCTCCACGGACGGGTCGGCCTCAAACACCTCGGCAGCAACTTTGGCGAGATCGAAGCCCGGCTTGATGTACGGCACAAAGCCGAGCGACTTGCCGAATACCTGACGCGTCAGCCGTTCGCTGTCGGGCTGATCGACGATGGCGAGAATGGCGGTCGAATGCGTATGGTCGACGAATTTATGCGGCAGGAAGGCATGCAGCAGCGTCTCGACCGAAGGGTTGGGCGACAAGGGGTCCATCAGGTTGGCGCGTTGAAGCGCCACCATGTCTTCGTCCGAAAGCTTGTCGAGGTTACGGGCCTTCAGGAGGGCACCGAGCTTCACCGCCGGCAAGCCGCGCGGCTCGATCACCGCCATGTCCCAGCCGCTGCCCTTAACACACAGCACTTCCCAGCTGTCGCCGACGAGATCTCTGACCTTGGTCTTGACCGAGGTGTTGCCTCCGCCATGCAACACCAGGCGCGGCTCCCCTCCGAGCAACCGCGTTGTATAGACACGCAGGGCGACGTCGCGTTCGATGCCCTTCGTTGCGTATCCGCTGATAAGCTTTTCGGCTGCAGCGGCGTCCCAAAGTGACAGCATCCAGATTCTCTCCGTTTACGGGTCTCGTTCTAAAAATTGTCGTTCGCGACGCCAAGCTCAAAGGTGCTGAAAGAGTTTGCGAGAACCCAAGCCTTTGTTCAGGCCGCAAAGACTGAAGCAACACGGCGGCCTCCCGATCATTTGAAGCTTCGCCGCATGCGTTCCAAGGTGTCCTCGAACGACACGATGCCGGCGTCCGAACCGAGACCGGTCGCGACCAGCGCCGCAGCCGCTTGAGCGAAGCGGACCGCCGTCTCGGGCTCCATTCGATGATGCAGCGCCGTGATGAAGCCGGCGTCGAACGCGTCGCCGCATCCGGTGGTGTCGATGACCTTGATGTTATAGGCGGGAACGTGCAGCCGCGTGCCGTCCCGATGGGCGTAGTAGGCTCCGTCGCCGCCGAGCGTGAACACGCAGCAGGTCGTTCCTCGGTCGAGATAGAAGGCTGCACAGTCTTCGGGAGCGGTGCGGCCTGAAATATCCCTGGCCTCCTCGATCGACGGCATGAAATAGTCGATGAACGGCAACAGCGGTTCGACGATCTTAATCGTCTCTGCCGTCGCGGCGATCAAATCGAAAGTGACGATGCGGCCTCGTCTCTTGGCCTCGGCCAGCAGAATGCGGCTCCTCTCGCCATCCAGCTTGCGCAGCAGACCCGTGCCGCCCAAATGCACGATAGGCGCGTCGAACACCTGGTCATAAAGCTCCGGCGGCACGTCGAAGTGATCGGAGGCGCCGCGGACGTGCAGCGCCGGACGGTCGCCGTTCGGCCGCACGTTGAGGATGGTCGCCGAGGTCGGCACGCCTTTCAGGCGCTGCATCGCCGAAATATCGATGCCGAATTTCTGCATGGTGGCGAGCACGAAGTCGGCCTTTTCGTCGTCGCCCACGCCCCCCACCCCCAGACTTCTCAAGCCGAGCTTGGCGGTGTCGATCACCGTCCCGCCGGCGGTGCCGGCGACCGTCAATCTGATCTCATCGATGAATTCGACATTGCCGCGCTCGGGGATCGCGACGACGGGCCTGCCCAGAACGTCGAGGATGTAAAGTCCGATAACCGAAACGTCGTAACGCATGGATCCTCCCTCAAGCAATGAGACGGGCGCCGTCGGCAAACAGCATGACGCGGTCGAGCGGCACGGCGATATGCACGGTCCCTCCCAGTTGCGCGGGCGGGCGGCCGTCGGTCTTGACCTTCACCGTGGTCCGACCAATCGCGACCTTGGTAAGATACCGGCCGGCGATGCCGATCGCCTGATCGGACAGGACGCCGGCGATCGTCCCCGGCGAGGCCGAACCCTGCATCTTGATCCATTCGGGCCTTACGCCGATCGTCAGCCTGGCGTCTGCCGGCAGGTTCGCGGGCACCGGCAACGGTTCGACCAGAATAGGCGACACGATATGACGGCCCGAGACGGTAGCCGGCACGAAGTTCATGCCCGGATTGCCCAGAAACCAGCCGCCGAACTCGCTGGCCGGGTCATTGTAGAGCGCCTCCGGCCGGTCATACTGTTCGATCCGGCCATCTTTCATCAGGGCGATCCGATCGGCAAGCGTCATCGCTTCGGTCTGGTCGTGAGTGACATAGACGATCGTCTGCCGCGTGCGCTGCGTCACCAACTTGAAAGCCCGGATCAGTTGGAGCTTGGCGTTGACTTCGACATTGGTCGTCGGCTCATCGAACAAGACGATATCGGACCGGCGCGCCACGGCGCGGCCAACGGCCACCTTCTGCCGGTTGCCGGCGTCGAGTTCGTCGATGAACCGGTCGCCCAGCCCGCGCATGTCCAGAATATCGAGCATTTCGTCGATCCGCCGCCCCCTCTCGACGGTGGAAATGGAACGGTCCTGCCGCATCGGCAGAGCGATGTTCTCTGCAACCGACAGGGTCGGGTACATGACCGGATACTGGAACACCATGCCGATGTTGCGTTGGCGTGTCGGTAAAGCGGTGACGTCGCGGTCGCCAAAGAACACCCGGCCCGAGGTCGGCGTCTCCAGACCCGCGATGATCCGCATAAACGTGGTCTTGCCGCAGCCGGAGGGGCCGAGCAGGCAAGCGACCTCGCCATCGCCGAATCGGATCGAAAGATCGTCGATGGCCGAAAAGCCGCCAAACTTCTTGGTGATGCGATCGATGACGATCTCGGTCATGTTGGCCCCTTTTCGCTGATCAGTCCGATAGCCGACGGCCATCGGCGGGGTCGAAAAGCAAAATGTCGCCTAACTCCAGTCCGAACGGAATCTCGCTGTCGAAGACGGGAACCGCGCGCTCCGAAACGGGAAAACTCATGATGAGCGGACTGCCTTTGGCATCGAGGTGCACGACGAGTTCGCCGCCGAGATTCTCGATCAATCGCACCCGGCACCGCCCTTCCACGGCTCGACCGGCTTCGGGCTTGATCGCTTCAGGCCGGAAACCGACCGCCACGGCGCCAGCGCGCACCGGCCGCGGGAGCTGAAAGCTCAGCGCTTCCGCGACAAACCGACCGCTCGCATCGGCATGCCCGTTGATGACGTTGGCATGAGGAAAGCCGATCAACTCCAGCGACCGAAGATGGCTTGGCTGGTGATAGACGCGATCGGCGTCGTCGTGCTGTACCACCCGCCCCCGGTCCAGCACGACGAGGCGCTGGGCCATGGTCAGCGCCTCCAGAGAATCCGAGGTCGCATAGAGGAACGTGGCCTTGAGTTCTTCCCTCAGGCTCTTGAGATCATCCATTAATTGTTCGCGCAGCTTGTAATCGAGGCCGACCAGCGGATCGTCGAGGACGAAGACGCTGGCATTTTTCAGAAGACCGCGCGCCACGGCCGTTCTTTGCTTCTCGCCGCCCGACAGTTGATCGGGGGTCTTGTTCAGGAGATGTCCGATCGACAGGATGCCGGCGGCGCGATCGATGCGTCGCGCGATCTCGTCACGCGCCACATGCGCGAGCGCCAGCGGATAAGCGATGTTCTGGTAGACGGTAAAATGCGGATAGAGCGCGAAGCTCTGCGGCACATAACCAATCGGCCGACGCGCAGGCGGAAAATGGGTGATGTCTTGCCCGGCAAGCTCGATGGTCCCTTCGTCGATACTTTCCAAACCGACCAGGCTGCGGAACAGGGCCGATTTTCCGGATTTGGGCGGTCCGCACACCACGGTGAAACTTTGTGCCTCCACGGCAAGGTCGAGCCGGTCGAGCGCGCGGACGTCACGGTAGGACTTGGAGACGGAACGGAAGACGACCGACGACATCAATGCCCCAATTCGGAGAGAACGGGCACGAGCCAGATGCCGATCGCAAAGACCGCGGCCACGCCGGTCAGGATCACGATGCTGGTGACGATGCTACGCATCGCGGACGCGTCCTGGGGCAAATTGCCGACCGCGATCTGCAAAAAGGTCGAGCCAACGAGGATCGCAAGGCCCCAGCGAAACAGCACGATCGAATATCGCTGGGCGATCATCACGATGCCCAGCGCCATGGCGGCAATGAGCACCTGCCCGGCACGTTCGGCAAAGGAACCATGAGCCGACATGTCAGACCTCCCCCCGCACGGTGCCGAAGGTCATGCCCACCAGCAGGTATTTCTGGAATGCGTAGATGAACGCGATGGGGGGTATGATGTAGATCGTGGTCAGGCAAGCGATAAACGGCCAGGCAACGCCACCATCGGCATAGGTGCCGACGGCGAGCGCGTAGGGAATGTTTTGGGTCGCCACGCCGCCAATGATGAAATTGAACAGGAATTCGTTCCATACAAAGATCAGATTGAAAATAAAGGCCGCGATCAAACCCGGTTTCACTTGAGGCAGCACCACTTTGAAGATGACGTGCAGCCAAGATCCGCCGTTGACGAGGCCGGTCTCATCGTAACGAACCGATACGCCGTCGATGAAGCCCTTTAGGATCCACACCGAGAACGGGATCGAAAACATCGCATAGAACAGGATCAGCCAGAAGTGGTTATCCTTCCAGCCGAAGCCCGCATACATCAGATAGACCGGCAGGATCACCGCCGGCCCCGGCAACATCCGGATCGACAGCAGCAGAAACATCAGGAAGTCAGTGCCTTTCGGCTTGAACCGCGAAAAGCAGAACGCCGCCAGGAACGAGACCACAATGGCGATGATCACCGCGCTGAGCGAGAGCACGACCGAGTTTGCGACCTGCCGCCACAATTCGTTGCGGGCGAAGAGGTGAACGAAATTCTCCAGCGTCGGCGTGAACAGGAGCTTGGGCGGCGTGGCCAGAATGTCGTTACGCGTTTTGAATGCCGACAGCGCAATCCATAGCACCGGCGAGACAAAGACGATCGAAACGACCCAAAGCAGGACGTAATAGCTCCAGACGCGAAGCTTGGCCGCGATCATGCACGCCTCCTTCGGCGCAGGTTCAGGATGTATATGAACACTGACGTCATCGCGATGGACACCAGCAGCAACAGGACCGAATAGGCCGAAGACCAGCCGATATTGAAGCTTTCGAAAGCCTGCTTGTTGAGTTCCATCGCAACGAGCCGGGTTGCTTGGCCCGGACCGCCCTTCGTCATCGGTATGATCAGATCGAGGGTCTTGAAGCTGTCGATCGTGCGCAACAAGACGCCGAGCATCAGGATGAACTTGCCGTGGTGCCAGACGACCAGCGTCAGCCGCTTGTGCCAGGGGATGCGGTCGACTTCGGCGGCTTCGAGTTCGGCCTTGGGGACAGAACCGAGTGCCGCGAGCGTCATCAGCGTCATGAACGGCGTCCACATCCAGCAGTCTACTGCGAGCACGGACCAGTACGCGGTCGCCGGATTGGTGAGAAAGGCGATCGGCTGCATGCCGAACAGGCCATGCAGGATCGAATTGAGAACCCCGAAATCCGGATCGTAGATGAAGCGAAAGAAGGTCCCGGTCGCAACCGGCGTCAGCACCATGGGCGTGAACAGCATGGTGAGCGCGATGCGGCGCCCCGGCATGGCTTTCGAGCCCCAGAACAGAAAGCCGAGCAAGAGGCCGAGCGACGTCTGGATGGTTACGCCGAGCCCGACGAAGAGAAAGGTGCGGGAAAGGTCGAACCAGATGCCGTTGCGGTTATTGAAGATCTGGACGAAGTTCCGGAAGCCGATGAACTCCGGTGGCATGCCGCTGGTCAGCGAGTAATTGTAAAACGAAAGGCCGAGGAGCCACAGCGTCGGAATCGTATTGAACACGATGAAGAAGAGCAGGACCGGCGCGAGAAGCGAAATCGTCAATCTTGTGCGATAGTCGAACATCCCGGCGATGCCAGGTTTTCGCCCGATCGACCCGGCGTGCATGCTGGACATGAAGCAGGAACCTTGGCGCGCTCGAATAGAAGTTGACCGGCGCGGCTTGCACGCCGCGCCGGTCATGGATCACTGGTCAGAGAGAGACCGATGAGCACTTGCCGGAGGGAGCCGTCTTGGCGACGCCCTCGTCGTGAAGGATCTGCTGCTGACCGCAGGCGATATAGTCGAGCGCCTGCGTCGCGCTGGCGGTCTGGCCGGTCATGTAGGAGGTGAAGCCCTCCTGCTGAAGCGCCAGCATTTCCGAGTATTTCGGATCGTGCCAGAAATCGCGCGAGCGGCCGGGCTCAAGCATGTATTTGTAGGCGCGACCCCACGGATTGATCTTGTCGAAGTTCGGGTTCGACAACGTCGCCTTGTCGCATGGATTGCCACCGCGCTTGGCAAACTCGAGCGTGGTCTCCGGCAGATACCACCACTTCATGAAGTCCAGGGCGACGCGCATCTTGGCCTCGTCGTTAAAGGCATTGATCACCCAGGGCTGGCCGCCGACCGTGTAGATACGCTTGGCTGCCGCTCCCGTGCCGTGCTTGGGCGGCGGCACGACCATGACCTTGTCCTTGTTCTGCGGTGTGATCATGGCGAGGCCGACGGCGGCCCACTGGAAGCAGGAAAACACCTTGCCTTGTGTAAAGACGTCAATCTCTTCAGCGATTCCGTAGTTGAGTGCACCGGGCGGCTGGTATTTCAGCCAGCCTTTGGCCTGCTCCATCGCCTTGGCATTGGTCGCTGAGTTCAGGATGCCCTCGACCTGCCCGGTTTTCGGATCCCAAACTTCCCCGCCCTGACTCCACATGAATGGATAAAGATAGCAGGTGCAGAAATCGTAGACGCGGCTGTATTGCATCGCCGTGCCCCACAACTGCTTGTCGGGACGGGTGAAGAATTCGGCGACCTTCTCGAACTCGGTCATCGTGAGATTCTCGAAGTCCTCGAAGGTCTGCGGCAGCTTGGCATTGTATTTCGCCTGGAACGCCTGCTGCTCCTTGGGATCGGCCAGCATGTCCTTGCGAACGAACAGCGCGATGGTGTCGCCCTCCTGGGGTAGTCCCCACAAATCCTTGCTGCCGTCCGGGTAGACCTGATAGGCCTCCGTGATCGTGTTGGAATACCAATCGATCTGAAGTTCCTTGTTCTTCGCGATCACGTCGTTGAGCTTGAGAATCCAGCCCGGCTTGGCGAGCGCGCCGAGCCACTGCGAATCCGAGATGATGATGTTGTATTCCTGGCTCTTGGTTGCCAGCGACGTCGCCGCCTTCTGGAAAAGGTCGGAGAACGGCGCTTCGGCGAAGCCGAACGACACTTCGTAACCGAAGCGCTCCTTCACATAGTCAGCGAAGATCGGCGACATCTTCACACCCAATGAAGAGGGCAGCCAGCCGGCGATGCCCAGGATGTTCATGTCGATCTTCTTGCCGGCGAGCGGGTGCGCCTCCTTGGCATGAAGGCGGTTGATGAACGGGGCTCCGACGATTCCCGCAAGTCCCGCGATGGCGCCACCCTTGAGCAGCGTGCGACGCGGCATGGCCAATCCAGGCCCGCGATACGAGTCATTGAATTTTTTCACTGTTCCCTCCGTTTGCAACTGGCGCGTTCGCGCCTTGGCCTTTTGCCGACCATTCGTGCTGCAACGAAAGCCCATCAGGTCCGTCTGCGGCGTTCGTTGCCTCTTGTAACAATGTTCAAATTAATTATAACAAATGTCAAGATGGAGAAACGATACGCCACGAGGAGGGCTGGCCGGCCGGCGAGCTCAGGGGAGGATCCAGAGCCAATTCCTCTGCGATTCCGCGACGATCCGCATGTCTGGGCCGCCTGGCTCTATTTTCGGGACGGCATGACGCAGAACGGCATCGCCGAGGTGATGGGCGTCTCGCGGGCGACGGTGAACGGCTATCTGGCCGAGGCACGCGCGCGCGGCATCGTCAGCATCAATATCGATCCCGCGCGGCTCGGCGCCGTCAGCGTGGCGCAAGCTCTCAAGCAGCGCTTTCAACTCGCCGACTGCGTGGTGATCCCGACCGACGGTGGCGCGAGGCCGCTTATCACGCGGCTTGGCGAGGCAGGAGCCGCCGTTCTGCAGAGCCTTCTAAGACCCGGCGACACGCTCGCCGTCGCGTGGGGTCGAACGATCATGGCCGTGGGCGCCAATATCGGGCCGATGCGCATTCAGGACGTTTCGGTGATTCAGGCCACCGGCGGAACGACCGCGACCTTCGATTTTTCCCCGGAGCTTTGCGCATCGCGTGTCGCTGCGGGGATCGGCGCGCGCTGCATCAACCTGCTCGCGCCGGCGGTGGTGTCGAACGCAGTTGTTCGCGACGTTCTGGTGAACGAACCGATCGTGCACGAGCAACTCGAGATCGCAAGGCGCGCCGACAAGCTGATCTTCGGTGTTTGCACGACGGGGGCTGGCAGTCTCATCTACACTAGCGGGCTTTTCGATCAGGCCGATGCGGCATACTATCTCCGCCTGCGCGGCACCGCGGTCGTCGCAGGGCGCTTCATGGATGAGAACGGTACGCCGCTGCACGGTCCGCTGGACGATCGCATGATCGGCCTGTCGCTGGAGGAAATCGCGCGCATCAAGGTTCGTATCGCCGTCGCCGGCGGCATCGACAAGGTCTCGGCGATCCGCGCCTGCCTCAAAGGCGGACATGCGACGATCCTTGTAACCGACGAGGTGACGGCCCGCGGCATGCTGAAAGCGGAAAGCGCGTCGGATATTACCAACGACTCGCAGCGCCGCGCCGACGGGACGCCGGAAATCGGGAGGACAAGCATGAAAACAAAAAAATTGATCAACGATCCCAATGCGATCATCGAGGAGATGCTCGAAGGAATCGTCGCGGCGCATCCGCAGTATCTACGGCAGCTGGAGCAACACCCCCGCTCAATCGTTGCCCGTACAGGCCCGCGCCCGGGAAAAGTCGGGCTCGTGATCGGCGGCGGATCCGGTCACGAGCCGATGTTCCTGGGCTTCGTCGGCAAGGGACTGGCCGATGCGGCCGCCGTCGGCAACGTCTTCGCTTCGCCCCCGCCCGACCCGATTTACGAATGCGCCAAGGCGGTCGATGGCGGCGCGGGCGTGCTATTCATGTACGGCAACTATGCCGGCGACGTCATGAACTTCGACATGGCGGTGGAAATGGCGGCCGCGGACGGCATCAAGGTGCACACCGTGTTGACGACCGACGACGTCGCCTCGGCGCCACCGGAACGGAAGAAGGAGCGGCGTGGCGTCGCCGGCAACTTCTTCATCTTCAAGGTCACGGGCGCCGCCTGTGACGCAATGTGGTCGCTGGACGAATGCGAACGGGCCGCGCGCAAGGCTAACGACCGCACCTACACCATGGGCGTGGCGCTTGCGCCGTGCTCGCTGCCCCACACGCTCAAGCACAATTTTGAAATCGGGCCCGGCGACATGGAGATCGGCATGGGCATCCATGGCGAGCCGGGCGTAGCGCGCGAGCCGCTGAAGAACGCCGACGCCGTCACCGACGAAATTCTCGACAGGATATTTACCGAAATGCCGGCGAAGCGCGGAGACAAGGTCGCGCTCCTCGTCAACTCGCTCGGATCGACGCCCCTGATGGAGCTTTATGTCATGAACCGACGCGTACGCCAGCGCCTCGACGCAAAGGGAATAAGCATCCATGCGACCTGGGTCGGAAACTACTGCACCTCGCTGGAGATGGCCGGGGCGTCCATCTCGCTGATGTTGCTCGATGGTGAGCTGATCCAGCTGCTCGATCGTCCTTGCGACTGCGCCATGTTCCGCGTGCCCTGATTGGCGGCTCAGCACGCGGTATCACTTCCTCGTAGCCAATCAGCGAGCAGACAGCATGAACGATCCCGTCAAATTCGATCTTGTCGACATATTTCAGGCGATCGCCGCAGCCATCGAGACAGCGAAAGGGCGCCTGTCGGAACTGGACGGAGTGATCGGCGACGCGGATCATGGCGTCACCATGTCGATCGGCTTCTCGGCGGTTGGCGAAGCGCTGCGCCGGCTGGACCGGGCGAACACCGACCCTACGACCGTCCTGAACACGGCGGCGAAAGTCTTCCTCAACGCCGTCGGCGCCTCGCCGGGTCCGCTCTATGCGACTGGTTTGATGCGGGCCGGCACCGTCATGAAGGGGCGGACGATTCTCGACCGGGACGCGATCGTTGACATCATCGCCGCCGTGGCCAAGGGAATTCAGGACCGTGGCAAGGCCGTGCGCGGCGACAAGACGATGGTGGACGTGTGGGTTCCGGCGGCCGAAGCCGCGGAGGCCGCCAGAGCGGCGGACAAGGATTTAGGGGAATGCCTCAAGGGTGCGCTGGCGGCCGCCCGGGCTGGTGCCGAAGCGACAAAATTCATGGTCGCGTCCAAAGGCCGCGCCTCGCGGCTCGGTGAGCGCGCGATTGGCCACGAGGATCCGGGTGCTGCCTCCGCCGTGGTCATTATCGGCGCCATCGCGCAGGCGCTGCGATCGTAGCCGAACGATCGGCGCGCACTTTCACCAGCGCGCTGATCCGGTTTTCGGATTATGCTTTCACCACGTTTGAAACTGCCCATCGTTTGCGAGCCAAGGTGAGACGGGAGATTAATCATCATGAAGACGATGAAGGGGCCCGCTATTTTCCTCGCGCAGTTCGCCGGCGACGCAGCACCCTTTAACAACCTCGCCGACATCGCCCGCTGGGCCGCGGGCCATGGCTACAAGGGCGTGCAGATACCGAGCTGGGACACGCGCCTGTTCGATCTCGCCCGCGCCGCCGAAAGCGCCGGATATTGCGACGAGGTGAAGCGCGTGCTGTCGGAAGCAGGCGTGCAGCTCACGGAATTGTCGACGCATCTGCAGGGCCAGTTGATCGCCGTGCATCCCGCTTACGACACAGCCTTCGACGGTTTTGCGGCGCCTGAGGTTCGCGGCAACCCGGCCGCCCGCCAGAGATGGGCGGTCGAACAGGTGCTGCTTGCCGCCAAGGCGTCGCGCAACCTCGGCCTCTCGGCCCACGCCACTTTCTCCGGCGCCCTGGCCTGGCCGTTCGTCTACCCCTGGCCGCAGCGACCCGCCGGCCTGGTGGAGACCGCCTTCGACGAACTGGCGCGCCGCTGGACGCCGATCCTGAATGCGTTTGACGAGGCGGGTGTTGACCTCTGTTACGAGATCCATCCGGGCGAGGATCTGCACGACGGCATCACCTACGAAATGTTTCTGGAGCGTGTGAACAACCACCCGCGCTGCAACATCCTGTATGATCCGAGCCACTTCCTGCTGCAGCAACTCGACTACCTGCAGTTCATCGACATCTATCACCAGCGCATCAAGATGTTTCATGCCAAGGACGCCGAGTTCAACCCGAGCGGCCGGCAGGGCGTCTATTCCGGGTTCCAGCCGTGGGTGAATCGCGCCGGCCGTTTCCGCTCGCTCGGCGACGGCCAGGTGGAATTCGGCGCGATCTTTTCCAGGCTGTCGCAGTACGGATTCGATGGCTGGGCGGTGCTCGAATGGGAGTGCTGCATCAAGGACAGCGAGCAAGGCGCGGCGGAAGGCGCACCCTTTATCGAGGCGCACATCATCCAGGTTGCCACCCGCGCCTTCGACGACTTCGCGGCAAGCGGCATCGACCAGGCGGCCAACCGCAAGCTGCTGGGGCTCAGCTAATGACCCGACGTATCCGTCTCGGCATGGTGGGCGGCGGCCAGGGCGCCTTTATCGGCGCCGTGCACCGCATCGCGGCCCGGCTGGACGATCAGTACGAGTTGGTCGCCGGCGCGCTGTCATCGGATTCCGCGCGGGCGCACGCCAGCGCGGCGGCGCTGCATATCGAACCCGGACGCCGCTATGCCGGATTCGAGGAGATGGCCGAGCGCGAGGCGGCGCGGCCGGACCGCATCGATGTGGTGGCGATCGTGACGCCCAACCATCTGCACTTCGCCCCGGCCCAGGCCTTCCTCGCCCGCGGCATCCACGTGATCTGCGACAAGCCTGTTACTCACCGGCTCGAAGACGCATTGACTCTGGCTTCGGCCGTTGAGCGCAGTGGTCTTGTTTTCGCGCTGACGCATAACTACACGGGCTACCCGCTGGTACGGCAGGCGCGGGAGATGGTGGCGAGCGGCGCGCTGGGGACCATCCGGATTGTCCAGGTCGAATACCCGCAGGACTGGCTGACCATCGCTCTCGAGGAAACCGGGCAAAAGCAGGCGGCCTGGCGTACCGACCCGACCCGCAGCGGCGACGCAGGTTGCACCGGCGACATCGGCACCCATGCCTTCCATCTGGCGGAGTTCGTGACCGGCCTGCGCTGCGAAAGCGTAGCGGCGGAGTTGACCCGCTTCGTCAAGGGACGAGCGCTGGACGACAACGCCCAGATGCTGCTGCGCTTCTCTGGCGGAGCGCGCGGCATGTTGTGGTCGTCGCAGGTCGCGCCGGGCAACGAGAACGCGCTGAGGCTGCGCGTCTATGGGGAGAAGGCCGGGCTGGACTGGTCGCAGGAGCAGCCCAATACCTTGCTGTTCACGCCGCTCGGCGAGCCGCCGCAATTGATCCGCCGAGCAGGCTCAGGCTCGACCGCGATTGCGGCCCATGCGAGCCGCATTCCCGCCGGACATCCGGAAGGGTATCTGGAGGCGTTCGCGCAGATCTATCGCGACGTTGCCGAACAGATCGGCGCGCGGCTCGAGGCCCGTGAACCAGACCCGCCCAGCCTGCTGGTGCCGGGCATCGCGGACGGGGTGCGCGGGATGCGTTTCATCACCGCAGCCGTCGCGTCGAGCGAGGTGAATGCTGCCTGGACGGCGATCGAGGCGTGATGCATCTCGGGATCGATCTCGGCACGCCTGTGTTCTCGGCTCCGAACTATAGGCCTGATACCAGCCGTCTAAAATCGGGACTCGTGGTCGGGATTTGACGAAAATCGGTCCACGAGCCGAGTCACCGGCTGACTTAGCAAAGCGGATTGTCGCCGAGCGCGACGCGTACCCTACCCCCGGCTGTCCAGATACCCCCAGGGGGGTCCCGCACCTACGTGGAGGCTCGCGACCGCTGGCTGGTCAGACCCATCCGAACAACGCGCAAGGACTGGACTGAACCAGTTCGTCTCTGACGCGCAGAGTGTATGGCTCGGCGGCAGGACGGAGTGTCCGCACCGGAGGCGCGCGCCGGAAGGATGGCAACATCTGTGAGGATGACTCTAGGACAGGAATCAACGGCCAGCGATGCGGAAAGCTATCACCGCAGCCCTTGAAGGCGACCTGATCCGCGGATCACGGCGGCGGCCTAGAAGTGGGCCGAGACGGGGTGGCCGGTCAGACCAGTTGGGCGGCGGGTTTGCTATGACGCATGAGCGCCGCGATATGCGCGCGAACGAACTACCCGCCTCCCTAAGTCCACGCATGCAAGCTTTGGAACCTGCTTGGAACCTGCTGAGGGTTGCACCCCGGCGTCCCGGATTAGGCTCCCGTGGCTTTCCGCTTGATTTTCAAGGATAAGCTTGGTGGGCGCACCAGGGCTCGAACCTGGGACCCGATGATTAAGAGTCATCTGACTGTCCCCCACAGAAACCACGCATCTAAACGGCTGAAAGCAGGACCGGAAGATCGAGAAAATCGCTGATTCTATTGGGTAAACCACCTTGCCCAGGTCGGTAGCGACTTCTCCGGCGACGCGCCCGGGATCGGT
>Ga0182024_10012636_pt1 | contig 16665 bp, 14 predicted proteins | sample P32metaG_FD_120480 | JGI IMG/M metagenome (GOLD analysis project Ga0182024, IMG submission 120480) | Permafrost microbial communities from Stordalen Mire, Sweden - P3-2 metaG (Illumina Assembly) | ecosystem: Environmental > Terrestrial > Soil > Wetlands > Permafrost | place: Sweden: Stordalen... | reverse complement strand
GATGAGAACGAGTTGCGCCGGATTCTGAAAATCGCGGAAACGGATGCTCATTCGCTGGTCTATTCGGGTGTCGAGTATTCGGGTTCGGGCAGCAGCGGTGCTTCCTGCGCGGCGATTCTGTGCGCGCGGAACCGGCATGCGGCGCCGATGAACGAGCTGAAAAGCGGATGGGGCTCCAAAGGCTTCGATTTAAACTCGGGATGGAACTGGCAGCCGAGATACCAGGGATGGTCGTCAATCTCGCAAATTTCCACGTAGGTTCCGTCGGGCGTCTCGCCGGTGAGCCGGAGACCCTTCGAGGTCAGTGCCTCCTCGAATTCGCGATTGAATTCGAAGCGATGCCGATGGCGCTCGCTGATGGTGGTCGCGCCATAGGCTTTGTGCGCAAAGCTGCCGGGCTTGAGCACGCAGGGCCATGCTCCGAGCCGCATGGTCCCGCCTAATTCATCGATCCCTTTCAGCTCGCGAAGCTTATAGATCACGCGTTGGGGGGCGGCGGGATTGAACTCGGTCGAATTGGCTTCGGCGAGGCCGCAAACATTGCGCGCGTACTCGATCACCATGGTCTGCATGCCCAGGCAGATGCCGAAGTAAGGCACCTTTTTCACGCGCGCGTACTCGATCGCGTTGATCATGCCTTCGATGCCGCGCTTGCCGAATCCGCCCGGAACGAGGATCCCGTCGAAGTGTTCCAGTTCGCGCTCCAGCCTGCCCTTTTCGAAACTCTCGGCTTCGATCCAGTGAATGTCGACTTTTACGTTGTGGGCGATGCCGCCGTGCAGAAGCGCTTCCTTAAGGCTTTTGTAGGAATCCTCATATTCGACGTACTTGCCGACGAGAGCGATATCCACGCAGTCGCGCGGGTTATGCATCCGGTCGAGCATGGCGGTCCAGTCTTTCAGATCGCGGGGGCGGCTGCAGTCGAGATGCAGGTGATGCAGGATGATCTCGTCCACTTTTTCTTCCGCGAAGTTGATCGGCACTTCGTAGACGGAGCCGACGTCCCGCGCGGTGATGACGGCTTCGGGGTCCACATCGCAGAAGAGCGCGATCTTGTCCTTCATGTCCGTGGGCAGAAAACGCTCGGTGCGGCAGAGCAGGATGTCCGGCTGGATACCGATAGCGCGCAGTTCCTTTACGCTGTGCTGAGTGGGCTTGGTCTTCAGTTCCTGCGCGGCGTTGATCCAGGGAACCAGCGTCACATGCACGAATATGCAGCTGTCGCGCCCGACCTCATGGCGCACCTGGCGGATAGCTTCGAGAAACGGCAGCGATTCGATATCGCCGACAGTGCCGCCGATTTCGCAGATCACCACGTCGACCTCGCCGGAAAGTTTCTTGATGGCGGCTTTGATCTCGTTGGTGACGTGCGGGATCACCTGCACGGTCTTGCCGAGGTAGTCGCCGCGGCGCTCGCGCTGGATGATCTGTTCGTAGATCCGTCCGCTGGTGAGGTTATTGGCGCGCGTGAGCGGGGAGTGGGTGAAGCGCTCGTAATGGCCCAGATCGAGATCGGTTTCGGCGCCGTCATCGGTGACAAAGACTTCGCCGTGCTGGAACGGGCTCATGGTGCCGGGGTCTACGTTGAGGTAAGGATCGAACTTCTGGAGCGAGACGGTCAGACCGCGGCTTTCGAGCAGGCAGCCGATGGACGCCGCCGCGATGCCTTTACCCAGCGAGGAAACGACTCCGCCGGTGACGAAGATGAACTTAGGCATTTGTGGCCCCGTCCTGCTCCAAAGTCCAAGCGTCGGCACGAGTGCCGACGCGGCTCGCATGAGTGCGCGCGCCACGCTGTACGGCTGAGTTACCGGCGCGGATCAGTTGGCGGACACGCTCCAGATCGGCTGGCGTATCCACACCGAACGATTCATAATCGGTCTCAACCACGCGGATCCGAAAACCATTTTCGAGGGCCCTCAGTTGTTCCAGACTTTCCGCCTTCTCGAGTGGCCCGATAGGCAAATCGGAGTACTTGAGCAGGAAATTCCGGCGATAAACATAGAGACCGATATGTTTGTAGTGAGTACCGGCGTAAGGGATGGTGGAGCGCGAGAAATAGATCGCGTTTTCGAAACGGTCGGTCACCACTTTCACGACGTTCGGGTCGGCGATTTCGCGAGGATCTTCAATGCGTTTTTTGAGCGTCCCCATGGGGATCGCCGGTTCTTCGAGCAGGGGCAGGACGGCGGCGTCGATCGCGCCGGGATCGATCAGCGGTTCGTCGCCCTGAATGTTCACCACCAGCTCGTAATCTTCGAACGCTGATGCCACTTCCGCCACGCGATCGGTACCGGACACATGGTCTTCGCGCGTCATTTTCACGCGTGCCCCGAAGCGTCTTGCTTCTTCGGCGATTCGCGGATCGTCCGTGGCCACGACGACTGCGGTCAGATAGCGGGCCATCGACGCGCGCTCGCAGACGTGCTCGAGCATTGTGCGTGAATCGACATTGGCGAGCGCTTTGCCGGGGAAACGGGAAGAGGCGTACCGGGCCGGGATTACGCCCAGGATTTTCCGATGCACACGCGATCTTACCACGACGCCCCTGTGCTAGACTCCAGGCAGAAAGGGAAGCACGAGATGCGATCCCGCCGGGTGCCGATTCCACTATCGCTCGCCGCCATCAGACTGTTCGCCGCGGCTGGTTTGGTCATTGTCTGCCCCGCCGTACTTTGCTACGCGGACGATCACGCGGAAATTACGCCGCGAGCCAAGCCCGGCGAAGCCGCCGCGCCGTTGCCCCGCGCCAATATCCGGATCGACACGAATGTGGTGCTGATTCCGGTGACGGTGACCGATCCGCTCAACCGGTTTGTAACAGGCCTCGAACAGGATTCGTTCAAGATTTTCGAAGACAAGACGGAACAGAAAATCGTTTCTTTCGGCAGCGAAGACGCCCCGCTTTCGATCGGAATCGTTTTCGATACCAGTGGCAGCATGGGTCCGAAGCTGGACAAGTCGCGGCAGGCGGTGAGTGAATTTTTCAAGACCGCGAATCCGGAAGACGAGGCGTTTCTGGTGGTATTCAACGACCGGCCGGAACTGGTGACGCCGCTGACGCACAATCTGGAGGAAATTCAGAATCGGCTGACCTTTACGCAATCGAAAGGTCGCACCGCTCTGCTGGATGGAATTCTGCTGGGTCTGCACGCCATGAAGAAGGCGCACAACCCGCGCAAGGCGCTCGTCGTCATCTCGGACGGAGGCGACAACAGCAGCCGCTACACCGAGAGCGAGATCAAGAATCTGGTGAAGGAATCCGATACCCAGATCTACGCGATCGGGATCTACGAGCCGGTGCAATCGCGCGGGCGCACGCCGGAAGAGCTGGCGGGTCCCGGATTGTTGACCGATGTTTCGGAACCGACGGGCGGACGGCACTTCGTCGTCGAGAATTTGAATGAGCTGCCGGATGTCGCGGCAAAAATAGGAATTGAGCTTCGTAATCAGTATGTTCTCGGCTTTAGCCCGACAAACCAGGTTCGCGACGGCAAGTACCGGAAGGTTAGTGTCAAACTGGTACAGCCGAGGGGGTTGCCACCCCTGCACGCATTCTGGAGAACCGGCTATTATGCGCCGACGCAATAATACTTTAAAAAAACTCACGTTAACCGCAGCGGTAGTGATAGTTGCGCCGCTTTTCATATCCGGGCAGCAAAGTAAGCCCGCCGCGCCGCCCGATTCGGAAGATACCGTCTTTTCCTCCGACACGCGGCTGGTCCCTCTCAATGTGACCGTCACCGACAAGAGCGGACGCCTGGTCACGAATCTGCCGCAGAGCGCGTTCCAGGTCTACGAGGACGGCGTGCTCCAGCAGATCAAACTCTTCAAGCGGGAAGACGTCCCCGTCTCGCTGGGCCTCATCATCGACAACAGCGGGAGCATGCGCGAGAAGCGCCAGGGCGTGGAGTCGGCCGCTCTCGCGCTCGTGAAGGATTCGAACCCCATGGACGAGGTAATCGTGGTCAACTTCAACGACGAGGTTTATCTCGACACCTGCCAGGGGACGACCGTGAACTGCTTCACCAGCGACATCAAAGTGATGGAACACGCGCTCACCAAGATAGACTCCCGCGGCGGGACCGCCATGCGTGATGCCATCAATCTCTCGGCCGGCGAGTTGAAGGGAAAAGCCAAGCGGGACAAGAAGGTCATTTTGGTGGTGACGGACGGGAACGACAATGCGAGCGTCATATCGCTCGATGCGCTGACGCGGCTGGCGCAGCAGGACGACATTCTGATCTACGCGATCGGGCTCCTGACGGACGAAGACAGAAGAGAGGCGAAAAAGGCCCAGCGCGCGCTGCAGCTTCTCACGGAGAGCACGGGCGGCACGGTTTTCTATCCGAAAGACGTTTCCGAAGTGGACCGTATCGCGCACCAGGTGGCGCGCGACATTCGCAACCAATACACCATCGCTTACACGCCGTCGAACCCAGCGCTCGATGGGACGTTCCGGCATATCAAGCTGGTGGTCAAGGCTCCTGGAAACCCCGTGGCACGCACCAGAAGCGGCTATTACGCATCAAAGGACCAGCCGCAGACTTCCAGGAAGCCGTCCTGATCCGGATCGCGTGGAGACTGCTGAAGGGTTACCGGCTCCGGCCCTGGCGCAGTCCTTACCTGAGATGGCGAATTGAAACTTGGTCGGGAATTGAAGCTGCCGGAATTACACCGGTAATCTTTTTTCAATTTTCCTGGCGGCACCGCGCCGATTTGGCGCGATATTTGAGGTGGGCCGACAGGAATTCGCGCAGCGCTTCCGGTAACGGGTCAAGCAGCTGGTAAAGGCTTGGATTCGGAAGAGGTGGAGGGCTTGGATTCGGTCTTCGATTCGCTGGCCGACGAACTCGAGTCGGTCTTTTCTTTCGACTGGGACTTGGATTCGGTCTTTTCGCCCTTTTCGGACTTCGACTCGGATTTCGATTCTTCCGGCTTGGCGGGTTTGTCGTTTCCCTTCCCGTAGTCGGTGGCGTACCAGCCCGTTCCTTTGAGATGAAAAGCAGGGGCGGAGAACAACTTCTCCACCATACCGCCGCACTCCGGATGTGTTTTCAGCTGTTCGTCGGCGAACTTTTGAATCACTTCGAAGGTTTTACCGCAGGACTGGCATTTGTATTCATACAAGGGCATACAGCACTTGTATGATAGCAAGATCAGGATTTAGAGCCCTCGCCGGCGGCAAGGACCGCCAGCGCCACAGTCTATTGTTTCTTCTTCACGGGCGCGCGCGGCTTCCTGGGCGGAGCGGCGGCGAAGAGACTCGCGGGCAAGCCGTCCACATCTTCTTTATCCGCCGTGAGCGTCAGCGTATAAGGTTCTTTCGCGTAAGAATCGACCACGCCTTTGAATTTGAACGCGGTACCGGGGTCGATGGTGCCTTTCAGCGGCGTCTCGAACTTAAGAATCGCGTCACCGGCAAGATTGTCCACGTTGGCAAGTATCTGATTCGGCGCGGGCTGTGATATCACTTTCGCGCGGAACATCTTAACTTCCTCCGGCGGGACCGCGGAGTCTTTGATCATGGCGAAATAAGTATCGCCGTCGGCAGCTGTCAGAGCCATGCGGATCTGACGCCAGAGAGCGATGTCCGGGTTTGCGGCCGCAAAAGCCGCCGCGTCGCCTTCCTGTTTCTTCGCGATATCGGTGACGCTCTCGATCTTGAAGTCCGGAGGCATAAAGGTCGCGGTCGCAGCCGCTTTCTTTACGTCGTCCAGACCGGTCTCGTCGCCATGATAGCCCGCGTAGGCTTTCTTGAGGTATGTCTCGGCCGCCTTTTTGCCGTCCGCGGTCAGCGCCTGGGGACCGGTAGTCTCAACCGCCCGCGCGATATAGAACAGCGCTTCCGGAATCCGCTCGACCTTGCGCTCGCGCAGGATCAGAGTTCCGAGCTGGTAGGAGATGGTAGCGTAACCGGGCGAAAGCTCCAGCACCTTCCGGTATTCCTTCTCGGCCGTCGCGTCTCCATCGGGCGCCTTTTTCGCCATGGCGATGCTGCCGAGCACGGCGTGGGCCTGCAGTTCCAGGGTTTGGTGGGCTTGCTTCCATACGTCGTCGGTGGCGTTAGCGGGTTTGTTCTCCGGCGCAAGGTACTTGTCGAGGTTGTCGACAAGGTCCTGGGCGGCTTTCTGCGCCGCATCCACATCGGCGGGCGAGGCTCCGGCCTGTTGCCCCTTCGCCGCTACCTGGCTGTCGGCCTGGGCCATCGAGACCGCACGCATGCCTTTGAAATCCGAGTCGGGATACTTCTGCTCCCACTGCTTCAAAAGCTCCAGCTGTTTCTGCGGATCTTTTTCTTTCTGGATGGCTTGGGTGAGGTCGTACTCGCCCTGATCCTTCACCGCCGGCGCTTTGGCCGCGGGAGCCTGGGCCAGCGCGGCTCCTGCCGTCAAACTCAGCGCAAATAAACCCGCCGCCACGATGCCTGCTAATGTTTTCGACAAACGATCAAACACTTTACGTCGCCTCCCGCTCTTTGATTGCCAGTCCCGCGTTCCCGGTAAACATTCCACACTGATAAAAGTGGACAATGCGGAGTATACCGAACCTCTGCCCGTCCGGTAAACAGGTGTAGCTGAAATCTTGGACTCTGGTACTGATCCGCAAGTTCCCGGTCCGATCCACAAACCATCCACAACCTGATAGAGCGTAATTGAATCCTTACGCTTTCGCAAGCGGGGGAGTCCCGGCGGGACCACGCGCTTCCGCAAGTTGTTACAATCGCCCAAGTCCCATTGCGACCAATCGATCTCGCCGTCATCATCGCTTATCTAGCCGGGGTCACGTGGTTTGGCGCGCGTTTTCGCAAACAACAACGATCCCTCAAAGACTACTTTCTGGGCGGACAGAACGCACCCTGGTGGGCCATCGCGCTATCCATCGTATCCGCCGAAACCAGCACCCTCACTATCATCGGCACCCCGCCGCTGGCCTATGCGGGCAGCTATGTCTTCCTCCAGGTGGTCTTCGGCTATCTGCTCGCCCGCATCGTGATCTCAGCAATTTTCCTGCCGCAATACTTCAAAGGCCAGATGTACACCGCCTACGCTTTGATGGAGCGGCGGTTCGGGACGCGCACCCGGAAAGTCACCTCGGGTATCTTCCTGATAACACGCTCTCTGGCCGAGGGCGTGCGGGTTTTCGCCATATCGATCGTCATCTCGATCATCCTGCACACCAGCGGTCCGGCGTCTATTCTGGTCATCATCGCCCTCACGCTCTTTTATACATTCGAAGGCGGTATGACGGCGGTGATCTGGACGGACGTGATCCAGATGGGAATGTACGTGCTCGGGGCGGCCGTCAGCTTTTTCGTGCTGCTGGGGAAGATTCGCGGCGGGTTCGGGCATGTGATCGACGTGGCGGAGATAGCCGGCAAGCTGCGGGTTTTCGATTTTCACTGGTCGTGGACCAACCCCTACACGTTCTGGGCGGGAGTGATCGGTGGCTGTTTTCTGACCACCGCCAGCCATGGGACGGACCAACTGGTGGTCCAACGGCTCCTCAGCGCCAAATCCGAGAGCCAAAGCCGCCTCGCGTTACTTTCGAGCTGGATGGTGATCTTCGTTCAGTTCAGCCTGTTTCTGATAATCGGAACCATGCTGTGGGTGTATCAGGGCGGTCACGTTTTTGGCAAGGACGAGCTGGACCGCCTGTATCCTTCATTCATCTGGGCGTCCCTGCCCGTGGGAATCGCGGGACTCGCCATGGCCGCCATCATCGCAGCCGCCATGGCAAATCTTTCGGCAGCGCTCAATTCGCTCGCCTCCGCCACAGTGGTCGACTTTTACCAACCGCTCACGCGGTCGAGATATTCGCCGGAACACTACCTCCGGGTCTCACGCTTCTCGACGATCTTCTGGGGTGGAGTGCTCGCCGCCATTGCTTTGGTCGCAAGCCATTGGGGTTCGGTTCTCGAATCGGGGCTCTCGATCGCGTCGGTGACGCTGGGAATATTGCTGGGTGTCTTCCTGCTCGGCGTGCTCACGAAGAGAGCCGGTGAAAATGCGGCGATCACGGGCGTCGCAGCTGGCGCAGTGACAATGTTTTTCGTCAAATTCGAAACGGCGATTCCGTTTACCTGGTGGGTATTGATCGGCAGTGCGGTGACATTCGGGGTGGGGTGCCTGGCATCGTATCTACCGTCCTTTGGGGTGCGACCGGAATGACTGAACTGAAGCGGGACCTGGGAGTCTGGGCCGCACTGGCGATCGTGGTCGGAACCGTGATCGGGAGCGGGATTTTTCGCGTTCCTCAAGCCATGATTCTGAACGTGGGCACCGTACCGCTGGTGTTCCTGGTGTGGATCGTGGGAGGACTATTGTCGCTGGCGGGGGCGCTCACTTACGCCGAACTCGCCGCCGCCATGCCTGGCGCGGGAGGCGAATACGTCTACCTCACGGAAGCCTATGGGCCGCTTTGGGGATTTCTCTACAGCTGGACTCAGATGTGGGTCGCCAAGAGCGGGTCGATCGCCACGCTGGCCACCGCCTTCTTCGAATATACGGCTCATTTTGTTCCGCAATTTGAACACGTCTGGTTCACGTTGGGCCCGTTTTCCGTCAAGTACGGGCAAATGTTCGCGCTGGTACTGATTCTCCTGCTGGGCGGAGTTAATTATTTGGGAGTGCGGATCGGCGGCGACGTGCAGGTGGCGGTCACTGCCGTGAAAATCGCGCTGATCGCTTTCGTGATTCTGGCCGGGCTCTTTTATGCGCACCCGACATCAGCCAGAGTCCCATTACTCCAGACCCCACCCGTATTCGCCGGGTTTATTGCGGCGCTCGTGGGCGCACTGTGGGCCTATGATGGCTGGAATAACGTTGGCATGGTAGCGTCTGAAGTCAGAAATCCGCAACGGAATCTGCCACTTGCGCTCATTGGCGGCACGCTCGGGGTGATCGCCGTCTATATGCTGGCCAACTGGGCTTATTTCCGCGTACTTTCACCGGGCGAGGTAGGCGCGCACAAACTGGTAGCCGCGGAAATGATGCAGCGCGTGGGCGGATCGGCGGGCGCGAGCGCGGTTTCGATCGCAGCCATGATTTCGATCTTCGCGGCTCTGAACGGTTCCATATTAACCGGCGCGCGGGTGCCGTATGCGGCCGCCCGTGATGGCCTGTTTTTCCGCTCGGCGGCGCGCGTTCATCCCGCATTTCATACGCCCGGCGTATCCATCCTTATGCTGAGTGCCTGGTCCTCCGTTCTGGTATTGTCGGGAAAATACGAGGAGCTGTTCGATTTCGTTATTTTCGGCAGCTGGATCCTCTATGCAATGGCCACCGCTTCGGTCTTCGTGCTCCGGCGCAAGCGTCCGGATCTTCCGCGGCCGTACAGGACGTTCGGCTATCCCGCCGTGCCATTGTTGTTCCTCGCGGGCGCCACCATATTAGAAATCAGTACCCTTTGGACCAAACCCCGCGAATCTGTCGCTGGAATTATCTTGATTTTATTAGGATTGCCGTTCTATTTTTATTGGAGAGCCCGAACGGCCGGAAACAGGAGGGTTGGAGGCTGGGGACCCAGTACCGGGACGGGATAAGCGCCTTTCGTTCCAGAATCGGAACAAAACCCTTGCTTTGCCGGTTCAATTGCGGTAAAAATCGTACTTGCGGATGCGCTGGAATCCGCGTAATTGTTCTGCATCCGGAACGCGGATGCGCCCCGGGACGTACAACCCCGGTAAATAGAAGCAGGAGGGGAATCAATGGACGTTTCGAAAATTCTGGACGAATTGCGCCAGGAACGAGAGCAGTTGGAAGAAGCGATTCTTAGTCTCGAACGCTTGGCGCGGGGTCGGGGACGCCGCCGCGGGCGGCCGCCATCATGGATGGTGGAAGCGAAAAAGCGCGGACGGCCCGTCGGCAGCAAGAATCAGACGAAGATGTCGTCCGCCGCAGCCTGAACGCGGCTCAAGCCGCGTGTACCGACACAAAGCCTGAACGCGGCTCGATCCGCGTGTGCCGACATTAGTGGTAGAGCAGGAACCTTCGGCGTAATTCCAGAAAATCCTTGAGGTTGGCGTTGGCGGCCGGCGAGACGTCAGCGCCTGCGGCCAACGCGCGTATCACTTCTCCATTGCCTATCAGGTTCCGATTTACATCCAAAGCAATTTTCTTCGGATAGAGCGTCTGCAGCGTCGCCGCGATCGCGAGGCCGAGTTGCGACGACGAGAATACGTCGCGGTTTGTCACTGCGAAACGAACCCCCATTACCGTCTTCCCGCTGAAATTCGACGAAGACGGCGCGAATTGAACGGGAGAAATTCTTACGCCCGGAATATTCAACTCGTTCAATTGTCTGGCGAGATCGGCTCCTAGAATCCAATCCGCGCCGATCTGCTCGAACGGCGCGTCCGTCCCCCTGCCGACCGAAAAGTTGGTGGAATACTCCAGCATCGCGATCCCCGGATAGAGAAGCGCCTCGCTGAGATTTCGAATGTTCGGAGAAGTATCCACCCAAGGCAGGCCCGTCTTGTCAAACCAGTCCTCCCGATGCCAGCCTGTCATTTCGATCACATGCAGATCGGCTTTCGGAACCTTTCCGTCATTCATGAGCAGCGCCAGTTCGCCCATGGTCATTCCATGCCTCAACGGCAATGGAAAGGAGCCGGTGAACGACAATTTGTCGAGATTGAGCATGGGGCCTTCGACGTGGATTCCGGTGATCGGGTCGGGCCGGTCGAGCACGTAAAACGGCAGTTGCGCCTTCGCCGCTTCTTCCATGGCGTAGTGCATGGTGGATTCATAGGTGTAGAAACGCGTACCGATATCCTGGATATCGAAAACGAGAGCGTCGAGGCCGCGCAGCATTTCCGGCGTTGGACGCAGCGTTTTCCCGTATAGACTCCATACTTTAATTCCCGTGGCCGTGTCGACGGCATCGCCGAGGTTGGGGCGATCCTCGACGCCCGCGAGGCCGTGTTCGGGGGAGAACAGCGAGGCGACTTCGACCCCGGCCGCGCGCATCATATCCACGTTGCGCCGGCCCAGCCGGTCGACGCCGGTCTGGTTGGTGATGAGGCCAATTCGTTTTCCCTGAAATATCTTGAAATCGTTCTGCTCCAGTACGTCAAGGCCGGTTCGCGTACCGTGATAGCCAACGGACTCGGCGGCGATCGTCGCAACCTGTCCCCGCAGTGGCGTGATCGCCTTTCTCTGGTGCGGATGGACGGAATTCGTCAGCAGGACCACATACGTCTTTGACGAAGGATCGAGCCAGATCGACGTGCCGGTAAAACCAGTGTGGCCGAATGAGCCGACCGGAAATAACGTTCCCCGCACACCGGAGTACGGCGACTGGATATCCCAACCGAGGCCGCGGAGAATCGGCTGGTTGGGAGGTGTGGCGGCCGTGGTGAATTTCGCAATCGTGGCGGGACTGAAAAGGGCGTCGCCGGATAAACTGCGGCCTCCGTCAAGAATCATTTGGCAGAATTTGCCGAGGTCGTCCGCAGTGGAGAAAACACCCGCGTGCCCGGCAACGCCGCCCATGTAACGCGCCGTCGGATCGTGCACGACGCCGCGCAGGATTACGCCGTCTTTCTGCATCTCGGTCGGAGCAATGCGGGTCTTGAGAGCGGGCGAAGGCAGATACGTCGTGTCTTTCATCACCAGCGGATCGAAGAGAATCTTTTTCACGTACTCGTTCTCGGGAAGGCCGCTCAGCCTGTGCACGATTTCTCCGGCGAGGATGAAATTGATGTCGCTGTACACGAACTTCGTTTCCGGCGGACCGGCGGGCTTATCCGCCAGCGCTTTGCGAATGCCGGTTTCGTAGCCGCTCCCGTCCTTGCCACCCCATGCCGGGTCGATGTCGAGATCGGGGCGCAACCCCGAAAAATGCGTCATCAAATCGCGCACGGTGATGGGGCTGGCCCCACCCTGGAAATCGGGAAGATATTTTGTGACGGGATCGTCAATACGTACCCGGCCCTGTTCGACCAGTTTCATCATGCCACTGGTGGTGGCGACGATCTTGGTAAGCGAGGCAATGTCGAAGATCGTATCCGCGGTCATCGGCTCTTTGACGGGCAGGAGAGAGCGGTTGCCGTAAGCCTTGCGATATACAACCTGTCCGTTGTGGCCGACCAGAACGACAGCGCCGGGGATCTTGTCTTCGCGGATGGCCTGATTGATCACGGCGTCGAGGTCGGCCGCGCCCGGAAAATTCTGCGCGAGTGCGGCTGTCGAGCAAACCGCCGCCAGTAATAGCCGTTTTATCAACCTGTCTTGAGGTTAGCAACTTGGAGGGAGATGCGGCTACCAGCCGCGTTGGTTTCGGCGTTGGTTTCCACGGGGGTTTCGAGGGGGGTTGCGGCGGGATCGTACGTTCTGTTATAAATCCACGTACCGAGTGGCATTTGCGGCCGCTATCTATGACAAAGAAGAAGAAGACACCCGTGGTGGCGGCGAAGAGCAAAACAGCTGCCCGGAAACCTCCGGAGAAGACACCCCCGGCAAAGACACCCCCGGCAAAGACACCTCCGGCAAAGAAGACGGCTGCCGTGGTCGAACCGCCCAGCGCTTTCGACGTGCAGCTCAAGAACTACGAACAGGCCGTTCAGCTCTTCTCGCAGCGCAAACATGCGGAGGCGCGCGTTCGTTTCATTGAGGTAGCGAAGGGGCCGGCGCCGCATATCTCCGACAAAGCGCGATCCTACGTGCAGGTCTGCGAACGGAGGACGAACGCAATACAGGTGAAGCTCTCCACAGCGGAGGATCACTTCAACTACGGCGTGGAGCGGCTGAACGCGCGGGATGTCGAGCTGGCGAAACACCATCTCGGGCGCGCGCTGTCCCTGCAGCCCGATGCCGACCACGTCCTGTTCACGCTGGCGCTGTGCTGCGGTCTCGCGGGCGATGGAAACGGCGCGTGTGAGAACCTGAAGCGTGCGATCGATCTTGAGCCGCGGAATCGGATTCTGGCGCGGCAGGACCCGGAATTCGCGGCGCTCGCCTCGCAATTTCCCGGGCTCCGCGCTCTGCTCGTTGCAGAGCCTGCGGGAAACTATTAAGCCCCTCTTCCGGGACGGGGCAGGAACCTGGTGAGCGAACCACTGCGCGTGGTTTCGATCGGCGGTGGACACGGTTTGTCGGCGCTGCTCGAAGGGCTCAAGAAATACACCCATGCCGATCCTCGCGTCGATATCACGGCCATCGTCACCGTGACCGACGACGGAGGCAGCTCCGGCCGTCTGCGGCGCGAGTTCGACGTCCTGCCGCCGGGCGATATCCGCAACTGCATGGTTGCGCTCTCCGAGGACGGTGCGCTGCTTTCCAAACTCTTCCAGTACCGTTTCAAAGCCGGACACGGCCTCAAGGGACACAGTTTCGGGAATCTTTTTCTGACGGCTCTCACCGAGATCACGGGAGATTTCCCGGACGCGGTGCGCAGTTCCGCCGAAGTACTGAACATCGCGGGGCGGATTTTCCCGTCCACGGCTGCCAACGTTTCGCTGGAAGCGATGCTCGACGACGGCACGGTCGTGCGTGGCGAAAGCCGCATCAGCCGAAGCCGCCGCCGTATTCGACAGATCCGGCTGCTGCCGCATCGCGTGCGCCCGCTCAGGGAAACGCTCGAAGCCATCGAGCGCGCGGACCTGATCACATTCGGGCCCGGCTCGCTTTTTACCAGCATCATTCCGAATCTGCTGGTTTCCGGCGTCCCGAAGGCGATCCGCCACTCGCGGGCGCGGAAAGCATACTTTGTGAACCTGATGACGCAGCCGGGGGAAACGACTAACTTCAGCGCATCCGACCATGTGCTGGCGGTTCACGGGCATGCGGGAGGCAAACTGTTTGACAGCGTGGTGGTGAGCGTTTCAAAAATATCGCCGGCTCTGCGCCGCAGATACGCGGAGCAGAACTCGGCGCCCATCGAGAACGATATCGGCGTGCTTCAGGAGATGGGCCTGGAAATTATCGGCGCGGATCTGGTGCAGAAGGGCCGCAAGGTGCGCCACAATCCCGCCGCGATCGCGCGGGTGGCCGTCGAATTGGCGATGGAAGCCCGCAAGCGCCGTTCGTAAGAGTGGCGTGGTTCAGGCCATCGTTTTCAAGCGGCCTGTATTCTTCTGATCCCATAACAAACACAGACGACTGAGAAACGATCGTCTGTTCCCCGGTATCCATTTGTTTCGCGGACTCGGTCGCACCCGAAGAACTGGCCGCGTGGGAATATTCCAATTCAGAGGTACACGCGACTTCAGTCGCGTTTCGACATCACGCTGGTAGCTACTTCGACGCCGAGGGATTGTGAGCGGCCATCAATTTTCGAAGCAGGGCAGCAGTGTCTTCGTGTTCGACCCAACCGCCAGGGCCGATATGCATACCTTCGGCCATGTTGACCGGCAAGCGCCCTTCCTGGTTCTTCGCGTCCATTTTGGCGCCCTTTTCCACGAGCAACTTCACGACTTCGTTCGCTCCCCGGAAAGCCGCCCCGTGCAATGCCGTGTAGCCGACGTCATTGGCCGCGTTCACGTCGCCACCCCATTGGAGACATAGCTTGAGCGCTTCGGGCGCGTCGCTCGGCGAGCCGTGGCTCTGTCCATCGGACCAGCCCACGCCCGCCGCCACCATCAGCGGCGTTGTGTGGTCCGTCGTCGAAAGCAGCGGATCGGCGCCTTTTTCGACCAGCAGCCGCATCACGGTCACATCGTCCGATTGAGCTGCGCGCCAGAACGGCGTCGCGCCAATCATGTTTGCCCAGCGTCCGTCGAACGACGGCTGACCGCGCAACGGAATCTTCTTCGTGAGCCGGGCGTTGGGGTCGGCTTTGTGAGCGAGCAGGGCGTTGATGAGGTCGAGCTCCGTCATGGGGTCCTTCTCGGGCGGCGCGGGCCGCGTGGACCATTCCAGATTGCGCATATCAACCGCCGCATACAGCGCCGCGCGGCCTTTGCCATCGACCGCGTTGGGATCGGCGCCCTTCTCGAGAAGGAAGTTGGCAAGCGTGTAGTGGCCGTTCAGAATCGCCACCAGTATCGGGCTGGTGCCGTCCTGCGCGGTCTCGTTCACACCGGCTCCGGCCGCAATCAGTATGGAGGCGGATTTCAAATCGTTCTGCCGCGCGGCAAACAACAGCGCGGTCATTCCGCCGACCGGGAAGGGCGCGGAGAAGATCGTGTCCATCGGCTTCGGTGGCGGCGCGGCGTGAGTCTTGATACCGAGATCCGCCTTGTGTTCGATCAGCACCTCGACGGCGGCCGAATTTTTCTGGGACGCAGCCCACATCAGAGCGGTCTGGCCCGTGGCGTTCGTCTTGTTTACGTCGGCGCCGTGATTCAGCAGCATGGCCACCGCATCCGGTTTACCCGTGCGCGCTGCCAGCATCAGGACGGTGTCCCCCGATTCCGACACGACGGCGTTGGCGTCTTCACCGGCTTTGAGCAGCTTCTCGATCATCGCCGCGTTGCCGTTGGTCGCGGCCAGGGAGAGCGGAGTTGCGCCGAAACGATTGGCGGCTTTGACGTTGGCTCCGGCGCTGATCAGCAAGTCGGCGGTTTCGAGATCATCCTGGCGGACCGCCCAATGGAGGGCGGTGGTGCCGTCGGGCTGTGGCGCGTTGACATCTGCCTTCTGCTTCAGGAGCGAGCGAACGGCTTCCCGATCCGGCGTCATGGCCGCGTCGGCCAAGCGGGAATCGGCTTGCATACTGGTGGCCGAGAGCAGGATTAAAACACAAAAAAATGACCATTTCGCGCGCATGATTTCGGTTTGATTGTAGCGCATTAAGCCTTGTCCTGTATGGGCTTAGCCGCGAATTTGACCCCGCGTCCGCAGCCCGGAAGCTATCATGGAGATGCGGCTGCCACCCGTGTTCCTGGCCGTGTTCCTGATGCTCAAGCGCCTGATTCCGATTGCAATCCTGACGGTCGCGTCCGTGTCGGCTCAACATCCTTCGCGGGATCGCGCGCTCCTCGACAAGTACTGCGTTACCTGCCACAACTCGAAGACCAAGATCGCCGGGCTGACGCTCGATACGGCGGACCTGACCAACGTTGCGAGCAATGCCGAGATGTGGGAGAAGGTCGTCAAGAAGCTGCGAACCGGCGCTATGCCACCTCTGGGGATGCCCAAGCCCGAGAAAGCCAATGTCGACGAGTTTCTCGCGTGGCTGGAGGGTTCGATCGACAAGTCGGCTGTGGCGCATCCCAATCCCGGGCGGCCGGCGCTACATCGTTTGAACCGCGCCGAATATGCGAATGCGATCCGGGACCTGCTGGCGCTCGATATCGACAGTTCGGAGTTCCTCCCGGCCGATGACGCGAGTTTTGGATTCGACAATGTCGCGAGCGTGCTGGGATTGTCGCCCGCGCTGCAGGAGCGCTACATATCGGCGGCGGGGAAGATCAGCCGATTGGCGGTGGGCGATCCGGCTATCAGCCCAATTGTCGAAACCTATCGCGTTCGATCCGACATTTCGCAGGACGACCACATCGAGGGTCTGCCGTTGGGCACGCGCGGCGGCGTTCTGATTCACCATAATTTCCCGCTCGACGGCGAGTATGTGATTAAGGTCAAACTGCTCAAATCGACAGTCGATCTGTTGTTCGGCGGCAATGCGCTGGATGAGACGCTCGAGATCGCCGTGAACGGCGAGCGGGTCAAGACGCTCACGATCAATCCGAAAAAAAAGGACGCGCCGAAGAAGCCGGACGTC
>Ga0182024_10012635_pt1 | contig 16665 bp, 10 predicted proteins | sample P32metaG_FD_120480 | JGI IMG/M metagenome (GOLD analysis project Ga0182024, IMG submission 120480) | Permafrost microbial communities from Stordalen Mire, Sweden - P3-2 metaG (Illumina Assembly) | ecosystem: Environmental > Terrestrial > Soil > Wetlands > Permafrost | place: Sweden: Stordalen... | reverse complement strand
TTGCTGTTCTCCCGTCCAAAGCGGAGGGGTTGCCCAACGCTGTTTTGGAATATCTCGCGGTCGGCTTGCCAACCGTGGCCACTCGAGTCGGAGGCAACGCCGAGATCATCCAGGATGGCAAGACGGGATTGTTGGTTCCACCTGAGGATTCATCCGCTCTCGCAGAAGCGATCCTGCGTCTGTTGCGTGATCCTGGATTTGCGACAAGCCTGGGGAAGAATGGACGGGAGTATGTGGCTGCGGAATTCAGTTTTCAGAAGATGATCGAGAACACCGACCAGCTTTACACGGAACTACTGCACTCGCGGGGTGCGGAATGAGTTCTGAGACGGCGGCCCTGAAGCGCGTTTACCGGCGCGTCCTGGCCATGGACCGCGCTGAGATTGCGGACCGCGTTCGCCAGCAGTCTATGGCCCGTCTCGACCTGGCGCGCTACAAGGCAGGAATGGGTTTTGCACCCCGAATGCTCGCAACTGTTTCGGGCGCGCAACCGCGTTTTTTCTTCTCGCCAGATGCCGTTCCGGAACTGTGCTCTAGACTGCGCCAACTTTTTCCGGAAACCGCGAAACAGATCATCGAGCGAGCAGAACGAATCTGCGAACACCGCTTCGACCTGCTGGGCTACGACGCCGTGGACTACGGGTCTGAGATCGACTGGCACTGCGATCGAATTCACGGAAAGCGCGCTCCCCGTAAGCCGTGGTTCCAGATAAAGTACCTCGATTTCGCCGAAGTGGGCGATAGCAAGGTCACGTGGGAAGTGAACCGGCACCAGCATCTGGTCACGCTGGCTAAAGCTTACCGGCTGAGCGGCAACGAGAAATTCGCTGCGGAGTTGTTTCGTCAGTGGGAGCACTGGCACGCCGAAAATCCATATCCCATGGGCATCAACTGGGCCAGCAGCCTGGAAGTTGCTTTTCGCAGTCTTTCCTGGCTCTGGATCTATTTTCTTCTATCGGATTCTCCCGCGATGCCCGGAGGATTTCGAGCAGCATGGCTTCGAGCCCTGGCGATTTCCGGCCGTCACATTGACTGCTATTTATCTACCTACTTTTCTCCGAACACCCATCTGCTCGGAGAAGCGGTTGCCCTCTTTTTCATCGGTACCCTGTGCCCGGAGATCCCTGCGGCGCGGCGATGGCGACAGCGTGGCTGGGACATCGTGCAACAGGAGGCGGACCGGCAGATACAAGGGGACGGGCTGCATTTCGAGCAGTCCCTCTATTACCACGTATACGCTCTGGACTTGTTCATACACACTGCCGTGCTGGCTTCCGTGAACCAGCGTTCCATGCCAGCTGAGTTTGATCGGACCTTGGAACGAATGCTGGAAGCTTTGTCGGTTCTGGCGCGCGGGGGAACCGTACCGCAACTCGGCGATGACGATGGTGGCCGCCTGTTTGATCCTTCGCGGAACCGAAACCTGCATATGCACGATCCGCTGGCGACGGGCGCGGCCCTGTTCGGACGTGGAGACTTCAAAGCCCTGGCCGGAGGGCTGCGGGAGGAGACGCTATGGCTGCTGGGCGAGTCCGGTGTCGCGGAATTTGAACGCCTGCCGCAGGTTGAACCCGCACGCAAGTCAGTTGCGTTCCCAGTCGCAGGGTTGTACGTGATGTCGGGAGATGATCCGAAGCGGCAATTGGTGATCGATGCTGGTCCGCAAGGCGCACACACCGCGGGTCACGGCCATGCTGATGCGCTCAGCTTGACGGCGAGCAGCGGTGGCTGCGAGTTGCTCATCGACTCCGGAACTTTTGAATATGTGGGAGCGGACGGTGAGCGTAACCATTTCCGCGGCACGAGGGCGCACAATACGCTGCTCGTGGCAGGCCGCAATCAAGCGGAGCCGAGAGGTCCTTTCAGTTGGGGCAGACTGCCCCATGTCCAGGCGGAGGGCTGGATTTCGGGAAAGACCTTCGATCTTTTTGCGGGGAGCCACGATGGCTACTGTCGATTGCCCAATGCGGTGGTTCATCGCCGCTATGTTTTCGCGCTCAAGTCTGGCGCTTGGCTCGTTCGGGACCTGGCTCTGGGGTACGGGGAGCATCAACTCGAGCTCTTTTGGCATCTCGGGCCCGAGTTGAACCAAGTAAACGGAGAGACGAATCTGTTCATGCGTGACGGCCGGGGATTGCGGTTCCTGACCGTTGAAGGAAGCGAATGGACGCAGACTGTTGAGCGCCAGTCGTACTCTCCTGTGTATGGCAGGAAGGAAGATCATGACGTGCTGCACTTTACCACTCAGGCGCACCTTCCGGTCGAGTTCGTAACGTTGATGATCGCAGGAGCCAATGCGACTCTCTCGGAGCAGCGCTTGACAAGAATCGCATCGCACTCTTCTGTCGCCGGATACGGCTACCAAGCGGCTCAAGACGAGCATTCCATCGTATTTGGTGACGGCAAGCCTTGGAAGCTGGATCGCTGGAGCAGCGATGCGGAATTTCTCTATTGGGGACCTGGAGGAAGCGATTCGAAGCGCACTCTGATCTGCTGCAATGGCACTTATGTCGAATGGTCCAGCCAGACCATCGTAACAGCCAAGCGAGCCGTGTTGCGGTGCGAAGCCATCGAGAGTGGGAATCAATTCGAACTTGTCTCCTCAGACCCCGATGCAGTTGTTGTCAATCGAGAAGGATGGAAGATGCTTGTGTCTAAGGACAGTCCGCAACTGGCAGGCAAACTCACCTCGGAAGAGAAGAACTGACCTATGTGTGGAATCTGCGGGATCTTCTTCTCCGATCGCGACTGGCACGTCAAGGGCGACGTGTTGGCGGGCATGAACCGCCGCATCGTGCACCGCGGGCCTGATGACGAAGGCTTCTTCGTCGAGGAAAATGTTGGCCTGGCCATGCGGCGTCTCAGCATCATCGACGTCAAGAGTGGTCATCAGCCTTTGGCCAACGAAAATCAGGACGTCTGGATCGTATTCAACGGTGAGATTTATAACCATGCAGAGCTGAGAGTCGGGCTGGAGGCTAGGGGCCATACCTACCGCACGCGCAGCGACACGGAAACCATCGTCCACCTGTATGAGGAGTATGGCCGTGACTGCGTGAAGCACCTGCGTGGCATGTTCGCCTTCGTGATTTGGGATCGCCGTAAGCGCATGATTTTTGCGGCGCGGGACCGCCTTGGAATCAAGCCCCTCTACTACCGCTGGGACGGCAAAGCCTTCCTTTTCGGATCGGAGATCAAGACGATTCTCGCGTATCCCGGCGTGGAAGCGGAATTCAATCGGAGCGCTCTGGCTGAGTATCTCGCGTTTGGTTACATCACCGGCCAGGAGACGATGTTTGCGGGTGTTCGCAAACTCATGCCTGGTCACACCCTGGAACTTTCAGAGCACGGCGAGCCCAGGATCGAGCGTTACTGGGATCTGACGACAGAAGTGGATGCGGAGCCGCGTCCGCACGAGTATTACGTGAAGACCTACCGGGAACTTCTCGAAGATGCGGTGAAGTCGCATTTGATGAGCGACGTGCCCCTGGGGGTGTTTCTGAGCGGCGGACTGGATTCGAGCGCGGTGGCCGCGCTCACCACAAAGATTCGCGGCAACCAGATTCAGACTTTTGCGGTCGGTTACGGCGAGGAGGAGTTCAGCGAACTCCGATATGCAAAGCAGGTCGCCGAACACATTCGTTCCGATCATCATGAAGTACGTCTGAGCCGCGAGGAATTCTTTGCCAGCCTGCCGCAGCTGATCTGGCACGAGGACGAGCCGGTAGTGTGGCCGTCGAGCGTTTCTCTCTATTACGTGGCACGCCTCGCGCGAGAGCGAGTCACGGTGGTGCTCACTGGTGAAGGCAGCGACGAAACTTTGGCCGGATACACCAGGTATGCGTGGACGCTGTTGAATTCGAAGATGGACCGAACCTATCGCGCGCTCACTCCTGCATTCTTGCGCCGGATGTTGCGTACCGCGGTTGGAAAGGCTCCGCTGTCAGCCAGCGTGCACCGCAAACTGGAGCACACGTTCCTGATGAGGGACGGCGAGGACTGGCCTTCCTTTTACTTCGACAACTTCTACTCAGCGTTTTCCGCGAGTGAGTTTCCCGAGCTGTTGACCCCGGGGGCGCTCGTAGCCGCGGGACAGGCATATGCCGGGTCCATGGGTGCGTGGGAACGATCTCATGGCGACTTGCTGCATCGCCTGCTTTACACCGACATCAACAGCTATCTCATTGAGCTGTTGATGAAGCAGGATCAGATGAGCATGGCTGCCTCGATCGAAAGCCGTGTGCCATTTCTGGATCATCCGCTTGTGGAATTCACCGCGCGAATTCCAGTGAAGGAAGAAATCAAAGGGATGGCCGGCAAATTCATTCTGAAGGAAGCGGTCGCGGACCTTCTGCCCGAGGACATCGTATACCGCAAGAAGATGGGCTTCCCAACGCCTTGGGCCTATTGGCTGGCCGGTTCGCAACTGGCGGAGATTGAACGCCTGTTGTCGGAGCCGCGAAGCCACGCCAGAGGACTGTTCCGACCCGAGGCGATCCAGCGTATCTTTGCCGAGCACCGCGCGGGATATCGCGATCATGGCAACCGCATCTGGCGGCTGCTGAACCTCGAACTCTGGCAGAGGGTATTCCTCGATGGTGAGGTCGATGCGGTGGTGAGCAGTTCGCGGACAGGCGGGCTTGTTCGCTAAGGCAATGCGAACATCTGCATACAGCGTCCAATGCAAATTCTAAGAACAGCCAAACTCGCCGCGCTCGGGTTGCTGAGAGGCGCTGGCGCGTTCCAGTTCGTTGCCAACAGCCAGTGGCGCCGCGAGCGTTTGCTGATTCTCTGCTACCACGGCATCTCTCTCGAAGACGAGCATTTGTGGAGGCCGGGGCTCTACATGACTGCAGAGTTGCTCGCAAGCAGGCTGGAGACTCTGCGGGCGATGGGTTGTTCCGTGCTGCCACTGGGAGAGGCTCTGGCCCGGCTGCGATCAGGCGATCTTCCGCCACGGAGCGTAGCGATCACCTTCGATGATGGTACGTATGACTTCTACAAGCAGGCTTACCCTCTGCTGAAAAAGCGTGGCTTTCCGGCTACCGTCTACCAGACCACGTACTACACCGATCACGAGATTCCGATTTTTAATCTCACGTGCTCCTATTTGCTGTGGAAGCGGCGTGGGGAGCAGTTGGACTCACCGAAAGATCTCGGACTCTCGGGACCCATGGACTTGCGCTCGGAACTGGGACGACACAAGGTCGTCCGAGGACTGATCGAACGATCCGAACGCGAGAATCTGACAGGCCTACAAAAGAATGAACTCGCGCGGCGATTAGCCGAGATTCTAGAGATCGACTATTCGGCTATTGCCGCCAAGCGCATCCTGCAATTGATGAATGCGCGAGAGGTTGCAGAAGTCGCACATGACGGCATTGATGTGCAACTGCACAGTCATCGCCACCGGACTCCTGAAGAGGAAGTCTTGTTTAGAGAAGAAATCAGAGAGAACCGGGACCGAATTCGATCCCTGACGGGAACCGAGGCCACCCATTTCTGTTACCCGAGCGGAGTCTACCGCCATGAATTTCTCGAGTGGCTGAACAAGGAGAATGTAGTTTCCGCCACTACCTGTGACGCAGGACTCGTAAACCGACATACGAACCCGTTACTCCTGCCGAGATTTGTGGACACTTCCGGCCGGACTCAGCTGGAATTTGAGGGTTGGCTCTGCGGGGTGGGATCTCTGCTCGCGGTGCGCCGGGCGGCGCCACAGCAGTACATCGTGCCCGAGGACTGAACCGAAGCGAAGCGAGCGCGAAGATACTTCAGTTCCTGGCTGTTAGCGCGACGCAGTTCACCAGCATCTCGGCAGATGCCTCCAGCAAGGCAGAAGTTCCACGAATGGTCGACCGGCCTGGGAGTGCTGGTTTGCCGATAGATTGGCAGGTATAAGAGAAATTGCAAAGAGCTAACTTGCTGGGTCAGGAAAACAGCGATTGTAATCCCTCCAAATGATTGCCATTGTCGATGGTTGTTGGATCTCTCCGGAAGCAAGCCCCGGGTCGTGAGGAACTCCAACGGTGTGCCAAGCGGGAAGGAGATTCAGTGCGACTGGCGCCACGCAGTAGTTCAACAACCAAAGTATCGCATGCAGGAAGGTTTAAAGACGAACCGGAGCCGTTCTTGACGGTATAATTCTAGCCGAAAATGAAGATTACGCTGAACCAGAAGCCGCTAGAAGTACGATTTAAGCGGGCTTTGAAATTGGTAATGGCGGCGGCACTTGCGCTGGCCGTGTCGAGTTGCGGCGGCGGCAACTCAACACCGATGAATCCAGGAGTGGCTCCCACAATTGTGACTCAGCCTGCGAACCAGTCTGTGCCGACGGGACAGGCCGCGACATTCACCGTTGTGGCAACAGGGACCGGGCCATTGAATTATCAGTGGGAGAAGAATGGCGTCGCGATTTCTGGAGCTACAACGGCTACCTACGCAACCCCGCCCGCGACGACCGCTGACGATGGCTCACAGTTTGACGTTGTCGTGAGCAATTCTGTTCGAGCGATCACTAGTAACCGCGTTCTACTCACCGTGATTTCTGTTAGTGCTCCCGTGATTACGACGCAACCCGCAAGCCAAACAGTTAATGCGGGCCAGACGGCAACTTTCGCTGTGGTCGCCTCCGGAACTGCCCCGCTCAGCTACCAGTGGCTGAAGAATGGTACTGTGGTTCCGGGCGCCACATCGGCGAGTTACACCACTCCTCCGACGACGACAGGCGATGACGGTTCTCAATTTGATGTGGTTGTCAGCAATTCTGTTCTGGCGATCTCCAGTAACACCGTCCTCCTAACCGTCATATCTGCTCCTGCTATTGTGACGCAACCCACCAGTCAAACAGTTAACGCAGGTCAGACCGCAACTTTCGTTGTAGTCGCCTCCGGCACCGCCCCGCTGAGCTACCAGTGGCAGAAGAATGGTACTGTGGTTCCGGGTGCCACGTTGGCGAGTTACACCACTCCTCCAACGACGACGTTAGATAATGGATCGCAATTCCAGGTAGCTGTCAGCAATTCAATCGGAAGTATCACCAGCAATCCGGCCACGCTAGGCGTAAATGGTCTTACGAGTTCGGTGAACGTATTGACCTATCATAACGACAATGCCCGTTCTGGGCAGAATCTGAACGAAACTGTGCTGACGCCGCAGAACGTTAATACCACCCTCTTCGGAAAGCTCTTCTCCGTGCCGGTCGACGGTAGCATCTACACGCAGCCGTTATACCTTGCCAACGTAGTTGTTCCGGGCCAAGGTACGCACAACGTTATCTACGTGGCGACGGAACACGACAGCGTTTATGCATTTGACGCTGATGTAACTGGATCGCCCCTGTGGCAGGTCAGCTTCATTGATCCAGCGAATGGCATCACGACGCTTACAACAAGTGATGTCAGCTGTACAGCGATCTCGCCCGAGATTGGAATTACGGGAACACCTGTGATTGACAGCACAACCGGCACACTCTACGTGGTGGCTAGAACTAAGGAAAACGGCACATTCGTGCAGAGATTGCACGCCCTTGACGTGGGCAGTGGGTCAGAGAAATTTGGTGGACCGGTTACGATTCAGGCGACTGTGCCGGGGTCAGGGGCAGGATCAGTCGGCGGCATGCTCAGTTTCAATCCGCAACTGGAGGGGCAGCGTGCAGCGTTGCTCTTGCAGAATGGATTGGTGTACATAGGGTGGGCTTCCCTCTGTGACATCACGCCATTTCATGGCTGGCTGATGGCCTATGACCCACAGACCTTGCTGCAAATTGGCGTCGAGAGCACGACACCGAACGGTACAGACGGCGGAATCTGGGCCAGCGGTTCCGGGCCCGCGGGAGATGGCACTTCTCTTTTCCTGGCTACAGGGAACGGGACGTTCCGAGCCAGTACCGGCGACTACGGTTCTAGCATTCTAAAGTTGGACCCGCCGAACGCGACGTTGTTTTCGGTTCTAGACTATTTTACCCCTTACAACTACAGCACGCTGAATTCGGCAGACACGGACCTCGGGTCGGGCGGCGTGTTGCTCGTCGACCAACCGATTGGTTCTTCGCACCAACACCTCCTCTTTCTCTGCGGAAAGGAAGGGACTCTCTACGTGGTTGATCGCGACAACATGGGACAGTTCAATGCCAGCGGAGATCTGGTACCTCAATCGATTGCCAACGTCAATCCTGGCTCATGGAGCTCGCCGGCTTGGTGGAACGATACGCTATACCTCGGGGGCGCTGCCGAGCCTCCGACGGTGATCCCCGATTCGTTAAGAGCATTCACCTTCGATCCGATAAGCGGAACGCTTACTACCACGCCCACTTCGCTGACTGCCGTTCTTTTCAGCTATCCATCACCAACGCCGTCAGTTTCTGCAAACGACGATTCGGACGGAATCGTCTGGGTGCTTCAGGAGAACAATTACCAGAATATAAAAGGACAAGCAGTTCTTTTCGCCTATGATGCCACCAATCTTGCCAACTTGCTCTACAGCTCAAGCCAGAACTCGACCCGTGACAATGCTGGTGTGTCGGTAAAATTTGGGGTTCCGACCATCGCCAACGGGAAGGTCATCATCCCTGGGAGAAACGCAGTTACGGTATTCGGTCTGTTGCCATGAGATGGCTTGAGGGGGCCCGGCCTATTATCTGAATCGACCAGATTGGTCGCTGGCGTCTCGATCCCAGCAACGGCTTGGCTTCCAGGTCGTCAACCAAGGCCGATACAGACCCTTAGGTCTGACGCGGTCGCTGTTCCTCGTTGTACTTGGGCTCTCGCGTTGCGTCCTGCTGGATGTAAGACTCAAGGGATAGCCGAAGAACAGGGGCGGCTACCCAGCCAAACCTCGGAACCAAGATCTCCGAAGCAGGCTCGAGAGGCGCCCAACGGCCAGCAGACGTACCTGCCCCTGGCAACAGGAGACAGAACTGAAACCGCTGACTGTTCAGCGGAGACTGTTCGCCTGACAAAGCATGTCCCCGAGGGCTAGCGAGCCTGTTCGGCCACCCGGATGTGGGGCTCCACCAGGGCAAGAAGTTCGTCCTTCAGCTTAGGGCCGCACGCCAGCAGGCCCGAGAGGAGCGGATCGCGGCGATTCGCGGTCAGGTCGGATTTCTCCAGAGTGCTGACGAATCCACCTGCACTCCGCACCAAAGCCGCTCCAGCGACCACGTCCCACTCGTTCTTGGGTGTCAGAGTGAAAGTGATGTCCGCAAGGCCCGCTGAGACGAGCGCGAGTTTATACGCGACGGAACCCATCGCTTGAACCTTGAATGGACCATTCTCGAACTGCTTCCACTCGCCGCGCTTGACCTCACTGCGGCTGGCGAGGATGAGGGCTCCCTGCAGACTAGTGCGCTGGCTAGGACGTGCACTTTGACCGTTGTAGAGCACGCCGGTGTCAACCGCCCCGAGGAACGTCTCTTGTGTGGCCGGGTTGTAGATTCCTCCCGCCACGGGTATGCCGTTCTCGGCAAAACCGATCGAGACGCAGAACTCGGGTAGGCCCTGAACGAATTCACGCGTGCCATCGAGAGGATCTACAATCCAAACCCGTTTCTTGTCGAGCCGGGAAGGATTGTCCGCCGTCTCTTCCGAGAGCCAGCCCTCGCCGTCGCGCAGCAAGTTCTGGCGTAGCACGGCATCCAAGGCGCGATCCGCTTCGGTCACCGGATCGTGCCCGATCTTGTATTCCGTTTCAATTGCGCCCGGAGTAAAGCGCGCGAACACGGCGCGGGCAGCGTCCAAAGCGGCGTCAATGCGCTGCAGGATGTCGGCGTAGGAAGAAGAGTTCATGTTTTCCTGAATCATGTCGCCGATATAAATTCGGCAGAATCAAGCCCACAACATACGGGCTCCGGTGATCAACAGCAAGGCGCACAGAAGTCGGCGTAACCACAGCATGGGCACGCGCGTTGCCAGGTGCGAACCGAGCAGGCCGCCGGGGATCGAACCGATCAGCAGCGACACGACGAGACGGGGATCCACATTGCCCAGGCGGAAGTGAAGCAAGCCCGTGACTCCCGTGAGGATGACGGCGTGCACGATGTCGGTCCCGACGTTCACCTTGGGTGGGTAACTGTAGAACAACAGCAGCAACATCATGATGATGCTGCCCGAACCGACTGATGTCATGCCTACGAGAAATCCGGCCACCAGGCCAATCACCGCCATGCCCGCGAAACTCTTTGTGGTGGGTGGGCGATTCACCACCCGCTCTTCGATTCTTTTCTGGAACAGCAACAGCGTGGGAATCACGATCAACAGCACACCCACCGCGGTCTTGATGAAGCTGTTGACGCCGTCCCCATAGATGTGGCGAATGTGCATCAGCAACTTGACTCCACAGATGGAGCCGGGAATGCTGCCGACCGCGAGGGCGATCACGACCTTGCGACGCACCGTGCCCTTCTTAAGGTGCAGGAGACTGGCGGGAATCTTGGTGAAGAAATTGAACAGCGCGTCGGAACCGACGGCCATGATCGGGGGAACTTTCAATCCGAAGATCAGGATGGGGAGCAGCAAAACGCCGCCCCCCACGCCGCTCATACCGATGAGGACGCCCACAACAAAGCCAACCAGAATTTTGGCTGCCAGTAGTGGCATAGTCAGTTCCTGTTTGCCTTACTCCCCTGCCTTGTGTACTCCGATGAAACCTTCGCGCTCCAGGTGCAGAATAATTTCCTGGGCGGCTTCCTCGGCTGACAGTTCGCCGGTGTTAATCGTGACGTTGGCATCCGCCGGAACCTCATAGGGATCAGAAATTCCGGTGAATTCCTTGAGAATGCCGGCGCGCGCCTTGGCATAAAGGCCCTTGCGGTCGCGCTGCTCGCAGACTTCGACCGTCGTGGCGATGTGCACCAGGATGAAGCCTCCATAGGGCTCGATCATCTGGCGCACGTGTTTACGGGTCGCATCGTACGGAGCGATCGGAGCACAAATCGCGATGCCGCCGTTCTTCGTAATTTCCGAAGCGACGTATCCAATGCGACGGATGTTGATGTCGCGATGCTCTTTCGAGAATCCCAACTCCGACGAAAGATGTTTGCGCACCAGATCGCCATCGAGCAAGGTCACTGGGCGACCGCCAACTTCCAGGAACTTTGTCATCAGGACGTTGGCGATGGTCGACTTGCCCGAGCCAGAAAGTCCGGTGAAGAAGATGGTCACACCCTGCTTCGCGCGTGGCGGGAAGCTGCGCCGCAGTTCTTGAACTACCTCGGGATAGGTGAACCACGCCGGAATGTCGCGGCCTTCATTCAGCCGGTCGCGCAGTTCGGTGCCAGAGATATTCAGAACCTTGTCCCCCTTCTTGACTTCATCGTCGGGGACGTAGCGGTCCTCGTCTTCGAGGTACACCATCATGCTGAAGGGCACCATGGCGACGCCGATGTCGGCCTCGTGCTTCTTAAAAGTTTCCTGGGCCTCGTAGGGACCATAGAAGGGCTTGCCGTCGGTGTCTTTGCCAGGGCCGGCGTGATCGCGGCCCACGATGAGGTGGGTGCAGCCGTGGTTCTTGCGAATCAGGGCGTGCCAGATCGCTTCGCGCGGTCCACCCATGCGCATGGCAAGAGGCAGGAGCGAGAGCTTCTGCGTTCCCTGTGGATACTTCGAGCTCAGCAACTGGTAGCAGCGCACGCGGGTGTAGTAGTCCACGTCTCCGGGCTTCGTCATTCCGACGACGGGATGGATCAAAAGGTTGGCTTCCACTTGCTTGGCCGCGCGGAAAGTGAGTTCCACGTGGGCGCGGTGCATGGGGTTGCGAGTCTGGAAGGCAACGATTCGGCGCCATCCAAGACGCGCGAACTCCGCGCGCAACTCTGCCGGGGTGAAGCGCAGCGTGCGGAAATCGTAATGAGAAGGATGTTGCAGACCTTCGACGCGCCCGCCTACGTACCACGGGTTCGCCTTATTCATCGTGTAGTCGGCGCCGGGATGAGCCTTGCTGGTGCTGTTAAAAACCGCTTTGGCTTCCGCGGCCCGGTCGGCTTGCCAGACTTCTTCGACGTGCAAAACAGCCAGCATCACGCCTTCGGCGTCTCGCAGAGCGACTTTGCTGCTGCCGGGCGTGAGCTTCTTGGCAAAATCTTCGGTGACATCGAGCGTGATCGGCATGGGCCAGAGGACTCCGCTGGCCAGACGCATGTTATGGCACACGCCTTCGTAATCGGCTTTCGTCATAAAGCCGCGCAGCGGAGAAAAGCCGCCGCTCATGAGCAGTTCGAGATCGCAAACTTGGCGGGCCGTAAGGTCCCAGGATGGCCACTCGCGAGAGTGGGCTTTCAGTTCTGCGGCTTTTTCCGATGATGCAAGCAGATTGACAAGTTCGCCGCCGTGCGGAGCAATCAAATGACTAGAGGAAGCAGACAAGCTCGTGAACCTCCAAGGTTCGTTGATTTTGGATTTACAGCATGTAAAATTCAGCGTCTCGCAGAAGGAATCAGTGCTGACTTCCGGACATGTTTAATGGGGGGATTTGCAAACTAGACCACAAATTGTTGCGGCCAATGACGTTGATTAGCCCCAGTGTACACCAAAAAGATTGCACCCCTTACCCCACGCAAGTGCCATGCCGGAGAGGTTTTGGCAATTGTACTGTAAATTGATAAGGATAAGAGCTAAAGTTTGATTTTTGCACTCTGTGCTTTGTCCCCACTCATTCTCGTGTGCAAAGAGTTGCGCAGAATAGGGAATGATTTTAGCCCCCACGTCAGAAGCCTGTGCAAGTTCCTGCGTAGTGGAGCCCGTCTCTAACCACGGCGAAGGCTCGGCGAAACACCGGCTCGGTTACACTGCAAACAGCTTCAGGCGCGAATTTCTTATGGCGTTGATCAGAGATTGGACCAAGAGGGCGATTCTTGCCAGCGGAGCGCTGCGGTTTGCGGGAGGTTTTCACGGTCCCAGCGCGGCAATTCTGATGTACCACTCCGTCCTTTTTGATCCGACGCGGGAATCCGACTCTATGGGTGGCATCGTCCACTCCGAACGTGTGTTTCGGGCGCAGATGGAGATGCTGGCACGGGATTATCATCCGATCTCTCTGGATCGAGCTGTCAAACATCTAAGCGACGGCGAAGATCTGCCAAAACGATCGGTGGTGGTTACGTTCGACGATGGCTACGCCGATAACCACGAAGTCGCGATGCCGATCCTGAATCAGTTCGCTGTGCCCGCGGCATTTTACGTGACCGTGGACTGCGTCGAAAACAAGCGGCTGCCCTGGCCGAGTCGCTTGCGCTTCGCCTTTCGCAGCACGAAGGCAGTTTCATGGACGGATCCTCAAGCCAAGTCGTGGACTCTCAGTGCTCCGGACAATCGCGAGGAGGCATTTCTGGCGGCTAGCGACGCTTGCTGTCAGCTCAGCTGTGCAGCGCAGGAAGAATTCATCCGGCGCGTCGAGCAGGAACTGCAGACATGCTTGCCCGACCAGCCGGGCTCGCCCATGATGAGTTACGACCAGTTGCGGGATTTGACGCGTCATGGACACATCGTCGGTTCCCATACCATGACGCACCCAAACATGGCGTACCTGAAGGAAGACGATGCGCAGCGCGAACTCGCCGACTCGAAGCAGCGGCTTGAAGCACAGCTGGGTGCGCCGATCAAACACTTCTCCTATCCCTGTCCGGCTCTCTCGCCTCACTGGAGTGAACGGACCGTCGAGCAGAGTCGCGCCCTTGGCTACGAAAGCGGGGTCACCACGAACAGCGGTTTGACCCGTCGCGGAGACAATCCCTTGTGCTTAAAGCGCCTCCATCCCACCAAGACGGTGGAGGGCCTGCGATGGAACCTGGAAAGCGCTTTTGCCGGACGGACAGTTTAATTAGACTCGAAACGGGGCAATCACGGATTGGCCAGAATCCTGGTTTTGGACGGGCACAGCGCGGCGGCTCTCGCGGTAACGCGGTCGGCCGGTCGGGCCGGGCATTGGGTAAGTGTCGGTGCAAACCGCGGACTTTTTGCGGCGACTGCGCTCTCCCGCTACTGTAGTACGAGACTCGAATATCCCGTTTCCACCAGCGAACCGGAAGCCTTTGTGGAATCGGTCCTGGAGTTCGTTCGCGCCCAGGCAATTGACCTCGTCATTCCGATCACGGATTGGACGCTGGGACCACTCTCGGCACACCGGGAACGCTTTGTCGAATTATCCCGAGTGACCATGCCCTCCCAGGAAGCACTCGAGTTTGCGTCCGACAAATATCGCACCATCAAACTCGCCGAATCGCTCGGGATCGGCGTACCCGGAACTCTCCTCGTTGAATCAACCGGCGATCTGTCTCAGTTCCAACGAGGCCCCTTCCCGGTCGTTGTGAAGGATCGATTTTCGGTGCGATGGACCGCAGGCAGAGCCGTGTTCGGATCTGTGGCTTACGCGTATGCACCTCCGGAACTGGAAGACAAAGTGGCCGACCGCGTGCGGGCCGCGGGCGACGTTCTGATCCAGGAATTCACTTCGGGGATTGGACTCGGGTTCTCCTGTTTCATGATTGGCGGTCAAGCGTTTCTGCCCTTTCAGTGGCAGAGAATCAGGGAAGTAGACCCGCGCGGATCCGCCAGCAGTGCCAGAAAATCCGTTCCCCTGGATTCGTCTCTCGTTTCCCTGAGTGTGAAGTTGATTCGTGAAATCGGCTTTGAGGGAATTGCGATGGTGGAGTACAAGAAAACCGCCGACGGCCGTCTCATCTTGATGGAGATCAATGGCCGGCCCTGGGGATCGATCGGCCTGCCGGTGGCGAGTGGCATTGACTACCCGCGGCATCTCATCGAATGGTCGCTGCAAGGGAATCTCCCTCCGCAGGAGATCTCCTATCGGACGAATGTAACCTGCCGCCGAGTTGTCGGCGAGTTGACTCACCTCAGCAATATTCGTGCGGGGCGTCCCGCCAACTGGCCGGGCGCGTATCCGAATTTCTGGAGTAGCCTTTTCACGATGGCAGTGCCCTGGCTGCCGGGCATGTGTTATGACGATGTTTGGCTGTCGGACTTGCGGCCCGGAATCGCCGGTATTCGCAACTGGTTTCAGGCCCGCTTGAAAAGCAAGCCGTAGGCCCAGAACTTCGACGCCTGATCATTCGCGGGCGACGGGTTGCTCCGTTGAAGCGGCGGAAGAGGGCGACAGGATTGTTGATGCGATGAGGTTCTGAACGCAGGTTCGTAACTGCTGGCCGCAATATCGAGTCGCCTCAAGATCCCCCAGATAAGGATCTGGAATCTCGCGATATTGCCACGGACCTTCGGCATACGCGCTGAGCATGAAAATCTTCTCTCTTGCTTCCGGGTAGAGTGTGAGCAACTCTGCCTTGTTCTGGAAGTCCATGGCGAGCACACAATCAGCCTGCTCCACCATTTCGCGAGTCAGGGGCTTCGCTCGGTGTCCCGACAGTGAAATTCCTAGGTCTGCGGCTGCCTCCTGTGCCCAGGGATGTGCTTCTTTGCCGGCGGTGGCATGCAGGCCGGCCGAAACGATCTGTACGTTTTGCTCCATGCCCTTCTCCCTCAACGCCTTCCGCATGAGAAATTCCGCCATGGCGCTGCGCATGATGTTGCCAAAGCAGACGAAAACAAACGACCGCGCCGAGGGAGGCACTTGGCGCTGGTTCGCTGTGTGTACTCCGCGCGCGTCGCTCCGACGCAAACCGCTATAAATCCAGCCAGCTCGAAGCCCAAGGCGAAAGATGATGCCGCGTTGCTGCAGCGCCCGCAACCAGGAGTTCGGAAGCATCTCCCGCAGGGAGTCTTTTAGCGCTGTCTTCAGCGTTCGTGGCTTCTCTTCACTCACGAACGCCTCCATCGGAGACCCTTTCGGTCGGCGGGGCTGTCTGTTCCGAAACCAGTTCGTATCCCAAACTCTGCATCAGGTCGCCCCAAGCCGATTCGATCGCCCGTACCGACTCCGGAGAAAGCTGTGATTTCCATCCGCCGGAGGTAGCCGAGCGGACGAATGGCTTGTCATTGCGCGTGTCTTTCGTCAGCACCCAGCTGCCGGCTTCCTGCTTCTCAAGCAGGCGCATCCTTTCCGGTGAACTCAGATCGATGGCCCGCTGCACGGCCTCGGGATTGGAATCGATTTTGCGAAACGAACAGCGACCAAGAAAAGCGACAATCTCGGCAAGGGCGCTGGCCGTGTCGCTCTTCATATCCTCGTAGCGGAGCATCAGAAACCGCGGATCATCTTTGCGCAGAACCGTCCAACTCAGCACGTTGTCGCGCCAGGAGCCGAACTTGCGATCGAATTCAGCCGCGATGAAACGGGGCACAAAGCTGGCTATGGGATAGTCGTCGGGAATATTTCGCGCCTTTACATTGTGGTGATAGAAGGAGACTGCCACGTCCCGTGGGTCGCGCACAATGTAGATCACCCGCGGATAATGCGGCTGAAAGCACTCGTGGCTCTTAAGCATGCGCGGACGCGGAAGCTGCCGCAGAAACCGGTCGCGGTTGAAATAGATCTCCGGAATCCTTGACTCGACATTGGAGAATGTGACGGGATCATTCTCGTGGATCAAATTTCCCAGCAGAAAGCGGGTCCAGGTGTTGCCGGACCGGGGATAGGACACGAGGAAGACATCGTCGGGGAAAACAGTGAGTCCTCGTCCGGCGATTTGGCGCCCCGTGAGGACACGCCCGGCTTGCGCCAGGGCGCCAGTAAACCTCGAGAAGAAATTATCTCGTGATT